>OBEQ012089435.1_pt1 | contig 30474 bp, 33 predicted proteins | sample 1670901 | NCBI WGS metagenome assembly OBEQ01 (sample SAMEA104232315, study PRJEB22302) | groundwater metagenome | biome: forest; feature: aquifer; material: groundwater | place: USA | collected 2011-08-07 | depth 5.4 m
AAACCGGGAAATTCCGGGTTTTGGTGGCAACTGACATCGCCAGCCGCGGAATTGACGTGAAAGGCATTGAACTGGTGGTTAACTATGATTTGCCAGAGGGGGCAGGGGATTATGTGCACAGAATCGGCCGCACCGGCCGCGCGGGTCTGACTGGAAGAGCCATTTCATTTGCCGAGCCCACCCAAAGAAGCAAAGTACGCGAAATTGAGCGGCTTATCCGCTCAACCATTCCCATTTCTCAATTGCCGGAATTTCCCCAGGTGCAATTTGTACCAACCCCGCAACAGCAGCATACCTATCAAAAAAATACGGGTAAACCATATAAACTATCTTGGAAACCTCAGAGAAAGAATTTCCGGAAATCTTACTAATTCTTATTATGCGACAGTAAGTCAAGTGTCATTATCGGTGCTTTTTTGTTGCTCTTGACAGAGCGGTAAAGTGGGTGTATGATAAATGTAGTGTAGAAATAACCATTTTCGCTTTTACGAGGAGAAAGGCAATGAACAGATGGACGCAAGTGGTACCTACCCGGGATGGGCGGTATCTGTATGATGATGGCAGGGGCGACCCCTGCTTCAGCGTCAAGGTGATTTACCTGGAAGGGGGCGAATTTTCCGAGGGCTTGATCCCGTTCAAGCCCGAACGCCGCGCCCGATTCCAGGGGCCAATCCTAACGCGCAAAGAAGAAGCCGCGAAGAGAAGCAGGCGATAGCAACATAGCCTTAATCTTATCCACATGGACGTGGGTAAAGGTTAAGGCTTTTTTCTTGGTAAAACTGTGATACAATATCTTATATGGAAACCATTTCATTTGACGATTTTAAAAAAGTAGAAATTCGCATTGGCAAGATTATGGTAGCTGAGAAAATTGAGAGCTCGAACAAATTGCTGAAATTACAGGTAGATTTTGGCGTAGAAAAGCGGCAAATTCTGGCGGGAATTGCTAAATTTTACACGCCAGAGCAGTTAATTGGAAAATTATGCCCGTTTGCTTTTAACTTGGCGCCGAAAATGATGCACTTCGACACGGCTCAGTATAAAGGTGAAATTGAAAGCCAAGGCATGATGCTGTGTGCCGACAGTGGCGACGGCGGGCCGATTTTAATGCATCCGGATAAAGAAATCTTGCCGGGAAGTATTGTAAAATAATGGAAAAAACTTCTTCAGAAAAAAATTTAATTTTGCAGTACATCCAACCCGGGCTGCTCGGCCTGATGGATGGCAGCGTTTCAACACTGGCACCACTGTTTGCGGCGGCTTTTGCCACAAAATCTCCGCACATCACCCTGCTCATTGGATTTTCCGCAGCGGTGGGGGCAGCCATTAGCATGGCCTTTGCCGAAGCCCTTTCAGATACGGGCGAGCATACCGGCCGCGGCCATCCCATTCGCAGGGGTCTCATTACGGGTTCAATGACCTTTTTGGGAGGTATTTTACATACGGTTCCGTTTTTATTGCCTAATTTACATTACGCATTGCAGTTGGCATATTTGGTGGTGGGGATTGAATTAATGGCCATCGCCTATATCCGGTACCGCTATTTTAAAATGAACTTCGGGCTTTCTATTGTGCAGGTAGTATTCGGCGGAGGACTCGTGCTTTTAGCAGGAATATTTATTGGAAGCGCGTAATAATTAATATTAAAAAACATGAATAACAAATATATCATAGGATTGGTTTTAGGGGGAACACTGTTGTCAGCCAGTTTTGCCGGAGCCGTTATTGAAGTTAAAAGTGACGCGGCGGCGCAAATTGGAAGCACGGGTTCAGTGCAAGCGGAAACAAAAGCTTCCGCCGAAACTTCAACCGAGCGACTTTTGCCGACGGTAAATAAAAAAACTATGGCCAAAGTAACGGTGCGCGGTTGGGATGTTGATAAAAAAGAACAGATTGAGGCAAAAATCCAGGCGGCGCTGGAGAATAATCCGCAAATTGAATCACTTGAAGTTTCGGAAAATTCTGTTTTGGTGCATTATGGGGCGGATGCTAAACTATTTGGATTTATTCCCATGACTATGAATATTAATGTGGAAGCAGACGCCGATGCGCGCGTAAAAGTGAAGTTTCCTTGGTATAAGTTCATGGTTACCAGTAACTTTTCCAATACCGCCGAATTGATAAATGGTGTTTTCCAAAACAACCAAAGCAATTTGGAATTTTTGAAAACCCGCGCCCCTGAAGACCGGCAAGTGGAAATTTTCATCCAGATTTCCAACAGTTTGAAAGCCATACACGACATGTCTAAGTCAATTATCCAAAATATCAAAGCCTAGCTTCCGCAGTTATCCACATTGTTGACAGATTTTTTTAGTGGTAAAATGATTGAATTAACTATTCTTGCGGCGGATGAATATATCATTTTTCAAAAAAATCACCTTTTTAGCCGGATTTTCCGTATTACTTTTTGCGGCGAATAATGCTAGTGCAGTAAATAATCCAGCACCCAGCATTACCTCTATTAGCCCTAGTTCAGCAACCGTTGGCAGCTCGGGGGTTAATGCAACCATCACTGGAACAGGATTTATTACTTCTTCAGAAGTCAGGTGGAATGGTGCGTTCAGAACAAGCCAAACACTCTCTTCAAGCCAAATCCAATTTTCAATTCCCCAGACCGATCTTGGTGTTGCGGGAAAATTCAATGTTACCGTTACTAACCCCGCTCCCGGAGGGGGAACTTCAAATATTGCCACTTTCAGCGTCAATGCTGACATGGGAACTTTAGTTATTTTAAAAAGCACTCCGGGAAACGGTACACCCACTACGTTTAATTACACCATCTTCCCCACACCCTCGGCAGTCAGCGTTACCACCGCCGGAAGCCCGAATGGAGGAGGGCAAGCCAGCCTTCAGCTAAGTTCTAGTATCAGTTCTTATATTGTTTCTGAAACGTTGCCGGCAGGATGGACCTTAACTAGCGCAACCTGCACTCGTGGAACACCAAGTGCTGTCATTATTCTAGCCGGCCAAACAACTACCTGCACCTTTACGAATACGTTTTCCCCTAAACTCAATCCAACTGTTTCTCTTGCCCTTACTCCGCCCAGCCCTGTAGTTTCGGGCACACAAGTAAGAGCCAAGGCCACAATAGGTTTTACGGGCCAGGTACCAACCGGAACCGTAACTTACCAGGCATTCACCGACAATTTCTGTACTGCCACAGCCTCATTATTAGATAATAAATTGGTTGATGCCTTCGGCGTTGTGCCTGATTCCAACTCCGTGCTTTTCACTAACATCGCCACGTTTTACTGGAAAGCGGTGTACTCCGGCGATACTAAGTATAACAGTGCAAGCAGTTCGTGTGTGCCACTTACGGTCAACCCCGTTGTTAAAGTTACCCCAACCATTACCACGGTTCTTTCTGTCGGTAATGGGGCTACGATAACTCCAGGTACATCGGTATTTGATACGGCTACTTTCACGGTAAATGGACAGCCGGTAAATCCTGGCGGCGCGGTGGATTTTTATGTATACACGGGCACCGTGGCTAATAATGGCTGTCTTACCGGGGGCGAAAAAATAGGTTTGACAAAGGTTGTTTCTGGATCAAGTGTGCAATCTGATAGCCTTGCCTTTAATCCCCCTAGTCTGCCTATCACCTATAAATGGAAGGCTTATTATTATCCCTCCGCTAATTCAAATTATAATGCCTCGGTTAGCGACTGCAATTCAGAAGTTATGACCGTGGCCACTGCGACCCCTCCGCCGCCAACCACGTACACGCTCACCGTTAACTATTCGGACGCCACTGGAGTTATTATCAACAGTTATCCAATATCGAACCTTGGTTGGGGAAGCACTACCCCCGTAACCGCTCCCGCTACTTTTAATAATCTTGATTTTTCAAATTGGTCAAATTGCACCAGTGTTAATGGTAGAACCTGTAGTGTGAATATAACCAGCAATAAAACAGTAACAGCAACGTATATCAGGCCACCAGTAACCCCTCCGCCACCAACGCCGTTAACCATAACTGCCCTTAATCCTTCATCAACCAATAAAGACGTGGCCCCTCCCTTTTTTAACATAACCGGAACAGGCTTTCTATCGGGGGCTGTTATTAATTTTGGAACCACCAATATCATTCCAACTACAGTTTTGCCAACGGTTTTAACCGCAACGATTCCCGCTTCAGCAGTGGCTACTGCGGGCACTATAAATGTGAAGGTAACTAACCCTGGCGGCGCGTTTTCAAACACTCTGCCATTTACAGTAAATAACGTCACTACGCCACCCCCCCCACCCACCACATACAATCTTTCCGTTAATGCTACTAATTCTTTGGGACCAGCCAAGGTTAATATAACTTCATCTAATAGTGCTTATGGAGGCCAGACTTTTTATAATGTTTCCGCTTCGGGAACCTTTACCCTTACCGCTCCACCTACGTTTGACACTATTGTTGCGGGAATTCAGAATTTTCAAAGCTGGCAGGGCTGTAGTACGGTTACGGGAAACGTTTGTACTTTGAATATGACCACAAACACCAGTGTTACCGCAACATATATTGTGCCGCCAACCCCTCCCCCTGCTTCCCCGAAACTTACGGTTACGAAAGTGGTGGTAAATAACGGGGGCGGCACAAAATTAGTTTCTGATTTCCCTTTGTTTGTTAGTGCAACAGCTGTTACTAGTGGAGTGCAAACAACCTTTGCCGCGGGAACTTACACGGTTAGTGAAACCACCCAAGCCAACTATACCGCGGTTATCAGCGGTGATTGTTCAGCTAGTGGCTCTGTAACCCTTTCCGCCGGTAATGTTAAATCTTGCACTATCACTAATACCTATGTGCCGCCCGTGCCAACCACTGGTACCCTTAAAATAGTTAAGAATACTCCGGGCACCACGGCTAGCGCGGATTTTGATTACTATGTTGGCTCTCCTTATCCTATGATAAGGGTAAAAACCAGCAATGGCACGGGCTATGAATCCATAGACCTGCCGGCCAGCACCACCCGCACTATTAATGAAATTGCCAGCATCGGCTGGAAGCTGGTTTCTATTTCCTGCAAATATGGCACTGCCAATACGCCAACCGGAACCGTTACCGGTAATAGTGTGGCCAATGTGACCGTGGCTGCCGGCCAGATTACCACCTGCACGTTTACCAACACCCTTACTGCTCCCGCCACTACTATAACGGTTAATAAAGTTTGTTCTCCCGCCACTGATTCCGGTAAGTTTTACTTGAAAATCGGTTCACAAATTTTTGATACCTCTTGCGGCGGCACTACCGGTCCCCAGCAAGTAACTGCCGGACAGGCCTATGTGGTTGGCGAAACCGCCGGAATAGGAACTGATTTGGCAGATTATACTTCGGCCATAAGCGGCGACTGCGCTTCTAACGGCTCAATCACCCTGGCCGCGGGTGAAAACAAAACCTGCACCATTACCAACACTAAAAAACCGGCGCCAACTACCGGAACCCTGAAAATCATCAAGAAAACCGATAAAAAAACCGGGGAAGATACCATCTTTAATTATAAAATAAGCCAATAGTATGGATAAAAAAGTAATCATTTTTATCATGGTGGTGGCGCTGATAATTATCACCGGTGGCTTTTTACTGGTTAAGCCTTATTTTTTCCCAGCTAAAAACGGTCCTGGCTGGATTTCTTCACAAGAATCAATAAACAAAGGCGAAGTAGTTGCCCCGGCGAAAGTGTTAGAAGTGGTGTTAGATTATAATTCTGCTGCCAAGCCAAAACTAGCCGTTGCCGGCCTTACCATTAAAAACGGTTATGCGCCCGCGGTGGAGGCCACTAAAAAAGAGTATAAACTTGAAATATGGGGCGGCAGCGATATTTTAGAAACCGTCTTTTTTGACGTGCCCAATAAATTTGGGGAAGAGGAGGCGGCGCCGTCCGCACAAAAAGTGACCTTCATTCTGACTGCCGGCTGGGTTGCCAATGCCGATGCCCTGCGCATCATGGATTCTGCCGGCAGCATTGTGCTAGCCAAGAAGCTTGAAAATATTCCGGAAATTGATAATCAGCCAAATTTTGAAACCCTGTCCCAAAATACGCCAGGCGTTCTTGGAAAAATCATGTCATTCTTTTGGCCCCCTGCCGTTTCCGCGGTGGGAGATGGTTACTTGGATATTGTGTTTGTGGGGGATAAATACGCCGACCAGAGTGCTTTTAAAGCAGAAATTGAAGCTTATCGCAATAGGCTTGAACAGATAGAGCCGTTTAAAAGCCGCGCGGGGCAGATAAAATATCGTAATATTTTTAAATTTGACGGCGGTTATTGCAAGCTGGCGCCCGGCGCATCTTTTCCGGTGTGCGACACCGCTAAAGTCCAAAATGATGTGAACAGCGCGGCTGTGCCTAATGATAAAATTGTTATTCTGCTGAATAATCCCCAAAATGGCGGAACGTTTTCCGGCGCCAGTTACGGGGGTTTTTCCGCCATCAATGCCACCTGCTGTTCGGCGGTTATTAATTGGTTGCCCATTCCGCAGTACCAAGACACCACCACCGCCTCTTCGGTTTTTGTCCACGAAATGGGCGGCCATCTTTTGGGCGGGCTAATAGACGAATACCAGGTTCCCGGCGGGCAAAGTTCTCTGGCCAATAGTAATTGCTATGAGGGCCCCCGACCCAACAGCGCTTGGTTAGACTTGGTTGCCCCAAATGATTATGTGCAAGGTTGTTACACGCCCACAGCCTGGCGTTCTTACGAAAAAAGCATTATGGGCCAAGAGCCGAATATTGATTATTTCAACGCCCCGTCACAGCAGATTATCAATGCAAAAATGGATGCTTTCACTCGCGCGTTTGTTAACACCAGTGCCCCCACCGTTGCCATAATTTCTCCTTCAGCCGGTTCAACAGTTTCCGGCACCGTAGCGGTTTCTGCCACGCTTTCTGATGACCTGGGAATCGCCCGCGTGAACTTATACGTAGACGGCATTTTGTATAAAACGCAGTATTTGGCTCCGTTTAATTTTTCTTGGAATAGCGCCACTTTCAGCAATGGCCCGCACCAATTGGAAGTGAGGGCTTATGATGTTCCCGGAAACATGGGCTCGGCGAAAGTAATGGTTACGGTGGCTGACGGCGGCAATGTGCAAGTTCCGCTTGCGAAAGGCGCCCAGGAAGGGGAAAGCCTGATAACCATGCCCGCGGGCGTTTACACTATTACTGAAAATATGGCTCTGGGCTGGGACTTCGGCTCGGTGGTTTGCGACAGTGCTTACACTACGGGTGACAGCAAGGCCATGAACGTAAAAGTAACCGCGGGCAAAACCACCACCTGTACGTTTACTAATTGCAGTAATGACGAATCCACAGCGCCAAAAATTACCAGCATAAGCCCCTTAGATGCAAAAGAAGATGGCGCGGGCTTTAAAATGACCATCAACGGTAGTAATTTCACTACGGGTTCAAAGGTTGTATTTAAAGAAAAAGAGCGGACAACCACCTTTATTTCGGGGCAGCAACTTACCGCCCAAATTCCTGCTGACGCCCTTACTCTGGCCGGAGTTTTTGAGGTTACCGTTACCAATCCCGCCACCAGCCCAGCTTGCAATAAACAGATTTCAAACAGCAGGAAATTTACCATAAAATCATCGTTGGCCGCGCCCCAAAAACCAAAACCGAATGAAGACTTTACCAATCCGCCAACTGGAACTGGCGGCGGGGATTTCCTGGTTCCTGATAATCCATGATAATATTAACCTGTTTATTGGTCGACCATAAAAACGAGTATTTAAAAAACATATGTCAAAAATAATCATAGCAATCATTGTGGTGGTGGCATTGGCCGTGGTGGGGGCGGGCATGTATCTGGCGCTTTCTAGTTCCGGTAATAAAACACCGGCCGCTAGCCCCAGCACCCAAAACACTGCCAATACAACCACCGTTAACGGTATGAAAATTGAAATCCTAAAAGAGGGTAGTGGAGTTGAGGCTAAAACGGGCGATACGGTTACGGTTCACTACGTGGGAACCCTTACCGACGGCACCAAGTTTGATTCAAGCATTGACCGTAATGATCCTTTTATGTTTACCATCGGTGGCCGGGTGATTCAGGGCTGGAATGAAGGCGTGGTGGGCATGAAAGTGGGCGAAAAGCGTAAATTAACCATACCGCCAGCCATGGCTTATGGTGAAAACGGCGCGCCCCCAATCATTCCCCCAAACGCAACCCTCACCTTTGAAATAGAGATGTTGAAAATCAATTAATCTTATTTTTATGCTTAACAAAAACATTGTTATAGGGTTAGTTTTGGTTGTGGCTTTGGCAATAGTGGGCTGGTGGTTTTACAGCTACAGTCAAACAAAACCTGCGCCAGCTGAAAATACTCAGCAAACGCAGATGCAAAATCAGAAACAAGAAAATCCCGTAGTTGATGTTAAAGTTGATGTAAAACCCGTAGCGAAAACGTATGAAGTTTTGTATGCCGATGCAGGATTTTCTCCGCAAAACTTAACCATTAAAGCGGGTGACACGGTGACTTGGAAAAATCAAAGTTCCGGCCAATTGTGGGTTGGTTCAGCCATGCACCCAACACATACGGCTTACAGCGGCACCACCCTACAACAGCACTGCCCAGACACAGCCAATACGGCTTTTGACGAATGCCAGGCTGTCCAAAACGGCGGATCATGGTCATTTACCTTCACCAAAACCGGCAGCTGGGGTTACCACAATCACTCAAACGCTTCCAAATTTGGTAAAATCACGGTTGAATAGCGACCCCAATCTACGAATCGCATCCGAATCTACGAATAACGGCTCACACAGCATGTGAGCCGTTTGAGTTGAACTAAGTATTTTGTTGTGATATAAGCAATAAAGCGTAGTACACTCAAACTAAAACCTCGGAGGTTGCATCATGGCACTCTTGATATCGGGCCGGTTGGATGTGATGGAGGATCGCGATATTATTGTCGCCAAATTCGTTGATAAGATGATTATGAATGAGCCTTTGGTCACAGAGGTTGGTAACGACCTATTCAACCTCGCCGATGTCCACAAATACCTGAAAATTGTCGTGGACATGGGCAACGTTGAGTACCTTTCGTCCCCAGCCATGGGGAAAATCATTACTCTCAACAAGAAGATGGAGGCCCTGGGCGGCAAACTGGTTCTTTGCAACATCCAGCCGAAAGTTCTCAAGGTGATGCGCCAAACGGGGCTTGCCGAGTTCTTTGATCTTGCCGTAGATGAACTGGCCGCCCGCCAAACCCTATACTAGAACCTGGTTCTTACGGGAAGGAGTTTGTAATGAACGCGACAAAATGTGAAAGCCGGGAAAGCGGGGGCTTTTCCGGCGGAGCCAATCTTCTCTGGCAAAAAGGAGAACTCCAATGAGGCACTTTAGCGGAGAGCCGCCCTAGGTTTTCAAGGGGCGGACTGCATACACCATGCAGCCCGCCTATTTTATTGGCCGCAGTTTGACATTCGGCAAATTTTAGTATAAAATCAAGCTCATGAATATTCGCAACATTGCCATTATTGCCCACGTTGACCATGGGAAGACCACATTGGTGGACGCCTTTTTGCGTCAATCACACACCCACATGAAAAAGGAAGTTTCTGACCAGGAAATGATTATGGACAGCAATGAATTAGAACGTGAACGCGGCATTACCATTTTTTCTAAAAACGCTTCGGTACAATTTGGTGATATTAAAATCAATATTATTGACACTCCCGGCCACGCGGATTTTGGCGGGGAAGTGGAACGGGTGCTTAACATGGCAGACGGCTGTTTGCTGTTAATTGACGCCAAAGAAGGCCCCATGCCCCAAACCCGTTTTGTACTGAAAAAAGCCTTGCAAATGGGCCACAAAATTATTGTGGTAGTCAACAAAATTGATAAACCCGACGCAAGATGCCAGTGGGCGCTTGACCAAACCTTAGAACTATTTTTGGAACTGGGAGCTGGCGACCACTCACTGGATTTCCCGGTCATTTACGCCTCAGGCAGAGACGGCAAGGCTGGGCTTGAACCGGATCTAGCCAAAATGACCGACATTACCCCAATTTTTGACGCCATTGTAAAACATATCCCAAGCCCGGTGGTTGATGTAAAAAAACCTTTACAAATATTGGTAACTTCCATTACCGCGGATAATTTTAAGGGCAGAATTGCTATTGGCAGGATTTATAACGGCGCCATTAAAGCCGGTCAGGAAGTAATGCAAATTAACCGCCAGGGAGTGCAAAAAAAATACCGGCTGACTTCTTTAATGACTTTCGCTGGTTTGGGAAAGATTGAAGCCGCCGAAGCTTTTGCCGGAGACATTTGCGCCATTGCCGGCATCCCCGATGCTACCATTGGAGAAACCATTGCTGATGTGGAAAACCCACACGCCTTGCCATTAATTAACATTGAAGAGCCAACGGTAAAAATGACCTTCATGGTTAACAATTCGCCATTTGCCGGAAAAGAAGGTGAATTTTGCACCAGCCGGCAAATTCGGGCGCGCCTGTTTAAAGAACTAGAAACGGACGTGGCTTTGCGCGTGGAAGACGCGGAAGAGGGTAACTGGATTGTTTCGGGCCGAGGAGAATTACATTTGGCCATTTTAATTGAACGTTTACGGCGCGAGGGTTTTGAATTCCAAGTTTCCCGCCCGCAAGTTATTGTGCGACAAATTGACGGCAAAACCATGGTGCCCTATGAAAAGATTTTTATTGAAGTTCCCGAACAGTACCACGGCGCGGTGATTCAAAAACTGGGCGGCCGGAAAGGTGAAATGGTAGAAATGCGAAGCCATGACACTACGGTGTTTTTAGAATTTATTATCCCAACCAAGGGCCTGTTCGGTTACCGCAACGAATTTTTAACAGATACCAAGGGCCTGGGAATTATGAACACTTCTTTCCACCAATACCTGCCGGATCCGGGAAATTGGAAAGAAAGAAACAACGGCTCATTGATTGCTTCCGAAAGCGGAGTGACCAACTACTATGGTTTGATCAACGTGCAAGATAGGGGAGTGATGTTTATGGACCACGGCGTGCCCATTTACGAAGGCCAGGTGGTAGGCCAAAACAGCCGGAGTGAGGACATTCGCGTGAATGTCACCAAAACCAAGCAATTATCAAACATGCGCTCAAAAGGAGAAGGCTCTGACGAGCATTTTAATACTCCAAAAACCATGGGGCTGGAAGATGCGCTAGAATACATTGGCGATGACGAACTGGTGGAAATTACTCCGAAAACGGTGCGCATCCGCAAAACTTATTTAACGGAAAACGCGCAAAAACAGGCGGACAGAAAGGGCAAGCAATAACCAAAGTTCTTTTTTTGAAAAGGGGAGTCATATGGGTATGGAAAAAGACATTGGCTTGTGGTTCATGATATTTGCCGCTGCGGGAGCAACTTACCTTATTATAAAAGGCGGGCATATAATCATCTCGCTGGTAAAAACTTATCCAAAGCCTACTCGTGTAGTGTGCGAAATCACCGGCGGGGATCACCAAGAAGGTGAATCCGGCAATTGCTATCTGTGCGGAACGCCAATGCGCACAAACGCAGTGCCCCATGATTAACTCACGCCCAGCGGGAAACCCACCAGTTTCCCGTTTTTTTGTTTGTGGTATACTTATGATAGTGAAAAAAGAAATAATCATATTCGGTGGAGGATGTTTTTGGTGTACCGAAGCGGTTTTTAAGATGCTCAAAGGTGTCATTTCAGTTGAGCCAGGGTATGCAGGCGGAAATGTGCCAAACCCAACTTATGAGCAGGTAGTTATGGGCAACACTGGCCACGCGGAAGTGGTGAAAATAGGATATGATGCAGAAATAATGCCCCTGGAAACCCTGCTAACCGTATTTTTCGCCAGCCATGATCCAACAACCAAAGACCGGCAGGGGAATGATGTTGGCACGCAATACCGGTCAGTTATTTTCTATGAAAATCCAAAACAAAAAGAAATTTGTGAAAAGTTCATTGCAGATATCAATGCTAGCAGTCAGTTGGGAAAACCAATCGTAACCACTATTGAACCGCTAACAGATTTTTATCCAGCCGAAGAGTATCATAAAGATTATTACGAAAAGAATACAAATCAAGGCTATTGCCAGGTAATTATCAACCCTAAATTAAAGAAAGTCCAACAAAAATTCGCTAATTTATTAAAAAACAATGGATGAAGAACAAATAAAACAAAAACTAACCCCTGAACAATACAAAGTTCTGCGGCAGAAGGGGACTGAGCGGGCGTTTACGGGGAAATATGTGCATCGTACAGAAGATGGAAATTATGTTTGTATGGTTTGCCAAAACCCGCTTTTTTCTTCTGATGCGCAATTTGATTCCGGCACGGGGTGGCCTAGTTTTGACAAGGCATTGCCCGGCGCGGTAGAATACAATCAGGAAAAAGACGGGCGGACAGAAATTGTATGCAGTAACTGCAAATCCCACTTGGGCCACGTGTTTGAAGACGGCCCAACAGAAACGGGAAAGCGGTATTGTATCAATTCCATTTGCTTGGATCTGAAAAAGAATTAGCTCTTTCAATGGGAGGAACACATGGTCGCCAACGAATCGCAGGTCGTCATCCATTCTGAAACTTTACGTAGAAACGTAGAGTTCAACCTCAGAGCCTTCACCGCAAGGGTAAAAGAAGCAGAATGCCAGTTCCCGCACTCTGATCTTGTGCTCTTGCTTGTGGTGAAAGAAAAGCCACCCTATGCAGAACAGTATCCACCACTCGAAGAGCCATGAATCACGCGAAAGCAAGTGTCCCGGGGGCAATTTTTCTCCTAACTAGAAGGGAGAGCTGAACATGAGAAATCATTTTCGGCAGGATCCAAGAAGGGAGGATGATCACTTGTTCTAGGTAACTGCACCTGCGGTTACCTTGTTCGACAGACGGGGCAGAACCATCTAACTGCCCAAGTATAGGGCGCCAGCATTACATCCGGTCGGTATCGGATGTAAAGGGGGCAATGCTGGCGCCTCTTTTTTTACATCAAAATCTGCTCCGACTTATCCACAGGGCCTCATTTGACATGCTCTGTCTATGAGCATCATAATAAGCCAACAAAGACTTAAAAACATAAATATATGGAATTATTCGGCCTAGGCACGCCAGAGATTGTTCTTATCCTTTTTATTCTCCTGCTTTTCTTCGGAAAAGATAAATTACCCGGCCTTGCAAAAAGCATCGGCCAGGCATTTAGAGAGATTAAAAAGGGATTTACAGAAAATAGCCAGGATAAAGAATGACTTCCGGCCAGCAAACAGCCAGCTTTTGGGATCATCTTTTGGCTCTGCGCTTGCATGTCATATACGGAGCAGTCTTTTTTGTGGTCGCAACCTCTCTCATATTTTCCTACGCAACCAACCCCCTGGTTACCTATCTTCTCAAGCCGCTTAACGGGCTGCCGCTCATTTTTCTTTCACCGCTAGACCCGTTCCTTTTCAGAATGGATATCAGTTTATACGCGGGTGGATTAATCTGCCTGCCCGTCTGGCTGGCACTCCTGCTGCATTTTGTCTTCCCGGCATTAAGCCGCCGCCAGAAATCAGTGTCGTTTCTATTTGTTGCTGCTTCGGTAATACTGGGTGCAGCCTCAATTGCTATTACCTATTTTTATCTTCTGCCCATTACCCTGTCATTTTTGATAAGCTTAGCAGCGCCGGGAACCTCGCTCTTATTTACCGCAAAAAACTATATTTTCTTTATCATCTTGCTGGTGGCTGTGGCGTTTATTATTCTTGAACTGCCGGTGATAATTTGCATGCTATCTTATGTAGGGGTAGTTAACCCCCATTACCTTGCAAGAAAGCGCAGGTTTTTACATATCGGGCTCATTATTTTTTTGGCCATTGTCACCCCCACCACCGATGTTGTCACCCTATTAATCGTTTGGATTCCTGCCATGATACTGGTAGAAGCCGGCCTTGTCATATCAAAAATAGTTTATCCTAAAAATCACCATATCATTAATTAAATAAAAAATATGGAAATAGGAGAAATAAAAATAGAAGACCAAAAAGGAATATCAAGAAAACAATTTTTGATAGTGATGGGTGGCCTTTGCGCGGCTATTCCCATGATGAAAATAAAAAGCATAGCCAGCCCACTGGGTTTTCTCAAAAAACCCAAGGCCGTTGATGCTGGCGGATACCGCTGCCCCCGATGCCCGGGCTATCATCACTTTTAGCCATAAAAAAGCGCCTCATTGAGACGCTTCGTGGTTTTGGTGATATTTTGCCAATGTTTGGCGGGCGGTTTGTTCGCTGGCATAATAGGCACTAGACATTCCTATAGAAACATAACCGAGCCATCTTCCATCCGGCCAGAGGTATTTGCCATCGCTTTTCCTTTGAATGTACACCCAGCCCCTTTGCCCGAACGGCAGAATTTCAATTTCATTTTCCATGCGAAACTCCTTTCTTTTGGCTTTGATAATACCATTCTAAGACTTGATTTGCCGCCGCCTTGCTAGGATGATATCCATTAGTGTGGCCTCCGTCTAAATAATCGCGCCATTCCAAGTCATCCCAAAGATATCTCATTCCTTTGCCGGAATCTTTTTTTATACACCAATTATTCGTTTCATTAACCGGACAAATGATGGCCTCCTTCATAAAAACCTCCACGATAAAATAATATAAGGTGCCGAGAATATTTATATCATTATTAGCCCGTTAAGTCAAAGGGCGGATTAGCACTCTTGACATGAGTTTGCTAATTTCATAATATACAAATATGTTAAGCGAGCGCCAGGAACATATTTTACATTCCCTGATAAAAGAATATATTGATTCGGCCAGCCCCATCAGTTCTGACCTGCTTAAAAAACGGGGCAGTTTGAATGTTTCGCCGGCTACTATTCGCAATGAATTGCAAGAATTAACCCAGTTGGGCTACATTATGCAGCCGCACACTTCAGCCGGAAGGGTGCCAACCGAAAAGGGTTACAAAGTGTTTTCTGTGTGGATCCGGCAAGAACATCCGGATACCATTGAAGATGTTATTTTGCACCAGATCAATGAAGCCAAGGCGCAAATGCAAAAAGAAATGGAAGCCATTGAAAAATGCATGCACACATTAGAGCACGGTGATTTTTTTGAAATATTAAAAATATTAGACCTATGGAACAAGAAAACCGAGAATTAGAATATTTAAATAACTGGAAGCGCGCGGCGGCTGATTTGATTAATTATAAAAAAGATGAGGTGCAGCGCGCCGGAATTTTAATAGGCTATGCGAAAGAAAGCATGTTTTTTAACCTTTTGCCGCTGATTGATAGCGTTTACTTGGCTGCCAGCGCTTTTGGCCAAGAGGGTTTTGCCCAAATTGAAAAACAAATCCAAGAATTTTTAAAAAAAGAGGGGATTGAAGAAATTGCCGTGGAAGGCAAAGAATTTAACCCCGCCACCATGGAAAGCATTGGAGAAAGCGAAGATGGAAAGCTTCAGCTGGTGCAGAAAGGGTACAAGATGGGCGAAAAAGTTATCAGGCCTGCCAAAGTAAAAGTAAGTAAATAACCATGCTGGCAATCCTAGACTGGCTGCTGAAAATAGAAGGTTTTGTTAATAAATGCATAGATTTTTTATTGAGCAAAGAAAAGGGCCCGGAAATAAGCCAAACCATCAATAACCAAAAAAAGAAGAATTTATTTGATATCCAGATTGGCGGCATACGTAATTACTATCGGGCGCCAGAACAAAAAGTGCCTTTGAAAGAATCTACGGTTAGCAGTACCAACATCATGCTCCAAGGCGGGGCTGATGACGAAGAAATCGAAGAAGCGGTAAACCAATACATTCAAAGCCAAATAGAAACAGAAAATGAAACTAATAAAGAAGTTATATGAATAATTTAAAACAAAACATAAAAGAAGTCCGCAAAAGCATTGTGGCCATTGGGTTTAACCCCAGCGCCAACCAAATCAACATTTTGGGCAGCGGATTTATTGCCGAGGGGAAGATCATCACCTGTGCGCATTTGCTGAACAATTTAAGTCCAGAACAAATTGGCGCCCTAAAGGCTAATGTAATGGTGGGGCAGAATGGAGACATGGAAAGCTATCAGTGGATGCCCATCAAATTGCATAACAAAGACGATAAAAATGATTTGGCCGTGTTTACATTAGAGAACCCACCCACTGATTTGCAAAATCTAAAAATGGCTGATTCTGAAGGCCTGGAAATCGGCCAAGATGTGTATTTTATCGGTTTTCCCTATGCTGCGCAGCTCATTAATGACGGCTTTGGCATCACGCTAGTGGTAAATAAAGGCATTATCAGCAATATCAAAAGAGACGGCAGTGACCCAGAGCATAAAAGAAACTGGTTTATTATTGACGGCATTTCAAATCCGGGAAACTCGGGCTGCCCGGTCATCAATGCCGAAACCAATGAAGTTATTGGCGTGATGAGCATTTCATTTAGAACCGCATCGCAAACCGTAAAAGAATTAGATATTAGAGAACCCATGCACATCGCCGGAGCCAAGCCGATTAATTTGGTAAAAGAATTATTAAAATAATTTATAAAATACTATGTCAAAAATATTAGGTATCGACCTCGGGACAACTAACTCAGCTATGGCAATTGTGGAAAATGGGGAGACTAAGATTATTGAGAATAAAGAGGGAGCGCGGACTACGCCTTCTATTGTGGCGATTACTAAGGCGGGGGAGAGGGTGGTGGGGGTTTTGGCGAAAAGACAGAGTGTTACTAATCCTACTAACACCGTGTTTTCTGTTAAGCGGCTGATTGGGCGGAAGTTTTCTGATGCGGAAGTGCAGCGGGATAAAAAGAATTTGCCGTATGAAATTAAGGAATCGGCTGATGGTGGGGTTGATGTGAAAATGGGAGACAAGTGGCTTAATCCGGCTGAAATCAGTGCGATGATTTTGCAAAAGTTAAAAGCTGATGCCGAAGCTAAATTAGGAGAGCCGGTAACTGAAGCCATTATTACCGTGCCGGCTTATTTTGATGACGGCCAGAGAAAAGCTACCAAAATTGCCGGGGAAATTGCCGGGTTTGATGTAAAACGGGTGATTAACGAACCAACGGCCGCGGCTTTGGCTTACGGCTTAAACAAAAAGAAAGATGAAAAAATTTGCGTGTATGATTTTGGCGGCGGAACCTTTGATATTTCTATTTTAGATGTGGGCGCTGATACCGTGGAAGTAAAAGCCACGGGTGGAGACACGCATTTGGGCGGAGATGATTTTGACCAGCGCGTGATGGAATGGGTGGTAGCCGAATTCAAAAAAGAAAATGGCATTGATTTGCACAAAGATAATTTGGCTTTGCAAAGAATTAAAGAAGCGGCTGAAAAAGCCAAAATTGAACTTTCTAGCGCCCAAGAAACCGAAATTAACTTACCGTTTATTACCAGTGGCGCTGATGGGCCAAAGCATTTGCTGATGAAACTTTCCCGCGCCCAGTTTGAGCAAATGGTGGCAGATTACATTGATAAATCTATCAGCTTGGTGAAAAAAACCTTGGAAGAAGCCGATCTGCAAGCCAGCCAAATTAATGAAGTAGTGATGGTGGGCGGACAAACTCGCATGCCAAAAATTATTGAGCAAGTAAAAGCCCTGTTTGGCAAAGAACCTAACAAAGAAGTAAACCCAGATGAAGTGGTGGCTATTGGAGCTGCCACCCAGGGCGGAATTATGCAGGGCAATGTGCGCGACGTGCTATTGCTTGATGTGACACCTTTAAGCCTGGGAATTGAAACCATGGGCGGTGTTTCCACCGTTTTGATTGGCAAGAACACCACCGTGCCAACGGCCAAAACTCAAGTGTTTTCAACGGCTGCAGACAGCCAGCCAAGCGTGGAAATTCATGTGCTTCAGGGCGAACGCCCAATGGCGCAAGATAACAAAACGCTGGGCAGATTTATGCTTGACGGCATTCCGGCGGCTCCACGCGGGACTCCACAAATTGAAGTCAGCTTTGACATTGACGCCAACGGCATTTTGAATGTTTCAGCCAAAGACAAAGCCACCAATAAAAGCCAGTCAATTAAAATTGAAGGCTCAAGCGGATTAAGTAAAGAAGAAGTGGAAAAAATGAAAAAAGATGCCGAACTTCACGCTTCAGAAGACAAGAAAAAGCAAGAAGCCATTGAAACCAAAAACTTGGCTGATGCTATGGTTTACACCGCCGAAAAAACATTAAAAGACGCTGGAGAAAAAGTAAACGCAGACATGAAAAGAACCGCAGAAGAGAAGATTTCAGCGTTGAAAGAAGCACAAAAAGCTGATAATGTGGATGATATAAAAACGAAGACAAAAGACTTGTCAGAGCATATGCAAAAAATCGGCGCGGAGTTGTATAAAACCAACCCAGCTGGTCCGTCTAATAATCAAGAAGAGCCGAAAAAAGACGAACTGAAAGCAGACGAAGGAGAGTTTAAGGAAAAGAAGTAATTGAAAAGCCCTTGAAGTTATCGTTGGGCCTTTGTCAGTGATAGAGTTGACGCTCTTCTAGTCCTCAGGAATCTCATCCTTAAGGACTTCTGTCGATGCCGCTGCTCTTCCGAGTCGAGGCCTTTCCCGAATGCGGCCTACTCGCCAGTCACAGTAATCTTGGTAGTCACTACTGTAGACGAAGAAAAGCTCTCCTTGGAGTGGCAATTCGGGAACCATGGTGTAGTTAGTGTTGCCGTTCACAAACCAGAAACTATCACCAGGCTTGAGGTCAGATAGACGCACAGGAAATCCTCCTAAGGGGGTTAAGTTATCAATCTATTCTGTATTAATAATAGCATATATCAAGCATTCTTGTCAATAGCTGGCAATAAACCTTAAAAACATGGACTACTACGAAGTATTAGGGATTACAAAAAGCGCGAGTCAGGATGAAATCAAGAAGGCATTTCATAAGCTTGCGCACAAATATCACCCTGACAAGGGCGGGGATGAAAAGAAGTTTAAAGAGATAAACGAAGCTTATCAGGTCCTTTCGGATGCGCAAAAAAGGCAGCAGTATGATCAATTTGGAAAAGGATTTGATGGGATGGGCTCGGGAGCGGGGCAAGATTTTAACTGGGCATGGCAGAATCAGGCGCAGGGCGGTTTTGACGCGGAAGATTTGGGCGATATTTTTGAAAACTTTTTTTCTTTTGGAGGTGGTGGCAGAGCCACCCGGCGCAAAGATGTAAAAAAGGGTAAAGACATTCAAGTAGATATTGAAATTGAATTGGCGGAAACCTTAAAACCTATTGTGCGACAAATTAAGCTTGGCAAATTAATTTCTTGCGTGCGTTGTCATTCAAATGGAGCAGAACCAGGAACCAAAGTGGCGGAATGTTTTTCATGCCGTGGAACCGGGCAAGTTCAGCAAGTGAAGCGAACTATTTTGGGAAGCTACACGGCGTTTGGCACATGCCCTGAATGTAAGGGAGAGGGGAATAAGCCTGAAAAGCCATGTAATGTGTGCCGGGGCGAAGGCAGGTTGAAAGGCGAAGAAGAAATTTCATTTACTATTCCGGCGGGCATTGATAATAACCAGGCCATTGAGATTCCCGAAAAAGGCGATGCCGGCAAAAAAGGCGGCAAAGCAGGGGATTTGTATGTGCGCGTGTACGTAAAAAAGCATCCAGTTTTTGCCCGCAAAGGTGATGATTTATATGTAACCCAAGAAATTACCTACAGCCAAGCTGCGCTGGGCGATGAAATTGAAATTCCAGCTTTGGAAGGCACCCAGATTTTACTGACAGTTCCAGCCGGCACCGAAAGCGGCAGGATTTTACGGGTTTCCGGAAAGGGGATTCCGAATTTTGGCTCAAGCCACCGAGGAAATATGTATGTGGAGTTGTTGATTAAGATTCCGAAGAAATTAAATAGGGAGCAAAAGGAATTACTAAACGAACTGAAAGAAAAAGGATTATAGTCTGTTTGACAATTCGCTATTTTTGCATTATCATTTGAAACGAGTGCGTTCTGCTGCAACAGGATGCACTCCTCGCTCCTATAGCTCAACGGTAGAGCAGTTGCCTTTTAAGCAATTGGTTCCAGGTTCGAATCCTGGTGGGAGCACCAGTCGTTCTTATCACTATCACCACCCCCATGAGGCACACCCATGATCGCCTTGGCAAAACACTTGCAGATTCCGGTACGGGAATGGTTTGAAGAAAAGGTTAAACCGGACCTGCCGCCGAAGATCCTGGATTTATTGGCGCAAATGGAAAAAATCCATGGCCAAACGTATGAACATTTGCTGCGTGTCAGCTGGCTTGCCCGCTGTATTGGGGAATTCGCCGGATGTTACCCCGCGGAATTACAAAAAGCCGGCCTGCTTCACGATATCGGCCAAATCAAGCTGGCGCATTTGTTGGGGAGAACGGAATGGACATACGCAAACAAAGAAGCCATGAAAGCGCACTCCATTTGCAGCTATGAAATGCTTTTTCCCATTTTTCCGTTAACCGCGGAAATTGTGGTGCGCCACCATTGCTTTCAGGAAGATCCTTATCCAAACCCGCCGCCGCCCTTGCGATGGGAGTTCATGAAAGAGTTAATCCAAAAAATCGCCTTCATGGTTTCGCTGGCAGATTGTTACGATGCCTTGCATCGTGATAACAGCAGAAATGGCAAACTTAATGGCGCGCAGATCAAACAAAAAATATTGGTAGAGCGGCCGCAGGCGCCCAGCCTGATACACGCCCTATACTGGGCAGGCATTTTCCAGGAATAGAAAATCTCCGCAAAAACTCAAAGCCCGGCGAAACGAATCGCCGGGCTTTTTTCATTTAAGATAATTGCACTTCTTTTTTCTTGCGCGGGGGAACAAACAGCAATACCAAGATTTCCAAAATAACAAGGCTGACAATAATTATTTTGACTATCACGGGAAAATTCCAACCTGCGGCTGCCGCCGGAGCAGGGGATTGGGCTTGCGCCGTAACCGGCGCAGAGCCGGCCACCGTTTTTGAGGGATCCGTGGAAAGCGTACCGGTAATTTCTGAAGCATGTACCGGAGTAGTAACGGCTAAGGCCAAAAGCATGGCGCCCATAATAATGAGTTTATTCATGGCGATTATTGGGTTTTAATGCCGAAATTAGTGGTGTAAGAGCCTTGCTGAGTGCCGCTGGGGATTTTCACTTCCACAGTAATTTGCACGCGGCGGCGGGGGCCTGGGTCAAGGTCGCCATTTAACACCATGGCACTGCTGTAGGTATTGGGAGCAGTAATATAAATGGCATTATTTTGGCCATAGGCGTTTGAAGATTGTGGTGAATAAAAGCGCATGTTGTTGGCCGCTGAAATAATGTTACCCGCTGGGCCGCTCATCAGCCAATTATCAAATTTCATCATTAAATTAGTTTCGTTTTGAGGGGCGGAAACATCAAACACCCAGCTCCAGCCGTTCTGGAAAGTGTCATCGGCGCTGCCAGAAGTTTTGACGGGCGTGATACTGTTAACAACAATGGTATTTTGCGGGGCAGTAACCGTGCCGGTCAAGGTGCTTAAAGCTGGCGGAGGTGTTCCATTAATCACCGTTACTATTCCGGCCATGCCCACACCGCCCGGACCGCCGTGGAATTGGCAGTAATAATTATACGTTCCCGTGCCATTAAACTGTACACTGAACGAATCGTTGTAATTTAAGGTTCCGCTGTTAAACAGCCCGTTATCAGAAGTAACCGTGTGGGGCATGTTCACATCAAAGTTGCGCCAGGTAACAATGGTTCCCACCTGCACGGTAATATTGCGCGGGCTGAAAGCATTATTTTGAATAGCCACGGAAGCTTGCTCCACAGCCAGCCCCGCCATGGGTGAAGCCAGCAGCATCACCGAAGCCACCAGGGCAACCACTTTCGTTGTTAGGGTTTTATTCATCGTAGTTAAAAAAATAATAATAATCTTATACCACTGCGACGCTCCCACAAGCCATTTTCTTACACAAAAACCAGCCCGCATCGCAGGCTTGACAATAAGACTGAATGGGTGTATGATTAACTAATAAGGGTGTACATCAATTTTAGGAGAAATTAACATGGAAAAGAAAGTTTTCTGGTTCGGGATTGCTCTGGGAACATGCATTCTTGCATGGCTCGTTTACCAACGAATCCCGTGATGGGCACAGCGTAGTTCTAAAGGTCTCGCGAAATTCACAGCGAGGCCTTTTTTCATGCAAACATTGACATGTTTTTAAAAATATGCTAAATTTTAGGTGTTCGAGTCCTTTGACAAAAAGAATAAAAATACAAAAACATCTAACGAAAGGAGAGGTTTTGTGAGAGAGAGAACGATTATTGGCCGGGCCGGCTCGTATGGGGTTGGCGATCTGGTGGCGGAAAACGAAACGTATCGTTTGTACCTGTGCAAACAGGAAGAAACGGGGCGCGAGTGTCTGCTTCAGGTACCAATCAACACTAGCCACAACGGCGACCTCGACCGCGCAGGTTTTTTTCTCAAGCAATTTGAGCGACGCGCTCTTGAGCTTGAGGAAGAATACAAAACAGTCAAAGACGACCCCAAAAAAGTGCTCAACTATCAACTCGGTTTTCCCGAGTTGCTGGAAGGTTTTGTTTGCCAAGAGCATGGGGGACGACGCATCAACATTCTGGCATTCAGGAACGTGGAAAAGGTGAACAATTTGTCACCGCTCACATTCATCACTGAAAGAGACCAGAGGCGGATTGACCTTCGTACCAGCGTGTGGATTATGGGCAAGCTTTTGAAGCTGCTCACATTCGCTCACAGCCAAGGTATTGCAGTCTGCGAACTGACAAGCGGAAATATTCTGATCGAGCCGAAGGAGCACTATGTGCTGATCTTTGACTGGTCGGTAGCACGCGCTTTTCAGAAAGGAGTTCCTGACAAGGAGTGTGGCAACGATATTTCCCAAGCAGCGCGGGCGGTTATCGAAGTAATGGGGGGTGATTTTGAAACAAGCACTTTCCACGAAGACGATAACAAGGCCTTCAAACATCCCTACGAAACTGGTAAAGGTTTCGACCTGTACACTGCTCATATCCTAAGGCTTGCCTCGGGAAGCGAGCGCAATGCAGGTAAGGCGCACCAGAATTTTTACAACCTTGTTGACGAACTCTGGGAAGGCGCCTATCACCCGTTTACATCTTACCCACTAACCTTAACCTAGAAAGAGAGGACAATCATGAAGGGAGTTTTGACGCGGAGCGCTTATGTTGGCGCAAGCCAAACCGCTACCGACGGTGGCTCTGTAAGTGCCACCAGCAAGGCTGAAGAGCGCTGCAGGAGAGGAGAGGGCTTGGACCCGCTGGTTGATCCGAAGGGTCTGCCACATTTGGGCCTCGGCCCCATACGCCTCTCGTTACCGCGCTTTGAACAGCAAGACAACGGCCTGTGGTTGTTGGCCAACGGCATGCCTATGCATGAAGAGACGCTGCTTGACACAACCGGTTCAATGCAAGATAACGTCGAAATCGCTTTCAAGGTTCTGCCCGATTCGTACGAGCTTTTGACTGCCGGCAACAATCCGGTTCTCGGCCGTTACGACGTGCAGATCATTAACGCCTCTTTCGGCGACACAAGTGATCGGGGAACACCCGTCCTTTGCCGCTCTCAGGCGGAGATGGATGTCAAAATCGCTCAACAGCTAACCATGCTGGTGCCCAGCAAGGATGGATGCGGCAACGGCAAAGAAGACCCACAGTTCGGACTCTTCGCTGCTGCCTACTTCACCCGCGCGCGCATCAACGAGTACGGCTTGAAACGCTACCACTTTACCGTTTCCGACGAACCTATCTTTGAGACCATCAATCTGGATTGGCTCAAACAGATCTTCGGTGACGATGCCATCAAATGGGCCAAAGAAAATGGCTACTCCATGGACCCCAAGAATCTGCCTGATGCCACACAGGTGGTCAAAGACTTGCAGAAAAACGCACATGCGTTCTTTTTGCAGGTGGAGTATCCAAACCAAGGATACCGAGCAGACGTCATGCGCCAATGGACGAAACTCTACGGCGCCGAATACGTCATCTCTTTGCCCGGTGGCACAAAATTCCTTCACCACGTGAAGGCGTGCATTATCGGATTAACAGAAGGCGTTCTGGATCTGGAATCAGCACAATCTTTTTTGGAAGAGCACAAGGTTTCCACAAAAGATGCGAGAGCGATTGTCCGCGCAGTTGCGAACATTCCTCTCGGCGCGCAAGCGTTGCTGGAAAATTTCAACAAGCTTCCCAAAATCGGCGATCTCTTCAGAGAGAAAACTGATCTTTGGCCGGTTGACCCTGCTGCCCTTGAACCGGAAGCGAAAGCTCCCAAGACCAAGGGGAAGGGAAAGAAGAAATCAGCGGGCAATCCGGGCTGGAAACTCTAACCATGAAAGGTGATGCGTGACGGAAAAAATCTACGTTGTCACCGACCTTGGTCCTGGTGACGGCGGGAAGGGCGGTGTGGTGCATAAAATCTGTAACATGATGAATGCCCACACTGTTCTGAAAGTTGGAGGAGCCCAGGGAAGTCATGGTGTTTGCACTTCTGATGGTAAGCGCTTTGCGTTTAGCCAATGGGGGTGCGGCACCTTTGACGGAACAAGAACTCACATTACCGAAAGGTTTGTGGTTTCTCCTGAAGGCTTGCTCAACGAAGCTGATGCTTTGAAAACGTGTGGTGTGCCTGATGCATTTGATCTGCTAACCGTAGATGAAAGGGCACTGTGCGCCACGCCATATCATGGCATCGCCTCGCGTTTGAAGGAAATGGCGCGGGGAAACAATCCCCGCGGGACCATTGGCACTGGCGTTGGTCAGGCCTACCGCGACGCGCAAAAATTTTCGGGATTGGCGATTCGAGTAAGTGATTTATCGCTACCCGGCCTCAAAACCCGACTTGTTGCAAATCGCGAATTCATAAAAAAATACCTTGAAACGATTATCTGCGGAGAATTTCTCCCGGATGATCGCCAAGAGGCCGCTAAGGAAATCAGTCTTCTTGAAGATGACGGTTTCCTTGACCACGTTCTGATGAGGTTTCGTGAAGCATCCGCGCGAATTAAAATCGTTGGCTCCGAATTTCTTGGAAGGAAAGTTCTTTCCAAAAAGGGCGTGGCCGTGGTGGAAAGTTCGCACGGAATTCTCACCGACTGTCATTATGGGTTCCATCCGCATACCAGCGCCCTACGAACATTGCCGTGCTTTACGCATGAAATGCTCAGAGACGCTGGTTATCGTGGTAAAGTTGTAAATCTCGGAGTAACCCGGGCTTATGCGATCCGCCACGGTGCAGGGCCCATGCCAACTGACGACCCTGCAATGTACGAAAGTCTGTTGCCGGGAAGTCACAAGGAAGAAAACCGATACCAGGGAAAAGCCCGGGTCGGTCCGCTGGATCTGGTGCTGCTAAAATATGCAGTGGAGGTCTGCGGTGATCCGACTGCGTTTGATGGATTAGCCATTACGTGGTTTGACCAAATTCGCCTGAATCAAGCGTGGCAACTGTGCCATAGCTACCGCAATGACGACGACCGGACATTTTTTTCACCTTCGGGTAATATTAACGTCCGTCGGTATGACAGGTACTTTCAACGTTTTCATCAGGAAAATCTCGGCAAGCAGCTTCAAACCTGCGAGCCCGAAATTACCACATACCCCGTGGCATCAGATACGAAGCAAGAAACATGTTTCCGGATTTGCGCTGATGTTCTGTATGCGAGCCTGGGTGTTCCGGTTCGCATGGTCTCTTTCGGGCCTACCGAAAAAGACAAGTTCTGCCTATAGCCCCAAACGAAAGGAATGTGAAGTATGAGTAAAGCGACAGCGACTCCCGTGGCCGAAGCCACAGCATCGCCTGACCCCGTCGTCGCAAAATTGACGGAACTGGGTGTTGAAGCCGAAGCAATCAGTCACATCATCAAAGACCTTGGCGCAACGACGGTGGAAGACTTGGTCAACCTGACCGAAACCGATCTCGTTGGCACCGGCATCATGAAAAAATTGCCGGCCAGGAAGCTGCTCGCCTCTCTGAAGGCGCTGTCAACTTCCTCGGCAACCTCGTCTGCGGCAAGTGCGGTCAGCGCGGTTTCTTACGATGCCGTTCTGCCACCCGTTCCGACCGATGCTTCGTGGCTCGAAGCACTTCGGACCGGCGGCGTTCTGAAAGTGGATCAATCAACCGTCATCTCGGCAATCCGTGCAACACTCGCTTACCGAGCTGGTTTGTACGATATCCCAGACGGTTTGACCAAATTGATGGAGAGGTTCGCCGACGAGAATGAAGAACAGGTCGATACCGAATTCTTCAAACTCCGCAAGCAAATGGCCCGGCGCAACTACGCCGAAATCTTCGAGGCCATTCCGGGGATGGACGGCAGCTACGTGACCGAAGCGCGGAAGAAACAATTGTTTTCGCGCATCGACCAGTACCTTTGGCCTGCCATTGCAGACTTCTATGGCCAGTTGAAAAGCTGGCAGGAAGCCTGGATGCAAGGCACCGCCAACCCCATGGTCATGATGGGTGCCATCATGGCAACGCAAGGAGGTATGGGCGGCATGATGCCCGCGGGTATGATGCAACCGCCCGATACCGGTATCCTCCGTGACACCGCCGATGCCATGACGGACTCCGTTAACAAAGTGTTCGCTGGTACCGGCGTTCAGATTGCGGCTGCGTTGGCTTTCGACGCATCCAAAATCAAAGAATCGCTGGAAAACCCACGGCTTCCGGCCTTGACCGGAGCAGCCAATCGCGACCAGATGCTTCGGCAACTGGGAGTGGCGGTGTCAGCCACCTACCCGCGACTGGAAATTAATCTGACACGCTTCGTTCTGTCCATCATGCGCGTGAAAGATCAGCCCGCCGGTACTGAAGAGCTTCAGTACTTTTCCGCTCTGTTCATGCTCGGCTCCCAGATTCCCTGGGAGCAACTGAGTGAAGGTCGGTCTGGTGCCAGCCCTCGTCCCACCGGAGTCGGTGGGAATCGTAACAACGGAAGAAGCTCTTTGTAGCAACCCAAACCCGCAAGGGTATGGCCGAGCAGTCAACAGACTGCCCGGCCTTTTTTATTACTTTTTTATAACCGGTAGTTTCGGCAAAAAGACTTGATTGATAAATATTTTCGTTGCCAGTTGCCGGTAACCCGAGTCATAGAACATGCTTTCTCCATCAATACTATCGGCATGGGCAGTATGAATTCCCCCGTAAGGCGGGAAAAACTTTTCATAGCCCTTGTGCATTAAACGATATTGAAGCGCATCCCGTTCCATTTCTCCAAGATAAATCATTCTGGCATTTTCACCTTCTATTTTTTCATCAGTTTCATATAAATAATCAGTTAACAGTTCTTGTTGTATCTTTTTTATCATTTCGGGGCTACCTTCCCACGCGCTACCAAATAAAATATGGGTCCAATAATTTTTCGCCGCCATAGTACCAGGTTTTTCAGTATTATCAACAACAAGCTTGCCATTTTTTTCTTCAAGCCAAAATTCGGTAAGTCCCGTGCCCGTATTAAAAACTTTTAGTAAATCTTGAAGGTTTCCTTCTTGGTCAACGGACACTTTGGGCCTCACAAAAACACCAAGGTCAATGTCAGCATCTTTTGAGCCATACCCCTTCAAACGGGAACCAAAAACTAATACCACCGGATAAATCAGTTTTGATAATTCCGGATTCGCCTCAACCCCCCTGATTATTTCTTGAATTTGTACTACTTCTTCTTTCATATTTTCAAGATTTACAGAAAAAGGCCCTTCTAAATTTACGGCAGGTATATTAAGCGCTTCAAGTTGTCCGCCATCAACAATTCCTAACTTATAAAAACGCTGGAACGTTTTTGAAAGCGCTTCGGTATTTTTATTTTGCGACCAAAGTTTTAGCAATACTTCTTTATGTTGGCCATATAATTCCTGGGCCTTTTTTAGGTTGCTTGCGGCAGCAGATTCAACCGCATTTCTTATGCCCTCAATAAGTACTTGTTGGCTGGAAACCGTTGCTTCGGGTAACAAAAATTCCGCACCATCAACCTCATTAATCTGCAAACTAAGATTTTTCCCTAACCGTTCAACCGTTTCTTGTTTTTGCCTTTCCTTGAGCCACTTTTTACGCTTTTCAGTAATATTGCCGAACTTTTGGGAATCTATCGCGGAAAATTCTTTTTCCAATAATGCCTTAATTTCCTGAAAAGTTAATTCCACTGACATGCGTTCTTCTTCTTTTTCTTCCGATTTCCCATTATCATTAATAACCATCAGCGCTTCGGCAATACTGCTTTTCAGCAATTCATCGTCGGTTTCTTTTGTGAGCGTTTCAATATCTTTGATCGTTACCAAACCTTTCTCAACTAACTTTGGCAATAAATGCGCCGCTTTTACAACCCGCGGGTGATTATCATTTTTCTGGTCTGCCTCAAGCACATCGCCGTCAACAAAATTAGTCCGCACGTCATGCATTAATAGCAGGCCTTTAAAGGCTTTCAGGTATGCCATTGAAAATCGTTCTTTAGCTTCAACAAGTTTTTTGCTTTTAGGCTCCCAAGTTGTATTGGGTAGAAATTCAAAAGGAAGATACAGCGCCAAGCGCTCATAATTCTGATCACTTTCCAGTAAATCAGATAACGAAGAATAGAGTTTTTCCACCTGCTCCTCGGCAAGTTGTTCCTTGCTGATGGCAGCTTCAAGAGAAATATCAGGCCGGGGAAACTGACTGACAACGTCACCAAGACGCTCCCGCAATTCTTTGCGTGCATTTATTTGTTCTATAAAAACTTCATTAGTTGCAATCTGTTCAGGCCAGAACTTGGTCGCATTAGCACCATCAAGAAATGATTCAACGGCGGGGGCTTCGGAGGCTGGTTCCCCTAAAAATTCCTGCTTATTTTCAATACGATCAGAAGTCATTTTATATGCAAAACCTAAGGATAAATAATATCCCCCATTGTATCAATATATCAAGCTTTATTCAAATTTCTCCAAGCGCGCACACTATGTGCGCGTTTGGGCTATTTTACCAATTCGGTAAATATCACTAGGCGCTGGTTGTAGGTTTTTTGGTTGGCTAGCCAATCACCTTGGCAGGTGATTAAGTTTAAAAAGGCGCCTCCGGTTTTATTGAAAACTTCGGCGGGGGATTGATTGGGCTGGTACATTTTGCTTTCTATTACTTTAAAAACAAGTTCTGCACCCGCGTCATCTTTTAGGTAAATCTTATCACCCATTTTTAGTTTATTTAAATCATCAAAAACAGAACCGGAGCCGTCGCGCCACGTGCCAAAGTGGCCGGTAATTACCGCACTGCCTTCTGCCCCTGGGCGTGGGCCCAATTGATACCAGGCCACTTCGCTGGGGCCCTTAGGTGTGTCAACTGCGCCAGATGAAGTCAAACCCACATTAATGACCGGGGCATCAACCCCAATAGTAGGAATAACCAGGCGCTTGGGCAGGCCCGGATTGGTTAGTTGTTGGTTGTTAGTTGTTGGTTGTTGGTTAAAAAGTGGCACACTTGGCTTTGTGTAAAAAAGATAAACGGCAAGAAGCGTCCCGATTAAAATCGGGACGCTTATCACTGCAAACAGATATTTTGTTCCAGTGGTTGTCATATTTTTATCTTGCTGATAATGCACGTTTAGCTACCAAGGCTACTGCAACTGCCGAAAACAAAGCGATTGCTACTGCTACGCCGGTTGAGGCCTGTGTTGGACCGAATCCTGTATTAGGAAGGGTGGGCACAGGTGCACCTGAAACCGGATTAACGGTAAACAGCATAAAGGCTGAAGTACCTCCGCCTGGAGCAGGATTGATCACATCAACCACATATTGGCCGGTAACCATACTGTCTGAAGCGGGAATAAAAGCGGTCAATTGAGTTGGTGAGACATAGGTAGTAGTTCTCATTAATCCGTTAAACCTTATTACGGAATAGGCGTTGAAGTTAGAGCCATTTACCGTCAAGGTAAACGCGCTACTTCCTGCCATTGACGATAATGGTGAAACCATCGTTAACACCGGAACGGGGTTGACGGTTCCCATAACCGTAAACATCTGGGCGTTTGAAGTTCCTCCTCCGGTTCCCGGATTAGTAACCGTAACGTTAAATGTACCGATGTTGGCAAGAGCAGATGCCGGAATTGAAGCCGTTAATTGGTTTGATGAAATATAGGTGGTTGGCCGAGCCGAGCCGCTGAAATTAACCACGGCCGCCGGATCAAACCCGCTTCCGCTAACGGTTAAGGTAATTGCTGCGTCCCCCGCGACTGCAGCTGAAGGTGAAATACTAGTTGTAGTTGGAACCGCGGCCATGGCTACCAGCGGCATCATTGCCGAAAGCACCAAACCCGCCGTCGCCACTGATGCGATTTTTTGGATGTTTATTTTGTTCATAAGAGTAATTGTTTAATAATTATTATGTGTCTATAAATTAGAGATATTGTTTCGACCTTTGAAGTCTTGTACGTAAGGCTTTATCCTAAGACGCTTTGCGGGACAAAATCTTACTTGATCAAATGCTTCAACCTATGCTTGAAGCGTTGAAATAAATTAAAAAAATGGTATAGTTTTTACAAGGGGCCCATAGCTCAGTTGGCAGAGCGCTAAGATGGCAT
>OBEQ010513586.1_pt1 | contig 30468 bp, 19 predicted proteins | sample 1670901 | NCBI WGS metagenome assembly OBEQ01 (sample SAMEA104232315, study PRJEB22302) | groundwater metagenome | biome: forest; feature: aquifer; material: groundwater | place: USA | collected 2011-08-07 | depth 5.4 m
CGTGATGGCGTCGAGCGCGAGTTGCTCGATCGCAAGGCGAAGCGCACGCGCGTCGCCCGCGGCCTCGAGGATGCGCGCGATCTCCTCCGGCGGAACGGGATGAATCGGATCGAGCCGCCGCGCGCTCTGAAGCGACTCGACAGCAGCCTTCGGAGCGCGCAGCCGTGCGTCCTGGATGTGGGCAAGCGCGAGCCAGAGGGCGATCTTCTCGCGCGTCGTTACGGCGATGTCGATGCGCGCCCGGATGGACGCCGCGGCCTGCTCCCATCGTCCGGCTTCCTCGTGGAGACGCGTTTCGAGTGTCCGCGCACCGGCGTGCTGCGGGTCCTGCTCGAGGACCTCTTGGACGAGAACGATGGCGCGTGGCGGATCGACGCGCGACAGAACCTGTGCGGATCGAACGCGGAGTGCGAGAACGTCGACGCCGTCCTCGGCGAGCTTGGCTTCTGCCGCGAGCGCCTTCGAGAGTGCCCGATCGTCGCCGATCCGCCCGGCATCGGCTTCAACGACCCGACGCCCGCGGCACCCGTGGGCGGCAACATCGGCACCACCATCGGGCAGCAGCGTGTGATCGCCTTCCAGTACGCCGCCAACCAGTGGGGCAAGACGCTCGACAGCGCCATCGAGGTGCGCATCCAGGCCCGCTTCGATCCCACGCTCGCCTGCACGGCCTCACAGGCGGTGCTGGGCAGCGCTGGCCCGTCGACGCTGTTCAGGGATTTCGTCGGCGCCATCTTCGCCAACACCTGGTACGTGAGCGCGCTCGCCGATCGCCTGGCCTACGCCGAGCTCAACACCACCGCGGGTGCCGCCGACATCGTCGCGCAGTTCAATCCCGACCTGGGTCAGCCCGACTGCCTGGCCAACACCGGCTGGTACTACGGCCTCGACCACAACGAGGCTTTCAACCAGATCGACCTGGTGGCCACGCTGCTGCACGAGTTCGGCCACGGCCTGGGCTTCCTGTCCCTGGTGCGACGCACCACCGGCCCGGGCCAGCCGCCCGTGGGCAGCCTGTTCAACGGCCTGCCCGATCCGTTCCTCTTGTTCATGCTCGACAACAGCACCAACAAGCGCTGGGTCGACATGACCGACGCCGAGCGCGCCACCTCCATGGTCAACAACGGCCACGTGGTGTTCGCCGGCGTGCAGGCGGTGAGCGGCGCCCTGCAGCGCCTCGGCTTCGGCGCGCGCGCGCGCGCCAGCGGCGCGGCCAGCGGCACGTTCGCGGTCATCGAGGCGGATCCCGGGCTGGCGCCGCAGCTCGCCAGCACCGGGCCCAGGACCGGCGTGCTCGTGCTGTCAGCGGACGGGTTGTTCGTGCCGCGCACCGGCGACACCACCGCGCCCGAGATCAGCAACGCCAGCGTCACCGACGGCTGCGGCGCGCAGAGCGTCGACATGACCGGCAAGGTCGCCATCATCGATCGCGGCGTCTGCTCCTTCGCCTACAAGATCCAGTCGGCCCAGGACGCGGGCGCCATCGGCGTCATCGTCGTCAACAACACCAGCGCCTCGCCTCCCATCCAGATGGTGCGCCCGGTCCCGGTCACGCCGCCCTTCGCCATCAACATCCCGGCCTTCATGATCAGCAAGAGCGAAGGCGACGCGCTCAAGGCCGCGCTCGCCGGCGGCACGGTCAACGTGACGCTCGAGGTCGACACCAGCCAGCGCATGGGCGCCGACTCGCTGGCCCGGCCGCTCCTGTTCACGCCTTCGACCATCCAGGCGGGTTCGTCGGTCTCGCACTTCGACGGCACGGCCTTCCCCAACCTGCTCATGGAGCCGGTCATCAACCCCAGCCTGAGCGACGATCTCGACCTGACGCCGCTGCTCTTCCGCGACATCGGCTGGTTCCCCGATCGCGACCTCGATCACCTCGCCGACGACCACGACAACTGTCCCTTCATCGCCAACCCCGACCAGGCCGACAACGATCACGATGGCGCCGGCGACCTGTGCGATGTCGACGACGACAACGACGGCCGGCCTGACCTGGTCGACAACTGCCCGCGCGCCGCCAACCCCGGCCAGCAGGACGGCAACGGCAACGGCCGGGGCGACGCCTGCGAGGATCGCGACGGCGACGGCGTGCTCGACGCCAGCGACAACTGCGTCGACGTGGCCAACCCCGGCCAGGAGAACAGCGATGGCGCGGCCGACGGCGGCGACGCCTGCGACCCCGACGACGACAACGACGGCGTGCTCGACGGCGCCGACAACTGCGGCAAGCGCGCCAACCCTGGCCAGGAGGACGGCGACGGCGACGGCGCGGGTGACGCCTGCGACGACTCCGACGGCGACGGCCTGGTCGACGGCGTCGACAACTGCCCCAACGCGGCCAACCTCGGGCAGGAGAACGCCGACGGCGCGACCGACGGCGGCGACGCCTGCGACGGCGACGACGACAACGACGGCGTGCCCGACACCGCCGACAACTGTCCGCTGGTCGGCAACGCGGCGCAGCTCGACACCGACGGCAACGGCGTGGGCGACGCCTGCCAGGACGACGACGACGGCGACGGCGTGCCCGACGCCAGCGACAACTGCCCGCTGGCCGCCAACGCCGACCAGGCCGACCTCGATCACGATCACGTGGGCGACGTCTGCGACGGCGACGACGACGGCGACGGCGTGCCCGACGGCGACGACAACTGCCCGACCACGGCCAACCCCGACCAGGCCAACCTCGACGGCGCGGCCGACGGTGGCGACGCCTGCGACGGCGACGACGACAACGACGGCGTACCCGACGCCAGCGACAACTGCCCGGGCGCGGCCAACCCCGGCCAGGCCGACGCCGACCACGACGGCCACGGCGACGCCTGCCAGGACGGCGACGGCGACGGCGTGCTCGACGCCTTCGACGACTGCCGCAGCGTGGCCAACCCGGAGCAGCACGACCTCGACGACGACGGCGCGGGCGACGTCTGCGACGACGACGACGACGGTGACGGCGTGGTCGACAGCGGCGACGACTGCCTGCGCCTGGCCAACCCCGACCAGCTCGACACCGACCACGACGGCCGGGGTGACCCGTGCGACGCGGACGACGACGCCGACGGCATCGCCGACGCCAGCGACAACTGCCCGCTGGTCGCCAACGCCGGCCAGGAGGACATCGACAGCGATCACGTGGGCAACGTCTGCGATCCCGACTTCGACCACGAGGGCACACTCGACAACTGCCCGGGCGTGGCCAACCCCGACCAGCGCGACACCGACGGTGACGGCCACGGCGACGCCTGCGACGACGACGACGACGGTGACGGTGTGCCCGACGCGACCGACAACTGCCCGCTGGTCGCCAACGCCGACCAGCGGGACACCGATCTGATCGGCGGCGGCGATGCCTGCGACGACGACGATGACGATGATCAGGTGCTCGACGGCGTCGACAACTGCCCGCTGGTGCTCAACAGCGACCAGCTGGACAGCGACGGCGACGGTCGCGGCGACCGCTGCGACGACGATCCCGACGGCGACGGCGCCGACAACTGCCCGGGCGTGGTCAACCCCGATCAGCGCGACTCGGACGGCGACGGGCAGGGCGACGCCTGCGACGACGACGACGACGGCGACGGTGTGCTCGACGGCAGCGACAACTGCCCGCTCGCCGCCAACGTCGACCAGCAGGACAGCGACGGCGACCTGAGCGGCGATGCCTGCGACGCCGACGACGACGGCGACGGCAGCGAGGACGCGCACGACAACTGCCCGCTGCAGCAGAACAACAACCAGGCCGACTCCGACGGTGACGGCCGTGGCGACGTGTGCGACAGCGAGCCGCCGCCGCGCCAGGACACAGGCGGCTGCGCCGTGGCGCCGGGCCGCGAGCGCTCGCGTGCACCGGCGCTGCTGACGCTGCTGCTGCTGCCCGGGCTGGCCCTCGTGCTGCGTCGGCGCGCGCGCCGTGCGCAGCTCGTCTGAACCGACGTCGCAACCCCTCGACGCCACGACACCGCGACGCCACGGGAGCCCATTCATGTGGGCCCGCATGGCTTGCCGCGTCAGAATGCGCAGTACAATTGGTTAGTTTGTGTGATGGAGACTTACTCCTACCAGGGCCTACGATTCGCTCGGCCGGGAGAGGACGAGGACGAATGAACTTTTCGACATGGTTGGCGACAGTCGCGGCGGTGGGGATGCTCGGGGCGTGTGCGGCGGAGCCATCGCGCCCGGCGCGGGGCCACGACAAGCCAGGGGCGCCCGTGACCCTCAAGGTGCAGAGCGTGACCAAGGGCAGCGGGCGCTTCGAGGTCCACGTCGTGGCGACCATGACCGAGGACGTGCGCTCGGCCCAGCTGCGGCTCATCCTGCCCGAGGGCGTCAAGAGCGAGGAGGACGACAAGCCGGTGTCGTTCGGCCCGACCGGGAAGGGCAAGTCGCTGACGCTGACCCGTCACCTGCAGCTCTCGGTGGACGGCGCCGATGTCATCGCCGACGTGCGCGTCGACGACGGCATGACCACACGCAACCGCCCGCAGATCATCCATGTCGGCAAGGCCCGACCGGCCGAGGCGCCCGTGCACCACGACACGGTCACCCTGCCCAACGGCGACAAGGTCGAGGAGGTGCGCCAGTGATCCGCGCGCTTCGCCTCGCTGCCCTCGCCAGCCTCGCGCTCGCCGCGGTCGCCTGTGGCGGCAACGCCGGCGGTGACGACGACACGTCCAAGGCCGACGCCTCGATGCCGGGCACGCCCGACGCGGCCAGGCCCGACGCCGAGGTCCCCGATCCGCCCGACGCCCAGGTCGACGCCGAGGTGCCCGACAACTGCGGCGGCGTGACCAGCCGCTGCGTCGACGCCACGCACCTCGAGACGTGCGTGAACGGCAACCTCGTGCCCACCGACTGCGGCGCCGGCAGCCAGGTGTGCAAAGCCGACGGCGCGGGTGGCTTCGGCTGCTTCGACGCGCCCCTGCCGGGCTCGTTCACCGTCTCGGGCAAGGTGCGCTACGAGGACAAGGAGCCGCTGCCGAGCGGCGCGCTCGGCGCCATCACCCAGAAGGTGGCGCGCGGCGTGTCCGTGACGGTCGTCGCGGACCAGGGCAACACCGTGCTGGCCACCGGTCGCACCGGCGACGATGGCAGCTACTCGCTCAACTACGACACCACCGCCGGAGCCATGGTCCACGTACTGGCCGCCACCACGAGCACCCTGCCGAGCCGACCGGTCAAGGTGGTCAAGTCGGGTGGCAGCATCCACGGCGCCGCGTCGGCCAGCTTCGCCGCGGCGGCAAGCGTTCAGATGGACATCCTGGCCACCAATGCCTCGCACCTGGGCCCGGCGTTCAACATCTTCGACCAGTTCATCACTGCCATCGACGCGGTGCGCGTGCGCATGGGCGTGACTGGCACGCTGCAGCCGATCAAGGCCTTCTGGCAGGACGGCACCACTGACGGCACTTATTTCAACGGCGACATCCACCTGCTCGGCGCGCCCGACGACGACGACGGCTACGACGACGCGGTCATGCTGCACGAGTTCGGCCACTATGTCGAAGCCAGGTACGGCGGCACCGACTCGCCCGGCGGCGGTCACAACGGCTCGCCCACCGACCCGCGCCTCGGCTGGTCGGAGGGCTGGGCGACCTACTTCCAGGCCGCGGTGCGCAACCACCACTTCTACATGGACTCCAACGCGGGTGGCGGCTTCGGCCAGGACCTCGAGGCCGAGGTGACCAAGGCGCAGGCCGCCGGTGCGATGACCCAGAACACCTCGGAGAACATGATTGCCGAGATCCTGTGGGACTTCGGTGACGGCCCTGCCGGCGACGACGACGCGCGCGCGGGCGGCGACCGCCACGAGGACGTGATGAAGGTCCAGACCGCTTACCTGAGCGGCAACCTGGCCACCCGCGGCGTGGCCGGCGTCGACCTGGTCGACTGGCTGGACGGCTGGTTCAAGCTGCAGGGCCTGTCGACCTGCGCCGCGGGGCGGATGATCGTCACCACCACGCATACCTTCCCGTACGACTTCCACGCGTCGGGCGCGACCTGCCCCTGACGTCGTAGCGCTCGTTCCTCCTCGTAACCTCCTCGTCCCCCCCTGATCCTGCCGCGAGCATGTCTGCCCCGTGCGAAGTCGCTCGGTGTGGCGAATTTGTACGTTGGCGACGCGCCGGCGCTCGCTTTTCCTCCATGGCTACGAGGACCCGGGTTTCGCGGACGCGGCATACATGCTGCATCCGGGGACGCGCAAGTTCCCACGCGTGGTCATTCAAACCCCCAGCAGAAGCAGTAGGATGCTCGCGACATGACGGACGCACGCGAACGATTGTCGACAGGCATCCCGGGTCTCGACGAGGTGCTCGGTGGGGGCCTCATCCGCGGTGGCATCTACCTGGTGATGGGCAAGCCCGGCGCGGGCAAGACCATCTGCGGCAACCAGATCTGCTTCGCGCACGCGGCGCGCAACGAACGCGCCGCCTATGTGACGCTCCTGGCCGAGACGCACTCGCGGATGACCGCGAACCTGGAAAAGATGCACTTCTACTCGGCCGAGCCGGTGGGCAACCTGTTGCTCTACCTGGGCGGCTACATGCCGCTGCGCGAGAAGGGTCTGCCCGGCCTGCTCGATCTGCTGCGCCGGGTCATGCGCGCGGAGAAACCCTCGCTGCTGGTCATCGACGGGCTGATGACCTCGCGCTCGTACGCCGCCAGCGACATCGCGCTCAAGGAGTTCATCATCGAGCTGCAGGTGCTGGGCGCCATGAACGAGTGCACCATCCTGCTGCTCTCCAACATGACCGCGGAGGATCTCAACGGTCCCGAGCACACCATGGTCGACGGCCTCATCGAGCTGGCCATGGTGCCGGTGCGCGAGCGCACCCTGCGCATCCTCGAGGTCATCAAGATGCGCGGCTCGCACCATTTCCTCGGCAAGCAGGAGATGGCCATCACCGAGGACGGGCTGGTCGTCTTTCCCAACACCGAGGAGCGGCTCACGCGCCAGGCGCGCCCGGCGCCGGCCAGCAATGGCCGGCTCAGCACCGGTGTGACCAACCTGGATGCGGTGCTCGGCGGTGGCTTCCGCTCCGGATCGACGACCATGGCGCTCGGCTTCTCCGGCTCGGGCAAGACCATGCTGGGGCAGCACTTTCTCTCCCAGGGTGACCAGAAGAGCCTGTATTTCGGCTTCTACGAGTCGCCCGAGCGCTTCCTCGAGTCGGCCGACGGGCTGGGCCTGGCGCTGCGCCAGCGCTTCGATTCCGGCCAGCTGTCCATCCTCTGGCAGCCGGCGCGCCGGCATGGCCTCGACTCGCTCAGCCAGCTGCTGCTCGACCATGTGTCGAGCCACAACGTGCAGCGCGTGGTCATCGACGGCTTCGACGGCCTGCGCCAGGCCAGCTTCGCCAACCCCGATCGCGTGACCTCGTACCTGACCGCGCTGCTCAACGAGCTGCGCGCGCGCAACGTCACCGTGCTGTTCACCGAGGAGACCAGCAAGGCGCTCGGCCCCGAGATCGAGGTCCGCGTCGAGGGCGTCTCGGCGCTGGTCGAGAACATCATCCTGCTCGACTACGTCGACGTGGGCACGCAGCTGCGCCGCCTGCTCTCGGTGATCAAGCAGCGGGGCAGCGCCTACGAGGATGCCATCCGCGAGCTGCTCATCACGTCGCGAGGCATGGAGCTGGCCGAGACCTCGGAGAGCGCGGAGACCATCCTGGCGGGCGCCGCGGCGCGCTCCATGCCGTTTCACACACGTGCCCGACGCGGTACGCCGGCGGGCAGCGGGACCTGACGCCACGATGCAGCGCATCCTGTTCGTCGACGACGATTTCGCCGTGGCCGAGGTCACGCGCATGGTCCTCGAGCACGAGGGCTTCGCCGTCACGATCTGCTCCAACGGCGAGGACGCCTTGCACGCGGCCGAGGCCGAACGGCCCGACCTCGTCATCACTGACTACATGATGCCCATCATGAACGGCGGCGAACTGGTTCGCTCCCTGCGCGCCGACCCGCTCCTGCGCACGGTGCCCGTCATCATGGTCACGGCCAACTCGCTCAGCGAGGTCGCCGGCGTCGAGCACTGCGCGCGTGTGCTGAACAAGCCGATCACCGTGGACGATCTGATGGAGGCGATCCGGGGCGTGCTGGGGTAGGCGTAATGCCGGTCAGTTTGAAACGCCAGGGTGGCAGCCCGTGCGAAACGCCGAGCCGCCGAGCCGCCGAGTCCGGATCAGATCGGTTCGAACCCGGGCTGGGTCTGTCTGAGCTGGCGCCCCTGGCATCCTGGCGTTTCAACTATCTGGATGTCGGGCCGACTCCGAGCTCCTCCGGATCAGATAACTGCGACGGGAGCTACTGGCCGTCGATGGGATCGAGGCCGATGCTGGGCGGGTTCACGCGCAGGTAGTGGTGCGTGACGTGGATGGCGGGGCCGGCTCCCACGCTCACCGGGACAGGCCCGGGGGTGGGGAAATCCACGCTGCCCGTCACGAGAATGCCATTTCCGTTCAGCTGCTCGACGGCCTCCGCACTGGGCGGCAGGGGAAGCAGCCAGTCCAGCCGGGCCACGCGGCGTGAGCCGATGAGGTTGAGCGCGCTGACCAGGTAGTGGTAGCAGGGCACGGTGAAGCAGCGCACGCCGGTGTCGCGCAGGCGGAAGAAGCTACCGTGGGGCGGGTTGTGGTCGGCGGGGAGCCAGCCCTCGCTGGCCACGAGCTCACCGAAGGTCGCGTCGACCTCGGGGCCGAGCAGGGTGCCGCGCAGCACGGTGACGCCGGCGTCGAGGTGGTGGCGGAAGCTGAGCTCCTGGGTGGGCGAGAGGTCCAGCGCCGACAGGTCGATACGCGCCACGTAGCACCTGGCCTGGTTGGTGCCGTCGGCGCAGTGCAGCACCGGCCGGCTGGGCGCCGAGACGAAGTAGCCGCCGCAGCCCGGTGCCGGGCACAGGCGAGCATCGCGTTCGGCCAGGAAGTACTCGATGGGCACCGGCAAGATGTCGGGCTGGCCTTCGATCGCCGCGCTTTCCTGGTCGATCCCTTCTCCGGTCGAATCGACGGGCATGGTGTCGCAGGCCGCGGCTGCGACGAGCGAAAAGAGAGCCACGGCGAGATGAGCTTGCAGACGCATCGTGAATGCCTCCTGGTGTGATTGGCACCGCCTTGTGCAGGCGATGTGCCACCAGGATGGGCAGCGATATTCCTGGGTTGCAGGCGCGGCGGCGCGGGAGCGTCGCCGCGCGAACGAATTGCCTGGCCAGTTTGCCCACGCTCGACGCACACCCACCTACGCTCGCGCCGACGAATCGCACCGTGCGCCCTCAAGGTTGCCCTCGCTGCGGTCGATGATCGAGGTGAGGAGTTCCATGCGGCCACCCGACTTCGAGCTCGAGACGGAAGTCTTCGAACGTCTGCGCGACGACCGCGTGCACGTTCCGCCTTATCCCGCGGTGGTCGCGCGGCTGCAGAGCATGCTGGCCGAGGAGAAGTACGGCCTGCGCGAGATCACCAGCGTGGTCGCCGCCGATGCCACGCTGTCGGCGACGCTCCTGCGCCTGGCCAACAGCGCGGCCATGGGCAGCAAGGTGCGCGTCGACTCGCTCGAGTCGGCGGTCTTCAAGGTCGGTACCCACCAGCTGGTGCAGCTGGCCACGGCGTCGAGCGTGGGAGCCGTCGCCTGCGCCAGCGGACCACTGGCGTTTCTGCGCCGCGAGCAGTGGCGCGGCTCGCTGTTCAGCGGAATGCTGTGCCAGGAGCTGGCCATGCGCCGGGGCGTGCGGCCCGAGCTGGCCTTCATGGCCGGGCTGCTGCACGGCTTCGGCGCGGTGGTCGTGCTCGCCTGTCTGGAGGACATCGCCACGGTGCGGCAGCTGCCGCCGCTGCCCGAGTCGGCCTGGCGCAAGGTGGTGAGCACGTACCAGGTCGAGTTCGGCATGACCGTCGCCGCCAAGTGGCGCCTGCCTGACGCGATCGCCGAGGTCATCGCGCGCCACCACTTCCCCGAGGTCTGCCTGCCCGCGCACCGGCCGCTGGTCAACCTGGTGGTCGCGGTCGATCAGGTGCTGCAGACGCTCGACCAGCACCCCAGCGAGGGCATCGACGCGCTCGCCCGCGTGCGCGGCCTGCACACCGACGAGCGGCCGCTCATCACCGCGCTGCTGCCGCGCCTGGCCGCCAAGATGGAGAGCTTCGAGGCCTGCATGCCCGAGGCGGGCGCGCACGACGCTCAGCCCAGCAAGGTCATCCCCGAGCGCGCGCCCGCGGGCGAATGCTGGCCGGTGGACTTCACCGTCACCTGCCAGGGCGCCGCGGGCAGCTTCCGCGCCACCACCATGAGCGCGGGCGCGCTCGAGCTGCGCAGCAAGGCCAGCCTGACGCCCGGCTGGCTCGGCTGCGTGACGCTCGAGTGCGCGCCCGCGCCCATCGTGCTGCTGGTCAGCGTGAAGTCGTGCGAGGTGGTGGCGGGCGAGCACATGATCACGCTGCAGCCGTTCGGCCTGGCCGGCGCCGAGAAGGCCGCCTGGCTGCAGCTGCAGCAAGACTCGCGGCGGGCGCGAGCGGGGCATTCGGCCGCGGGCTAGCACCAGGGTGCGGAGGAGCTCGGAGTCGGCCCGACATCAGGTAGTTGAAACGCCAGGGTGCCAGGGGCGCCAGCTCCGACCAACCCGGGCCCAATCCGAAAAAGATCGGTCTGATCCGGACTCGGCGTCTCGGCGGCTCGGCGTTTCAAACTTCTGGGTGAGGTTCCGTGAAGTGGCCTTCGTTCCTGGCGCACGGGCTGCCACGCTGGCGTTTCAAACTCAGACGCGTTCGACGATGGTCGCCACGCCCACGCCTGCGGCGCCGCTGACCGCGGCCACGCCGTAACGTCCGCCGCGGCGCTCGAGCTCGTCGACGACGTTGAGCAGCAGGATCGCACCGGTGGCGCCGAAGGCGTGCCCGAGCGCGAGCGTGCCGCCGTGCGGGTTGAAGCGGTCGTCGCGTGCGTCGAGGTCGCGCTGGAAGCGCAGGCACAGCGCCGAGAAGGCCTCGGCGAACTCGAACACGTCGATGTCGCGCGCGTGCAGGCCGGCGCGCGCCAGGGCGCGCTCGACCGCGGTCTGGCCGGCGGTCAGCATGATCACCGGATCGTCGGCGCAGGTGAAGCTGCCGACGATGCGCGCGCGCGGGCGCAGGCCGAGCCGCACCGCGGCCGCGGCGTCGCCCAGAAGCAGCAGCGCGGCGGCGTCGGCCAGCGGCGGCGAGGTGGCGCGCGTGTGCAGGTGGCGGAGCTCGCGCAGCTCGGGGAAGCGCGCGCGCACCACCGCGTCCTGGCCGGCGGCGCCCAGCTCGGCGAACGCGGGCGGTAGCGCGGCCAGCTCGGCGGCGGAAGGTGCGTGGTCGACCAGCTCGTCGCGCGTGCAGCCGGCCACGGGCACGACGCTGGAGGCGGCGACGCCCGAGGCCCAGCCGCGCCGTGCCCGCTCGCGCGTGCCCAGCGCGTAGGCGTCGAGCTGCTCGCGTGCGAAGCCCTCGCGCGTGGCCACCAGGTCGGCGGCGATGCCCATGTGCACCGAGCCGACCGCGGCCATGACCACAGGGTCGGCGTAGAGCGGGCCGCGGTCGGAGAACATGGGCACGTTGGACACCGACTCGACGCCGCCGGCCACGACCACCGACGCATCGCCGGCGCGCACGCGCGCCGCGCCCAGGTTGGCGGCGTCCAGGCCCGAGGCGCAGAAGCGGTTGACCGTCGCGCCGGGCACGTCCCAGCCGGCCACCAGCGCCGCAGTGCGCGCCAGGTTGCAGCCCTGCGCGTCCACCTGGGTGGCGCAACCGAGCAGCACGTCGTCGACCTCGCGCGCGGGCACGGGCAGCGCGCCCAGCAGCGTGGTCACCAGCTGCAACGGGCTCGTGCCATGCAACGCGCCGCGCGGCGAGGCCTTGCCGCGCGGCGTGCGCACGCCCGCGAGCACGAAGGCGTCGCTCATCGCGCCGGGCTGGTGAGGCTCGCCGCGTCGGCCCAGTGCGTGTGCGTGCCGCTCGAGATGCGCTCGGGCAGCGCCACGCGTGCGACCGGACCGGCCGCCACGTCGGCCGCGTCGAAGATCCAGCACTCGCTGCGGTCGCGCGCCACGTCGCTGACGAAGCTGACGATCCAGCCGTCGTCCTCGTCGACGCCACCCGCGCGCGGTGCCACCGGCGACTCGCTGGCGTACACGCCCTCGGGAAAGCGGAACTCCTGGCTCGTGCCGGTGTGCAGGTCGAGCCGGCGGATGCCGTCGAAGAGGAACCAGCCCGGCTTGCCGGTCATGGTGACGGCGTAGCGGTAGGGCCGTCCGCCGAAGCGTCCGTTGATGGTGGGGAACTCGCTGCACGCGTCGGCGAGCGGCTCCTCGCGCGTCTTGCCGGTGCGCAGATCGAAGCGCCAGCGCCACGGTCGGCAGCCCATGGCGTTCATGTCGACCATCTTCTTGAGCGGTCCCCACGGCCCGTCGGCGGGATCGGGGCGCGGCATGGGCTCGGCCTGGAAGAAGCCGTCGAGCACGATCTCGTCGCCGCGCTCGTAGGCGTTGATCCAGTGCAGCACGTAGGTCGGGCTGGCCTCGAACCAGCGCACCTCGGCGGCGCCGCCGCGCCGGGGCAGCACGGCAAAGCGCGAGGGCAACTCCTTGTACATGCGCGGCCGGTGCACACCCTTCTCGAGCAGCGTGGGATCCCAGAACACGGGCAGGTCGTTGAGGATGGCGAAGTTCTCGCTGAAGGCCATGTCGTGGGGCAGACGCGGCCCGGGCAGGGGCACGGGCGTCTCGTGCACGAGCGTGCCGCGCGCGTCGAGCACGCCGTAGCGCAGGTAGGGCGCTTGCTTCGAGTAGGCGAACCAGAGCAGCTCGCCATTGTGCTCGTCGAGCTTGGCATGCGCCGAGATGCCCCAGCCGGGGAAGCGTCCGTCCCACCTCGCCGGCCCGAACGACTCGAGCGTGACCGGGTCGTGCTCGTAGGCGTCGCCGCACTGGTAGTGCGTCGAGATGGCCCGGCCGGCGTGCACGACCACGTCGGTGCTCGAGGCGTCCTTCAGGCGTCCGCGCGCGCCCCAGCCGTCGCGCTTCGACGAGGCCGGCTGCTCGATGATGCCGGCCCAGAGCGGCTCGCCCGCCTCCAGCTCGGCGGCCAGGCCGGCGGTGCGCACGAAGCGGTTGCGGTAGGACGCCCGGCCGCCGGCGAAGCGAATCGAGTGCAGCATGCCGTCGCCGTCGAAGGGGTGGTAGCGCCCGATCGACGGCAGGAGCGGATTCTCGGTGTTGCGCAGGTACACGCCGTCGAGCTCGGCGGGGATGCGGCCGAAGGCGACGTCCAGATCGTCGGCATCCCACTCGACCAGGTTGGGCTTCCACGCGCCGGTGCGGTACGGATGATCGTCGTCGGCGGGCAGCCGGCTCTGCCAGCGTCGCACCAGGTTGGCTCGCATCAGATCTTCTCTCTCTCGACCACCAGGCTGACCGCGGTCGTGCCGCTGCCGCCGATGTTGAGCGTGGCGAAGCGGCGCGCACCCTCGACCTGCAGGTCGCCGGCGCGGCCGGTGACCTGGCGCGCGCCGTCGAGCAGCATGCGCACGCCGGTGGCGCCGACGGGATGGCCCAGGCCGATGAGCCCGCCGCTCGGGTTCACCGGCAGCTTGCCGCTGCGCTCGAGCCGGCCGTCCTCGATGGCCTGCCAGCTCTGCCCGGGCGGCGTGATGCCGAAGTGATCGATGGCCAGGTACTCGGTGACGGTGAAGCAGTCGTGGGTCTCGATGCCGTCGAGCGCCTCGGGCCCGGGCAGCCTGGCGCGCCGGTAGGCGTCGACGATGGCCTCGCGCACGTGCGGCAAGAGGTAGGGCTGCCCGGCCGAGCGGCGCAGCTTGTCGCCCAGGGGTAGCCCGGCGGTGCGGTGACCCCAGCCGACCAGGCGCGCCAGGTTGGACACCGAGCGCCGGCGCGCGGCCACGTAGCGCTCCGAGGCCAGCAGCACCGCCGCGCCGCCGTCGGAGACCTGGCCGCAGTCGTGGCGGCGCAGGCGCCCCTCGACGATGGGGTTGAGCGTGTCGTTGGCCTCGAATGCCGCGGGCACGAACGTCCAGGCGCGTGTCTGCGCGTTGGGGTTCAGCTTGGCGTTGGCGAAGTTCTTGCGCGCGATGGCGGCCAGGTGCTCGGTCTTGAGCCCGTCGCGGTGGTCGATCTCGTCGGCGATGAGCGAGAACATGTGCGGCCACAGGTAGCGCACGTCCTTGCCCTCCTGACCGACCCACGCGGCCGCGCCCAGGTGCTGGGCCGCGACCTCGCCCGGCACGTTGCGCTCCTGCTCGACGCCCAGCACGAGCACGCAGTCGTAGCGGCCGGCCTCGATCTCGGCGGCCGCGGCCAGCACCGCGATGCTGCCCGAGGCGCACGCGGCCTCGTGACGTGCCGCCGGCTTGCCCCAGAGGGCGGGAACGACCGTCGCCGGCATGGCGCCCAGCTGCGCCTGGCCGAGGAACAGCTCGCCGAAGGCATTGCCGACGTGCACCGCGTCGACGTCAGTCACGTCCACGCGCGCGTCGGACAGCGCGCCTTCGACCACCTCGCGCACCAGCTCGGAGAGGTCGACGCCCTCGCGCGCGAGATGGCGCGCGAAGTCGCTCTGGTAGCCGCCGAGCACGAAGACCGGAGGTGGCGTCATGTCGATCCCTTCCTTCGTGATGCGGGGGCGAGCCCGGTGAGCATGGCGTCCACGGTCGCGACCGCGAGCTGCGCCACGGCGCGCCGCGAGGTCAACTGCCCGGCCAGGTGGAGCGCCACGACCCCGTGCGTGGCCGCCCAGAACTGCTGCGTGAGTGCGACTGGCTCACCTTCGACCACATGCGCCTCCAGCGCCCGTCGGACGACGCGCTCGAGAATCCGGAAGGCGCGCCGGTGTGCCGCCTTGAGATGCGGGTACGCGTCGAGCTGGGGCTGATGCAGGTCGAACATGACCCGAAAGGCATGCGGCTCGAGGGCGGCGAAGTCGACGTAGCTGCGCGCTCCCTCGCGGATGGCCTCGCGCGCGTCGGCGATCGCGCCCAGGCGCTGATCCTGGTACGCGGCGAAGCGCTCGACGCTGCGCAGGCGGACGGCGGCGAACAGGTCGTCCTTGTCTGCCACATAGCGGTAGATCATGGCGTGGCTGACGCCCAGCTCGCGTGCCAGCCCGCGCAGGGTCACGCCGCCGAAGCCCTCCTCGGCGAAGCGGTGCAGCGCCAGCTCGCACAGCCGCTCCCGGAAGGCCGCGATGGCGTCTTCGGTGAGGGCGGGACGGGCCACACAGTTTAGTTACCAGTGGTGAATAAACCTTGTCAATCCCGGCCGAGAGGCGAGTTCCCGGCGCTGGTGGTACGATCGCGAGCCCATGATTCCGAGCTACATGATCGAGTGGCACGCGCAGAAGAAGGCCATGACGCGTGAGGCCTTCGCGGCCAGGTACAACCACCCGTTCTTGATCCGGCAGGGCGACCCCGACCAGATGGAACGCATCAGCTTCCAGACCCAGGTCGGAAATCCCAAGAATGCCGCCGAGCTGGAGCGCGCCGCCCTGTGGGCGGGCGGCGCCATCGTGGTGCCGGTGATCAAGCGGCCGGACAATCCTTATCCCGACCGCATCTCCATCGGGCGGGCGCAGAACTGCGACGTGGTCATTCGCGACGGCACGGTGTCCAAGCTGCATGGTCATTTCAGCGGCGTCGGTCCGTCCGACGCGCAGTTGGTCGATCGCGGCTCACACAATGGCACTACACTGAATGGCAATCCAGTGAAGGCAGACCCGGTGCGCGTGGTATCAGGCGACAAGATCGTGTTTGGCGATGTCGTGGTGCAGTTCGTCGATGCCAGGCGGTTGTGGGACCTGCTATAGGAAATGGCAGAGTGACGTCAGCCGCCGTATCGGAATGGCAAGACGAGGAGCGATTCCGACTCCTGGTCGAGGGCGTCAAGGACTACGCCATCTTCATGCTCGACACCACCGGGCATGTGCTGACCTGGAATCTGGGCGCGCAGCGCATCAAGGGCTATTCCGCCGACGAGATCATCGGCAAGCACTTCTCCACCTTCTACCCGGACCCCGAGGCCGATTCGGACCGGTGTGCGGGCGAGCTCATCGAGGCGGTGCGCACGGGTCGCTTCGAGGAGGAAGGCTGGCGCGTGCGCAAGGACGGCACGCGCTTCTGGGCCAGCGTGGTCATCACCGCGCTGCACGGCCCCGACGGCAAGCTGGAGGGCTTCGCCAAGGTCACCCGCGATCTGACCGAGCGCACGCAGGCCGAGGAGAAGCTGCGCCAGAGCGAGCAGCGCGTGCGCCTGCTGGTCGACAGCATCAAGGACTACGCCATCTTCATGCTCGACCCCGACGGCAAGGTGGCCACCTGGAACCCGGGCGCCGAGCGCATCAACCTGTACCGCGCCAGCGAGATCATCGGCCAGCACATGTCGACCTTCTACCTCGAGGAGGACGTCAAGCGCGGCAAGTGCGAGCAGGATCTGCTCATCGCCGCGGCCACCGGCCGCTTCGAGGAGGAGGGCTGGCGCGTGCGCAAGGACGGCTCGCGCTTCTGGGCCGGCGTGACCATCAGTGCCATCCGCGACGAACGCGGCCAGCTGCTCGGCTACGGCAAGGTCACGCGTGACCTGAGCGAGCGCCGGCGCGCCGAGGAGAAGCTGCGCCAGAGCGAGCTCAAGCTGCGCCAGCTGGTCGACAGCATCAAGGACTACGCCGTCTTCATGCTCGACCCGCAGGGCTACGTGTCGACGTGGAATTCGGGCGCCGAGTCCATCAGCGGCTATTCCGCCGACGAGATCCTGGGCAAGCACTTCTCCACCTTCTATCCGCCCGAGGTCATCCAGTCCGGCCAGTGCGATGCGGAGCTCGCCATCGCCACGACCACGGGTCGCTTCGAGGAAGAAGGCTGGCGCCTGCGCAAGGACGGCACGCACTACTGGGCCAGCGTGGTCATCAACGCGGTGCGCAACGACAACGGCTACCTGCTCGGCTTCTCCAAGGTCACGCGCGACCTGAGCGAGCGCAAGCGCATGCTCGAGGAGCGTACCGCCCGGCTCGCCGCCGAGGAGGCCAGCCGGGCCAAGGACGAGTTCCTGGCCATCCTGGGCCACGAGCTGCGCAATCCGCTCGCGCCCATGGTGACCGCGCTGCAGCTCATCCGCCCGCGCGCCGAGCAGCTGGGCGCACGCGAGGTCGCGGTCATCGACCGGCAGGTCAAGCACATGGTTCGCCTGGTCGAGGATCTGCTCGACGTCGCGCGACTGGCGCGCGGCAAGATCGAGCTGCGCCTGCAGACCCTCGACCTGCGCGAGGTCGTGCGCCGCGCGCTCGAGGTCGCCAGCCCGCTGCTCGAGCAGCGCCGGCACCACTTCGAGCTGGGCGAGGCGGCGACCGAGATCCGCGTCAGCATCGACGAGGCGCGCCTGGTGCAGGTGTTCACCAACCTGTTGACCAACGCGGCCAAGTACACCGAGCCGGGCGGCCACATCGGCATGGTCGTGCGCCAGGAAGGCGAGCAGGCCGTGGTCGAGGTCAGCGACGACGGCAAGGGCATCGCGCCCGACCTGCTGGCACGTGTGTTCGAGCTGTTCGTGCAGGGCCACCAGGGCTCGGAGCGCTCGGGCGGCGGCCTGGGCATCGGCCTGACCCTGGTGCGTCAGCTGGTCCTGGCCCACGGCGGCACGGTCGAGGCCCGCAGCGCCGGGTTGGGGCAAGGCAGTACCTTCACCGTGCGCCTGCCCGTGGCCGTGCCCGCGCCCGCGGCCGAGGTCCTGCGACCCCCGTCTGCCAGCGGTCTGCGCCACGCTGCCCGGCCCTGTCGCGTCCTGTTCGTCGACGACAACGACGACGCACGCGAGCTGGGCGCCCTGGTGCTGCGCCGCTCCGGCCACGAGGTCGTCACCGCCGCCGACGGTGCCGAGGCGCTCGCGGCGGTGCAGAGCTTCTTACCCGACGTGGGCGTGCTCGACATCGGCCTGCCCGTCATCGACGGCTACGAGCTGGCCGTGCGCCTGCGCGCCGTGCTGGGCGAGCGCTGTCCCCGGCTGATCGCGCTGACTGGCTACGGCCAGGCTCATGACCGCGAGCGCTCCGTCCGCGCCGGTTTCGATCGTCACATGGTCAAGCCCATCGAGGCCAGCGGGCTGCTCGATTGCATCGACGAGGGGCGCCGAGTGTAGGCGGGGCTCCAGCGGCGCGGGCCGCTCCAGCCGCGCCATGTGTGCCGGCTTGTCGTCGCGCAGGCCCTGGAACGAGGCGTGCCGCACGCGTCCGTCGCGGGTGATCTCGGCGAATTCGATCTCGGCCAGCAGGCGGGGCGCGGTCCAGGTCAGGTCGCGCGCCTCCGCGCCGCGCGGCGGATTCGCGAACGCCGGCTTCGCCTGCACCAGCGGCAGCAGGCGCTCGTGGATCTCGCGCAGCGACGCCGAGGTGAAGCCGGTGCCGACCTTGCCGGCGTAGCGCAGCTTGCCCGCCTCGTCGTAGAGGCCGAGCAGGAGCGCGCCGAAGTGGCTGCGCGACGCGCGCGGCGCGCTGAAGCCGCCGATGACGAACTCCTGCCGCCGCTTGCACTTCACCTTCAGCCAGTCGGCCGAGCGGCCCGGCCGGTAGGGCCGGTCGCGTCGCTTGGAGACGATGCCTTCCAGGTTCATCCGGCACGCCTGGGCGAAGAAGGCCGGACCCTGGCCGACGACGTGGTCGGAGAGCCGGATCTTGACGTTCTTCTTCTTCTGCTTCGGAACCACCGTGGCCAGCTCACGCTTGCGCTCCTCGAGCGGCAGCTCGGCCAGCGAGCGCCCGTGCAGGCGCAGCAGATCGAAGACGAAGTAGACCAGCGCGCCGTCCTTGCCCGCGGCGAGCGAGTTCTGCAGGCTCTGGAAGTCGCTCACGCCCGCGTCGTCGAGCACCACCAGCTCACCGTCGAAGACGGCGTCGTCGATGCCGAGCCCGAGCAAGGCGGCGACGATGCTGGGCACGCGCTCCGCCCAGTCGTTGCCGTGCCGGGTCAGGAGCTTCACCTGCTGCTTGTGCACGTGCGCCAGCAGGCGGTAGCCGTCCAGCTTCATCTCGTGCAGCCACTCGTCGCCCGCGGGCGCCTCGGCGACCAGGGTGGCCAGCTGCGGCTCTGTCGGACCGTCGGCGGGGCGAGCCATGACATCAGTATGGGTTTTGAACCGCCAGGTCGCCAGGGACGCCAGCTCTGACCAACCCGAGATCGGGATCGGGTAAGTCAGAGCTGGCGTCCCTGGCGACCTGGCGGTTCTCCGCCAGCGCCGCGTCCTACAGCGCCGGCGGTGCGTCGATCCTCTCGATGGCCACCGCGCACGCCTTGTAGGCCGGCTGTCGCGAGTGCGGATCGAACGACGACAGCGTCAGCACATTGGTCTTCACCATGTGCATGGGAATGAAGACGCAGCCTTGCGGGACGCCGCGCGTCAGGTAGGCGCGCACCTCGATGCCGCCGCGCCGCGACGACACACGCACCCAGTCAGTCGGACCGACGCCGAGCGTCGCGGCGTCGTCGGGGTGCAGCTCGACGTAGCCGACCGTGGGCGCCAGACGCCGGAGCACGTCCGACTTGGCCGTGCGCGTCTCGGTGTGCCACTGGCTCGAGCTGCCCCGTCCGGTCAGCAAGGTGAACGGGTACGCGGCGCTCGCCGGCTCGGGCAGCGGACGCGGCTGGTCGAAGACGAAGCGTGCGCGTCCATCGGGGGTGGGGAACTTGCCGTCCTCGAACAGGCGGCGCTCGCTGCGTGCCTCCGGCTTGGCGCCCTCCGGGAACGGCCACTGCACGCCGCCCAGCTCGTCGAGCATGCGGTAGCTGTCGACGCCGGTGAAGTCGCACGGCTGCCCGCGGGTCAGCTCGCGCAGCATCTTGAACACCGCCTCGGGCGTGCGCCAGCGCGCGAACAGGTCGCCACAGCCCCACGCGTCGGCGACCAGCTGGAAGATGCGGAAGTCGCTGAGCGCCTGCCCGGGCGCACGCGCCACCTGCTTGATCATGCCCAGGCGGCGCTCGCTGTTGATGAACACGCCGTCCTTCTCGCCCCAGCCCGAGGCGGGCAGGACCAGGTGCGCCAGCTTCGCGGTGTCCGCGGTGGTGTACATGTCCTGCACGACCAGGAACTCGAGCTTGTTCAGGATCTCGCGCGCGTCGCGCTGGTTGATCCAGCTGTGCGCGGTGTTGGTCGCCACCACCCACAGGCCGCGGATGTCACCGCGCAGGATGCCTTCCATGATCTGGTCGTAGGCCCAGCTGCCCTTCTTCGGGATGTGGCTCTCGTCTATGCCGAGCACGCCCGCGACCTTCTGCCGGTGCGCCGGGTTCTCGAACGAATGCCCGCCGAGCAGGTTGGTCGTGTTGGAGAACAGACGCGAGCCCATGGCGTTGCACTGCCCGGTGATCGAGTTCGGCCCCGTGCCCGGCCGGCCGATGTTGCCGGTCATGAGCGCCAGGTTGATGATCGCCTGCGCCGTGCGCGTGCCCTGGTGGCTCTGGTTCACGCCCATGGTCCACCAGAACGAGACCCGCTCACGCTCGTGGATCAGCCGGGCCAGACCCTCGATCTGCGCCACCGGGATGCCGCTCGCGATCGACGCGCGCTCGGGCGTGAATGCCTGCAGGTGCTGGACGAAATCGTCGAAGCCGCTGGTGTGCGCGTCGACGTACTCACGCTTGACCCAGCCCTCGCGCACGATCACGTGGGCCACGCCGTAGAGCAGCTCGAGGTCGCTCTTGGGCTTGACCGCCAGGTGCAGCGACGCTGCCGACGCGGTCTCGGTGCGACGTGGATCGATGACCACGATGGCCGGCTTGCGCGGGTTGCGGCGCGCGCGCTCCCACAGGATCGGGTGCGCGATGCACGGGTTGGCGCCGATGAAGATGAGCGCATCGGACTCTTCGAGATCGGCGTACGCATAAGGCGGCGCGTCGAAACCGAAGGCCTCCTTGTAGGCGACCACCGATGTGGCCATGCACTGGCGCGTGTTGCCGTCGCCGTGCAGCATGCCCATGCCGAACTTGCACAGCGCGCCCAGCAGGGCCAGCTCCTCGAGCGGCAGCTGGCCGGTGCCCAGGAAGGCCACCGAGTGGGCGCCGTGCGCGGCCTGGATGGCCTTCATGCGCCGCACCATCTGATCGAGCGCCGCGGGCCAGCCGACCGGATGCATGGTGCCGTCGCGCCCGCGCAGGAGCGGCGTGGTCGCGCGGTCCTCGGCGCCCAGCGGCGCCAGCGCCTCCCAGCCCTTGGGACAGGCCATGCCGGTGTTGACCGGGTAGTCGGGCGTGGGCGACAGGTTGATGACGCGGCCTTCCTTGAGATGCGCGGTCAGCGAGCAGCCGGTCGCGCAGAAGCCGCAGATCATGGTCGTGGTGGCGTCGGGCCGCAGCCGCGTCGGCACCTGGCCGAGGCCGAAGCCGCCCGGCTCGCGTGCCAGATCGCGCGTGAGCTTGCCGTCGCCGGCATGCACCAGTCGTCGCGCCTTGTCCAGAACGCTCATGTGAAGACTCCCGGCATACGCGGCGCACTGGCCGCGGCGAAGAAGAGGCGTCGCTCGATCAGCTCGGAGCCGAGCAGGGCGACCAGCGCCAGCGAGGCGCCCGCCGTGCCCGCCAGCTGCGGGGCCAGCAGGCCGCCCACCAGCGACAGCAGCAGCCGGGCCGCGAACCAGCCGCGCAGGTGGCTGACCAGGAGCAGCGCCGAGCGCTTGAGATCGCCGTGGCGCTTGTCGCGCAGGTGGGCGAGCACGCTCAGCTCGCCGGCCAGCTGCAGGCCGACCAGGATGGCCAGCGCGGTGCGCAGGTCGGCGGCCAGGGCCAGCGCCTGGGCGCCCGGCCGCAGCGCCGCGCCCAGCTGCAGCACCGCCGTGCCCAGCAGCGCCGCGGTGGCGAAGAAACGCCAGCCGGTGCGCGCCACGCTCCACCACGCGCGCTGCGTGACCGCGTACAGCATCACCGACGAGACGATGCCGACCACGCCCAGGCCCGCGGCGACGTCGCCGAGCGCGCCCGAGAAGGTGCGCAGCTTGGCCAGCGCCAGCGGCGACACGCTCGCCGCGTACAGCGTGGCCGCGCCGGCGAACAGCCCGAAGGCCAGGATCTCCCGGCTGATCCACGAGGTGCGCAGGCCGAGCAGGGCGCGGAAGGCGTAGCGCGGCCGGCCCAGGTGCAGCGTGCTCGCGCCCAGGGCGAGCAGGCCGACCGCGAGCGCCAGCGTCGCGATCAGCGGACGCAGGGTCGCCATGGCCTCCGGCACCAGCGCCGAGAGCAGGCGCTCGAGCAGCAGCGTGCCCGCGGACAGCTGGGTCAGCACCAGCATGATGACCAGCGGCATGTGCTGCTGCGCCGGTCGCACGGCGAAGAAGTCGGCGGGCAGCACGTTGCGCGGCAGCACCTCGGCGGTCTTGTAGACCGTGGTCGGCACGGTGATGCTGGGCGGCGGCGCGCCGGGCAGGAAGGCATCGGCCTGCGCGTCCTCGAGCACGCGCGCCACGTCGACCACCCGGATGGCGATGGCGCTCGACGGGCAGGCCTGCACGCACGCGGGCGCCTCGCCGACGGCCAGCCTGCCGCTGCACATGTCGCACTTGCGCACGATGCCGCGCTTGGCGTTGTACTGCGGCACCTCGTAGGGACAGGTCAGCATGCAGTACTGGCAGCCGATGCACTGGTCGTCGAGGTGGCGGACGATGCCGGTCAGCGGATCCTTCTCGTACGCCTTGGCCGGGCAGCCACGCATGCACGCGGGATCGACGCAGTGGTGGCAGGCGCCGCTCACCGTCTTGAGCACGGGCGCCGCGCTGGTGCCGCCCTGCAGCACGCCCACGGCACGCCAGATCTCGCCCTCGTCGAGGCCGTTGAGGCTGTGGCACGCGGTCACGCACGCCTTGCAGCCGCTGCACTTGTCGAGGTCGACCTCGAAGGCGTACTGCTGGCCCGGCCCGGGCGGCGTGGCCGGCAGGCGCTCGCGGTAGATGGGCTCGCGCAGCGCATCGTCGCCGTCGGCGTGACGCTGAGCGAAGCGCTCGACCGCGGTCAGCTCCTGCTGCTCCTCGAGCAGACGGTCGAGCAGCGACGGAAACGTCGGCCGCGGCGCGGCGGCGGGCGCATTGCCGACGATGGGCAGGCGGACCACGCGGCTGGATTCCATCAGCCGCCCACGGCCGCGTGCGGCTGGCAGGCTTCGGCGTCGGGGCACAGCTCGACCTCGAGCTCGCTCGCGGGCGGCAGCTCGACGAAGATCTCGCCGTCGACCGCCTTGACCGGGAAGGTGCGGATGCCGGGCACGCCGCCCGACAGACACGCGCCGCTCGCCAGCGAGAAGGTCTTCTTGTGCTGCGGACAGGCCACCTTGGGCTCGCCCGCGGCGTCGCCGAGCAGGCCGCGCGCCAGCACCAGGTCCTGCTTGTGCGGACACATGTTCTGCGTGGCGTAGAGCGTGCCTTCCTGGCCGAAGCGGAACAGCGCCAGCTCGGCCTGGCCGTGGCGCACCACGATGCCGGTGTCGAGCGGCACGTCGCCCACGCGGGCGACGCGCACCCAGCGCGTCGTCGTCGGCGGCAGCACGGGAAGGTGTCTGCGTGCCGGGGCCGGGGCCGGCTCGCGCGGCCAGTCAGCCGGACGCTTCTGCCCGCGCTCGTGGATCCAGTGCACATTGGCCTCGCCGCTGGCGGCGGCGCGGAAGCGCGCGCGCTTCTCGGGATCGTTGACCACCGCGGCCCACTCGCACTGGTACGAGTCGACCAGCGCCTGCATGTCGGCTTCCAGCTCGGCGCACAGGCCCAGGCTGTCCTCGACGATGACCTGGCGCAGGTGCTCGAGGCCGCCTTCCATCTTCTCCAGCCACACCGACGTGCGCGTCAGGCGGTCGGCGGTGCGGATGTAGAACATGAGGAAGCGGTCGATGATCTTGACCAGCGTGGCCTCATCGAGATCCGCGACCAGGAGGTCGGCGTGGCGCGGCTTGGCGCCGCCGTTGCCACCCACGTACAGGTTGTAGCCGCGCTCGGTGGCGATGACGCCGAAGTCCTTGCTCTGCGCCTCGGCGCACTCGCGCACGCAGCCGGACACCGCCGACTTGAACTTGTGCGGCGCCCGCACGCCCTTGTAACGGTGCTCGAGCCGGATGGCCAGCCCGACCGAGTCCTGCACGCCGTAACGACACCAGGTCGAGCCGACGCAGCTCTTGATGGTGCGCATGGCCTTGCCGTAGGCGTGGCCGCTCTCGAAGCCAGCGGCGACCAGCTCCTCCCAGATGTCGGGCAGCTGCTCGACGCGCGCGCCGAACATGTCGATGCGCTGGCCGCCGGTGATCTTGGTGTACAGACCGTGCTTCTTCGCGATCTCGCCCAGGCGGATGAGCTTCTCGGGCGTGATCTCGCCGCCCGGGATGCGTGGCACCACCGAGTACAGCCCCTTGCGCTGCAGGTTGGCGAGGAAGCGGTCGTTGGTGTCCTGCAGCGGCGCGTGCTCGTCGAGGATCATGTCGCCGTGCACGCTGGCGAAGATGGACGCCGCGGCCGGCTTGCAGATCTCGCAGCCGTGGCCGCGGCCGTGCCCGGCGATGAGCTCGGCGAAGCTGCGCAGGCGCTTGACCGCGACGATGGCAAAGAGCTCCTGGCGGGTGAGATCGAAGTGCTCGCACAGCACGCGGCGCGTGCTCACGCCGCGTGCGGCCAGCTCGGCGGAGAGCAGGTCGGTGACCAGGGGCAGGCAGCCGCCGCAGCCGGTGCCGGCGCGGGTGCACTTCTTGACGTCGTCGACCGCGGTCAGAGAGGCGCCGCGGATCTCGGCGCGGATGCAGCCGGCGTCGACGTTGTGGCAGGCGCACACCTGCGCCGCGTCGGGCAGCGCGGCCTGCGCGCCGCCGGCGTCGGAGCCGCGCGGGGCGATCAGCGCGGCCACGGATCCTGCGACCGGCGAGGCCGCGCGCGCCAGCGCGGCCAGGCGCGCCCAGTCGCCCGCGTCGCCGACCAGGATGCCACCCACGAGGCGCGTGCCGTCAGCGCCCGCGTGCACCAGCACCTTCTTGTAGACCTTCTCGACCAGGTCGTGGAAGACCACCGCGCGCACGTCGTCGCCGCCGGCGAAGGGGTCGCCGAAGCTGGCCACCTCGACGCCCATGAGCTTGAGCTTGGCCGACAGGTCGGCGCCCTCGAAGCGGGCGCTGGCGTCACCGGCCAGGCGGCGCGCGAGCACGTCGGCCATGGCGTAGCAGGGCGCGACCAGGCCGTAGATCTTGCCCCGGTGCAGGGCGCACTCGCCCACCGCGTGCACATGCTCGTCGTTCGTCCGCAGCGTGTCGTCGACGACGATACCGCCGCGCGCACCCACCTCGAGGCCGGCGGCGCGCGCCAGCTCGTCGCGCGGCCGGATGCCCGCCGAGATGATGATCATGTCGGCGGCCAGCTCGCTGCCGTCGGCGAAGAGCAGGCCGCGCGCGTTGATCTCGCGCGTCGCCCGGCCCAGGTGCACCTCGACGCCGAGGCCGCGCACCGCCGCCTCGAGCAGCCGGCTGCCGTCGGCGTCGAGCTGGCGCGGCATCAGCCGGTCGGCCAGCTCGACCACATGGGTCTCGACGCCCAGATCGAGGGCCGCGCGCGCGGCCTCGAGGCCGAGCAGGCCGCCGCCCAGCACCGCGCAGCGACGGGCGGTCCTGGCCCACGCGGCGATGGCCTCGAGATCCTCGATGGTCCTGTAGACGAAGACTCCTGGTCGATCGACGCCGGGCATGGGCGGCACGAGTGGCGCGGACCCGGTCGCCAGCACCAGCTCGTCCCACAGCTCCATGTTTCCGAGCGATGTCGTCACGGTGTGCTCGGCGCGATCCACGGCGACCACGCGCTCGCCCACCCGCAGCTCGACATTGTGACTTCGGTACCATTCGATATCACCGAGACACAGCTCGGCGGCGTCGCGACTCTCGAACCACTTGGTCAAGCGCACGCGGTCGTAAGCCGGACGTGGCTCGTCGCCGAAGACCACGATGCGTGCGTCGAGGCCGCTTTCCCGACGGAGGCGCTCCACCAGTCGCACGCTGGTCATGCCATTGCCGACTATCAGGATGTTGCGATTCGTTGCCACGTCTCTTGAGTTAACGGAATCGATGTATCAGTGCTGTTTCCAGAGCGGCAATTCGTCGATCGACGGAGCTGTGAATTCGGTGTGGCTGGACACACTGCAAACCCAGGATCGTCAGTTACGCGCTAGAAACGCGGGTTTCTCGAAGATTTAGGATTGCATGTCCGGGTCTGAAATATGGATTCGGTAGAACGGTTCCTCATGAGCCAAACCACATCGCCGAGTCCGGGTCGAAGCTTCTGGTCCTCTGGGCATCTACCTACGTTGCTCACGGCCTTCCTCTATTTCGACCTCACCTTTGCGGTGTGGGTGCTGAACGCGGCGATGGCGCCGTTCATCAGCGCCGAGTTCCATCTGAGCGACACGCAGAAGGGGCTCATGCTCTCGGTGCCGGTGCTGGCGGGCGCGTTCCTGCGCCTGCCGCTGGGCATCGCCTCGCAGATCATCGGGCGCAAGAAGGCCGCGGCCATCAACCTGGTGCTGTGCGCGCTCGGTCTGATGTTCGGCTACTTCTTCGTCGATACCTACGGCGGCGTGCTGATCATGGGCGCGCTGCTCGGCGTCGCCGGTGCCAGCTTCGGCGTGGCGCTGTCGCTGGGCGCGGGTCACTACCCGCCCGAGCACAAGGGTCTGGCCATGGGCATCGCGGGCGCGGGCAACAGCGGGGCGGTGCTGGCCATGATCTTCGCGCCGCCGCTGGCGCGCGCGTACGGCTGGAAGGCGGTCTACGGCATCGGCATCATCCCGATGATCGTGGCCCTGGTGCTGCTGCTCATCTTCGCCAAGGAGCCGGCCGACCGCGAGCGCCAGCCGCTCTCCTCCTACCTCAAGGTGCTGGTCGACAAGGACGCCTGGGTGCTCAACCTGGTCTACATGGTCACCTTCGGCGGCTACATCGGGCTGACCAGCTTCCTGCCCACGCTGTTCCACGATCAGTACGGCATCGCCAAGCAGTCGGTCGGGCAGTACGCGGCCGGCATCGTCATCGCCGCCAGCGTGCTGCGCGTCACGGGCGGCTGGATCGCCGACAAGGTCGGCGGCACGCGCGTCCTGCTCGCGCTTTTCGTCATCATCATCGGCGCGACCAGCGCGGCGGCGGCGCTGCCCGCCAACCCGCTCGTCATGGTGGCCATCCTGTTCGTGTGCTTCGCCGCCATGGGCGCGGGCAACGGGGCGGTCTTCCAGCTGGTGCCGCTGCGCTTCAAGGGCAACACCGCGGTGGCCAGCGGGCTCATCGGCGAGATCGCCGGCCTGGCCGGCGGCCTCTTGCCCGCGGTCATGGGCATGGGCAAGACCTACACCGGCACCTACGCGCCTGGCTTCGCCATGCTGGTCGGCCTCGCGGTCGCCAGCATGGTGACGCTGTTCATGGTGGCGACGCGCTGGGCCGAGCATCGTGCGGCGCAGGCTGCGGCCAACGTGGCCGGTGGCGTGGCCAATGCGTGATCGCCACTTGCTGATGGTGGCGGCGCTGACGGCCGTCTGTCTTCACGTGGGTCGCGCGCACGCCGAAGCGCCGCCCGCGCCTGCGGCGGAAGCTGCGCCTGAGGCCGAGACTGCGCCTGCGGCCGAGGTCACGGCGTCGCCTGCGGTCGAGGCTACGCCTGCGCCCGCGCCGGCCGCGCCCAGGCCCGCGCCGCCGCCTTACACCCAGCCGTGGCAGCTGCGGCCGGCGGCGGTGACCACGGCGCTGCGCCTCGACACCGCGTGGGCACGCTACGCCGACGACGGCGCGACCGTGGTCGGCTTCGTCTCGGGCAGCTACAAGCTGGCGCCGCGCTTCGCGCCCTTCGTGCGCCTGGGCACCGTCGCCGACGCGCCGCCCGCGGGCGCCGACGGCGGCGCCGTGTTCGTCAACCCGGCGCTCGGCCTCACCTGGATGGTGCACGCGGCGCCCGGGCATCGCGTCACCGCCACCTTCGCGACCACGCTGCCGGTGGGCATGGGCGGCGGCAACACGCCCGACATGAGCGCGAGCGCCACCGAGAAGGCGGGCCTGTGGGCGCGCTCGGGCATGGACAACGCCATGTTCGCGGTCAACGATCTGGGCCTCATCGCGGGCAGCGATGGTGCGCTCATGTTCGGCAAGCTCACGCTGCAGGCCGAGGTCACCCTGTTCCAGCTGTTTCGCGTGCGCGGTGCCGATGCCCAGGCCGACAAGACCAAGACCAACCTGACCTCGGGAGTGGCGGCCGGCTGGAGCTTCGCGCCCTGGCTGTCGGCCAGCACCGAGCTGCGTTACCAGCGCTACCTGTCGACGCCCGTGCTGGTCGACAAGGACGGCAGCTACCGCGAGTCACTCTCGGTGGCGGTGGGCGTGCGCACCAGCTTCGCGCTCGCCGAGGGCATCGTCAGCAAGCCGGGCGTGGCGCTGGTGCGCGGCCTGGACGATCCGCTCGACTCCCGTGGCTACACCACCCTGCTGCTCGACCTGCCCGTCGTATTTCCATGACCGGTGCGCGATTTCACTCAATTTTCCGGCTCTTCTCGGCGCGTCTGCCCGAGATGATTTCTGACCTTCGCTTGTGCTAGCGTCCGCCTCGATGAAGCACCAGCAACAGCGAGGAAAGTTCGCGCAGACGGGACGGCGGACTGAGACTGGCGGGCTGTGGCGAGGCCTCGAGGAGGACGCACGCTGCGCGGTCCTCATCGGCGCCAGCGAGGGTCGCCCGCTCGACCCCGAGGGCATCGCGCGCGCCATCATGCACGTCTACCGGACGCTGCCGCACGCGAAGCAGCTGACCGAGCAGCTGTCGCAGCGCGTGGCCGAGATCATCGACGATCGTTCGGCGCGCGCGTCGTAGCAGGCTACTGACAGCAGAGGATGGCGTCGAGGCCGCCGACCTGACCGGGTCGGGTGTTGCGCGCCACGCCCGCGACGTAGCGATTGGGGCCGCACTCGGCCTTGACGTAGCCGTAGTCCCAGTCGCCCGCGGCGGCGCTCTCGCGCGTGTCACCCGCCCAGGTGTAGCGAGGTGAGCAGCTGGCGTGGCCGACCGCGCCCGCGCAGCAGAGGATGCCGTTCAGGAAGCCATCGGGGCGCTGTGACACGCCGGCCACGTACTCGTCGGCGGCGCACTCGCCCTTGACGAAGCCCTGGTCCCAGTCGCCGGTGAAGGTGACGCGACGGTTGTCGCCGCCAGCGAAGTTGACGTAGCTGCAGCGCTGGTGCGAGTAGGTGGTCTCGGCGGGGTTGCTGCGCATGCTGCAGAAGGCCGAGTGCGCCGACTTGCTGCCCCAGTCCTCGCTGACGCCGGTGACCGCCTCGTTCCAGCCGCACTCCGACTTGTAGCTGCCGGGCGCCCAGTCGCCGGTGTTGGCGATGCGCGAGTCGCGATCGCGGAACTGCAGGGTCTCGTGGGTGTAGCTCATGGCGCAGCTGCCGCCGTTCACGTTGATCCAGTTCTGCTGCACCAGGAACCTCATGCCGCCCAGGGTCACGTTGAAGCGCGAGCCATTGGCCGCTGCCGAGGTGGTGCCGAAGTTCCACGCGCACTTGTCGCCGTTCTCGGCCCGGCCGGGCGAATCCAGCCATGCGTTGAGATCGGGATCGGTGACCGTCTCGCTCAGCTCGTGGGTCATGACCGAGACCATGGCGTCGGCGCTCGGGTTGCCGTTGGGCGACGAGGTCCGGTTCTGCGACGGCATGCACGAGCTGGGGCAGCGGCTGGGATTGCCGATGAAGGAGTACTTGATGTCGGCGCCATTGATGTTGCCCGAGCTGTGGTAGCCGCAATAGCCGTCGGTGCCGGTGCCGCAGAACTTGCCCTCGCTGACGTCGGCAGCGGTCAGCACGTAGTAGAGGGCATTGGAGTCGAGCGGCAGCTGGTTGTTGTCGATGGTGTCCTTGACGATGGCCACGATGTCGCTCTGCTGCAGGCTGCTGCCGTGCGACTTGGTCTTCTGGTACCAGAAGCCGCCGTAGCTGACCGTGTTGAGCACGTGGTTGCCGCTCGAGTCGTAGTAGGTGGAGTTGGTGCCGTGGTACGGGCTGCTACCGATGTTGGCGGCCCAGGTCTGGAAGATGTTCCAGGCCGTGTTGGTGAGGATGGTCTGCCAGTCGCCGTAGAAGATGAAGTAGATGGTCGGCCGTCCGGTCATGATCGGGCCGCCCTGGTAGCCGATGCCGTTGACCGCGCTGATGGGCGCGCGCGCGCCGGCGGCCTGGGCGGCGTTCTCCTGCGTGGGCATGGCGTGCGAGCGCGCCGGGATGGCCTCGGTGAGGACGGGATCGAGCTCTTCCTCGGCACAGCCGGCGAGCAGGGCCAGGATGGGTAGCCAGTGTCTTCGCTTCATGGGCGTCATTCCTCCGTTCCGGCCGGGTTGCAACGGCCATACCGGCGAAGACGTGGGTCGCGCGGAGCGTGTGCGCGGCCCGTGGCTGAGCCTTGCGACGACCCGCGCCACCGTCGGTGA
>OBEQ011824908.1_pt1 | contig 30441 bp, 27 predicted proteins | sample 1670901 | NCBI WGS metagenome assembly OBEQ01 (sample SAMEA104232315, study PRJEB22302) | groundwater metagenome | biome: forest; feature: aquifer; material: groundwater | place: USA | collected 2011-08-07 | depth 5.4 m
AGCAAAACCGCCGGGCGGTTTTGCCGTTAGCCCGGATGGGCCAAAAAGCGGCGAAAGCAGGAAGGATTTTCTCACAGGGTGTGGGTGGGTCGGAGAGGAGAGTGTGAAATATCCGGGCTAGCCACGGCCGCAAAGGAAGTTTGAGAAAACCCGGGCCTTGGCGATTTTTGCGTTCGTGGCGTGATGCAACAACACTGAAACGAAATTCTCCGGCCGCCGGCTAATTTTTCTTTTTGCGGTCGAGCGGGTGCCGGATCGTGGCGATGGAGCCGCCGTCGGGACGGTCGGTGAGGGTGACTTCGCCGCCCAGGTTGCGCATCGCATGCCGGGCAACCGTCAGACCCATGCCGACGCCAACGGTATGCTTGGTGCTGGTGAAGGGTTCGAAGGCATGCTCCCGGATCTCGGGGTCGAGCCCGCGGCCGCGGTCCTCGACATGCACGAGGGCAAAACGGCCCTCTTCGGGATTCTCCACGATCTCGGTGCGGATGTTGATGGGCCGTTTGTCGTCGGGCTCGTCGTGGTAGCTTTCCCAGGCGTTGATCAGGAGTTTGGCCAGGGCGTCCTCGAACACCTCGACGTTGGTCTCGAAGAGGGCATCGTCGGCGTTGTTCTCGATCGCGACGGGCTGGTCGATCTTGAATTCGACCTGGTAGCGGCGGACGCCGCTGTCGATCATGCGCGGGAGGCTGACGCGGATGATCGCCGGCTTGTTCTTCACCACGAGGCTGGTCAGCTGCTTGATGATGGCGACGATGCGGTTGACGGCCTCCTCGAGATGCTGCGCGTTCTTGCGGACGAGTTCGGGCTTCTCGTTGTAGGCCTTGATCAGGTCGACGTAGCCGATGACGACACCGAGGAGATTGTTCAGGTTGTGGGCAATGCCCTGGGTGACGGCGCCGATGGTGGCCGCGCGGCGCGATTCGCCCAGGCGGCGCTGCAGGTCGACGAGTTCGCGGTTGATCGACACGAAGCGGAGCTGCGTTTGCACGCGGGCGAGGGTTTCGTCGAGGTCAATGGGCTTGGTGATGTAGTCGACGGCGCCGACGCCGAGACCCTCGATCTTGCCCTCCTTGGAGGTGCGGGCGGTGATGAAAATGATTGGAATCGTCTTGGTTTCGGCATCGGCCTGCAGGCGCTGGCAGACCTCGATCCCGTCCATCTCGGGCATCATGACGTCGAGGAGGATCAGGTCGGGCTTGTCCGTGGCCACCTGGTCGAGTGCTTCCCGGCCCGAGTAGGCGGTGGCCACCGTCATCCCCTCGCGCTCCAATTTGCGCTTTAGCAACTGAACATTGATTGGCTGATCGTCGACGACAAGAATCTTGGGTGCGGCCATAAGGGGCGATGGGATCGAAGTGGTTTTGCCTGGGAGAGGCAAGAGCCGGTTAAGGCGGCACGGCCTATTTGCGATCAACGGTCTTTTGGTTCTGCCGGTAGGCCTTGATCGTGTTTTTCATCAACAGGGCGACCGTCATCGGGCCGACGCCGCCCGGCACCGGGGTGATCCGGCTGCAGAGCGGGGCGACGCCGGGGAAGTGGACATCGCCGGTGAGGCGATAGCCGGATTTTTTCGACGGGTCGGCAACGCGGTTGACGCCGACATCAATGACGACGGCGCCGGGCTTGACCATGTCGGCAGTGACGAACTCGGCCTTGCCGATGGCGGCGATGAGCACGTCGGCCTGGCGGGTCAGGGCGGGGAGGTTGGCGGTCTGCGAATGGCAGACGGTGACCGTGGCGTTGGCCCAGGCCCTGCGCTGCAGGGCGAGCAACGCGACGGGTTTGCCGACGATCAGGCTGCGGCCGAGCACGACGAGGTGCTTGCCCGCCAGATCCACGCCCGAGCGCTGCAGCAGTTCCATGATGCCCGCGGGCGTGCAGGCGACGAAACCGGTGTCGTCCTCCTGCGCGAGCTTGCCGAGATTCATGGTGTGAAAACCATCGACGTCCTTTTCCGCGGAGATGCGCCGGAAGACGGCCACTTCCCTGATATGTTTTGGCAAAGGCGACTGGACGAGGATGCCGTCCACCGTCGGGTCGGCGTTGAGCTGGTCGATCAGCGCGAACAGCTCGTCCTGGGTGATCGAGACCGGCGGAAAGATAAGCCGGCTCTCGATGCCGATCTCGGCCGAGGTCTTCTGCTTTTTGGTGACGTAGGAGACGGAGGCCGGGTCTTCGCCGACGCGGACGAGCGCGATGCAGGGGCGGCGGCCGGTGAAGGCGGCGACCGCAGCCTTGAGTTCGGCGACGATGGTGGCGGCGATTTTGTTGCCGTCGATGAGTTCCATGGGCGGGTGATTCACTTCAACTGCATGGACTCGGCGGCGACGACCAGGTCCTTTCCGTCCACCGTATTTCGCACGGTGCCGGTGATGGTGATGTTGCGGTCGAGATAGGATTCGATTTTTTCGGCAAGCAGCAGGCGCTTGGTGTCGACATAGGCGAAGCGCCGGCCGGACACGTCAACGAGCTGGTAATCGTAGGGCGGGTTGGGATTGATGAAAGGGCGGCGGGCGAGGACGAGTTTGCCGGCGAACTGACGCGGCATGTCGGCGGTGTCGCCGGCCAGGGGCACGGGGCGGCCAGGGGCGGTAGCGGCGTGAGCCGACGGGGCGGGCGGGGCGGCGGGCAGCGGCTTGAAGTCCCCGGGGGTGTTGGCCGTTTCGCCGACGGCGATGAAGCCCTGGAGTTTTTTGTCGAGCTTGATCTGCGACCAGTCGCCGTGAAGGCCGGTGATCTCGGTTTTGTCGCCGGGCGCCGCGACGGTCATGATCGGAGCATCCTTGCGCGGCGCGGAGTAGATGCTGGCACCGGGGCGGACCTCGAGGCCCTTGGTAACGTCCTGATTGTGGACATAGGCCTCGAAGGTGCCGCTGACCTCGATGCGGCGCCATCCGGCCGGGGCTTCGCCGGCGGTGGTGACGGGCGTGCCGTCCTTGAGGCGGGCGATGACCGGCGACTTCGGGTCGGTCTGGATGAACACGGCGGTATCGGCCGCGAGCGTGTCGGCGCCGAGACGCGCGCCGGAGAGGACGAGGACGGTGAGGAAGCCGAGGCGGAGGAGGGCGGTGTTAGTTTTCATCTTGGGCAAAGCCCGCCGGTTGGCGGTAGTGGGCAGGGGGGACGGCGAAGAGGGATTGGATTTCTTTCGTAGAAAGTTGTTTCACGCCGCGCAAAGGAATTCCTTTCAGGCGGAGGGCGCCGATCTGGTAGCGGCGGAGGCGGCGGACCTCAAAGCCGAGCGCGGTGAACAGCTGGCGGATCTCCCGCTTCTTGCCGTGGTGCATGTGAACATCGAGCTCGGTCGAGGTGCGATCGGGCTTGGGATTGACGAGGTTGGCGCGCTCGACCTTGAGGTGCTCGCCCTCGATGATGACGCCGCGAAGCAGCTGGCGCAGCCGGCCGGCGGGGAAGGGTTCCTCCAGCGAAACATAATAGCGCTTCACGACCAGGTTGGACGGATGCATGAGCTTGTGGGCCAGATCGCCGTCGGAGGTGAGAATGACGAGGCCTTCGCTGTCCTTGTCGAGCCGGCCGGCGCAGAAGAGGCGCAGGCGGGCCCATTCGCGCGGCAGGAGGTCGAAGATGGTCTGTTCCGCATGGGGATCGCTGTTGCTGCACACGACGCCCCGCGGCTTGTGCATGACGAGAGCCAGCTTTGGCTGGGCCTGGGCGCGGACGGCCTTGCCCCGCACGGTGATCTTGTCGACGCCCGGCTCGATCTTCTGGCCGAGTTCGGCCTTCTGTGCGTTCACATAGACCTCGCCCGCCGCGATGAGCGCTTCGGCGGCCCGGCGGGAGCAGATGCCGGCCTCGGCGATGAATTTTTGAACGCGAACGGGTTCCATGTAAGCCGGCTGCATGGCACGCGGCGCGAGGAGGCGCAACGAGATTCACGATGGCGAAAGCAGGCTTGCCATGACCTCTTCCGGATGAAGTAAAGTTCCCCAGCCAATGCATCTTTCCGTGCCGCCGTTCAGTGCCTACACCAAAGACAACCCGCTCCCGGCGAAATTGCTGGAAAACCGGGTGCTGAACAAGGACGGGTCGAGCAAGGACACGCGGCACCTCGTGATCGACATCGCCGGCAGCAGCCTGACCTACAGCGTCGGTGACTCGCTGGGGGTGTATGCCACGAACCGTCCGCAACTGGTCGAGGAGATCATCGAATTGCTGGGAGCGACCGGCAATGAACCGGTCATGCCGCCGCGGCTGACCGCCCCGATCAGCCTGCGCGAGGCCTTGACGAGCAAGCTCTCCCTCGGCGGACCGACGAAGAAAATCCTGGAAACGCTCGCGGCGAAGACGACTTCCGCGAAGGAGAAGGCGCAACTGGAGGCGCTGCTTGGCCCCGCAGCCGGCGAGATCCGGGAGACATTTCTCGGCCAGAGGGAATACATCGATCTCCTGGAGGAATTCCCCGGGGCGAAGCTCGCGCCCCAGGAACTGGTCGACCATCTGCGGCGCCTGATGCCGCGGCTGTATTCCATCGCCTCGTCCCCCTTGCTTCATCCCGGGCAGGTGCACCTGACCGTGGCGCCGGTGCGTTATGAATCGAACGGCCGCCGCCGCTATGGGGTGTGCTCGACGTTCCTGGCGGACCGGGCGACCCGGCGAAAGACGCCGATTCCGGTCTTTGTCGCGGAATCCCACTTCCGGCTGCCCGCGGAGCGGACCAAGGACGTCATCATGGTCGGTCCGGGCACGGGCGTGGCGCCTTTTCGCGCATTTGTGCAGGAACGCGTGGCGACCAACGCCTCCGGCCGCAACTGGCTCTTCTTTGGCGATCAGCACGAGGCCACGGATTTTCTCTACGGCGACGAGTGGAAGCTGCTGTTGGCGGAGGGCAAGATGGCCCGGGTGGACCTGGCGTTTTCACGCGACCAGGCGCACAAGGTCTATGTGCAGGACCGCATGCGTGAAGCGGCCGCGGAACTGTGGGCCTGGATCAAGGGAGGAGCGCATTTCTACGTGTGCGGGGACGCGCATCGCATGGCCAAGGACGTCGATGCCGCGTTGCACCAGGTCGTCGCCGAGCAAGGCGAGATGGATCCGGCGCAGGCCGTCGACTTCGTGAAGCAGTTGAAGAAGGACAAGCGCTACCTGCGCGACGTTTATTGAACCGCGGGGGCGGAGATTTTCACGCTTGCGGGAAGCGGCGCTTCTGGTCCCATAGCGGCCCATCATGAGCCTGACGTTTAACAATCGAACCGCACTGGTCACCGGCGCTGGCCGGGGCATCGGCAAAGCCATCGCGGAGCAGCTTGCGAAACACGGCGTGAATGTGATCTGCGTGAGCAAATCCGCTGACAGCTGTGGAGCGGCGGCGGCGGCGATCATCGCCGCCGGGGGCAAGGCCAAGGCGCTCGCGGTGGATGTGGGCGACGGTGCGGCGGTGGCGAAGGCCAGTGCCGACCTGCTGGCCGAATTCGGCCAGATCGACATCCTGGTCAACAACGCCGGCATTACGAAGGACGGGCTGCTGTTCCGGATGTCCGAGGAGGACTGGAACGCGGTCATCACGACCAATCTCACCAGCTGCTATCACTGGACGAAGCACATCGGCCGGTCGATGACCCAGAAACGTTGGGGACGGATCGTGAACATCACTTCCGTGGTCGGCATCATGGGCAACGCCGGTCAGGCGAACTATTGCGCGGCCAAGGCAGGCTTGATCGGCTTTACGAAGTCGATTGCCAAGGAGTTCGCGGCGCGCGGGGTCACCTCGAATGCCGTGGCGCCCGGCTTCATCAAAACCGATATGACGGCCGCATTGCCGCCCGAGGCGGCGGAAAAAATCACCTCGATCATTCCGCTCCGGCGGCTTGGCGAAGTAGTTGACATTGCCCACATGACCACCTTCCTCTGTTCGGAGGAAGCGGGTTATATCACGGGCCAAGTTTTTACCGTTGACGGCGGCATGGTGATGTGATGCCTCTTCACAAACGTTTCCGACCCAATTTTCAACCTCATGGCTGACCAGAAAACCATCGACCAGCGCGTCAAAGAAATCATCGTTAACCAACTGAATGTTAACGAAGAGCAAATCACACCGCAGGCGTCGTTCCTCGACGACCTTGGCGCCGACTCGCTCGACACTGTCGAGCTTATCATGGCTTTCGAAGAAGAGTTCAAAGACGAGATCAAGGGCGAGATTCCCGAATCCGATGCGGAGAAGCTGCAGACCGTCGCCGATGTGACTGCTTACATCGAAGCGAAGGCTGCGAAGAAATAATTTTGGATTTTGACCAAAGCGTTCTACCGTCTGGCCGAGTGCTGGTCCGGTAGGACGCTTTTTCATTTCTAGCACTCTACTCAAGATGGAAACAGTTTCCCCCCACAAACGGGTCGTCGTTACCGGCATGGGTGTCATCGCCTCGCTCGGGCACAATGTGAATGATTTCTGGGCGAGCCTGCTGGCCGGCAAATGTGGCATCGACCGGGTCTCGCTTTTCGACGCCAAGGACTACACCTGCCGGATTGGGGCGGAAGTGCGCGGTTTCGATCCCGCGGCGCACATGGATCCCAAGGAGGTCCGTCGCAACGACCGTTACACGCATTTTGGTTTTTGCGCGGCGAAGCAGGCGACGTCCGACGCCAAGCTCGACATGACCAGGGAGGACCCCGACCGCGTCGGGGTCATCATCGGCTCGGGCATTGGCGGCATGTGGACCATTGAGAACCAGCACAAGGTTCTGCTGGAACGCGGACCGCGCAAGGTGTCGCCGTTCATGATTCCCGCGCTCATCAGCAATATGTGCAGCGGGCTGGTGGCGATCGAGCTGGGTGCACGGGGTCCGAATTTTTCCATCGTCAGCGCCTGTGCCACGGCCACGCACGCCATCGGCGAATCGCTGCGAATGATCCGCGGCGGCGAGGCCGATGTCATGGTTTGCGGCGGAGCCGAGGCTGCCATCACTCCGCTGGCCTACGCCGGATTCTGCTCGATGAAGGCGATGAGCACCAACAACGAGGCGCCGCAGAAATCCAGCCGGCCCTTCGACTTGAACCGGGACGGGTTCATCATGGCCGAGGGCTCGGGTATTCTCGTGATCGAGAGTCTGGAGCATGCGCTGGCCCGCGGGGCGCACATCTACTGCGAGATCGCCGGCTATGCGGCCACCTGCGACGCCTACCACATCACGTCGCCCGATCCCGAGGGCAAGGGACTGTCGCTCGCCATGAGCCGCGCCCTGAGCGATGCCCGCGTGGCGCCGGCTGACATCGACTATATCAACGCCCACGGCACCTCGACTCCTTACAACGACAAGTTCGAAACCCTCGCGATCAAGAAGGTTTTCGGCGACTGCGCCCACAAGGTCCTGGTCAGTTCCACCAAATCCATGACCGGCCACCTGCTCGGCGCTGCCGGCGGGGTCGGGGCGGTGGTCAGTATCAAAACCATCCAGACCGGGGGGGTGGCCCCGACGATCAACCTCGAGACGCCGGACCCGGATTGCGATCTCGACTACGTCCCGAACGTCAAGCGCAGCGCCGACGTGCAGACGGTGCTGACCAACAATCTCGGGTTTGGCGGACAGAACGCCGCGCTGGTTTTCCGCAAGCTTTAGTCCGGCAGGTTGCGGCTTGCCCGGCTGCGTGGCGGGGGGCATCATCCGGGTGCACCCCCACACTGATGAGAATTCCCGCGCGTTGGCTCCTTGTCGCGGCCTGCCTTTTTCCCGGCGGGTTCGCTTTTTCGGCTGAAGACACGAAACCATCCCCCGATGAGGCCAGGACGACAGCTCTTGCCTGGCTCAAATTGGTGGATGAGGGCAAATACGCGGAGAGCTGGAAGGAGGCTTCGGCGCACTTCAAACTCATGGTGAGCGAACAGAAATGGGTGAATGCCATGACCCGGTCCCGCCAGCCGCTCGGTTCAGTGCAGACGCGCGTGCCCAAGTCGGCGGAATTCGCGCATGAGCTGCCCCGGGCTCCCAAGGGTGACTACTGGGTGTTCCAGTTTGCGACGAATTTCGATGGCACCGAGGCGATCGAGGTTGTCACTCCGATGCTCGACAAGGACGGAAAGTGGCACGTCTCGGGATATTTCATCAAACCGGCGTCGTGAGCCTGGAGCAACCGGCGCGGATCGGATTTTTGCTGACGCTGACCTTTCTCGGCGCCGCCGCCATTTCGCTCTGGTTGAGCACCCACGCGGATCAGTGGGGGCGGCGGCGCGTGCTGGTGGCGGGCGCCCTGTTGATGGCCTTGGGGGGCGCAATGATGGCCATTTCACCCTGCTGCTGCTGGCGGCCGACGGTGGGCGGCATCAGTCCCACTGGTGTTGAGGTGGGGCCGTTTCTCGCCATGGAGCAGGCATGTCTTGCGCAATTGGTCGATGACCGCGAACGCACCAAGTATTTTGCCTGGTATCGTCTACGATCTCGCGCTTTGGCGGAGTTTTCGCGCCATCAAACCGCCGGAGGAAGGGCCGCAGGCACACAAAAGCCGCAGATTCCGGTGGAATTTGCGGCCAAAAGTGGTGGCAAGTCTCGGAATCGAACCGAGGACACAAGGATTTTCAGTCCTCTGCTCTACCAACTGAGCTAACTTGCCAAAGACGAAAGGCGGCGAGTTAAAGGGGTGGCGCACGGACGCGTCAACGGGAATTTCGTTTGCGGGGCGACCCGGCAGGATATTGGCGGCTGCCTGCGGCATACGCATCGAAATAGTCTGGAATATTAGGCCGGGACGGCGCCTCCTATCGAGGCATGGCAAGCGACATTTTCAGTCAGTTGGTTGATGCGCACTATACCCCGCTTTTCCGCTTTGCCCTCAGCCTGACGAAGAATTCGTCGGACGCGGGCGATCTTACGCAGCAGACTTTCTTCATCTGGGCGAAACAGGGCCATGCCATGCGCGAAGTGGGCAAGGCGAAGTCATGGCTTTTTACCACGCTCTACCGTGAATTCCTGCGCACCCGCCGCCGCTCCGGCCGCATGACGGCCTTGGAGGACCTGGGACCGGTCGAGGCCGATCCTCCGGCAGCTGAAGTCGACGTCGTCGCCGGCATAGATGCGGACTTGGTGGTCGAAGCGCTCCAGGACGTCGACGAACTCTATCGCGCTCCCCTGACGCTCTTTTATTTGCAGGAAATGTCTTACCGCGAAATCGCTGAAATGCTCGAAGTTCCCATCGGCACGGTCATGTCACGCTTGTCGCGCGGGAAGGCGCAATTGCGTGCATCCCTGGCTCGGAAGGAAGCGGGCGCCTTGAGCAAGGTCACCCCATTTCAAACACCCCCAGCGAGGAGGCTCTCATGAACAACGTGGAGGCAAAATTTATTCTGCAGGGCTATCGACCCAATGGGGCGGATGCTGCGGATGAAACATTCACAACGGCCCTCGAGCAGACCCGGCGTGACCCCGCTTTGCGCGATTGGTTTGCGCGGGAACAGGCATTCGACGGCGCAGTAAGCGCCAAGCTCAATCGGATTCAGGCTCCCGCTGGTTTGCGCGAGGCAATCATGGCCGGTGGGCGTGTGACCGTGCCCGTTGCGGTTCGGCACCGTTGGTGGCGTCATCCCGCCTTGCTGGCGGCGGCCGCCGGGGTGGCGGTCATCATCGGGACAAGCGTGGGCCTATGGCCCAAGCAGGCAGCCGCCAGCAGCGAGCTGGTGGAATTCGCCCTTAACGATGTTTTGTGGAAAACGCCGCATGACGGACACGGTGCCGAAGCCCAAGCGCTGCAGGCTGTGCTCAGCCAGCCGGCGACGCGGTTGGGCTGCAGCCTTCCGGTGGACTTTGTTGCCCTGAGCAAAGGGGGGTGCCGCACCATGCATCTTGAGGGACGCGATGTTCTGGAAGTGTGCTTCAAACGCGACGGAACGTGGTTTCATTGTTACATCGCCCAGCGGCACGATTTTCCGTTGCTTCGGAGGCCGTCAGGCCCGTCGTTCGCGGCAAAAGGGGGCGCGAGCGTCGCGTCTTGGTCGGATACCTCCCGGCTCTATGTGCTCGTAACCAAATCAGGGCCGGCGGCCCTGGAAAAACTGCTTTAAGCGCGGAGGCCTGGCGCAGGTGCCGGGCTGATCCGGCGGAAGGCTCCTTGGTGAATGGCGGAGCTGTCTTACCTCGGCTGAGTCCAAAAATTTTTGCGCAAAAACGGCGCGTAAAACGACGGATTTTTACGGGTAAAAAGGCTGTTATGGTAAAAGCAGCGACAGCCCGTCGCGATTGATTTTTTTTGGATAAATTCCTGCTTGTCGAGGTCGTAGATATAACCTTTCTCCCGGCCACCGAGGATATGAAAAATAAGCTTACGAAGTTCCTGCTGATGGTTAGCGCCTTGGTTTTTACAATTGATTGCGGAGCCGCCGATCGTTGGGAAACCTTGCGCGCGATCAACTGGGTGGAGAATCCGACCAACCAGACCCAAGCCGGACGATATGGCGAGTTGGGGCCCTATCAGTTTCGGTCCGCTACTTGGCGCATGCACACTAGCAGACCGTTCAGTCAGGCGGTCGAACGGAGCGCAGCCGATGAGGTGGCGGTGAAGCACTATGAATGGATCAAGCGCACTTTGGCACGCGGCGGTGTCGAGGCCAATCCATTCAATATCGCGATGGCGTGGAATTGCGGCGTTGAAGCGATCCTGACCGGCCGGATCCCGGCGATGAGCTACAACTACGCCACGCGCGTGAACAATCTGGTCGATACATTCAAGGAGCGCCTGCGTCCTGTTGTGATCGAGGAAAAGAGCCCGACTCTCCCCAATGCCGAATTCAATCTGGACGGCAATGACACCGAGCTTCGTTTCCGGGTAATGCGAGATATGCCGCGCTTCACCCTGGCGGCAAGTTAGGGCGGCGCGAGAAAGCGCTTGGTTGTGGGCGGCGCACCCGCCAAGCTGCGCGATTCATGAGCCGCCAGTATCGGCAAGACCCTCCACCGTCGGTTCATTCCAGGAATGATGATTGTCTGGGCTGGCGGGCGGCTATGCGGGCGGCTTCTTCCTCAGGCGATGCATTCAGATGCCGGGGCGGCCGTGCGACCCGCGATGCCACGGCGGCTTCGCGGTCGGTCACGATGCGATCGCAGATCTTTTCGATTTGCAGGTGAAGCCAGTTGGCGGTGGCGCTGCCTTCGGTGTAGTCCGCCGGCCCGTAGTGATCGATGCGCCCATTCTGCCGCAAGCGGTCATTCTGCTCGAATTCGGCTCGCACGGCGGGATTGTAGACCGCATAGGTCTTGCCGCCACCTTGCTTGACCACGGAGAAACTTGGCACATCGCTCGGGCCGTCGGCGATGTAGATCATATTTTGCAACGGAATGCGGCGATCCTCGGGCGTGACCTTCGCATTGACGTCGATGGCGGGATTCCGATTGGTGCCTTTGTTGATTTCGAAAATGGCGCGGGTTTTTGTCGTGTTGTCGATCATGACGCCGATCTGGGCGATCTCGGCCGCGGCCTCCATGGGAAATTCATTTTGGCGCAGGAATCCGGGTTGGAGCGGGTTTTCGATGAATTCGCAGGCCCAGACCATGTCGATGTGGAGCGCGAGTGCGCTCCCACGGATCATTTCCGCCAGTCCCGTGCTGACGACGTAGTGTTCGAGGAGGATCTCGTGCTTGGCATATTCGGGCTTGGCCTTGACCCACTCGCGGGATGACGCGAAGAACCCAGGCAGGCCGGGATAGAGTTTTATCTCGGCGCCGCACTCGCGCAGCACCTTGTTGCTGAGCCCGGACATCCTGCCGGCGAGAACGTAGGTGAGCAGATGATTCAGGTAGCTGATCTCAGGCGCGATATGGTAGCCCCGTCGGCGATAGTTCTCCGCCAGGGCATTGGTTTCAGCCCAAAACGTCGCTTCATCCACGCCATAGCGGCGGAATAGCGGTGCCTGCATGTAGTCCGGGATCAATGTCTTGTCAAAGTCCCAAACGCAGGCGATGATGTTCTGAGTGAAGAGTGTTGAGGCCATCGCGAAGGTTTTCTACTAGACGGCGCTTGCTGCCGTTGGTTTGGCCTTTGATAAAGCCGCGCCCAGCGGCTGAGGCAATTCGCAATTTCCCCACTTCAAACCTTGCATGGATAAACTGCCGGACATCGCTCCGTTTCAGCGCCGCCTCGACGAGCTCGATGCGCAGATGGCGGAGCCGTCATTCTATGCCAACCCGCGCAAGGCCACGGAAATTTCGCGCGAGCAGCAGGGCTTGCGGCGCCTGCTCGACGATTTTGCGGCTCACGAGCGGCGTGTTCAGGAAGTCGCCGAACATGCCGACATGCTTAAAGATCCGGGCACCGACGCCGACTTGCGGGCATTGGCCGAACAAGAACTGCCGGAGCTGGAAGCAAGGCGGAACGCGCTGAAAGAGGCGGTTTTGTTGTCGATGATTCCGCCCGCACCGTCGGATTCCCGCAACACGGTCTTTGAAATCCGCGCGGGCACCGGCGGGGACGAGGCGAGTCTTTTTGCCGCGGAACTGTATCGCATGTATGTGCGGTATGCCGAGGGACGGGGGTGGAAGATTCAACCGATGAGTTCGAGTGCATCCGATCGCGGCGGGTTCAAGGAAGTAATCTTCCTCATCACCGGCGAGCAGGTCTACAAGCAGTTGAAATTCGAGAGCGGCGTGCACCGCGTGCAGCGGGTGCCCGTCACCGAGGCGAATGGGCGCGTGCACACGTCGACGGTCACCGTGGCGGTGTTGCCGGAAGCGGAGGAAGTGGATGTCCAGATTGACCCGCAAGATCTTGATATCACCGTCCAGCGTGCCAGCGGTCCCGGCGGCCAGGGGGTGAATACCACGGACTCGGCGGTGCGCATCGTGCATAAACCAAGCGGACTGACCGTTTATTGTGCCGATGACCGCTCGCAGATAAAGAACAAGGCCCGGGCGATGGCCGTGCTGCGGTCGCGGTTGCTGAAGCTCAGGGAGGAGGAGGAGCACGCCAAATATGCGGCGCAACGCAAGACCCAGATCGGCACGGGCGGTCGCAGCGAACGGGTTCGTACCTACAGCTTTCCCCAGAATCGGGTGACGGATCATCGAATCGGGCTCACGCTTTACAGCCTGCCGTCCGTCCTGGAGGGCAACATTGACCAGCTGGTGCAAGCTCTGCAACGGGCGGAATTCGAGGACAAGCTGGCGGCGCTCACGGGCGCCCCGCGGCCGGTCCGACGCACGCCGGTCGGCGAGGACGAGTGACCATGCTCTCCGTGCTCGAAATCATCAAGCGCACGACCGATTTTCTTGAAAAACGGAGCGTGGAATCGCCTCGCCTGAACGCGGAACTCTTGATCGGTCACGCCCTCGGCCTGAAGCGAATGCAGCTTTACCTGCAGTTTGAGCGGCCGCTCACCGAGGGCGAATTGGAGCGGATCCGGCCATTGGTAAAGCGACGTGGCAACCGCGAGCCGGTGCAATACATCATCGGCGAGACGGAATTTTGCGGTCTCACGCTCAAAGTGGACCGACGGGCGCTCATTCCGCGGCCAGAGACCGAATACCTGGTTGAACTTGTGACCAAGCGGCCGGCTGCCGCGCCCGGTGGCGTGCTCGATCTTGGGACGGGCAGCGGGGCCATCGCCCTGGCGCTGGCGCGCCTTTATCCCGATACCGTGGTGACTGCGGTGGACTGCAGCGCCGACGCACTGACGTTGGCCCGCTCGAACGCGGAGAGCTGCGGTTTGTCCGGACGCGTCCGCTTCCTTCTCGCCGACTGGTATTCCGGCCTGTCACCCGGTGAACAATTTGACCTGATCATTGCGAACCCCCCATATCTCTCCGATGAGGAAACGCGCGAGGCCGCTCCGGAGGTAAGGGATTTTGAACCAGTCACCGCACTTTCCGCGGGGCACAACAGCGCCAGCGCACTGGAGCAGATCATCAGGGGGGCGGGAAATCATTTGCGCGACCAAGGGATGCTGGCATGCGAAACCGGCATTGCCCAGCACGCCACCCTGCTGGAACTGGCGGCCAAATCGGGTTTCGCCCGAGCCGAATCTCTGCGCGACCTTACCGGCCGTGACCGCTATCTGTTAGCCTTTGTCTAGACTGGTGTTGGCGGTGATCGGCTCGCGGCCGTCGGCCCAATATTGGGGATCCTTGTTCAAGCGCAACGCGTCGGCGACGACGCGGAGCGTTTCACGAAGGTGGACGTCGAGTTTGCTCTTCTCGTCTTCATCGGCAGCGTCGGTATCGCCGTCTTCAACCGTGGCGACGGTCTCTTTCTCTTTGGGGCCACCGGCTTCCGCCTTTAGGACGGAGTCGAGTTTGATCTCGCGGGATGCGTAGTTTTTCTTGGCGAGGACATCCCGTTCGGCGTCCATTTTCTTTTTGAATTCATCGTCAGCTTGCTTGAGCGCCTGGCGCTGCTCCAGGTTCAATGAAATGGTCTTTTGCTCCTGGCGCTGCTTGAACCAATCGATATTTTTCTTCAGATAGCTGAACTCCGCCAGCGATTCCTGGCGTTCACGGCTGGCCTCGATCAGGGGTTTGACGAAGGTTTGCGCCAACGCTTTGCCTTCGAATGGAGTGGACTTTATTTCGTCCCAAATGAGTGCGTGTGGCAGGCTGGCCTCACCAATCGGCAGGAAATCGTCGATCGAGGGCAGTGTGATGTCGGGGGTCACGCCGTTCTTCTGGGTGGACGAGCCGTTTGGCAGATAAAATTTCCGCACCGTCAGCTTTGCGGCTCCGGTTTGAGCGAGATTCTGACTGAGCCGGGGCAGGTAGTTTTTCATTTCCAGGACTGCCTGCACCGTGCCTTTGCCGTGGGTGGAACTGTCGCCAATGATGACGGCACGGCCATAGTTTTGCAGCGCGCCGGCAAATATCTCGGAGGCGGACGCGCTGAAACGGGAAGTCAGGACCGCGAGCGGCCGGTCGTAAGCGACCGCCGTGTCGGTATCGCTGTCCACGGTGATCTGGCCCTGGAAATCGCGTTCTTGCACCACCGGGCCGTGCTTGATGAAGAGCCCCGTCAGATCGACCGCTTCAGAGAGCAGGCCGCCTCCATTTCGGCGCAGGTCGATGACCAGCGCCTTGATGCCCTCCTGCTTCAACTTGCCGATCAGCTCGGCGACGTCCTGCGTCGCGGTGCTTTTGATTTCCTCTTCCTTTGGCTCTTCGGAGGGCCCGTAGAAGGAATTGAGCGAAATCACGCCAACCGGCATGGTTCCGTTGTTTTCAGCCGGGACCTCGTAAATGGTGGCCGAAGCCCGCGCGGAATTCAGCTTGATGATATCACGTGTGATCACGACCTGCTTGGTTTTGGTGGCATCAGGTGCGTCATGAGGCAGGATCGTGAGCGTAACCTTTGAATTTTTGTCTCCGCGGATCATGTCAACGATGCGGCGGAGTTTCATCCCGATCACCTCGATGTTTTCGCCCCCTTGCTGCTGCACGGCGACAATCTTGTCGTTAACGCGTATCTGGCCGCTGCGATAGGCGGGCCCGCCGGGAACGACCTCCCTCACGACGCAGTTGCCGTCGTCTTCAATGCTCAACACCGCGCCGATGCCGACAAGGGAGAGCTTCATCTGAATGCTGAAATCCTGCAAGGTGTCCGCGGAGAAATAATCCGAATGCGGGTCATACATCCTTGTCAGGCTGGTCAGGAATATTTCCTGCACATCCTGGGACTCGATATCATTGATATTTTTAAGCATGCGCTCGTAACGTTTGCGCACCGTCGTCCTGGCCTCGTCGATGGTTTTCTTCGCGAGCACATCCTGGAGAAGTTCGTATTTGATCCGGCGGCGCCAAAGGTCGTCGGTTTCCGCGACGCTGGTCGGGAACGGGTTTTTGCTGCGGTCGGGCGCATAAGACTCTTGGGCCGAAAAGTCGAAATCGCGCTTCAATTCCTCGAACAGCCAGGAAGTGCGTGCCTTGACCCTTTGCTCATAGACCTTGTAGATGCTGAAGGCGGTGTCGATTGTGCCCAGATAGGCGAGGTCCGTCTCGACCCGGGATCCGAACTGCTGGCGAAATCCCTTTTCATCGTCGGTGGTAAAAAACAAACGCTGTGGATCCAGCGCAGTCATGTAGTCGGAGAGGAGCTGCGGGTAATCCGCCGGGGTGACAGCGTCTTTGTTGTAATGAAAATATTCGAGCATCTGCACCAGGGTGCGAGTCTCGAGCTTCATCACAGTCGTGGTCTTGAACTCGCGATCCGGTGCGGCCAAAGCCACGCTAACAAGACCCGAGGCGAGGCAAACAGCCCTAAGAAGAAAGGGGAAATGGGATTTCACGTGGAGAAATTAACTTATACCGTTTAGTCGCTCAAAAACCAGAATTGTTTCCGCCTAATGGGGGGGGCCGGATAATTGATTTCTTGGCTTGGTCCTTATGGCAATGGGCAAATCAAAGCGACGCTTGGCAGCTAGTGGCGGCTGAGAAGGTCCTTTGCCGCGTCGAGAATGCGTTTCTCCTCGTCGGTTAGAGCACCGAAACCCTGGCTGTTGATTTTATCGAGAATGGCGTCCACCCGGGCGCGAAAATCGGCCGCAGACCCGCCGGCCGGGCCGGGATCGAAGCCCGGCATTGGCGCCGGGCGGTTTCTCGAGCGGCGCAGCCAGCCGGGCAATTCGAGGCGCGATGCGCGATCCAGTCCGTTGATCGCATGAATGTATCTGAAATAGATCCAGCCGGCCAACATGCCGCCCAGGTGTGCCGAAGCAGTATAGTCAAAAGGGGTGGCCGCTCCGGGAATTTCGCAAAAGACGAGCCAGGAGAGATCCACGGCCAGAAGCCCGTAAACAATATGGATTGGGCGCAGGGTCACCGGTATGAGGAGCAGAAACAGAAAACTAATTTTGTCCTTCGGATAGAGACAGCAAATTACGACGAGCAACCCGAATACCCCCGCGCTGGCCCCGACATGAACTCCACCGCGCGACCAATGAACAACCGACCAGCAAAGGGCGCCGCTCGCGATCGTCACGAGATAGAGGGCGACAAACCGCTTGCTTCCGACGATTGGTTCAAGTTCGCGACCGACGAAAATCAAACCGAGCACGGTCGCCAGGATGTGGATTGGCTGATCGGTCTGGTGCAGCAACGCATGGGTGAACAACGTCCAAAGCTGCAGGTTTTGCAGGCTCCGAATTGTCAGGCGCAACCGGTCAAGCACGCCGTCGCCCCAGCCGGCCACCTGAGACTCCAGAATCAACTGAAGGACGAATGCCGCAATCGTGCCCGCGATTAGCCAGACCAGTGACGAGGTGGCCTGCCGATGATAGTCGGTTCGCATGTAGGAACGATCGGACAGCATGGCCTTAACTTAAATCACACACGTCCAAATACAAGCCGCCTTCATGGACATTCGAACCGGAGCCACCGTCCGGACACGACTTCTTGACAGTAAGGAGAATTCCCCTTGAGTGGCCGCGCAATGGCTAACAAAGCAGAAAAGTGGAAGGACAATGCCCCCGGCAAGTTTTATGTCGACCAGCAATGCATCGACTGTGATCTCTGCCGCGAAACCGCCCCGGCGTTTTTCAAGCGGCACGAAGAGGGTGGATACTCCTTTGTCCACACCCAGCCGCTGACCGAGGAAGACACCCAGCTTTGCATGGAGGCGCTGGAAGGCTGTCCGGTTGAGGCCATTGGCAAGGACGGCGAGGAACCATAAATGATTTGTCCACCCTTGGGGGGGCTGCGGGTTCAGTGTACCTCAGTGGTTAAGTAAGATATGAAAAATTTAACCCATTCCACAATGGGTGCGTGATTCCAGACCCCTGTTTTCCGCTGGCAAATGGGCCCGCGCTGATGATTTGTCCTGGCGGCAAACATCAAACCAACTTTCTCCATGCTTATCATCATACTTCTGGTTGGCGTCCCCATGCTTTTCGGCCTTTACGCGCAGATACGGGTTTCGAGCGCCTACAATAAAAACGCACAGATTCCCTCTCGCGGTCGCATTACCGGGCGGGAAGCCGCTGCTGCGGTCATGGAGAGCGCCGGCATCCACGATGTTGAAATCGTCGAAATTGGGGGCCATCTTTCCGACCATTTCGATCCGGTAAACAAGCGGCTGGCCCTTTCCTCGGCCAACTACCGCGGTTCCAGCCTTGCGGCGCTCGGGGTCTCGGCGCATGAGGCCGGCCACGCGATCCAACAGAAAGTTGGCTACTCGATGATGAAGATTCGGCAGACGCTTGTGCCAGCTACGCAGATCGCCGCCGGCGCCTCCAATTTCCTCATTCTTGCCGGCATCCTGCTCATCAGCACCTCAATTGGGGGAACGATGCTGATGATCGGCGCGGTTGCTCTGGCGGTCATCTGCCTTTTCCAACTGGTGACATTGCCGGTCGAATTCGACGCCAGCCGCCGGGCCAAGGCGCAACTGGTCAATCTTGGGGTTCTCGGGCGCGACGAAATGGATGGCGTGCACGAGACTCTCGACGCCGCGGCACTCACCTACGTGGCCGCGTTCGTGGCTTCCTTGGGCAGTTTGCTCCACATCCTCTTGCTGCTGTCCGGCAGCCGCCGCGACGACTGAGAGCCAATCATGGAACGCAAAAGCCGGTTCGTTCGGGCCGGCCTCGGTCTTGGCGGCTCCGCGCAAGGCCAGCAACGGGGCGGGTGCGGTGGTGCCGGAGGCCATGGATTCCGTTGCGTCGAGCCGGGGCGCCGGCCTCGTCAGGCGAGGTGGAAAACTTCCTGGATTTCGCGCGCCACCGGGCTGCCGTCGGGATTGCTCGGCATGATGTCGCTCATGAAGCGCCACCAGCGCTGGCAAACCGCGGTCTGCGCGACCGCTTGCCAGCGGGATTCGTCCTCGATTTCGACATAGCCGAAAAGCTGGCGCGTGGCCGGATCGAGAAAGATCGAGTAATTGTGGCTGCCATGCGCGCGCAACACGGCGGCGAGTTCATCCCAGATGGGCTGGTGCCGCATCGCGTATTCCTGCTCGCAGCCGGGGTTGACCGACATGACGAAAGCTTTGCGGATCATAGTGGGTGAGGGAAAGCGTGAGGCGAATAGGGCGTGAAATACAGCTTTGTTTGCGCGCCGGTTCGCGACAGCGACGGCACCGCAGGCGGGCGGGGTTTATATGATTGACTTCAATCATATAAAATTCCCCACTGTTCCTCCATGCGCGTATCCCAGCATCTCGTCGATCTCCGCCGCGAGGAACTCCGCAGCCTGATCCGGCGCGACGGTTTCCTGCCGGTGAACGAGATTTGCCGGCGGCTCGGGGTCTCCGAAGCCACGGCCCGGCGCGATCTGGTGGCGGTCGAGGCCAACGGCCACATCACCCGCACTTACGGCGGTGCGCTGGCTGACTACAATAGCGCGTTCGCCTCGCACGATGAGCGCTCCGGCCGGGCGCGCCCGGCCAAGGCGCGGATCGCCGAGCTGGCGGTGGCCCAGATCCCGCGCAGCGGCACCCTCTTCCTCGACGCAGGCACGACCATTCAGGCTGTGGCCCGGGCGTTGACCCAGCGGCGTGACCTTGTGGGGCTGGTAGTCGTGACGAACAGCCTGGCCGCTGCTTCCGTGCTCGGTGGGGCTGCGGGGGTCGAATTGCACGTCGTGGGCGGCGAGTTTCTCAGCCGACAGGCGGCGCTGATGGGGCCGCGCGCCATCAAGTCACTCGGCGACTGGTCCTTTGATGCGGCCTTCCTCGGCGGCGAAGGCATGGATGAGGCCGGCATCAGCAACTCGCACGAGAGTGTCGCCGCTTTCCAACAGTCCGTCCTGCGCCATGCCAGGCGGGTTTACTTCTGTCTGGATGCGTCCAAGCTCGGTCGCGCCACTCCGCATCGCGTCGCCGGCTGGTCCCAGCTTTCCGCCCTGATTACCGATACCTTGCCCAAGCGCCTCGCCGCGCATGGCATCAAGCTTCCGCCAGCCAAACTCCTTCGCGCCTGAGCCCCATGTTTGTCATTCTGAACGAAGTGAAGAATCCATGCGCTCGCCGGTGGCGCCACGTTCGTCGCCGTGGATCCTTCGCTGCGCTCAGGATGACAATGCGAAATAGCGACACGAACTCTAAGCCATGACTGCGACCTCCCAACCCGACGTGATTTCAAGGATGCTCGATCTCTCGCACCAACTGGGCCGCGAGGAGCGCAAGCTGGCGATCCTGGGAGAGGGAAACACCTCCGCCCGGCTCTCGGGCGACACTTTCGTGGTCAAGGCCAGCGGTTCAAACCTCGCCACGCTGGGCGAGAAGGGCATCGCCGTGTGCCGGTTTGATGGACTGCTGCCCTTGCTGGACCGCAAGGCGCTGACCGACCCGGCGATCGACGAGGCGCTCTATGCCGCTCGCGTCGATCCTTCATCCCGCAAGCCTTCGGTGGAGGCGATGTTCCATGGGTGGCTGCTGACCCTGCCGGGCATAAATTTCGTCGGCCACACCCATCCGGTGACAGTGAACCGGATCCTGTGCACCAAGCGCGCCCGGACGTTTGCCACCCGGCGCCTTTGCCCGGACGAGATCGTGTGCTGCGGCGCCGAGTTCGCCCTCGTGCCCTACATCGATCCCGGCCTGAAGCTGGCGCAGGGCATCCGCCGCGCCGTCGTGGCTTACATCAAGCGCCTGTCGCGGCCGCCGCGCGTCATCCTCCTCGAGAACCACGGCTTGATCGCGCTGGGTGCCACACCCGAGGCTGTGCTGGCCGCCACGCTGATGGCGGACAAGGCCGCCGAGATCTTCGCCGGCGCCGCCGTGCTCGGCGGCCCGCGTTTTCTTTCCTCCGCCGTCGCCGCGCGCATTGCCGGCCGCCCCGACGAACACTACCGGCAAAAGGCCCTCGGCCTTTGATTTTTTCCTTCATGAGCTCATACAAATTCGTCAACTTCGACTGGGACGACGCCAGGGCCGCGTCACTCGATCCCGTTGGTCGCCTCATCTACCGCTCGAACCTGCTCGGCAGCGACCAGCGCATCACCAACACCGGCGGCGGCAACACGTCGTCGAAGATCACCGGGGAAGACCCGCTCAACGGCCAGCCGGCCGAGGTGCTATGGGTCAAGGGCTCCGGCGGCGACCTCCGCACCAGCACTCGCGAGAACTTCTCCTCGCTCTACCAGCAGAAGCTGCTCGACCTGCAGAAGCTCTACGCCGCGCGTTCCGACAAAGGCCTCAAGGCGCCGGCCGAGGACGACATGGTGGGCTTGTATAGCCACACCACCTTCAACCTGAACCCGCGTCCGTCCTCGATCGACACCCCGCTGCACTCCTTCCTGCCGGGCAGGCACGTCGACCACATGCACCCGAACGCGATCATCGCGATCGCCGCCTCGCGGAGCTGCGAGAAGCTCACGAAGGAGATCTTTGGCGGCGAGATGGGCTATGTGCCGTGGATGCGCCCCGGCTTCGAACTCGGTCTCGCCATGCAGGAGATCGCCAGGAAGAACCCGAAGACCCAGGCCATCATGATGGGCCAGCACGGCTTCATCTCGTGGGACGACGAGGACAAGTCCTGCTACGCGCTCACGCTGAACTTCATCGAGAAGGCCGCCGCCTACATCGAGGCGAAATACGCGGCCAAGGGCGGCGACGCCACGGCCTTCGGTGGCGCCAAATACGCGACCCTCGACGCCGTGAAGCGCAACGAGGTCTTCGCCGCGATCCTGCCCTGGCTCCGCGGCCAGGTCTCCCAGCAGAAGCGCTTCATCGGCACCGTACAGGACGACGGGAAAATCCTGCGCTTCGTCAACTCGAAGGCCGCCGCCCGCCTCGCCGAACTTGGCACGTCGTGCCCCGACCACTTCCTCCGCACCAAGATCAAGCCGCTCTACGTGGACTGGAACCCGCAGAGCGAGGACGCCGCCGCGCTCAAAAAAAAGCTCGCCGCCGGCCTCGAGGCCTATCGCAAGGACTACGCCGCCTACTACGCGAAGTGCAAACACTCCAACTCGCCGGCCATGCGCGACCCGAACCCGACCGTCGTGCTCATTCCGGGCGTCGGCATGGTCGCGTGGGGCAAGGACAAGTCCGAGAGCCGCGTCACCGCCGAGTTCTACAATTGCGCCGTCGAGGTCATGCGCGGCGCCGAGGCCATCGACCAATACATCGCCCTGCCGCAACAGGAGGCCTTCGACATCGAGTATTGGCTCCTCGAGGAGGCCAAGCTCAAGCGCATGCCCGCCGAGAAGGAACTCGCCCGCCAGGTCGTCGTCGTCATCGGCGCCGGCTCCGGCATCGGCAAGGAGACCGCCCACCGCCTGGTCAAGGAAGGCGCGCATATCGTCTGCGTCGACCTCAACGAGGTCGCCGCCCAGGCCACCGCGAAGGAAATCACCGACAAATACGGCATGGGCATCGGCGTCGCTGGCACGGGGCTCTCCAACTGCGGCCCGGCCATCGGCCTCGCCGCCAACATCACCGACCGCGCCAGCATCCGCCGGATGCTCGACCAGGTCGCGCTCGCCTACGGTGGCTTCGATTCCATCTGCGTCACCGCCGGCATCTTCGTGCCGAGCGATACCACCGGCCACATCCCGGATGACAAGTGGGCATTCACCTTCGCCATCAACGTCACCGGCAGCTACCTCGTCGGCGACGAGGCGTTCAAGACGTGGAAGGAGCAGGGCCTGCGCGGCAACCTCGTGTTCACGACCTCGGCCAACGCCGCCGTCGCGAAGAAGGGTTCCGTGGCCTACGACACCTCGAAAGCCGCCGCCAATCATCTCGTCCGCGAGCTGGCCATCGAACTCGCGCCGCTGGTGCGCGTCAACGGCGTCGCCCCGGCCACGGTGGTGCAGGGGAGCGCGATGTTCCCGCGCGACCGCGTCGTCGGTTCACTCGCCAAATACAGCATTCCCTACAAGGACGACGAGGCGACCGACTCGCTGGTCGCCAAGCTCGCGCAATTCTACGCCGACCGCACCCTCACCAAGGCGCCGATCACCCCGGCCGACCAGGCCGAGGCCTACTTCCTCCTGGTAAGCTCACGCCTCAGCAAGACCACCGGCCAGATCGTCACGGTTGATGGTGGCCTCCACGAGGCCTTCCTCCGCTGAGGAAACCAGGTCACCACTAATCCACACTAAAACCTCACTAATCTTAGGAAGGTTTTGACCACGGATAACAGGATTATCACGGATGGATTTCAGACATTACAGGACCAGTTTCTTCATGAGTGCCCAATTAGTGTGCATTAGTGGTGATCAAAGCCTTTGTCTTTATCCGTGTTTATCCCTGCAATCTGTGGTTAAGAAATAACATGGCTTTGTCTAAAACCATCCAATGCGCGGCGGTGGACCTCGGGGCGACCAGCGGTCGCGTCATCGTCGGCACGTGGGCGAAAAACCGCCTGACTCTGACCGAGGTGCACCGCTTCCCGAACCAGTTCCGCTCCGTTGGCGGGCATGACTACTGGGACATCCCGGGCCTGTGGACCGAGATCGTCGTGGGTCTCCGCATTGCGAAGAAGCGTTTCCCTAGACTCGCCTCGGTCGGCGTGGACACGTGGGGCGTGGACCATGTGCTCCTCAATGATGCGGGCCGGATGGTTTTTCCCACCCACGCCTACCGCGACGCCCGCACCCAGTCCGGCTTGCAGCGGCTGGCCAACACCCGCGCCGCCCTCGAGCGCATCTACGCGGCCACCGGCATTCCGAATGTCTTCTACAACTCCAGCCTGCAACTGGAGGAGACCGTCGCGCACTGTCCGGCCGTGGCCGACGTCGCCACGCGCTGCCTGTTCCTGCCCGACTATTTCAACTTCCTTCTGTCGGGCCGGATGGAGAACGAGATCTCCTTCGCGAGCACGACGCAATTGCTCGACGTCCACGGCACCGACTGGTCGCGGGCGGCGCTCGATCATTTCCATATTCCCGCCACCTGGTTCACGACTCCCATCAAGGCGAACACCCTGCTCGGCCCGGTGCGGAACTTCCCGGAGCTTAAGGGCGTCAAGGTCGTCGCCGTCCCCGGTCACGATACCGCCTGCGCCTACGACGCCATGCCGGCCGATCCCGCGGGCGGCGACCTCTACATCAGTTCGGGCACCTGGTCGCTCGTCGGTTTCGAGAGCGACAAGCCTGTGCTCGGCCGGGAGGCACTCACGGCGCGCATTTCCAACGAGCGCATCGGCGACGGCCGCTACCGGCCCCTGACCAATGTCATCGGTCTCTGGCTGCTGGAGCAGACACTCAAGGAATTCACCGCCCGGCCGAAAAACGACACCGAATGGGCGAAGTTGATCACGGCCGCGGGTAAGCTGCCTTCCCCTGGAGGGCCGCCGCTCGCCGGCGCGCCGTCTTCCAAAGTAGCAGCGGTCGTCAGACCGCTGGACAGCCGTCTCACGACGGCTGCTACATCCCGATCGAGGTCCGCCGACAAGCGGCGACCCTACCTTTTGGACTGCACGGATCCCGCTTTCGTGAACCCGTCCTCCATGCGCGCCGCGATCGACGCCCAACTGAAGAAGCGGAGACTGCCGCTGCCGAAGAACCTCGCCGGCTACGTCCGTCTCATTTGCGACTCACTGGGGCAGGGGCACGCCGCCGCCCTGCGCGCCTTCGAGCGGCTGGCCGGCCGCAAGTTCCAGCGTATCCTCATCGTCGGCGGCGGTTCCAAGAACCGCCTGCTCTGTCAGGCCACGGCCGACGCCAGCGGGTTGCCGGTCCACGCGTTCACTCTCGAAGGCACCGCGGTTGGCAACATCGCGAGCCAGCTCATCGGCCTGAAGGCGGTCCGCAACCTGAGCGCCTTTCGCGAACATTTCGCGAAACAAATTACGGCAACAATCTATCGGCCGCAGTTGAAAGGTGAAAGTTGAAGGTTGAAAGACCGAACCTTCGCTGCCGATCAACTTGCCTCTAGCTTTCACCCTTCACCCTTCAACTTTCAACTTCCCATGACCCCCTCCTACCGCCTCGCCCGCCAGACCTACGCCAGCTACGGAGTAGACACCGAAGCCGCCATCCGCCACACGCTGCGCATCCCGATCTCGCTTCATTGCTGGCAGGCCGACGATATCCGCGGTCTCGAGAAGCCCAAGGATGGCGTCGCGGGCGGCGGCATCCTGTCGACCGGCGGTTATCCCGGCCGCGCCCGCAACGGCGATGAGATGCGCGCCGACCTCGATCTTGTGTTGAAACTGCTCCCGGGCAAACAGCGGCTCAACTTGCACGCGTTCTACGCCGAAACCGGCGGCAAGGTGGTCGAGCGCGACGACCTGCGCCCCGAGCATTTCGCCCGCTGGCTCAGCTGGGCCAAGTCGCGCCATGTCGGCCTCGATTTCAATCCGACCTACTTCGCCCACGAAAAGGCAAACTCGGGCTTCACGCTGTCCGACCCGGACAAGGCCGTCCGCCGTTTCTGGATCAACCACGCCAAGGCCTGCCGCCACATCGCCCAGCATTTTTCCCAGGAACTCGGCAAGCCCTGCGTGAACAACCATTGGGTGCCGGACGGCGCCAAGGACGCCCCGGCCGACCGCTGGGCGCCGCGCGAACGGCTCGCCGAGTCCTATGACGCCATCTTCGCCGACACATCCGTCAACCCGAAGCACTGCATCGACGCCGTCGAGGGGAAGCTCTTCGGCATCGGTAGCGAGGAATACGTCGTCGGCTCGCAGGAATTCTATTCCAACTACGCGCTGAGCCGCGACCTCGTGCTCTGCCTCGATCTCGGCCACTACCATCCGACCGAGTCGGTCGCCGACAAGGTTTCGGCCCACCTGGCGTTCCACAAGCGGCTGCTGCTGCATACCAGCCGTCCGATTCGCTGGGACAGCGACCATGTCGTCATCCTCGACGATGCCGTGCGCAACCTCTTCCTTGAGATTGCCCGCGGCGACGCCTGGGAGCGCGTATTCGTTGCGCTCGATTTCTTCGACGCTTCCATCAACCGCATCGCGGCCTACGTCATCGGCGCCCGCGCCACGCGTCAGGCGATCCTCTGCGGCCTGCTCGACCCGTCCTTGAAATTGAAAGCCGCCGAGAATGCCGGCCGCGGCCACGAGCGCCTCGCGCTGATGGAGACGGCCCGCGCGCTCCCCTGGGGCGCCGTCTGGGACGAACTCTGCGAACGCGACGGCGTCCCGCCCGCGGCCAAGTGGCTCGCCGACGTCGCGCGCTACGAAAAGGCCGTCCAATCCAAGCGCCGCTGATTAGCCACGAAGTGCACGAAGTTTGATCCAGTGGATTGATTTCGAAACCCAATTTCTCTCTTCGTGTCCTTCGTGGTAAAACTGCCTTAATCCCATGACTTCTCACCTCGATAATCCCGACGCCGTCCTTATCGGCAGCGGTGTCATGTCCGCGAATTTGGGCGCGCTGCTCAAGCGGCTCGACCCGAAGCTGCGCATCCAGGTGTATGAGGCGGCGGACGAGCTGGCCTATGAGAGCTCCAACGGCTGGAACAACGCCGGCACCGGCCACGCCGGCATCTGCGAGGTCAGCTATACGCCGAAGCCCGCGGACGGCAGCCCGGTGAAGGTGCAGAAGGTCATCGATATCTTCCAGGAATTCGAGCACTCGCTCCAGTTCTGGGGCCACGCGGTCGCGTCGGGCATGATCGACAACCCCAAGGAGTTCATCAACCCGGTCCAGCATATCAGCTTTGTGGACGGCGAGGACCAGGTGAAGTTCCTCAAGTCGCGGTACGACGGCATGGCGGCGCACCATTTCTTCGCTTCGATGGAGTATTCCACCGACCGCGCGAAGATCGGCGCCTGGGCGCCGTTGCTCACCGAGGGCCGCGACCCCAAGCAGCTCATCGCCGCCACCAAGATGGACGGCGGCACCGACATCAATTTCGGCAACGTCTCCCGCAAGCTCCTCGCCTGGCTCGCGTCGCAGGAAGGCTGCGCCGTGGCTGCGAGCACGAAGGTCGTCGATCTGAAAAAAGCCGGGCTGGTCTCCGACCGGCCGGCCTTGGGCGGTTCGGAGTCCGGCGCGAGGGGAGGGTGGAAAGTGACCACCCGCAATCTCAAGTCTGGCGAAGAGCGCACGGTTACCGCGAAGTTCGTCTTCATTGGCGCCGGCGGCGGCAGCATTTTGCTTCTGCAGAAGGCCGGCCTGCCCGAGGCGAAGGGCCTCGGCGGCTTTCCGATTGGCGGGCACTGGTTGGTGTGCGAGGACCCGGCGATTGTGGCGCGTCACCAGGCCAAGGTTTACGGGCAGAACCTGCCCGAAGCGCCCACGATGGCCGTGCCGCACCTCGACACCCGCATCCTCGACGGCAAAAAGACGCTCCTTTTCGGTCCCTTCGCCGCGTGGACGACGCGCTTCCTTAACCGGACGGGCAGCTGGACCGATCTGCCGCGCTCGGTGAAGCCGCACAACCTGGCGACGTTGCTCAAGATCGCCGCCACCAACTTTCCCCTCGTAAAGTATCTGCTGCAGCAAGGCACGCAGAGCATGGCCGACCGCATGAAGGTGATGCACATCTTCTACCCCAACGCGAAGGCCGAGGACTGGAAGCTGGTGGACGGCGGCATCCGCGTGCAGGCGATCAAGAAGACCGATGGCGAAGCCGGCATCGTGCACTTCGGCACGGAAGTCCTCACCAGCGCCGACAAATCCATGTCCGCCCTCCTCGGTGCTTCCCCCGGCGCCTCCGTCTGCGTGAACATCACGATGGAAGTCTTAAAAACCAGCTTCCCGCACCTTGTGTCGGGCCCTGCGGGCAAGAAGCGCATCGAGGCCATCATTCCGACCTACGGCACGGACTACCGCCTCTCCGCCAACGCCGCCAAGTTCGCCGAGCTGCAGCAAAAAGCCCGGAAAGCCCTTCAGCTAGTGTAGGGGCGTCGCTCGACGATGCCCGTGCCTTGAGATGGAACCCGTGCTCCGCGCGGATTTTTGTGCGGACCGGATGTGGGAGGGACTTTACGTCCCGACTTCCGTGGCCTCCACACCCCGGGGATTACACCGAGGAGGACGAGGACCACCGGGAGTTGCAGGTTGTGGTGCTGCACCGGGTGGCCATCGCCTATTGGCCCGACCATGCTACGCGGGAAGTGCGGGTCGCCCGCATCGAGGCCAATCGGGGCAACTGAAAGACTTTAAACCCGACCCGGGGCAGGGCGAGTGTTGGGAGGTCCAGTTTTGCGAAGAGGAGGACCGGAGACCTGACGGAGGCTTGGCGGAGATGGCGAAGCAAACCTGAGGGACGGGGATTGGGCCTGGATGGATAAGGAACCGGTCGTTCCCGAGGGAACGACCGGTTCAAGCGGTTCGGCACGTCATTCTCTGCGGTGAAGGAGAGCTGGTCAAAACGGTGCTGATATCCAAGCAGACCGCCATTGGCGAAGAAATGGATTAACGGGAAGGGATCATTTTCATTATTCATTCCCTTGCAGTTTGAATCATATTCCGGAGGCCCTTGCGAAACCCGGTTCGAACGAAAGTGCCCCAAAGGGAAGCGCACTCGTTCGACGGGCAAAACAGGGGGATATTAAAGAGCCTCTCTGGATATGATTTTGTGGCGTTGGAATGCTTGGGGCATTCTCTTCGCCATCGGTTGCCGTTCGATTGACACCGCGGCGTCTTCCCGCCCGTCTCCGCGACGAAGGCGGAGACGGGCGGGATGCAGTGGCGTCACGGTGCGCTCAGCACGAGATCGTCGAGCGTCAGAGTGCTTCCGGTGCTGTTCGAAGCCCAGACCACGGGGTTCAGCAGGCCGGTCGGCATCGTGAACGTCTGCGACTGGAGGGTGAGGGTGTAGCCGGTGGCGGTAAAGGTCACCGCCTGACTCCATGGCTGGCCGTTGAGCGTGCCGCTGACGCCGAACTGCGCCGCGCCCGAACTGGCAGCCGCATTGAGTGTCCCCCATGCGCTCAGGGTGCAGGTCTTCCCTTGCGCGTTGGCCACCGAGACGCTCTGCGTCACGCCTGCTCCCGGTGGGATCTTGACGGCCTGCATCCCGGTGTGCACGACCGGGGTCAGCGAGGGTTGCGGATTGCCGGACAGGGCCCATGGGCTCAAATTGGCACCTTCGAAGCCGGCGTCCGCGATGAGGTTCAGGCCTTTCGTGTTTGCTCCCTGCAGAGTCAATACCACCACGGAGGGCCCGGGCAGATTGACGCTCAACGTCCCGGAGCTGACGGGTACCGCCGGGCCCTCGAGGAATGTCGGCGCCGGGTCCGACGGCCCGGTGCCGGACAGGATCCATTGGTTCGCGGAGCTGTTCGACAGGACATTGTAGTTCTGGAGCGTGACGACCGCCGTATGGATGACGGTGTCCTTGTTCAGCAGGACGACGTTGAGATTCCCGTCGTTCTGATTGTACGTCGCAAAGGAGCGCACCATCGGATCGGGGGACGACGGGGTGGGCGATACGTTGTTGGCCATGACCATCTGCTGCAGCAGGAAGTCGCCCCAGATGGTGAGCGCCATTCCCTTCGCGGTGACGCCGTTGGAGTTGTCCAGCATGGTCCAGCCGGTCGCCGCCGGACTTTGCGGCTCCTGCAGCCAATGATCGGTCCACACTTCCATGTGATCCACCTGCGGGAAGAGCGACATCGTCTGCCCGTAACTGTCCAGCAGACCGATGGCGTCGCCCAGGTTGTTGGTGTTGATGTCCGAAAACATAGCGTTCATCTCGGTTACCGAGATTTTCAGCCTCGCGCGGTCCGCCGGGGAGACGCCCGGCTCGGCAATGGCCTGGATGGCCGGAAGGAGCGCGTTCGACACGCCCCAAAGATTCGTCATGGTCTGATACGACGAATAGGGGGTTTGACCGCCCAATCCAAAGGGGTACATGTGAACGATGAGGAAATCGATGTACGGGGCATCCGCCTGCAGGATGGCCTGAAAATCCGATTGCGCGTAGGCGAAGGCTCCGATCTGGATGGTCGGGTCAACTGCCTTCATCGCCAAGGAGAAGTCACGCACGTCCAGGATGTATTGAGACCGCGATTCGGCCGGCCCCGTATAACCAGGGTTGTCTACAATCCACTCGTTGCCGATCTCCCATTGCTTGATGCCGTATCCCTTGACGATGTTGGCGTAGTGCACCCAGGCCGCGGCCGTGTCGATCAGGGTCTGGCGGCTGGGGACGGGATTGTTGGGGGACGCGGTGTTCAGGTACGGCCTGAGGGTCACCACGATGATCGGCGTGCAACCGGTCGTCTGGCAATCCGCCATGAACTCGTCGAAGCCGTAGGGGTAGATGGGCGTGGTGTAATTCGCCACGAAAACCGTTCTGGCGTACCAGGATTGGTTCGGGCCGGGCAGGGACAGCGTGGGCACCGAGGCGGTGTAAGGCGGAACCGACCAGAGGAACAGGTTCGCCTCCTCGCCACCGGGGTAGCGCAGGTACCTCACGCCCAGGTTGGTCAGCCCGGTCGCCAAGCTGACCGCCGGGCTCGTTCTCCAGTACTGGTCGTCGTCTTCCCAGTCCACATTTATGCCCAGCGGATTCCGGGTCACATCCGAGAGGACGTTGGTCGGGTCAACCTGAATATTGTCGGTAGTGTAGATGACAACAACCAGATTGACGGTGGCACTGGCCGATTTGGTTGAATCAGCCGCGCTCGTGGCCTTCACGGTCACGGTCGCCGGGTTCGGCACGGCG
>OBEQ010438536.1_pt1 | contig 30438 bp, 30 predicted proteins | sample 1670901 | NCBI WGS metagenome assembly OBEQ01 (sample SAMEA104232315, study PRJEB22302) | groundwater metagenome | biome: forest; feature: aquifer; material: groundwater | place: USA | collected 2011-08-07 | depth 5.4 m
ACATCGGCCAGCGCATCCGCTTGTGATTTGCCGGGCGCGACATTGGCAAAGAGGCTGATCGCCCGCTCGCGGTCCTGGCGGGTGATGGTCAGCAGCGCCGGCTTCTCGCTGATATCGACGACGTCTTTCAGCTGCACCAGCTCGCCCTGGTTGTTCCACACCCACAGCTTCTGGATGTCCTCGGCCTTCGTCCGCTGGCTCGGCACCAGCCGCACCCGGATATCGTACCGCCGGCCGCCGCGCGTGTACTTGCCGACCCGCTCGCCGCCGATGGCCGCATTAATCATGCGGCCGATCGTCTCGATGCTGACGCCGCGGTCGGCGGCCTTCTGCCGGTCCGGCCGCACGCGGATCTCCGGGACGCCGGTCAGGTAGTCGGTGTCCACGTCCACCATCAGCGGGCTCTGGGCCATGCGCTGCTCCAGCGCGGTGGAAATTTCGGCGAGCTTGTCCCATTCCGGTCCGCGCACCGTCAGCTCGATGGGAAAGCCGCGCTGGGCGGAGAAGCCGCTCAGCGACAAATCCTGGATCGACGCTCTTACGTCGGGGATCGCGTTGAGCTCCTTGCGGAAGAGCGCCATGAGCTCGAGCTGGGTCAGCGGTTTTTTGTTCGGCGGCACGACCGGCCGCTTGCGGGGCGGAAGGAACGTGACAAACAGCACGCCGGTGTTGACCTCGCCGCCGCCGAAGCCGCCGATGGAGCCGAAGTAACGCTGGACCTCCGGACGGCTCATGGCGAATGCCTCGGCGATTTTGAACCGCTCGCTCGTGAACTCGATCGAGGAGCCGACCGGCGTCTGCAGGCGCGCGAGGAACATGCTCTGGTCCTGCGGCGGCACGAACTCCTTGCGCAGGAAGGGCATCAGCACCAGCGAGGCGGCGAAGAGCGCCGCCGAACCGCCCAGCACCAGGGCGCGGCGGTCCAGCGCCCGCTCCAGCAGCCGGAAATAGACCTGCGAGAGCCGGTGAAACTGCGTATCCACCCATGCGCCCATCCGCGTCTGGCGTTCCCCGACCCGCAAAAACTGCGCGCACCGCATCGGCGCCAGCGTGAGCGCCTCGAGCAGGGAGAGGGCGACCGCGACGGAGATTGTCACGCCGAATTGAAAGAAGAACTGCCCGATGATCCCGGACATGAATGCCACCGGCAGAAAGATGGCGATGACGGCCAGGGTCGCGGCCAGTGCTGCCAGGGTGATCTGCCGCGCGCCCAGCCGGGCCGCCTCCACCTGCTCCACGCCCTGCTCCCGGTAGCGGACGATGTTCTCCAGCACCATGATGGCGTCGTCCACCACGATGCCGATGGCCAGCGAGAGGCCCAGCAGGGTGAAGGTGTTGAGTGTGAAGCCGAAAAAGTAGAGGCAGATGAACGAGCCGACGATGGAGGTTGGAATCGCCAGCAGGATGTTCAGCGTGGCACTCCACGAGCCCAGGAAGAGCCAGCAGACGATCGAGGTCAGGATCGCCGAGAGGATCAGCGTGAAGGTGAGCTCGTTGATGGACTCCTCGATGAAGTGCGTGCGATCGAAGTTGATGCCGAGCTCGATGCCCTCCGGCAGCTGCGAACGGACCTCCGCCATCCGCTGCTTGATCCGGTGCGCCACCTCCACCTCGTTGGCCCCGCGCTGCTTCTTGATGCCCATGCCGATCGCGGGTTTGCCCATGATGCGGGCGATGCGCCGCCGGTCCGCCAGCCCGTCCTCGATGGTGGCGACCTCTTTCAGGTAGATCGGGCGGTACACCGGCTTGCCGGCGCGGCGGGTGATGATGATGTTGCCGAATTCTTCCACGCTCGCGGCTTCACCCATGGCCCGGACGTTGAACTCCTGCTGGCTGGTTTCGATGCGGCCGGCCGGCATTTCGGCGTGCTCGCGCTCGATGGCGCCGATGATATCCTCGACCGTCAATTGATACGCTTCCAGCTTCTGGGCGTCGATCCACACGCGCAGGTTGCGCTCGACGAACCCGCCAAGGAAGATTTCGCCCACCCCGCTGATCGTCTGGAACTGGTCCTTGAGGTGATCCTGGACGTATTCCATCAGCTCGCGGACCGGCCGATCGCCGGAGACGCCCAGCCACATGATGGGGTTGTCCTGCGGGTTGAGCTTGATGACGATCGGAGGATCGAGCTCGCGCGGCAGCCGCTGCTGCGCCTGGGCGATCTTGGTCTGGACCTCCTGCACGGCGATGTCGATGTCCCGGTCGAGATCGAACTCGATCGTGACGGAGGCCTGCCCCTGCCGGGTCGAGGAGGACATGTTGCGGATGCCCTGGATGCTGGTCAGGGCATCCTCCACCACATCCACGACGTCGGACTCCATGACCTCGGGGGCGGCGCCTTCCCAGCTCAGCGACACCGAGACGTTGGGAAATTCGACGTCGGGCATCTGGCTGACGCCCATGCGCTGAAAGCTGATGCCGCCGAAAACGATCAGGGCGGCCATGAGCATCCAGGCGAAGACCGGGTTTTTAATGGAAACGTCGGATAGCGTCATGACAGCGCTTCTCCCGTCGCGGTTTTCAACTGCCAATAGAGCCGCTTGGCCGCATATTCCGCGCCCAGGACTTCGCGCCGCGCGTCCTGCAATTTCTGCAGCGCATCCAGCACGTCGAGGTTGTTGACCAGGCTGCGCCGGTAGTCCTCGGCCTGAAACCGGTAATTTTCCTCAGCGGCCGCGAAGGCCTTGGCCAGCGCTGCGTGCCGTTCGAGTGCAGTGTGTAGCTGCGCATAGGCGTCCCGGATATCAAGGAGCGCGCCGCGCCGCGTCCGTTCCATCGCCAGCTCGGCCGCCCGCGCCTGCGCTTTGGTTTCCCGCACGGTTCCCGCCGTCTGGCCCCCCTGAAACAGCGGCACATCGACGCTGAGCAGCACGTCCCAATCCACATCCGCGGAGACGCCGGCTCGTTCGGTGTAGTAGTTGCTTTCCAAATCCACGTTGGGCCAGAAATCGCCTTTGGCGATGCGGACTTGCGCGCCGGCCACGCGCGCGGCCTCTTCCGCGGCCCGCACGTCCGGCCGGGAGGCGACGGCGGAGAGGTAGGTTCCTTCGGGATCCAGCACGGGCAGCGGGGCATCATCAGCGACCGCGTCGATGTGGTCCACACCGGTGAGAAACTCCAGCAGCTGGCGCGCGCTGGTTTCCAGCCCCCGCGCCCGCTCAATGTCCGCCTCAATCCGGCGCAACTGAGCCGAGGCGCTGGCGACTTCACTGGGGCGGGAGCGGCCGAGCCGTTCACGCCCTTCCAGCTCCTCCAGCCGTCCCAGCAGGATGGAACGGGTCAGCTCCAAAGTGCCGAGATCTTCGCGCTGTTCCCGCAGCAGATAAAAGGCGTCGGCCACGTCGACGAGCAGCAGCTGCTCGGCGCGGGCTTTTTCATGCTGCCGTTGGCGCCGCTCGGCCCGGGTGCCGGTCATCGCGGCGAACTCCTTAAATCCGGAAAACAGCGGCTGGCTGAAAACGAATTTGCGTTCCGGCACCCGGTCGGCCACGCTGCCGCTGCCGTTCTGACGGCGTTCGGACAGCGAGAAGGAGGCGCGGGGCAGCACGCCGCTGAAGGCTTGCATGAAGCGGCCCTCGGCTTCGTGGATGGCTTCCTGCTGGATGGCGATTGTTTCGCTGCGCTTCAATGCCAGGTGGTAGCACTCGACCAGGGTGAACGGGGGAGCGTCCGCGGCGGAGACCGCCGGCAGCAGCGTCAACATCAGCAACAGGACTGGGGCGCGCATCAGCGTTCCGGTTTGACCCGTTGCCGCAGCGCGGTGATGATCCGGTAAAACGCCCGCAACTCCTCGCCGTTCAGCATCGAGAGGACCTCTTCCCATCGGCGCCGCACGACCGTTTGGAATTGCTGGATGAATTGGGTGCCGGCCGGGGTGAGTTCGACGGCGACCTGCCGGCGGTCTCCGGGCATCGGCAGGCGGCGGACATAACCGCGCTGGACGAGTCGGTTGATGATGCCGGTGGCCGTCGGCATTTGGACATGCAGGTTGCGGGAGAGCAGGCCCATGGTGCAGCGGCCGTAGGCGCGGATGGCGCTGAGGACAAGAAACTGGGTCTGGGTGACGCCCTTTTTAACGAAGAAGTCGAGCTGGACGCCGCGGATGATGTTCGGCATCAGCTGCGCGACCGCCAGACTAACATCCCGCAAGGATGGACCCTGTTTGTTTGACATGACTAAATATTAGCTTATATGAAGTATATTCGACAAGGGGCTGGGCCGGGTCCTGGCTCGCAGTTACTCCGCGCACCGCTCGGCCCTCCAGACGTGCGCTCCGCAACAGCTCGCCACCCGGCCAGCCCATGACGGTTGTGGGGGTGAGGAGGAGGGCGTACAATAGCGCGCATGAACTCTGCATCGATGCTGGCGAAGGTGGAGCGCGAAGTCCGCGCCTGCCGCCCGATCGCCCTCAAGTACTTCCGCTCCTCCACGCTCCGTGTTGAGCGCAAGGCTGACCGCTCGCCGGTGACCGCCGCCGACCGTGCCATTGAGGAACGGCTGCGACGGGCGCTGCGGCGGGCGTTTCCCGGAGAGCCGATCGTGGGCGAGGAGTTCGGCCGCTCCGGCCGCGCCGGCTCCACCTATTGGACGATCGATCCGATCGACGGCACCCGCGCATTTTCGATGGGGCTGCCATCTTGGGGCATGCTCGTCGGGCGGGTGGAGCGGGGCAAGGCCGTGCTCGGCGTGTGCGATTATCCGGTCATCGGGGTCACGCTCGGAGTCGCGCCGGGCGTCCGCGCGTATGAGCGATCAACCGGAGGCCGCAACCTGCTGCCGAAGCCTCGCAAAATCACATCACTGAGCGAAGCGACGATTTTCCACGGTGGTTTGCGGTGGTGGCGCGGCACGAAGTATGCACGCGGATTTCAGCGCGTAGTCGATGCCTGCTATCTTGAGCGCGCCTACGGCGACTGCTACGGCTATCTCTGGGCGTTTCTCGGCTGCGCCGATGCGGTGCTCGACTATCAGGTGAAGGTGTGGGATTTGGCTCCGCTGGCCGCGCTGGCGGAAGCTACTGGCCGCGTCCTCACCGACTTCAGCGGAGAACCCAATTTCATGGGACCTGAAACCGTCATGGCCTCCCCTGCATTCGCCCGCATCATTTGCCGGACCCTTCGCGTCCGGTGATGGCCGAGTTCACATTTCCTTCCGGATTCTTGTGGGGCACGGCCACCTCCGCCCATCAAGTCGAGGGCAACAACATTCACAGCGACTGGTGGGCGTGGGAGCAGGCCGGCCGCGTGCGTGAGCGTTCCGGATTGGCGTGCGACCATTACCGCCGCTATCCACAGGACTTTGATCTCGCCGTCGAATTGGGCACGAACGCCCACCGCTTCTCCGTCGAATGGGCCCGCATTGAGCCCAAGGAAGGGCAGTGGGACGACGAGGCGCTGGCCCACTACGTCGACGTGGTCAAGGCGCTTCGCCAGCGGAAGCTTGAGCCAATCGTCACCCTGCATCACTTCACGACGCCGCAGTGGCTGGTCGAGAAAGGCGGATGGGCCAAGCCGGAGTCGGTCGACGCCTTTGCCCGGTATGCGCGGCGCATCGTCGCAGCGCTGGGCTCCTCGGTGCGCTACTGGGTGACCATTAATGAGCCGCTGGTCTATGTGCGGATGCACTACACGGAAGGCATCGGCCCGCCGGGCGCTCGCAATATGCGGCAAGCCCTCGCCGTCATCGAGCATCTGATCCGCGCGCATGCCGCCGGCTACAAGATTGTGCATGAGGCCGCCCAGCCGGGCCAGCCAACACCGATGGTCAGCATTGCGCACCATATCCCGGCGTTTCATCCGTGCCGTCCCTGGTGGCCGATGGATGTTTGGACGACGAAGCGGACTGACAAACTTTTTAGCACCGCGTTTCTTGATGCGCTCACCGAAGGCCGCTGGTCGGTGCCTGGGGTTGCCTCCTGGCGGATTCCCGAGGCGGAACAGACGCTGGATTATCTGGGCGTGAACTATTACGGCCGGCAGTTTCTCCGGTGGATGCCGGTGCCGGGCAATTGGCCGGCGAGCAGCTGCGATCTGGGCCATCACCCCCGCCAGGTGCCGGAGCGCACCTCGTTGGGCTGGGACGTGCATCCGCAATCCTTCTACGAAATCCTCCTGCGCTGCCGCCGGCTGAAGCTGCCCATCCTGATTACGGAAAACGGCGCCTACATGACCGATGATGAGCGGCGATGGAGCTTTCTCCTGCGCCATCTGCAGGCGATGGCCAGGGCGATGCAGTCCGGCGCGCGGGTGATCGGCTACTGCTACTGGTCGCTGCTGGATAATTTCGAATGGGCGGAAGGATTCCGGCCGCGCTTCGGCATCATCGAGGTGGATTACGCCACCCAGCAGCGCACCATCCGCGGCAGCGGCCGCCGCTACGCCGAGATCTGCCGCAGCAACCGCCTTCCCGCCGCCTGACATGGCCCGTGCGCTGGTGCTCGGCGCGACCGGGCACATCGGCTCGCACATCGTCCGCGCGCTTCTTGCCGGCGGCCACGCCGTGCGCGCCGCCTTTCGCAGCGACCGCCATCTGCATCTGCTCGACGGGCTGCCCGTCGAGCGGGTGCGCGTCGATCTGGACACCGGCGCGGGTCTGGCCGAGGCCCTGGCCGGATGCGAGTGGGTCTTTCACGCGGCCGCCTACTATCCGAGCTTCCGCGACGCGCACGCGCCTGCCATCGCCAAAGGCCTTGAGACCACCCGCCGCGCGCTCGAGGCGTTCCGCCGCGCGCCGCTCTCCCGCATCGTGTTTACCAGCAGCGCAGCCACCATTCAACGAGTGCCGGACCGTCCGGCCACCGAAGAGGATGCCGAATCCTGGCCGCTGACGCATTGGCGGCCGCTCTACGGGACGGTTAAAATCGCCATTGAGCATGAAGTGCGCTCCGCCGCGGCCGGCGGATTGCCGGCGGTGATCGTCAATCCCAGCCTATGCCTCGGTGAGTACGATGCGCACCCCTTTTCCGGACGGGCCATCCTCGCCTTTGCGAAGTGGCGCATGCCCTGGTACATCGACCATCAGTTCAATGCGGTCTACACCGGTGATGTGGGCATCGGCCATGTGCGGGCCGCGGAACGCGGGCGCATCGGCGAGCGGTATCTGCTGGCCTGCCGCAACGTGACGCTTAAAGAGTTCGCCGAGTTGGTCTGCCGTGCGGCCGGCCCCCGCCCGCCGCGATGGCGCGTTCCATACCGCGTCGCATTGGCCGCGGCGATCGGCACCGAGGCGGCCGCCTGGCTGCTGCATCGCGAGCCGCTCGTGCCGCGCCAGGCCATCCACTCCGCGCGCCTGGGCCAGCTGCTCGACGGCTCCAAGGCGGTGCGGGAGTTGGGCATGCCGCAAACGCCGATTGAGGAGGCGATCGACCGCGCGCTGGCCTGGTTCCGCCGGCATGGCCAGCTCTCTGGTACAATACAAGAATGAACGGGTTTGAGTGGTTGAGCCAGATCGTGGAGCAGCGCGGGCTGTGGCTGGGCTCGCTCGCCGCCCTTCTCGGCGGGCTGGCGTTGAATCTCACGCCGTGCGTCTACCCGATGGTGCCGGTCACCCTCGGGTTTTTCAGCAACCAGGCCTCTGGGGCTTCGCGGCGCACCTTCGCCCTGGCGGCCGTTTATGTGCTGGGCATCTCCTTCAGCTACGCAGTACTCGGCGTGCTGGCTGCCCGCACCGGAGCACTGTTCGGCTCATGGCTGCAGCAGCCCGGCGTGCTGCTGGCGATTTCGCTCGTGATTGTGGCGCTGGCCCTGAGCTCTTTCGGCCTCTATGAGCTGCAGCCGCCCCAGTTCATCCTCCGGCGCATCGGCCAGGCCTCGGCCGGATTCGGCGGCGCATTCGTGATGGGGCTGCTCGTGGGCGTCGTGGCCGCGCCGTGCGTCGGTCCCATCATCCTCAGCCTGCTGCTGCTCGTTGGCCACATGGCCGATCCGGTGGCCGGCTTCATTCTCTTTTTCATGCTGGGGCTGGGAATGGGGCTGCCATATCTTGCGCTGGGTGCAGCGGCCAACCGGTTCAGCCGGCTGCCGAAAGCCGGCGCATGGCTCGTATGGAGCAAGAAGGCGCTCGGCATGGGGCTGCTCGGCGGTGCCCTCCATTTCGCGCGTCCGCTGCTGTCGCCGACGGTGTTCGGGCTGCTCGTCATCGGGCTGCTGTGCGCCGCCGGTGCCTATCTGGGATGGCTGGAACGCACGAAGGGCGGCCGCGCGTTTTTGGCGTTTCGCTGGACGGTCGGCGCTGCCTGCCTCGGGCTGGCGACGCTGCTGTTGTGGCCGCGGGTGCCCTCCGGGCCGCGGATGGCCTGGACGCCCTACAGCGTCGCGGCCCTGGAGCAGGCCCGTCAGCACCGGCAGCCGGTGCTGATCGACGTCTATGCCGACTGGTGCCTGCCGTGCGTGGAGATGGACCATACCACCTTCAGGAATCCGGACGTGATCGAGGCGCTTCGTCCGGTGGCGACGCTGCGGGTCGATGCGACGCGCGATATTTCACCCGAGGCCGCCCAACTGCTGAAACAGTATCAGGTATATGGCGCGCCCACCATTCTGGTGTTCGACCGCCAGGGCGCGGAACGGGAGGATCTGCGGGTGCTGGGCTACATCAACGCGGACGGCGTCAAAGAGCTGCTGAGGCGGCTGCAATGACGGCGCATTCGCACGCCCATACCGCCGGTGGACAGCGCGAGCTGCTCATCGCGCTGCTGCTGACGCTGGTGATGATGGTCGTGGAGCTGGTGGTGGGGTGGCGCAGCGGCAGTCTCGCGCTGCTGGCCGACGCCGGCCACATGCTCGCCGACGCCTCCGCGCTCGGGCTGAGTTTTTTCGCAGGCTGGCTCGCCTCGCGTCCCGCGACGATCAAAAAAACCTACGGCTATTACCGCACCGAAATTCTGGCAGCACTGGCCAACGGTGTGGCCTTGTGGCTGGTGGTGATCTGGATTTATGTCCGGGCCTTGTACCGTCTCCAGCATCCCTTCGCGGTTGAGGGCGGGCCGATGATCGCCGTCGCTGCGCTGGGGCTTGCGGTCAACCTGGTCTGCGGCCGCATGCTCTCGCATCAGCGCGCCGGCAGCCTCAATGTCCAGGCCGCCTGGCTCAATGTGATGAGCGACGCCCTCGCCTCGCTCGGCGTCATCCTGGCCGGCCTGGCGATTCACTGGTATGGCTGGGCCGCGGCCGACCCGCTCGCCAGCTTCGTGGTCGGCGCGCTCATCGCCATCAGCTCATGGACGCTCATCAAGCAATCGGTGAATATCCTGCTGGAAGGCGCGCCGGGGCATCTGCGGATTCCGCAGGTCATCCACGCGATGCGGGAGCTGTCCGGCGTCTATGAGGTGCATGACGTGCACCTGTGGACCATCACCACCGGGCTGGAGGCCATGAGCGGCCATGTCGTCGTCGACGACGTGGGCCGAAGCGCTGAGCTGCTCTCCGGGCTCAACGCGCTGCTCTCCGAACGCTTCGGCATCACCCACACGACGTTTCAGCTGGAGCCGCGCGCGCACGCCTGCCATATGGGCACGCCGGTCTCCGCCGCGCACCGGCCCGACCGTCCCTGACGGGCGGCACAAATTGCCATCATTCCATGACTTTGTTAGACTACCATCAGTTGCAACATTCATGAGGAACAGGGAGGAGCGCGTAATGCGGGGGATGCCGGGAGTCGGGCTTCTGGGGATGGCGGTCTTCGTGCTCGGCGGCTGCGCCATGGGCCGGGGCGGTCAGGATTTTTCACGGCTGCAATCACAGGTGGGCATGTTGGATGAGCGCGTCACACAGCTGGAGCGCGGCAGCGCCGCGGGTTATCCCGCTGTGCCATCCGCCTCGGAACCGGCTGAGCCTGCCGCCGCCGAACCGAAGGCGTCCAAACCGAAATCCGTCGCCGTCGCCAGCAGCGGGATCAAGCCCTCGACCCGGGAAGTCCAGCAGGCGCTCAAAAACGCCGGCTTTTATCAAGGCGCCGTCGACGGAAAATCGGGCCCCATGACCCGCAGCGCCGTTCAGGAGTTTCAGCGAGTCCATGGCCTGAAGGATGACGGCGTCGTGGGCAAGCAGACGTGGGCGAAATTGCAGCCCTACGCCGATCTCTCCGCCTCCAACGGCGAAGTCAACGCCGCTGAACCGCTGAAGTAACCGTCCACCCCTCGTCCGGCATGTGCCGAGCGGACGCTTGTTCACGCCATGAAGCATGTCACCGGCTTCACTCTGATTGCCGCGCTGCTGACGCTTGGCTGCGGAGCCCGGCGGTTCAGCGTGCCCCTGATGCCCCCGCTGATTCCCGCCCCGCACGCTCTCATCGCCTGGAGCGAATCGTTTGACCGCCTTAATTCCGACCGCTGGCGCGAAGTGGCCGTCCGCCGGCACAGCAGCTACACAGCGGTCGAACTGGACGGCCGCTCCTGCCTCCGCGCCGAAAGCCAGAACGGCGCCTCCATCCTGGTGGCCCGGGTGGAGCATAACCCTGATCTGTACGAATGGCTCTCGTGGGACTGGCGCGTTGATGAGCCGGTCCAGGGCGAGGCGCTTGGGCGCAAGGATGGCTCCGACGCGGCCGCGCGGGTGTATGTCTATTTCAAAACGCCGGGGCTGCCATGGCAGCAGCGGAACCTGGATTATGTCTGGTCGGCCGCGCTGCCCAAGGGCACGATGCTGAACAGCGCCTATTCCTCCCAGTCAAAAATCATCGTCGTGGACAGCGGATCCTCATCGCTGGGCACCTGGCGGCATGTCGATCGCAACGTCGAAGACGATTACCGGAAGGCCTTCGGCGAGGATCCTCCGGAGGTCGTGGCGATCGGCCTGATGACGGACAGCGACAACACGGAAGGGCGCTCGCTGGCCTATTTCGACGACCTGAAGGTCAGCCGCGTGGCGCCATGACGACGCAACGGCTGCGGCTGGGCCGCCATGCCGCGCGCGTGCAGTCCGCGTTGGAGCAGCTGCAGCGCGACCGCGTCGTGGCCAGGATCTGGGACCGGGACGCAAGCATCTGGTCGGCGGATCCGAAGGTGCAGGCCGACATCCGCAACCGGCTCGGCTGGCTGCGCATGCCCGACGCGATGATGAGCCAGGCGCCGTCGTTTGCCGCGATCGCCCGCGACGTCCGCCAGGCCGGCTGCACGCATGCGCTGCTGTTGGGCATGGGCGGCAGCGGATTGTATCCCGAAGTCTGCCGCCATCTGTTCGGCGTCGGGCCCGACGGGCTCGACCTGGCCCTGCTCGATTCCACCGATCCTGCCGCCGTGCGGCTCGCCCAGGCCCGCTGCCCGCTCTCCAAGCTGCTGGTCCTTATCTCCAGCAAATCCGGCACGACCAGCGAAACCTCAGCGCTGCTGCGCTATTTTTACGGCGCGTTTGAAGCGGCCGGACTTGAGGCGGGCGCGCATTGCATCGCCATTACGGATGAAGGCACTCCATTAGCGGAGCAGGCCCGCCGGCTGAAGTTCCGGCGGCTCATTGCGCACGGCCCGGATAGCGGGGCCGATGTCGGCGGGCGGTTTTCCGCGGTCGTGGGGTTCGGCTTATTGCCGGCCGCCCTGCTGGGTGCTGATCTGCCGCGGCTGCTTCGCAGCGAGCAGGAGATGCTCCGGCAGTGCGGACCGTCGATTCCGGCATCCGAGAATCCCGCGGCTCAGTTGGCCGCCGTCCTCGGAATTTTGGCGCAGGAGGGGCGGGATAAGATGACGCTGCTGGTCTCGCCGGCATTGGCCAGTTTCGGCGCATGGGCCGAGCAGCTCGTCGCCGAAAGCACCGGAAAACTGGGCAAGGGGATCGCGCCGATTCTCGGCGAGCCGCTGCGCGAGCTGAACGCCTACGGTCAGGACCGGGTGTTCGTGGAGCTGCAGCTGGCCGGGCGGCCGGATGCTGCGCTGGAGCGCCACGCGGCTGCCCTGATGGAGGCCGGCCATCCGGTCGTGCAGATCCACTGGAACGATGCCTACGATCTGGGCGGGGAAGTGATCAAATGGTCGGTGGCCACATCGCTGACCGGCGTGCTGCTCGGCATCAATCCGTTTGATGAGCCGAACGTCAAGGAAAGCAAGGATCTGACGCAAGCGCTGCTGCAGCGTTTCATCCAGGACGGGCGTTTGCCGGAGGAGCCGCCGGCCTGCGCGGATGCCCGCGCGGCGGTCTTCGGCGCGCTGCCGCAAAAGCCCGCGTCGCCCGCCGAGGCGCTGCGCGGCCTGTTCCAGCAGCTGCGGCCCGGAGAGTGCGTGACGCTGCTGTCGTTTCTGCCGCGCCTGCCCGAGCTCGACCGCGCGCTCGCCGAAATGCGCCGGCTGCTGGCGGAGCGCACTCCGCACGCGACGATGCTTGGCATCGGCCCGCGGTACCTGCATTCAACCGGCCAGTTGTTCAAGGGCGGGCCGGATGCCGGCATCTTTTTGCTCTTCACCGGAGAGTCGGGCGAAGATTTGCCGATTCCCGGCGAGCCGTTCACCTTCGGCATCCTCAAAAGCGCGCAAGCGCTCGGCGATTTCCAGGCGATGCGGCAGAAGCGCCGCCGGATTCTCCGGCTGCACCTGCGCGGCAACCTGGAGGAGGCGCTCCGCAGCTGTCTTGGCGTCATCGACGAAGCCGCCGCCTCCGTGCCCCGCCGCTAACGCTCCCGCCATGCGGATCTGTTCCTTCGTTCCCAGCGCCACCGAGATGCTCTATGCGCTCGGCCTCGGCGATTCCGTCGTCGGCGTGACCCATGAGTGCGATGAGCCCGCCGAAGCGGCCCGCAAGCCGGTCCTGATCCGCGCTTCCATTGACCACGCCGCCGCCTCCAGCGCGGCCATCGATGCGGCCGTCCACGAATCGCTCCGGAGCGCCACGCCGCTCTACACCCTCGATACCGAGGGGCTGCGCCGGGCCGCTCCGGATCTCATCATCACTCAGGATCTCTGCGACGTCTGCGCCATCGACATCAGTCTCGTCACGCAGGCCCTCGGGGCGCTGGACCGGCGGCCGCAGGTGCTGGCGCTGCATCCGCATACCGTCGATGAATCGCTCGATCAGCTGCGTCTCATCGGCGAGGCCACCGGCCGCGCCGGGGAAGCCGGCGCGATGCTGAGCGCGCTGCGAGAGCGCCTCGGCCGCATCGAGCGGCTGCTCGACGGCGCTCCACGGCCCCGCGTCTTCTGTCTGGAATGGCTGGAGCCGCCGATGGCGTCCGGCCACTGGGTGCCTCAGCAAGTGGCGCTGGCCGGAGGCGAAGAGGTGCTGGGACGCGCCGGCGCCGCCTCGCGGTATGTCACCTGGGATGAAGTGGCCGCAGCACGGCCCGAGGTGCTGATCCTCATGCCGTGCGGATTTTCCATCGACCGGACCCGCCAGGAGCTGCCGCGGCTGAAGGAACAGGCCTGCTGGCCGAAGCTTCCGGCGGTGCAGCGCGGACAGGTCTACCTGGTGAACGGCCCGGCGTATTTCAACCGGTCCGGTCCGCGCCTGGTCGATGGCGTGGAGCTGCTGGCCCGGCTCCTGCACCCGGATCGGGTGCCGCACCAGCGTGCTGGCGCAACCCAAGCCGCTGGGCTATAATAGGATTTCCTCTCGATGAACCCGACCTATTTCCACCAGTATTTTTTTATCGCCCTGCTGACCGGCGTGGCCGTCTTCCTCGGCGTCGCCCCGCTGATCCTCGCCAGGTTCGTCGCTCCGAAGAAGCCCGGCGCCTCCAAGCAGTCGGCCTATGAGTGCGGCCTGGAGTCCCGCGGCGACTCGTGGACCGCGTTTCGCGTGCAGTATTACGTCTATGCGCTGCTGTTCGTCGTTTTTGACGTGGAGGTCATCTTCATCTATCCCTGGGCGCTGGTCTGGAGAGGGCTGGGGCCGGCTGCATTTGCGGAGATGGCGCTGTTTATCGCCATTTTGGCGGTGGCGCTGGCGTATGCGTGGATGAAAGGCGTCCTGGAGTGGGAAAAATAGCGGAATGGCTGCCGACGAAGGACTGAAGAACGAACTTCAAAAGCAGGGCGTCTATCTGACGACCTGGGATCAGCTCGTCAACTGGGGCCGCAGCAATTCCATCTGGCCGCTGCAGTTCGGGCTGGCCTGCTGCGCCATCGAGATGATCGCCTCCGCCGCCTCGCGCTACGACATCGCCCGCTTCGGCTCGGAGATTTTCCGCGCTTCACCGCGGCAGGCCGATCTGATGATCGTCGCCGGCACCGTGACCAAGAAGATGGCCCCGCAGGTCGTGCGACTCTACAACCAGATGGCTGAGCCCAAGTACGTCATTTCGATGGGGGCCTGTGCCACGGCCGGCGGCCCGTTCCACAAAGGCTACAACGTGCTCAAGGGCATCGACCGGTATATCCCGGTCGACGTCTACATCCCCGGCTGTCCGCCGACGCCCGAGGGGTTGCTCGAGGGGCTGATGAAGCTGCAGGAGCGCATCCGCTCCCGGCCGATGAGCGCTGAAGTCGGCCCGAAACAGGGCGAGTATAAAATTCCGGCCTACGGCACGAACGGGCTGGAGCCGCGGTACAACCCCGAAGTCTGGCAGCCGCCCACCCAGCACCCGTTTGATTATCAGAAAGCTCCAGCCACTCCGCCTGTGAAGCCCGCGTAATGCTGCCCGCTGTTGAAGAGCTCAAATCCACATTGGCCCAGCAGCTGCCCGGCGTTTCGCTCACCGTCGAAGGAACGGCCCTCATCGTGCCGGCAAAGGACCTGTTGGCCGTGTGCCGCTTGCTCAAGGACACCGACCAGTTCCGGTGCGACTACGTAGCGAATTTAACCGCGGTCGACTACCTGGCGAACGCGGCCAGCGGTGAGGCAGGCCGGCTGCAGATGATCTATCAGCTGTATTCGATGGCGCAGAAGCACGGTCCGGTGACGCTGAAGGTCAATCTGCCGCGGCAGCAGCCTGTCGTCGCGTCGGTCACGCCGTTGTGGCGCGCAGCCGAGTTCCAGGAGCGGGAAGTCTACGACCTCTACGGCGTGAATTTTGAAGGCCACCCGGATCTGCGCCGCATCCTGATGTGGGATGAGTTCGTAGGCCACCCCATGCGCAAAGATTACGTCCCCGAAGATCAGAACGTCCTATGACCCCGACCGCGCCTGCCGCCGAATCCAAGACGCTCGAAGTCAATCTGGGCCCGCAGCATCCCTCGACCCATGGGGTGTTCCGGATGGTGGCCACCCTCGACGGGGAAACGATCGTCAAGCTCAAGCCGGTCTTCGGCTATCTGCACCGCAACCATGAGCAGATCGGCGAGGGGATCACCTATGTCGCGAGTTTTCCGTTCACCGACCGGCTCGATTATTTCAACGCGATGTCGAATAACTTCGGCCTTGCGTTGGCCATCGAAAAGCTCGGCGGCATTCAGGCTTCGGAGCGCGGCGAGCATCTGCGCGTGATCATGGCCGAGCTGACCCGGCTCGTGAACCACACCGCGGTGACTGGATTTTTGCTGAACGACATGGGCGCCTTCGGCACGCCGCTCCTCTACGCCTTCCGCGAGCGGGAGAAGATCCTCGATCTGTTCGAGGCTGCGTCCGGCTCACGCATGATGTGCAACTACGTGCGGCCCGGCGGGGTGCGCGAGGATGTGCCGGAGGAGTGGCTGCAGCGCGCCCGGCAGATCGTCGACGGCTATCCGGCGTTTCTGGATGAGTTCGAGCGGCTGCTGACGGAAAACGAGATCGTGCAGCAGCGCACCAAGCAGGTCGGCATCCTGCCCAAGGAGCTGGCCATCAATGCCGGCGTGACCGGACCAATGCTGCGCGCCTCGGGTGTGAACTACGATATCCGCAAAGTCGACGGCTACTCGCTGTATCCCAAGCTGCAGTTTAAGGTGCCGCTGGGCACGGTCGGCGATGTCTACGACCGGTACTATGTCCGCATCCTCGAAATGCGCGAAAGCATCAAGATCCTCCAGCAGCTGTTGAAGAGTGTGCCCGGCGGACCGGCGCTGAGCCCGAAGGGAGTTGCGATCAGCAAAGCGCCCCGCACCTTTAAGCCGCCGAAGGGTGATGCGTATGGCCGCCTCGAAGCGCCCAAAGGCGAGCTGGGTTTTTATCTGGTCAGCGACGGCTCGCCGCAGCCGTACCGGTACCATGTCCGCGCGCCGAGCTTCATCAATCTGACGGTGCTGGAAGACATGTGCCTCGGCCACAAGGTGGCGGATGTGATCATCATCCTCGGCTCGGTGGACATCGTGCTGGGGGAGGTGGACCGATGAGCTTGTTCATCGGCCAGGGCGTGCTGAAGGGCATGCTGCTGACGCTGAGAGAATTCATCGGCACTTATCCGGCCGGCCGCGTGCTGCTGCGGATGCTGGGACGGCCGGTGGGCAGCGGCCTCTTCACCGTCTCGTACCCGGAGCAGAAGCAGCAGCACTCGGAGCGGTTCCGCTACTTTCCGTTTCTCGTGTATGACGGCACGCCGGAGAACCTGCGCTGCGTCTCCTGCAAGATCTGCGAGCAGGAGTGCCCGCCGCAGTGCATCCATATCGTGGGGCCGGAAAAAGACGCGCAGGGACGGCCGCTGAAGAAAAACGGCCGCACCTATCCGGTGGAGTTCGACATCGACACCTCCATCTGCATGTCGTGCCGCATCTGCGTGGATGTCTGCCCGTTTGACGCCATCGAGATGGACAACCAGTACGAGCTCTCCTCCACCGGCCGCTTCAACGAAATGCTCTTCGATAAAGAAAAGCTGCTGAAGTCCAACGAGTACTTCCAGAAGATCAAGCCCACCGAGGCCAAGACCGTCGATCAGCGGCTTGCCGCCAAAAAACCGAAAGCGCCGGAAGCCCCCGCAGCAGCTGCGCAGCCGCCCCAGCCTCCCAGCGCATGAGCCTGCCGCCCGTCCTCGCCTCGCACGATCAGCTCTTCGTCAACGCGAAACGCGCCCTCCTGGAGTTCCTGAGCCGCTGGCTGCCCGACTGGGCGGTGATCGGCGTCTCGATGCTGGTGACGATCGGCGCCATCGCCGCCGTGGCCCCGGCCATCATGATGTACCTCACCTGGCTGGAGCGGAAGATCATCGCCCGGATCCAGAACCGGTTCGGCCCGGACCGCGTCGGCGTCTACGGGCTGATGCAGCCCCTGGCGGATGGTCTCAAGATGCTCAACAAGGAGGATATTGTGCCGCGGGGCGCGGACGCGCTGCTGCACATCGCCGCTCCGATCCTCTCCGTGGTGCCGGCCATCCTGCTCTTCGCGATCATGCCCTTCGGCCGTAACATGATCGCCGCCGATTTAAACGTCGGACTGCTCTATCTCTTCGCGGTCTCCTCAGTGGGCTCTTACGCGATCTTCATGGGCGGCTGGGCCTCGCGCAGCAAGTTTTCATTCCTCGGCGCCATGCGCTCGGTGGCCCAAATCATTTCTTACGAAGTGCCGGGCGTGCTCTCCGCCGTCGCCGTGATCATGGTGACCGGCACGCTGTCGCTGGTGGGCATCGTCGAGGCGCAGGAGAGCCGGTGGTTCGCCTTCACGCCGTGGGGGTTCGTCGCCTGTCTGATGTTTTTCCTCAGCGGGGTCGCGGAGGTCAACCGCACGCCCTTCGACATGCCGGAGGCCGAATCCGAGCTGGTCGGCGGCTTCCACACCGAATACAGCGGCATGAAGTTTGCTCTCTGGTACATGGCCGAGTTCCTCGAATCGTTTGCGGTCTGCGCCTTCACCGTCACGCTGTTTTTCGGCGGCTGGCAGGGCCCGCCGGTGCCGTTCTGGACGCTTGGCCTGCTGCTGATCCCGGTCGTTGTGACGGCCGGACGGCTGCCGGTTCCGGCGCGCGCCGTGGGGGCCGCGGCGGTGCTGGGGGCCACCGTGCTGTGGGGCGTTCAGCCGATTCCATCGTGGATCTGGTTTCTGACGAAAACCTACGTGCTGGTCTTTGTGCTGGTCTGGTTCCGCGGAACGCTGCCGCGGCTGCGGGTTGATCAGCTGATGGGGCTGGCATGGAAGTTCTTCCTGCCGCTGGCGCTGGTCAACATCTTCGCCGCCGGAATCTGGATGTGGTTTCCGTTTCCGGTCGGCACCGCGGCCAGCGCGCTGCTGCTGCTTGTCAGCGCGTGGCTGCTGGTGCGCGTCAATGCGCCGGCCCCCATGCACCCGCGGACCTACATCCTGGCCGACTGATGAGCGAATCCATCGAATGGGAGCGCAAGCCCAAGACCATCGACGCCAACCTCAAGGACTACGACGCCGCCTGCAAGAGCTTCAACTGGAAGGACGTGGAGCGGGAGTTTGACTGGTCGAAGAGCGGCAAGGTCAACATCGTCCACGAAGCGATCGACCGGCATGCCGCCTCCTCCCGCGGCACCAAGCCGGCCCTCCTCTATACCGATTACGACAAGCGCGATGAGCGCTACACCTTCCAGGATTTAAAAAAGCTCACCAGCCGCTTCGCCCACGTCCTCAAGCAGCTCGGGGTCAAGAAGGGCGACCGGATCGGCACCTTCCTGCCGCGCACGCCTGAACTCTACATCGCCATCCTCGGCATCAACCGCATCGGCGCCATCCCAGTCCCGCTCTTCGAAGCGTTTATGGAGCAGGCGGTCGAAGACCGGCTGGGCGACAGCGAATCGGTTGTCTGCGTCACCACCCCGGCGCTCAAAAGCCGCATCCCGCTCGCCAAGCTGCCCGCCTTGAAAAAACTCGTCTTAGTCGGCGCCTCCGGATCGCTCGCAGCCAATGAAGTGAGCTATGAGCAGGGAATGGAGAAGGCGCCGGACTGGGTCGAACCGGAATGGCTCACCGTCGATGACGGGCTGATCATCCACTACACCTCCGGCTCCACCGGTAAATCAAAGGGTGCGCTGCACCGGCAGTACGCGATGATCGGCCATTACCAGACCAGCAAGTGGGCGCTGGACTTGTGCGAGAGTGACATCTATTGGTGCACCGCCGATCCTGGATGGGTGACCGGCACCTCGTACGGCATCTACGGCCCGTGGACGCTGGGCATTACCAGTGTCGTCATCGGCGGGCGGTTCGATCCGGACCGCTGGTTCCAGACGATTCAGCGCCACAAGGTCACCATGTGGTACAGCGCGCCCACCGCCTACCGGATGCTGATGTCCGCCGACGAGGCGATTCCGGCCAAGTACAACCTGAAAAGTCTGCGCCACATCTGCAGCGTCGGCGAGCCACTCAATCCCGAGGCGCTCAAGTGGATCAAAAAGATCACCGGCTTGGCACCGCATGAGACCTGGTGGATGACCGAAACCGGCATGCAACTGATCTGCAACTCCCGCAGCAAGGATTTTCCGATCGGCTGCACCGGCAAGCCGTTTCCCGGCACCTACGCGACGGTGGTGGACGAGGCCGGGAAGGAGCTTCCGCCCGGACAGCTGGGCAACCTGGTCGTGAAGCCGGGCTGGCCGGCCATGATGGTGGAGATCTGGAAGAACCCGCCGAAATATCAGGAGTATTTCCGCATTCCCGGCTGGTATGTCAGCGGCGACACCGCCTACCGCGATGCGGAAGGCTATCTCTGGTACCAGGGCCGGGCGGATGATGTCATCAAGACCGCCGGCGAGCGCGTGGGACCCTTTGAGGTGGAGAGTGCGTTGGTGGCGCATCCGGCGGTCGCCGAGGCCGGGGTCATCGGCAAGCCGGATGAAGTGCGCGGGCAGATCATCAAGGCGTTTGTCGCGCTGCGCAAAGGCCACAGCCCGTCGGATCAGTTGAAGAAAGAGATCGCCGATTTCGTGAAGACCAACCTCGCCGCGCATGCCGCGCCCCGGGAGATCGATTTTGTCGAGAAAGTCCCCAAGACCCGGTCAGGGAAGATCATGCGCCGCGTCCTGCGCGCATGGGATCTCGGCCAGCCGGTGGGTGATATCTCGACCATGGAAGAATGAAAACGCTCTTCGCGTGTGTTGCGGCGCTGTTCCTTGCCGGCTGCAACGCCGAGCTCTCCTCCGAATGGCAGCGGCTCGACCCGCCCCGCCCGGTGCGCGACTTTACGCTGCCGCAGCTCGACGGCCCGGAAGTCTCCCTCGCCTCGCTGCGCGGACGGATCGTCATCATGGAGTTCTGGGCCACCTGGTGCGGCCCGTGCCAATACTCCGGCCCCTCGCTCGATGTCATCTACCGCAAGTACAAGAACCGCGGCGTCAGCGTGCTGCTGATCAATTCGGGGCAATCGGCCGACGAGGTGCGGAAGTGGGCGAAGGGCAAGTATGCGGCGACGATGCTGCTGGATCAGAGCGCGCTCGTCTCAGGCAGCTACGGCGTCAGCGGGATTCCGAGGCTCTTCATCCTGGATCGCGAGGGGCGCGTCCTCTATGACCATGGCGGCTACCGGGGCGGGCTGGAGCAGAGCCTGAAGACGATTCTTGACGGGCTGCTGGCCGAAAGAGCGGGGACCGATGCCTGACCGGCTGTTCCTGCACGGCATCACGGCGCAGTGCCGCCTCGGCGTGCATGAGTGGGAGCAGGCCGCCGCCCAGACGGTCTGGATCGATGTCGAGGTGGAGATCGACGCCTCGCGCGCCGCCCGGCGGGATGACGTGCGCGACGCGGTGGATTACGCGACGCTGGTCGAGCGCCTCAAGCGCGCCGCCGAAGCGCGGCCGTACCGGCTGATGGAAACGCTGGCCCAGGAGCTGGCTGCGGCGGCGTTAAAAGAGGCGGGAACTCCTCGTGCGAAGATTCGGGTGACCAAGCGGGCGCTGCCGGGGATCGATGCGGCAACGGTCGAAGTGGAGCGGACTCAGGCCGCGCGCTTGACGGCTCGACGGCCTCGCCGCGTCGCCCGCTCGCCGGCGCCCTGATACGTCGCCACGGAATTGTCGGTTTCCCACAGCCGCACGGCTGTGACCGGAAAGCCCTGCGAGGCGGTGTAGTCGAAGATCAGTCTGGCGATCGCCTCGGCCGTCGGATTTTCCTTCATCACAAAGACCGGCTCGCCGCGCTGCCGCAGCAGCGGCAGCACCGGATCGCGGCGGTGCAGGAGCATCTTATGATCCAGCTCGCGGTCAATCCACGCCTGCAGCGTTCGCTTGATCTCGCTGAAATCCCGCACCATCCCCCGCGCGTCCAGCCGCGTGCTGCTCAATTCGATCTCGGCCCGCCCGTTATGCCCGTGCAGATAGCGGCACTTGCCCGCGTAGGCGAGCAGGCGGTGCCCGTAACAAAACGAGATGGTCTTGGTCACGTGGTACATCAGGCGATCAATTGTCCGCCGTCGACGGGAAGCACGGCGCCGGTCATGAAGTCGGTGCCCTCGATCAGGAAACGCGCGGCCGAGGCGATGTCCTGCGGGCTGCCCCAGCGGCCCAGCGGCACCCGCGCGGCGACGCGGCGGCGGGCCGCAGCGCTCATGTGCTCGGGCGGCAGGATGGGGCCGGGGGCGATTGCGTTGACCTGGATGCGGGGGGCCAGCTCTTTCGCCAGCGCTTTCGTCAGCCCGATCACGCCGGCTTTCGAGACGCAGTAGGGCAGGTATTCCTTGTACGGACGGATGCCGGCCCAGTCCGCGATGTTGATGATCTTGCCTTCGCCCTGCCGCTGCATCGCGCGGCCGGCGTACAGCGCGCAGAGAAACGTGCCTTTTAGGTTGGTGTCGATGGCGTGGTCCCAGTCGCGCTCGGTGAGGGTGGCGAACGGGGTGCGGTCAAAGTTGGCGGCGCTGTTGATGAGGACGTCGATCCGGCCGAATTGCCGCCTGACGCGGTCAACGAGCCGTCGGACCTCTGCGGAGCGGCTCAGATCCGCCCGCACCGCGAGCGCGCCGGTTCCGGCGCTGCGCAGCATCCTGACCATCGCGGCGGCGTCGGCTGAAGAACTGCGGTAGGAGAAGGCGATGCGCGCGCCCCGCTCGGCGAGCGAGAGGGCGATGGCGCGGCCGACGCGCTTGGCGCCGCCGGTGATGAGGACAACGCGGTTGTTGAGGTCCATGGTGAAAGCCGGACGCGCAGTATAACACAGTTTGCCGGCTTGATTGACTTTTGGGGGGTGCTCTGTTAGCGTGGCGGGACATGCATGCGAGGCCTGACGGTGGGCGTGCTGATGAGCGGAGGGATCGACAGCGCGGTCGTGCTGCAGCTGCTGCTGCGCCGCGGCCGGCGGGTGCAACCGGTCTATGTGCGGTGCGGGCTGCGCTGGGAGCCGGCTGAGATGTGGTGGCTGCGGCGCTATCTGCGCGCGGTGCGCACGCCCCGGCTGCTGCCGCTGCGCGTCCTCGAAGCCCCGGTCGCCTCCCTCTATGGCGCCCATTGGAGCCTCACCGGCCGCGGTGTCCCGTCCGCCCGCAGCGCCGATGCCGCCGTCTATCTCCCGGGCCGCAATCTTCTCCTCCTCAGCGCAGCCGCCATCGTCTGCGCGCAGCAGGGCATCTCAACCATCGCGCTGGGAACGCTGGGCGGCAATCCGTTCGGCGACGCCACCCCTGAGTTTTTCTCCCGGATGGCTGCGGCGCTGTCGCGTGCGCTGAACCGCCCCATGTGCATTCTCGCGCCGCTGCGCGGCAAATCCAAATCGGCCTGGGTGCGCGCGGCCCGGCAGCTGCCGCTGCGGCTGACCTTTTCGTGCCTCAACCCATCCGGCCATCAGCCCTGCGGCCGGTGCAACAAATGCGCGGAGCGCTCGCGCGCCCTCCGGCAGGCCGGCGTGCGATGACCGTGTATCGCGGCGGCAGCGGCCAGTGGTCCTACGTCCTTCACCGTTTCACCGGCATCGGCGTGCTCGTCTTTCTCTGCGCCCACATCCTCGACACCGCGCTGATCGTCCTCGGGCCGGAGCACTATAACAACATCATCATGCTCTACCGGCTGCCGTTTTTTCGCGTCATGGAAGTCGTGCTGTTCGCCTCGCTGCTCTTCCATGCGCTCAACGGCATCCGCATCATCCTCATCGACTTTTGGGTCGATCTGACGGCCATGCACCATGCGCTCTTTCAGATCCAGATGGCCTGTTTCATCCTCCTCATGATTCCGATCACCTGGATCATGCTCGCCCCGGTCGCGGCCCGCCTCCCATGAGCCTCTCCGAGTCGTATTCGCGCCCCCGCCCCTCCGGCGGCATCGAGCTGTGGAGCTGGCTCTTCATGCGCCTCTCCGGCGTGGCGCTGCTGCTGCTGGCCGTCGGCCACATGGTGATCATGCACCTGATCAATAACGTCGATCAGATGAACTATGCCTTCGTCGCCGCCCGCTGGCAGAGCTGGTTCTGGCGCGGCTACGATCTGCTCCTCCTCACGCTGGCCATGATTCACGGGGTCGCCGGCATGCGGGTCATCTGCACCGACTACATCCACGAGCCCGGCCGTCTGCGCGCAGCCCTCGGAGCCATCTACCTATTCTGCGGCGGCCTGATGGCCCTGGGCCTCTATGTTGCGATCTTCTTTCAGCCGGTGGTGCGCTGATGGCTTTGCGGCCCGTCGTTCACCATCAGTATGACGCGGTCATCGTCGGCGCCGGCGGCGCCGGCCTCATGGCAGCGCTCGAGGCTTCCAAAGGCTGCAACGTTGCGGTCGTCAGCAAGCTCTATCCCACCCGTTCGCACACCGGCACGGCCCAGGGCGGCATCGGCGCGGCACTGGGCAATGTCGAAGGCGACAAGTGGGAATGGCACATGTTCGACACCGTCAAAGGCGGCGACTATCTGTGCGACCAGGACGCGGTGGAGATGATGTGCCGCGAGGCGATCGAAGTTGTCTACTCGCTGGAGCACATGGGGCTGCCGTTTAACCGCACGCCGGAAGGGAAGATCGACCAGCGGCGCTTCGGCGGCCACACCAAGGAGTTCGGCAAGGCGCCGGTGCGCCGCTCCTGCTACGCCGCCGACCGCACCGGCCACATGATTCTGCAGACGCTATATCAGCAGTGCATCAAGCAGGGCGTCACGTTCTTCGATGAATACCACTTAACCGACATCCTCGTGCAGGACGGCCGCTGCTGCGGCATCGTGGCGCTGTGCATCGCCACCGGGGAGCTGCACGTGTTCCATGCCAAGGCGGTCCTGCTGGCCACCGGCGGCTTCGGCCGGATGTTCAAGGTCACATCCAACGCGCACACGCTCACCGGCGACGGCTGCTCGATGCTGTTCCGGCGCGGGCTGCCGCTGCAGGACATGGAATTCTTCCAGTTCCACCCCACCGGCATCTACCAGCTGGGCATCCTGATCACCGAGGGCGCGCGCGGAGAAGGCGGCATTCTGCGCAACAGCAAAGGCGAGCGGTTCATGGAGCGCTACGCCCCGACGCTGCTCGACCTCGCCCCCCGTGACATGATCAGCCGGGCGATCTATACTGAAATCCGGGAAGGGCGGGGCATCAACGGCAAGGACTATCTGCATCTGGATTTGACGCGGCTGGATCCGGCGGTGATCGAGGAGAAGCTTCCCGACATCGCCGACTTCGTGCGCACCTATCTGGGCATCGATCCGGCGAAAGAGCCGATTCCGATCCAGCCCACCGCGCACTATGCCATGGGCGGCATCCCGACGACCATGGAGGCGCAGGTCGTCATGAACGGCCAGGCCAAACCGGTCACTGGCCTCTACGCGGCGGGCGAATGCGCTTGTGTGTCGGTGCACGGCGCCAACCGGCTTGGCACCAACTCGCTCGTCGATATCGTGGTGTTCGGCCGGCGGGGCGGCCGGCAGATCGCCCAGCAGGCGAAATCGCTCGACCTGCCGCCGCTGCCGGCTGACGCGGTGGCGCGGTCGCAAGAAGAGATCGCGCGGCTCACCGGCGGCAGCAGCGGCAGTGAACCCGCCGCCCGCATTCGCGAAGAGCTGCAGCAGGTGATGATGGATCATGTCTCCATCTACCGGATCGAGGCCGGCCTGAAGCAGGCGGTCTCCACAATCGAAGCGCTTCGCGGCCGCTATCCGAAGGTCCGGATCGGCGACCAGGGCATGAAGTACAATACCGAACTCGAGGAGGCGCTGGAGCTGGGTTACTTGCTCGATCTGGCATGGGTGACGGCCACAGCCGCGCTGGCGCGCACCGAGTCGCGCGGCGGCCACACCCGCGAAGATTTCCCCAAGCGCGACGACGCCAAGTGGCTGAAGCATTCGCTCGCGTCGCTGGCGAACAATGCCATCACGCTGTCCTCCCGTCCGGTGTCGATTACCCGGTTTCAGCCGCAGGAGCGGAAATACTGATGCAAGTCCGCATCCGGATCAAGCGCTACAATCCCGAGACGGACGCCAAGCCCCACTGGCGCGACTACACCGTCACCACCGAGCCCACCCACCGGGTGCTCGACGCCCTCAACGCCGTGAAGTGGTACCACGACGGCAGCCTGGCCTACCGGCGCTCCTGCGCCCACGGCATCTGCGGCTCCGACGCCATGATGATCAACGGCCGCAACCGGCTGGCCTGCAAGGTGCTGATCCGGGATTTGACGCCGCCGATCGTCGTGGAGCCGATGCGGGGCTTTCCGGTGGAAAAGGATCTCATCGTCAATATGACCGGCTTCATGGACAAATACAAAGCGATCAAACCGTATCTGCTCGCCGATGCGCCGCCGCCGTCCGGCGAGCGGCTGCAGAGCCCGAAGGAGCGCGAGCGCTTTGACGATACGACCAAGTGCATCATGTGCGGCGCCTGCACGACGGCGTGCCCCTCGTTCTGGGCCAACAGCAAGTTTCTCGGCCCCGCGGCGATCGTCCAGGCGCACCGGTTCATCTTCGACAGCCGGGACAAAGGCGCTGCTGAGCGCGCCGCCATCCTCAACGACACCAGCGGCGTCTGGCGCTGCCGCACCATCTTCAACTGCAGCGAAGCCTGCCCCCGCGGCATCAATGTCACCAAAGCCATCGGCGAAGTGAAGCAGCTCCTCCTCAAGCAAGGCACAGCACCCCCCTCAGCGTAACTGGATGACTCATTCCCGTATCGGCTTTTTGGGCCTCGGCACCATGGGAACTCCCATGGCATCCAATCTGTTGAAAGCGGGGTTTCCGCTGCTGGTCTGGAACCGGACGCCGGCCAAAATGGAGCCATTGCTGCGTCTTGGGGCCAAGGGAGCGAAGAGCCCGGCCCAGGCCGCCGCGGACAGCGAGATCGTCATCACCATGGTGTCGCAGCCGAAGGATGTGGAAGCCATCGCCCTGGGGCCTGAGGGCATCGTGGAAGGGATCAAGTCCGGCAGCGTCTATCTCGACATGAGCACCGTCTCACCGGCGACCTCGCGCAAGCTCGCGGGCGCGGTGGCGACCAAGCATGCGGAGTTTCTCGATGCGCCGGTCGTCGGCTCGAAAGGCCCGGCGACGGAAGGCAAGCTGGTGATTCTCGTCGGAGGATTGCCGACGACGCTGGAGCGGTGCCGGCCGATCCTCGGCGCCATGGGCCAGACCATCGTCCATGCCGGCGGCGTCGGAACCGGTTCGGCGCTGAAATTGGCGACCAATCTGATGCTGGCCCATCTGGTCGCCGGATTCGCCGAGGGGCTGTTGCTCGTGCAAAAAGCCGGCATCGATCCGAAACGGTTTCTTGAGGTGCTGGAGGCCAGCACGTTTCATTCGCCGTGGTACCAAACCAAAGGCGTGGGCATGGTCAAGCGGGAGTTCGCGCCGCACTTCGCGCTCAAACACATGCATAAGGATCTGCGGCTCATGGCTGAGCTGGGTGGTGACGTCAATGCCGCGCTGCCGGTCACCAAGGCGATCGAGCGGCTCTTCGCGGCCTCGGAAGCCTCCGGCCGCGGCGAGCTGGACTATTCCTCCATCCTCGCGGAGCTTGAGGCGTCCGCCGCATGAGCCGCCGCGTGCGCGAATTGCGCCAGGAAAAACTCTCGCCGCTGCGCGCCGACGTGCGGTTTCTCGGCGAGCTGCTGGGCCAGGTGCTCATTCACCAGGAAGGGCAGGGCTTCTTCGAGACCGAGGAGCGGATCCGCCGGCTCGCCATCGGGACCCGGCGCCATGGCACCGCCGCCCAGGAGCGGCGGCTTCGCCGCCTGCTGGACCGGCTGCCCGTCGCCACCGCGTCGAAAATCATCCGCGCATTTTCAGTCTACTTCCAGCTCGTCAACCTGGCCGAAGAGAGCCACCGGATGCGCCGCAAGCAGCATTACGAGGGGCTGCCCGGGTTTCACCCGCAGCGCGGCTCGATCGAGGATCTGGTCCACCGGCTGCATGCGGCCGGCGTCTCGCCCGAGGTGCTGCTCAAGCGGCTCCCCGATCTGGCCATTACCCTGGTCTTCACGGCGCACCCCACGCAGGCCCTGCCGCCGACGATTCTCACCAAGCACCGCGCCATCTGGGACGTGCTGGTGAAGCGCGGGCTGCAGCCGCCGCCGAAAGAGGAGCGGGCCATCGTCCGCGAGCTGCTGGAGCAGATCACCGGGCTCTGGCAGACGGATGAGCTGCGTCCGGACCGCCCCACCATCCACGATGAGGTGGAGCAGGGGCTGTATTATCTCTCGTCGGTGATCTATGACGTGCTGGCCGATGTGCTGTTGGTGTTCCGCGACGAAATCGAGCGCGTCTACGGCCGCACCATGCCGTTGACCCGCTTGATGCGCTTCGGCAGTTGGATCGGCGGCGACAAGGACGGCAATCCCAATGTCACGCATGAATCGCTGCGGTGGGCGCTGCTGCGCTATCGCCAGGCGATCCTGGCCAATTATCTGGTCTCGCTGGAACGCCTGCAGGAGCGGCTGACCCACTCCGACCAGCTCTGCAAGATGCTGCCGGCGTTTCTGCGCTCGCTGGCGAGCGACCGGCGCAGCTTTCCCGCGTTGGTCGAGTCGCTCGACACGCGGTTTCCGCACCAGCCCTATCGCCAAAAATTGATGCTGATGAGCCACCGGCTGCGGCAGATGTTCCGCTACCCGTCGGAGGCCGAAGGCGGGTACGCCTCGGCGCAGGAGTTTCTGCGCGACATCCAGCTGATTCAGCGCAGCCTGCTGTCCCACCGCGCGGATGTTATCGCGCGCCACCAACTCGACAAACTGGCGCTGCAGATTGTCCTGTTCGGGTTCGTCTTCACCCGGCTGGATGTGCGCGACCACAGCCGCCGGCATCTCAAGGCCTTCGCCGAGCTGGTGCACACCCATGAGATTTCAACCGTCGACCCTGAGACGATGGGCGAGCCGGAGCGGCGGGCGCTGCTGGACCAGCTGCTGAGCCGGCCCCAGTATGTCGAGCTGCTGAAAGGCGCCTCCCCGGTGGCGCGCGAGGTCGTGCGCACCTTCCAGGTCATGGCCGAGCATCTGGAGCACGTGGATCCGGATGCCATCGACGGTTATATCATCAGCATGACGCACGAGCCCAGCGATGTGCTGGCGGTGCTGTGGTTTTTCCAGCAGACCGACCTGTTCCGACGCACAACCCGCGGTTGGTGGAGCGGCTCGGACATCATTCCGCTCTTCGAGGGCATCGACGATTTGCGCCGCTCCCACGAGGTGATGGCGCAGCTGTACCGCCATCCCGTCTATCAGCAGCACTTGAAGGCGCGCGGCCGGTTCCAGCAGATCATGCTGGGCTATTCCGACTCGAACAAGGACGGCGGATTTTTTCCCGCCAACTGGGAGCTCTACCAGGCCCAGCGCAAACTGCACGCGGTCTCGAAAGCGCACCGGGTGCGGTTGCAGCTGTTCCACGGCCGCGGCGGCACCATCGGCCGCGGCGGAGGGCCGCTGCATCAGGCGATCCTGGCCCAGCCGGCCGGCACGATGGAAGGGCGGATCAAAATCACGGAGCAGGGAGAAGTGGTCGCGCAAAAATACGCCAATCCGATGATGGCGATGCGCAACCTGGAGCTCGCCCTGTCGGCGGTGCTGGAATCCACGCTGCTGGCCTCGCCCAAGGCGCCCTCCGCGCTGCCGGAATGGGAAGCGAGCATGGAGGCGCTTTCGCGCGCCGCCTGGAGCCGCTACCGCGAGGTGGTCTACGAGGACCCGGCCTTCGTGCGGTACTTCGAGCAGGCCACGCCGATCGACGCGATCACCGAGTTTCGCATCGGCTCGCGGCCGGCGCGGCGCACCGCCTCCCGCCGGATCGAAGAGCTGCGCGCCATTCCGTGGGTGTTCAGCTGGAACAAGAGCCGGCAGCTGCTGCCCAGCTGGTTTCCATTCGGCTCGGCGGTGGAGGCTGTCACGCGCGGCGATGCCAAAGGGATCGAACGCCTTCGGCAGCTCTACCGGTCGTTTCCATGGTTTCATGTCATGGTGGAGTTCATCCAGATGAGTCTCGGGATGGCCGACCTGCGCATCGCCAGGGAGTATGCCGCCCTGGTGCGGCCGTCGGCCCTGGGCCAGCGGATTTTCGCCGAGCTGGAGCGCGAGTTTGCCCGCTCCCGCGCCGCGGTGCTGGCCATCACACAGCAAAAGGAGTTGCTGGACTCTAATTACGTGCTGCAAAATGCGATCCGCCTGCGCAACCCGTACGTGGACCCGATCAGCCTGCTCCAGGTCCGGTTTCTGAAGCAGCGCCGGCAGTCCACCGGCCATACCCGCCGCCAGCTCGAGCGGGTCTTGGCGCTGACCATCAACGGCGTCGCCGCCGGCCTGCGGCACACAGGCTAGGCGGCCCTCGGTTATACTTGAGGCATCCGATGAGTAGTCCGCGCACTCCGCTTCTGACCGTGCTGCTGGCAGCCTGCGCCGCCTCAGCCTTCGCCGACATCGTGCCGTTGGCGGAGCGCGTCAGCTGGCCTGGCATGGCGACGGTCTTGAAGCATGAGGAGCTCTATCTCAGCTCCACGCCGTCGCAGGAAGGGTTCGAGTATGCCCAGGTCCAGGGGGTCACCACAGTCCTCAATCTCCTCGAACGGTCCGAGTCGGCGTGGGGCTTCTGGAAAGAAACGCTGTGGGGCCGGTTCCTCCAGCAGCAGTTTCCCCAGCTGCGCTCCTGGGACGAGGCTGCGGCGGCCAAGGCGCTGGGCCTGCGCTACGAACAGATTCCGATCTCCAGCGTCGAACCAAACCTGGCGTCCATCCGGCAGGCGCTGTCGGTCATCAAGCAGGCCAACGGCCGCCATCTCCTGATCCACTGCGACAATTCCCAGCGGGCGCTGGCGCTGTGGGCCATCTACCTCTTCGAAATCAGAGAGCTCGACCCCGACCAAGCGATCGCCCAGGCCGAGCTGGCCGGCCTGAAGGACCCCAACCTGAAATCCTTTGTGAAGGCGTACGTGGATCCCGCCTCGTCATAATTGAAGCTTGACAAGGCCAAAGCGCCGTGGTACTCTAGGCCACGCTTCGGAAAGGAAGGATTCGTGAGTACTTCCTGCATTTGATAAGCTAGTCCCAACTCCGACTTTCTTTTGAACGGTTTCGCGCCCTTCGAGAGAAGGGCGCTTTCTTTTTATTCTTTTTGGACGAATCGTTCTTTGATAATTCAGAGATGATGCCTACCCCCAAGATGTTCATGAGGGTTTCACCGGATCGATTCACCTCAAAGCACATGTCTGGCGCATCCTACGGGATGTGCTGGACACTAGCATTTGACGGAGAGTTTGATCCTGGCTCAGAGCGAACGCAGGCGGCGTGGTTGAGGCATGCAAGTCGAGCGATTGCCTTGGCCTGAAGGGGTTGAAGTCGCAAGACGG
>OBEQ011368684.1_pt1 | contig 30437 bp, 33 predicted proteins | sample 1670901 | NCBI WGS metagenome assembly OBEQ01 (sample SAMEA104232315, study PRJEB22302) | groundwater metagenome | biome: forest; feature: aquifer; material: groundwater | place: USA | collected 2011-08-07 | depth 5.4 m
GTTGTGGGGGAACGAACCCACCTATGGAGAATATCCTGCTCATGAGCGGAAAGGTTAAGAGGTGCTGCTGAAACCCACATGGACTTAGCATACCTCACCTTGTGACTATTGTCAAGCTATTTCAATCACAGTACACTAGATACATTGCGTTCAAAAACAGACTCTTCATTTACCATAAATTTGTAGGCACAAAATTATGCCTAAAAAAGCACTATAAAGACAATTTTAGCACAAGGTATTAAGCGAAAATGCAGTATATGACCTATTACTATACTGCTAAGATAAAAAAGGACATAGGTAAGAGAATTAAAAAATTGAGAAAAACTAAAGGATTAAAACAGGTAGAAGTTGCTGTAGATGCTGGTATCAATACCAGCTATTACGGAAAAATTGAACGAGGATTAGTTAATCCGTCTGTTGAGAAACTTTTCAGAATAGTAAAATCCTTAAAAACAAACGCCTCTCAAATTCTTCCCTTTTAGTTCTTCTCTACCAGCCATACCACAATATTGAAGTGATACAATAGACCTAGCAACCTAACTTTCTTTCTGCTAAAATGCTACACAAATGATGACGGGTAAGGAAAAACTTTATTTTCTTTTAGACACTATTGATGACAAAAGGATTCTTACTGCTTCTGGACAGCCTGTCCTAATTCACCCATTAGGAGACTTAAATGCTAAATATCCAGATACAGAATTGCTTTTACTCCTGAAAAAATTGCAAGACGACTTGAAAATCTTAAAAGTGACCCGAATACCACTTAGCGATGAAGAGAAAGGATATAGTCCAAGATATGAAGATGATTATTATGGATTAGAAATCCTACCTGCTTTTGATGATTATTTAACGAAAATACAAAAAGAACCCGAATATCAAGAATTTACAGGAAAAAAACCAAAACAGGCTCAAGAAGTTAAAGAAACAGAAAAAAGATCAGATATTGTTTTTGAGATAACTTATACAGAGGCAAGAGAGGTTTTATTAAATGAATATCTGCAACTCGCAAAACCAGATTTTGATAGAGAAAATGACTTGGTCTTTGAGTATTTAGTAAAAAACCCTAATAGAACTATTCAACAGTCAGAAATAGAAGACACAATAAATAGTAGGCTGACAAAATCATTACATAAAATCGTTGAAAATTTAGGCTTCATAGGCGACTTAAGAAAAGTTTTCTTTGATATCTCTAAATCTGCTATTTATTTCAGAAACCCTGTGACTAAACCAACGCTGGAAAGATTAAGTATGAGTAAAATAAAACTTCCAAGATAATCCTTGTCCCCTTTTATCCCCAAGTATACCTGAACATCCCCTCTACAGCGACAGGACAGTCTCTTCATGATAAATTTATCTATATGTTACCGAGGGAAGCGGTTGAGGAATTCAAAAAAATATACAGAGAAAGGTTCGGAAAAGAGATATCCGATAAAGGAGCTCTTGAAAAGGCTTACCGTTTATTCGGACTCTATAAAGCAATCTATGTTAAAAGTTCAAATAGTAAAAAACTAGGGTGAATTACTAGGACTTATATCTCACTATGGATACAATCGTATTCATCATGCCTTTTCCAAACTACAAAGTTACGGAGCCCGAAAGATTCAAGGATCCGTTCCATCCAGTAAGACCTGTTACTTTTGAAGAACGGATTGATTTCCTAAATAAACACAAAGGTGTAATTGAATATAGACAGAATCCATCAATTAAATTAAAAGAAGAAGGCAAATATCCAAATTTAACCATCTACGAACGTGTGCGTGGATCAGCTTACAGTTGTGATCTTCATACTTCCATATCACTTCCTAAGGCTGTTTATGGTCATAGTTTTAAAGAATTAAATACCGATCAACTGGATGAAACAATAGATCTTCTGATTAAACGGCTTACTAATATGGGAGTTACAACAACCAGACAAGCTATTCTTGACTCAGTAGTAAATACGCTCCACTATGCGATAAATATAAATTTTCCAACTATAGAACAGGCACGTATGTTTTTAACAAGGATGAGTAAAGTTTCTATTGGAGGTTGGTTTGAAAAAAATACAAAGACCTACTCAAACGATGGTTATGCTGTCAGATTTCACAGTAAAATCTTCCAACTTGTGTTCTACCTTAAATATTATGATTTATTTGAAGATAAAAGCAGGAGTATTGACAGAAGTAGAACCCAACAAGAAATTCAGATAGCGGAAGACTTAAAAAGGAAAGGAGAAATCCCGCCAGTTGTAAGAATGGAAGTTCGCATGAAAGGAATAAGATCGGTAAGCAGCCACCTATTTGCCGTGGCAGCCAAAAAACAAACAAGATGGACTTTCAAAGAAGTTTTTAATACAAAATTAAGCAGGCAGGTGTTGAGATATTACTGGAATAAAATCATTGAAGATGAGATAAATAAGAGCCTGCTTTGCTCATATACCGATGAGGATATTTGCAGGTTAGCAGAACAGAAGACCAAAGAAGATGATTTGAAAGAAATGTTCCAGTCTCTAGGAATATTCTTTTCTCTGCGATCAACAGGTGTAAAAGACACAAGAAGCCTTACAGTACTGAGGAACTCCAGACCTACATGGTATAGAGAAAGATTAAATCTAGTGAAATTTCTAAAAAATTATGCTAAACCTAATGACGAACTTATTAGAATTGTTACGCAGGCGATAGACGAAGTCCAGTTAAAAATTGATTGACTTGCAATCTTTACAGGAAAGCACGATAATTATATTAGCACTCAGAAGTACGGTTAAGTTTTTTAATGGCCGTTGGACAGGACTTAACCGTTCTGAGTGCACCAGCGGCCATTTTGAATATGAATGACGAAAACGTAGATAAAATCATATATTTCGGATACTCAAGGAAAAGTAGTGAAGCTGAAGATCGGCAGGTACTTAGTATTGATTCTCAAAATAAGGAAACAAAAGAAATAGCTACAAAGAATGGCCTCAAATTGCTAGAAATACGGTCTGAGGCAAAGTCGGCAAAAGCACCTGGAAGAGAGGTTTATAATGGAATCCTTGACGATATAGAAAATGGTAAGGCTAACGGCCTTATTGTATGGCACCCAGACAGACTTTCAAGAAATTCTGTTGATACTGGAAGGTTAATTTATCTTTTTGATTTAGGAAAACTAGTAGAGGTTGTTACTCCATCTCAGACTTTTAAAAATACGCCTAATGATAAATTCTTGCTTAATTTGCTTTGTTCTCAGGCAAAGTTGGATAACGACAATAAGAGCTTGAATGTCAAAAGAGGTTTAAAAGCTAAAGCTGAATTAGGTATTTACCCTTGCCCTGCACCTACAGGCTACCTTAACGATAAATATGCAGAAAGAGGCAATAAGACCCTCGTTTCCGACCCAGAGAGGTTTGATCTTATAAAGCAGATGCTCAGATTAGTTCTTTCACAAAAATACGTACCGATCAAAGTGCTAGACATCGTCAATAACGAGTGGGGTTTCAAAAATAGACTTAATAAGCCTATATCACGAAGCAACTTCTATCATATCTTAAGCAACCCTGTCTATACAGGCATTTTTGAGTACCCTTTGAAAAGCGGAAACTGGTACAAAGGAATCCATGAGCCGATGATCACAGAAGAAGAGTTTGATATGATCCAGGCTATATTGGGAAATAAAGGCAAACCACGACCTAAAAAGCATGTATTTGCCTTTACAGGTATTATGCGTTGCGGGGAATGTGGAGCAATGATAACATGCGAGGAAAAAATCAAAAGGCAGAAGAACGGCAATGTGCACAGGTATATTTATTACCACTGCAGTAAGCGAATAAATCCTAAGTGCACACAAAAGACCATTGAGGAAGAAATACTTGAAGGGCAGATTAAATTTATACTAGACGCTATAGAGATACCACTAGAGTTTCATGACTGGGCTCTAAAATGGCTTAAGAAACAAAATCACATTGAAGTGGCTGACCGAAACAAAATAAAGGAAATGCAGCAAAAACAGTTGAATGAAGTTATAAATAGGTTAGATACTTTGATTGATATGCGAGCAGGTAAAGAAATAACTGAAGAAGAATATAAAACCAAACGGGAAAAACTCATTAAGGAAAAGGAAAGACTGGCGGAGCTTCTAAAAGATACACTAAGAAGAACTGACCAATGGCATAATAAAGCCGATGAACTCTTTAATTTTGCAAGAGATGCAAGACAAGAGTTTGAGAATGGAGATTTATTTAAGAAACGAGATATTCTTCAGCACTTAGGTTCTAACCTCAAGTTATTAAACAGAACATTGCTTCCTGACGAGACAGACGAGTTTATATCAATGAAAAAGATCTCAAAACAGGTCAAGAAAATTCATGAGAAGTTAGAACCTATGAAAAAGACTGTTACAAAAGCCCAAATAGAAGAAATTTATGCTTCCAGTCCTAGTTTGCTGGGGAGCTAGGATTCGGACCTAGATAAGTAGCTCCAAGGGCTACTGTCCTACCGTTAGACGACTCCCCAATGCTTACATACTCTTTCAATCCAACCCGTAATTTTGCGGTTTCGGTCAGTACTCCTTTTTACTTGAATCTTTAACTGACCGTGGTAAGTGGCTCCAATATTTTTCTTTTTGTCCTAATATAATACTTCTTGAAGTATATTTTATCAAAAAATGGGCGTGTTGTGATAGAATTAGGAATGAAGACGGGCACAGTTTTACTTATTGGGAGGCCAAATGTGGGCAAGTCAACTTTTATCAATAACCTTATCGGTCAAAAAGTCGCAATCACCTCGCCAAAACCCCAAACTACTCGTTTTCCAATAACAGCTCGATATGAAGATGAGAGAGGACAGATTACCTTTGTCGACACACCGGGAATTTTTGATAAGACGCCTGACGCACTGGCTAAAAAAATTAATAATCAAACCTTAAGTGCGATAAACAAAGGGACTGATCTGGTTTTGTACCTGGTCGATCACACTAGAAAAAGAGATTTTGAAGAAGCAAAAGTCTTGGGCCTGGTAAGGAAAATAAACAAGCCGAAGATTCTGATCATAAATAAAGTCGATCTGCAGGATAAAAGTTATCTGCCACAATATAAGTTTTTGGAAGAAGAATTTAAATATATTTATCAGATCTCTGCCTTAAAAAAACTTCATCTCAAACCCCTATTGCAACAAATATTTGATCTTTTACCCTTGTCCGTTGAAGCCTTGGCGAAGGCGGACCAGCCAATTTATCCCCTTTTAAATATGGACAGTCGGACCTTCGTGGCTGAGCTTATTCGCGAGAAAATTTTTCTGATGACCGGAGATGAACTTCCTTATACTACAACAGTTGTCGTTGATGAGATAATAGAGAGAAATAAAGGTTTAACTTATATAAAGGCTCGTATTCTGACCACTCATGATCGCTACAAAAAAATGCTGATTGGTAAGGCAGGACGCAAAATTAAAGAAATGGGAAGTTACGCCAGAAAAGAAATTGAATTGGCTACACAACGCAAAATCTATCTGGATTTAACTGTTGAAACTGATCCTCACTGGCAAGAAGTATTATTCTAAAGCACTACTTTAATCCTTTTAAGACATTCTTTCTTACCCAAGATCTCCATGGACTCATTAAGAGGAGGCGAGATTTTTTTGCCAGTTATTGTTACTCTTAAAATCATGAAAAAAGTTCCAGTTTTAATCTGTTGCTTGTCAGCTAGTTTCTGCATTGCTTCTGCGATGGAAGTAGCCTTCCAGTCTTTGATTTTTGACAATTCATCATAAATCCTTTGCAGCAGCCCTTTTTCTTTGGTCAAATCTAGTTGATATTTGGTGGGTGCAGCAAAAAAAAACTCACACAAAGGAAGATAGTCTGACAGTTTTTTAATCCGTTCCTTGATTAAAGGAATAGTTTTTGCAATAACGGTCTTATCATATTGCTCTCCGATAAAATTTTGAGTTCTTAGTTCTAAATCTTGAAGTGGCATTTTTCTGATGTATTCTCCATTTAACCACTCCAACTTAACCAGATCAAAAGCTGGTCCAACCGGCTTCATGTCTTTTAGATCAAATACTTTTATAAATTCATCTAAGCTAAAAACTTCTTTCTGCTGAGGATGAGACCAACCCATCAACGCCAAATAATTCAAAACTGCCTCTGGGAGAAAGCCTTGCTGCAGATACCACTGGGCCCAGACAGAATTTTTGCGTTTTGATAATTTAGACTTGTCTGAATTTCGCAGCAGAGGCGTGTGAACGTAGATAGGTCTTTGCCAGATGAGTGCATCATAGATAAGGACATGTTTGGGTGTGGAAGAAATCCACTCTTCAGCCCTTATCACATGAGTTATTGCCATCAAGTGATCATCAACCACAACTGCCAGATGGTAGGTAGGATAACCGTCTGATTTAATAAGAATTTGATCATCAACGCTGTCTGAGGAAAAGACAATTTGGCCGCGAATCAAATCTTCAAAAACAATTTGTTTTCCCGCAGGAACATTTAATCTGATGACATATTCTTCTCCTGATTCAAGTTTTTGTTTGGCGCTTTTAACATGAAGTAAACAGTATTTATCATAACGAGGTATTTGTTTATGTTGCTGTTGTTTTTTACGCAGCTGATCAAGTCTTTGTTTGGAACAAAAACAGTAATAAGCAGCATCTTTGGCTATCAAGTCTTGGGCGTAACCTTGATAGATTTCAAGTCGCTCCGATTGTCTATAGGGACCAGAGCTACCTTTTTTATCCGGACCTTCATCATAGGATAATCCATAATCTATCAAAGTTTTTAGAATTTTGGCTTCTGCTCCTTTGATATAACGTTGCCTATCCGTGTCTTCAATTCTAATTAAAAACTGCCCGCCATTTTTTTTTGCCCAGGTCCAATTGATTAAAGCAGTATGTAAATTCCCAATATGCAAATCTTCGCCCGTTGGGGAAGGCGCAAACCTAGTTCTGACCATAAGGAAATTATATCCTGTTAGTAGTTCACAAAGTAGGTAATCTTTGCCTTGTTTTTAAGATCTGCGATCAAAGCTTGAAATTTATCTGAAAGCTTTTTTTGTTGAATTTGTAGTTTAGCTCCCTCTCTCAAGGTAGCTTGACTTTGTCCTGGGGGAAGTGTTTGCTGATTTTGCTTAATGAATTGGTCGATTTCACTGTTGCTGACTGTAATGTCTTTGGCAAACATTTTTTCTACAATTTTCTGGGTTTTAACCTGATCTCTAAATTCTGCTTGCGTCAATCCTTGGGCGGTAAGTAACTGGTCCAGGTTTTCTCCTTGACTGGCAACATTTTTTTGAATTTTACTTATTTCTTGATCTGTATCTTTATCAGATACGGAAATATGTCTTTTGTCCGCCTCCTGCAGAATAAGTGCTTTGGTAACCAGTCCATTCAGGGTTTGTTTACCTTTTGTCTGCTCAAGTTGTTCAACTACAGATAAACGAGATATAGGTTGACCATTGACTACAGCCGCAATAAAAAGTCCTTTGAAATAATAAAGTAGAACAATAACAACTATCACTATAGTCAGAATCAACTGGTTTCTACTAAGGTTTATCTGCTTTCTTTGCGTAGTTGCCAAAGGAGTTTTTGAGGCAGTTTTAGAGGTAGTTTTTTTGGGCATGACCTATTATAACAGACACCAGTTTAAAAGGAAAGTAAGTCTGGCCTTTTTTGCAGTGTTTGCTTATAGGCTTCTTGCAGGCGCCATTTAGCTATGACTTTATGATCACCTGATAATAAAATGGCTGGAATTTTTTTGCCTAGATGCTCCTCTGGCCTGGTATAGTGAGGATACTCCAGAAGTTGAACAAAGGTTTTACCTTTGGCTTTTGCTTTTTTTAAGACTTCAGTTTCTCCAACTGCAGTAATTAGTTGATCTATTGGAACTGCAAAAAAACTTTCCCATTGCGTGGCATCTTCTTTTTTCAGAACCCCAGGTATAAGACGAACCACAGAATCAACGATTGCTGCAATAACAATCTCTCCACCGGTTAGCACAAAATCTCCAAGCGAGATCTCCTCATCTACCAAATCTAGTACTCTTTCATCAATTCCTTCATAGTGTCCGGCAATTAAAATTAAATGGGCTAGTTTTGCATATTCTTTGGCTTTTTGTTGGCTAAATTGTTTACCTTTAGCGCTAGTCAAAACTGTTTTTGCTTTTTGGGTTTTGATTTTTGCTAAGGCTTTGTAAAAAACATCCACTCTCATTACCATTCCCGCCCCCCCACCATAAGGACGATCATCCACGGAACCATAGTTATCTTTTGCAAAATCGCGAAGATTAACTATTTCAATTTCCACTAAGCCTTTATCTTTGGCTCGTTTGACAATACTTTCCCCAAAAAATGAAGAAATCATTTTAGGGAAAAGCGTAAGAATAGAGATTTTCATAGCGATTATATTATACTTTAAAGCTATGAAAGTTCTGATCATCGGTGGTGGCGGCCGCGAACATGCCTTAGGTTGGAAATTAAGCCAATCTGCAAAAGTTACCAAACTTTACTTTGCTCCTGGAAACGCAGGCACGCTCTTCCTGGGAGAAAATGTTCCAATAAACGCTTTGGCTTTTGCAGAACTATTTAAATTTGCCAAACTAAAAGCAGTCGATCTTACCATCGTTGGCCCAGAAGCTGCGCTGGTTGAAGGGATAGTTGATCTTTTTACTCAAAGTGGGCTCAAAATTTTTGGCCCATCTAAGGCCGCAGCCCGTTTAGAATCAAGTAAAGCTTGGGCTGCTTCTTTCATGAACCAACATAGCATTCCTCAGCCCAAAAGCAGCGTCTTTAGTGATCTAAAACAAGCTCAACAATATATCCAAAGTGAAGGCTGGCAAAATATTGTCATCAAAGCTGACGGGCTGGCGGCAGGTAAAGGAGTAGTCGTCCCCAACTCTGGCCAAGAAGCAGACGAGGCTTTAGAATCTATCTTGGTGAAAAAGATCTTTGGCCAAGCTGGAGAAAAGGTGGTTATCCAAGAACGGCTCACAGGACCAGAGGTCTCTATTCTGGCTTTTTCAGATGGAAAAACAGCCAAACTACTTGTTTCTTCTCAAGATCACAAACGCGTTTTTGACCATGATAAAGGCCCAAACACCGGTGGAATGGGAACATATGCGCCAGTGCCTTTTGTGAAAGATAAACTGTTAAACAAAATTCGGGAAACAATTATCCAACCCACAATTGATGGAATGAGAAAGGAGGGATTCCTTTATAAAGGGATTCTTTATCCTGGTTTGATGTTGACCAAGAGCGGACTTAGAGTACTTGAGTACAATGCTCGCTTTGGCGATCCTGAAACCCAACCTTTGATGATGTTGCTTGATTCGGATCTGGCAAAAATTATGATCGCTTGTGTTGAAGGAACACTTGATGAAACAGAAGTCAAATTCAAGCCAGGTGCAGCAGTTTGTGTGGTTTTAGCCGCAGAAGGTTATCCTGGCAAATATCAAAAAGGCGAGGTTATAAATGGTTTGAACAAAATTATGGATAGTGATATTCAAGTCTTTCATGCCGGAACAGCTTTACGTTATAACGATGTTATAACCAACGGTGGCCGAGTGTTGGGAATTACAAGTTACGGGAAAAATATCAAGGATGCCCTGCAAAAAGTATACGCTGTAATCGGCAAACAAGGAATAAATTTCAAGGGCATGAAATACCGTCACGACATTGGTAAACAGGCTCTCACAAAATGAAAAAATTTATTCTGGCGGGGATTCGTTTCTATCAAAGATCTTATTGGTTTCGCTCTTCGTTTTTAAAAGCAATTTTTGCAACTGACGCTGTTTGTCGTTTCAGCCCTACTTGCTCCACCTACACTTATCAAGCAGTTGCCAAATACGGAAGCATGAAAGGACTGTGGCTTGGCTTAAAACGGATAGTGCGCTGCCACCCGTGGGCTCACGCTGGCTATGATCCAATTCCAGAATAATTCGGAAGAAGTCAGAAGGTGGATTACTTTGGCTGTTGTGGAGCAGGTTGCGCAGAACTCAATCTTGTAGCTTCTTCTTGAGATTTTTTTTCTATAACTGCGGCAACAGACACCTCAATCTCATCTGGTTTAGCATTTGTTTGGCTAAGTCTTTCTCTCTCTGCTGCTGCTGCTTGTTCAACGCGGTAGAATGGACTCAGACCTTCATTGGGGGCTTTTTTTGGGGGAACAAATATAATTCTGACTCTATCAGCTGGTAATTGTTGTCCGTTTGGTTCTATCTGTTCATCAGGCTGATAAAAAACATAATCTAAGCCTTTTTTTCTCAAGCTATCTGCTGATTGCTTATAAAGCGGAAGATATTTTCTTGCTATTATTGTACCCCAGCTAAATATGTTTTGTTCATAATCCCAAAATTCTCGTGAGATTTGTGGAGAAATTGGTTCAGCCATAGTTTAAAATACTTATCATAAGTTTACTCAAAAAAAAAGTTTGTCAAGTTATATTTTTAGCACTCCATTGACATATCTGCTAAATAGGTTACAATATTTCTATGCAAGTAAATCATCAGCCTCCTCAGGATCAAGGCAGCGCTCTGGAGAAGTTTACAATTAACCTTACTCAGCTGGCTAAAGCCGGCAGGCTTGATCCTGTGATAGGTCGTGATGAGGAAATTCGTCGCGTCATACAAATCCTTTCCAGAAGAACCAAAAACAACCCAGTCTTACTTGGTGATCCAGGAGTGGGAAAAACAGCAATAGTCGAGGGGCTTGCTCAAAGAATAGTCAATGGCGATGTTCCTGAGACTTTAAGCAATAAACAAGTTTTGTCTCTGGATTTAGCCAGTCTTCTGGCAGGCTCTGCTTTCCGCGGAGAATTTGAACAAAGAATTAAAAAGTTGCTGACAGAAATAGAAAAAGCTGAGGGAAAATATATTCTTTTTATTGACGAACTGCACACAATAGTTGGCGCAGGAGCAGCTGAGGGAGCAGTGGACGCTGGAAACATCCTCAAACCGCAGCTTGCCCGAGGAACTCTTAGGGCCATCGGCGCAACAACGGTTCGTGAATACAGACAGTACATTGAAAAAGACCCAGCTCTTGAGCGACGCTTTCAACCTGTATATATCGAAGAGCCCTCGATAGAAGACTCCATCTCTATATTGCGCGGAATTAAGGAAAAATACGAAGTCCATCATGGAATAAAAATTACCGATGATGCAATAATTGCTGCTGTTAATCTGTCTGTTCGCTATATTACTGATCGTTATCTTCCTGATAAGGCAATTGATCTTATAGATGAGGCTGCCTCTGCTGCCAAAATAGAAATTGATTCACTACCAACAGAACTTGATCAAATAAAAAGAAAAATCACTCAGCTTGATATTGAACTGGCTGCATTGAAAAAAGAAAAAGGCCTTGAGACAAGAAAAAAATCACTAGAAAACGAGAGAAAACAACTCAAAGATAAATTTGCAAAACTTGATGCCAAGTGGCAAGAACAGAAGCAAATTGTTTCCGCTTTACAAAAATACAGATTGGAGCTTGACAAACTAAAGGCAGAATTGGAAAAAGCCGAGCGGGAAGTTTTACTTGATAAAGCAGCTGAGATTAAATATGGGAAGTTGCCGCAAGTACAAGCAAAATTAAAAGAGGTTGAGTCAAAATGGAATAAAATTCCTCTTGGCAACCGGTTGCTAAAAGAGGAAGTTACAGAAGAAGACATTGCCAGAGTTGTTTCCCGCTGGAGCGGTATTCCAGTAACCCGGCTTGTTGCTTCTGAGAGCGCCAAATTGACTAAACTTGAGGATGAGCTTAAACAAAGAGTTGTAGGACAGGATCAGGCGTTGACCAAAGTGGCACAGGCTATACGAAGATCCCGAGCTGGTTTGGCTGAGGAAAATAGACCGATTGGCTCTTTTCTTTTTCTTGGACCAACTGGCGTGGGCAAAACTGAAACTGCCAAGGCTCTGGCTTATGCCTTGTTTGATGATGAGCGGGCGTTGATCAGACTTGATATGAGTGAGTACCAAGAAGCCCACACTGTGGCTCGCCTAATTGGCGCTCCTCCAGGATACGTAGGTTACGAGGAAGGCGGACAATTAACTGAGGCCGTAAGAAGAAAGCCTTATTCTGTGGTTTTGTTTGATGAGATTGAAAAAGCTAATCCACAAATCTTTAATACTCTACTGCAAATTTTAGACGACGCAAGACTAACTGATGGCAGAGGAAGAGTAGTTAATTTTACTAACACAATTATTATTCTCACCTCTAATCTTCAAACTATGGATAAAGTTAGAGATTTTTTCAGGCCTGAACTTATAAATAGACTTGATTCTATTGTCATCTTTAATTCTCTAAATCAGGAGATGATTAAACAAATCATTGAACTGGAAATTAAAAAAGTAGCACAGCGTTTGGCAAAACAAAATTTAACTCTTGAGGTCACGGATATAATGAAAAAACATCTCCAATCTGTAGGTTTTGATGAAACCTACGGGGCTCGACCTTTAAGAAGAACCATAGATGAGCTGATAACTGATGAGATTGCTCTACAGATTATCGAAGGCAAAATAAAAGCAGGAGACAAAATTGTCGCAGATTATAAACAAAATAAAGTACAAACCTCCATCAAAAAACCCAACTAAAATTCTTGCGAATCATTTCTCTACGTATTTTTTCATAGGGCCTAGGTAGTAGTCTTTCCAGCCTTTGTCAATATCTGCATATTCTTCATCTGGAATATTCTCATGGATTAGATCAAGCTGAGTGGTCATACCGTCATCTGAATGAAGGTTAAATTCCACACGTGAGGGCTTGGCCCAATGACCCGATATCCATTCCTGGACTAATTTGACGTTTTGTTTCACCTCAATATTTTTGCCGTGAATCTCTCCACCCCAGAGTTTAAATTCTGTTCCTACTTTATCATTCATCACTACATTTGGACCTGCTCCCCAGCCTTCAATGGCTTTAGAATTGACTAACGCATCCCAAACTTTGGCAATCGGAGCTTTTATTTTTACGGACTGCTTTAAATTTTTCATATAACGACTTTGTTTTTTATAAATTTTACCCTCTCTTTTTCGAGTCTTTTTCTTTGAAACTTCATGCCGCCGAAAGCATAAGATTTAGATAATGAACCATCGGCAAAGACAACTCGGTGACAAGGAATGTTTTTGGGATCTTTATTGACATGAAGAATCCGACCTACCAAGCGAGGAGAAATTTTCAACTTTTTGGCAATTGCTCCATAGGTAGTCACTTTGCCCTTGGGAATTTTTGAAACTATATTGTACACACGTTGTTTGTTTTCCATATTAAAAAGCACATTATAACTGCTTGCGAATTGTCTCTGCAACTTCATTCATCTCTTCTTTGGAAAAAGTAAGAGGCTCAGTTGGAAGAACTGCTGCTTCCTCTACTGGTTCGTATCTTGGGACAACATGAATATGAGCATGAGGGATTAATCCATGAGTAAAAAATTGTGTCCACTTAGGATTAAGTGCTTTTTGTAGCGTCTTTGCTATTTTTAATGCCGTCGCCCAATATTCTTTAAACTCTGGTACATCGTGCACCCTGGAATAATGTTTTTTAGTCAATAACAAAATATGGCCTCTTGATTTGGGAAAAATATCCAATATCGCCATAAACAAATCGTCCTCGTAAATTTTATAAGTTGGAGATTTGCCTGCAACAATTTGGCAAAAAATACACTTTTCCATCCCTTTTATTATACATGCTATAATCAAATTGCTATGGAAAACGACCATCTTAAGCAAACAGCAAAAGCCATGGTGGTAAAAACTATTCTGGCCGCAGATGAAAGTAGTGGAACAATAAAAAAACGATTTGCCACCATCGGTGTTGAGTCAAATCCTCAAATCAATCGCCAATACCGCCAACTTCTTTTTACCGCAGAAGGGATTGAAAAATATATCAGTGGTGTAATTTTGTATGATGAAACTATTCGTCAGACAACAGACGAAGGGATACCCTTTCCTACTTTATTGACTAAAAAAGGTATCATTCCAGGAATAAAAGTTGATCAAGGTACAGCCAAATTTAAAGAAGATGGTGTTGATACTTATACAAACGGTCTTGATGGGCTGGCCGAGCGGTTTGCCGAATATAAAAACTTAGGTGCACGTTTTTCCAAATGGAGGACAGTCTATACTATCGCAGACGGATCGCCAACCAACGAAGCCGTAGAAAAAAACGCCAAAGATCTTGCTTCTTATGCTTTAGTTTCTCAACAAGCTAGCATCACTCCCATTGTCGAGCCAGAGGTACTTATGGATGGAGATCATCGGCTAGAAAAATGCAAAGAAGTAACCATCAACGTACTTACTGCAGTTTTTGCAGAATTAAAAAAACAGGGGGTGGATTTTAAGGGAATGATCCTTAAACCAAACATGATAACAGCTGGAAAAAATAATTCTAATCAAGCCCCTGTGGAAACTGTTGCTCAAGAAACGCTCAAAGTACTTCAGACAACTGTTCCCCAAGAAGTTCCAGGGATTGCTTTTTTATCTGGTGGTCAAAGTCCTGATCTAGCAACGCAACATTTAAACGCAATGAATAAGTTGAGAAGTGCACAGGAAACACAATATCCTTGGAGACTTACTGCTTCCTATGGAAGAGCCCTTCAGGGCGAGGCTCTTGAGGCTTGGGCAGGCCAAAGGGATAATGTTAAAACTGCTCAACAGGTATTTTTAAGTCGCGCTGCCAAGGTCTATAAAGCCAGTCTAGGACAATTATGAGGTGGACAACACTTACCGAACACATCTTAAAAGAAGAGCAAAAGATTCCAGGCGCTACTGGAAGGCTCACTTTGCTTCTTAATCAACTTAGCGAGGCGACAAAAATAATTGCCGCCCATGTCAAAAAATCCGGGCTTGTAGATATCGAAGGCCAAACGGGTGAAACCAATGTTTTTAATGAAGAGGTGCAAAAACTGGATAAGTTTAGCAACGATCTTTTGATTGATATCTTAACTGAAAGTGGTCAAGTCTCATTTATTGCATCGGAAGAACTTGAAAGACCGATTGAAATAAAAGGAAGCGGTGAATATATGGTTTTTATGGATCCATTGGACGGTTCTTCAAATATCGATACCAATGTCAGTATAGGAACTATCTTTTCTATTTACCACAGCAATAATAATTCCTTGCAACCTGGAAACAAACAGGTAGCTGCCGGATATGTGGTGTATGGTTCAAGTGTCATTCTGGTTTACAGTTGTGGCAAGAGTGTAAATGGATTTACCCTTGATCCGGGAGTTGGTAGTTTTCTTCTCTCTCATCCTAATATCAAGCTTCCTACTGAGCACTCGGAGTATTCAATCAACGAAGGATATTTTAATTTATATAAGGATTCACTAAAAGCCTATTTACAGAGTCTCAAAAATAGTGAGGCACCTTATAAGCTTCGCTATACCGGATCAATGGTTGCAGATATTCATCGCATTCTGATTAAGGGTGGGATTTTTCTTTATCCAAACGACTCTAAAAATCCTCAGGGAAAACTAAGACTAATGTTTGAAGTGAACCCTATATCTTTATTAGTAACCAGAGCAGGCGGGATGGTTGTAAGCAAGGGCCAAAGTCCTCTGGAAATAACGCCAGCTAGTTTACAGCAACGAGTGCCTGTGGTTTTAGGCAGCAGAAAAGAGGTTGAAAAATACCTGCGTTTCATGGAGAATAAAGAATAACCATGAAACGAGTAAAAGTTGGTTTAAACGGATTCGGCAGAATTGGCAGAGTCTTTACAAGAATCTCCCTTCTTAGAGATTCTTTTGATATAGTTGCAGTTAATACCAGAAAAACAGAGCCGTCAATGCTCGCCTATCTTCTGCAATACGATTCTATCTATAGAAAGTTCGCAAAAAATCTTCAAGCAAATGATAATAAGATAACTATTGAAGGGAAAAAAATCATAGCAACGAATTTTGCTCGCCCGGAAGACATTCCGTGGGAACAATACGAAGCAGATATTGTCGTTGATGCAACCGGTGTTTTTGTGACTACTGCTGATTTACAAAAACATCTTAAAGGCAGCGTTAAAAAAGTAATTATGACTTCCCCCTCCAAAGACGATGCCACTCCCCATTTAGTCTTGGGAGTTAATGACCAAGATTTTGATTTTACAAATAACAATATTGTCTCCAATTGCTCATGCACCACAAATAGTGCTTCACCCTTATTTAAAGTTTTGGATGATAATTTTAAAGTCGTCTCCGGATTCTTGACAACTTCTCACGCTTACACTCAAACCCAAAGCTTGTTGGATGATGCGGGAAAAACTGCTGATCGTTCCCGTGCAGCTGCTTTAAATATTGTTCCAACCACAACCGGTGCGGCAAAAGCTGTCATTAAAACACTGCCTCATCTTGCGGGAAAAATAGATGGGATGGCAGTAAGAGTTCCTGTGCCAATTGTCTCTTTTTCAGATGTCTCAGCTGTTGTAGAGAAACAAACAACAATCGAGAAGGTAAACCAAGTTTTCAAAACTGCCGCAGCCGGTTCCTTGAAAGGAATCTTAGACTATGCCACTGAAGTTTTAGTTTCATCTGATTATATAGGTTCCTCTTATTCCTCTATTTTTGATGCCAATTACACCAAAGTTATAAACGGCAACTTTGTTAAAGTTTTTGGCTGGTATGATAATGAATGGGGTTATTCAACAAGACTTGTAGATTTGGTAGAAAAACTTTCTAACTATGTCTGATGGAAAACTTACCTTCATAGACGAGATAGAGTTGACTAATAAAAAAATTCTTCTTCGGGCTGATTTTGATGTTTCTTTAAATCCTGATTTTACTATCGATGATGATTTTCGTATTCGCCAAAACCTGCCAACGATCAAATTTTTGCTAGGAAACAAAAATAGACTTATCTGTGTTGCTAAACTTGGCAGGCCTAAAGAAAGAAACCCACAGTATTCTCTAAAAATTGTTGCTGAGAGACTTAAACAATATCTGCCCAGCTATAAAATAAAATTGATTGATGATTTTTTGACAGACACGGGACAAGTACAAATTGATAGTCAGGCGGAAAATGAAATTTTGGTTTTGGAGAATATTCGTTTTTATCCCCAAGAAAAAGCCAATGATCAACAATTTGCCCAAAAATTAGCTGCGCTTGCAGATACATATGTAGAGGATGCTTTTGCAATGTGTCATCGTTATGAAGCCTCTATTATTGGCATACCTCAATATCTTCCAGCCTATGGAGGCTTGCTTTTAAAAAAAGAAATTGCCATGATTTCTAAAGCAACAAGTAATCCTCAAAGACCGCTTGTTGCTATTATAGGAGGAATCAAACTGGAGACAAAACTGGGAGTAGTCAACAGATTTTTATCCTTAGCCGATTACGTACTTGTTGGTAGTGGACTAATCCGATCAGTCTCTAAAGATACCAAAATTATCATTCCTTCTGATGCTGTTTTGGATAATGGCAGAGTGAAAGTAATTCCAGACCTTATGGTTGAAGATAAAATCATGGATATTGGCCCACAAGCTCAGGCTGAATTTAGCTTGATTATCGCTCAAGCTAAAACAATTGTTTGGAATGGCCCAATGGGTTATTTTGAAGATGTTAGATTTAGGAAAGGAACCGACGCCGTCTACGAGGCAATAATTAATAATCAAAATGCAGTCTCTATCGTTGGTGGCGGCAATACACTGGCAGCTATTGCCAAGAAAAACAATTTAGACAAAATCACTCATCTTTCCACAGGGGGCGGAGCAATGCTGACTTTTATCGAAAAAGGAACACTCCCGGGGATTGAAGCTCTGAGAAAATAAATTTTTATTTTCTAATAAGCTCAACTACTTTGTTTATTGGCTCAGGAGAAGTTACTGTAACAGTCTGCTGGCTTTTTTCTATTGACGGTAAAAAACTTTGGCCAACCACTGTATCATCGTTAAGCCAATACAAATCCAAATCCATTAGTGTATTTTTATTCCAGAACGTTCTGTACTGTCTATCGGGAAAAAGAAAAATCATTCCGTCAGTGTTATCCAATTTTCTGACAAACATCAAACCCTTTTCCCACTGCTGTTGATTTGTTGCAGTCAGCAATCTGTAATTACGACCATTAATTTTATAATCCAGCGCAGAATTGTTTTTATTTTTCAAAAGAAGAAACAAAACCAAAAATAAAAACAGGATTGTCAGGATGCCAATTAGATATCTTTTGTTCATTACCTTGAATAAAGTCCGACAAGTTGAGCTTCTTGGATAATATGTCCACTAATGGTTTGCACTAACTGTTTAACATCTGCTTTAGAATCCAAAGAAATGGTTGTATCCAAAGCATAAAGTTTGAAAAAATAATGGTGGGTACCTGATGGTGGACACGGACCGCCGTAACCTGGCTTACCAAAACTTGTTACACCTTCAACTGCTTCTTGAGGAACAGATTTTTCCTCAATCTTTGTTGTTGTGGGTGGAATATTCCACAGTGTCCAATGGGTCCAGGTTCCCGAAGGCGCATCAGGATCATCAACTATAAGAACAAGTGATTTTGCATTTTGCAAAATATCTGAAAATTCCAAGGGCGGGTTTATATTAGCTTTGTCGCAAGTATATTTTGATGGAATTTGTTGATTGTTTTGGAAAGCTGGACTTAAAATTTTCATTTTCGATTTAGAAATGATAGGCTTTATTGCCTGATTTTGCTGCCTATCTTTATTATCCAAATAATATGCAAAAAAACCAATAATAGTTAATAAGACGATGAAAAAGATGTAAGGAATGGTTTTCATGTGTGTCGGAGTGGCCGGACTTGAACCGGCGACCTTCCGCTCCCAAAGCGGACGTTCTGGCCATCTGAACTACACTCCGTGGATATTCATATTATACTATTTGCATGCCCAAAAAACGCACTCTTACTGCTCTATTAATAATTGCTGTGGCAATACTATCTGTTGTATTTAATCAAAAACCTTATAATTCTAATTTGGCCAAAAGTATTTCTCCAACACCAATAAGTAATGCAACGGTATCTGCACAAATTGCTACAGTAGCACGTGTTGTTGATGGAGATACGATTGTGATTGATAGCGGACAAAAAGTCCGCTACATTGGGATGGATACTCCCGAAACTCATGATCCGAGAAAACCTGTACAATGTTTTGGGCCCGAAGCCGCAGAAAAAAATAAGCAATTAGTTGAAGGAAAAATCGTTCGTCTGGTTAAAGATGTTTCTGAAACTGATAAGTATGGGAGACTCCTTCGTTATGTTTATTTGGATAAGCCTGCTACAACTGAAGCAATTTTCGTCAATGAGTATTTAGTTAAAGCTGGCTACGCTAGAGTTCTGACAATTCCGCCAGACGTCAAATACGCCGACCAATTCCTGAAAGATCAGCAGCAAGCCCAACAACACAACATGGGTCTCTGGTCCAAATGTGAATAGGTTTTTTTATTTCTTCGGTAAATTTTGCCAGATGCCAATTACGTTTCTTTCTGTATCAGTCACTCTTGCATAAAGACCCATATCCATGACTTGGGTTTTTGGCATCACTACTATTCCGCCTTTTGCTTCAACTTTTTTTACGTACTCATCAACATTGGGAACACTAATGACAATTACTGTGTTCACTTTTTGTCCTTTCATCCTTTCCATCAATCCCCCGTTTATTGCTCCTTTTTGCTGAAGCATCCCATCTTTATCAGTTTCTGCTGTATGGACTATGTAATATGCTCCTCCTCCTGGTAAGGGAATTTTTACTATCCCCCAACCAAATACATCTTTATAAAACTGCTGCATCCGTTTGACATCATCGCCCTCGATCTCAAAATGGACAACGCTATTTATTTTTTTTCACCTCCTTTAGTATAATTTCTATCCCACAATTGGCCAGTGAGACTGTGTCCTCCAAACATATTGCGTACAGCATTGAGTATTTTTCCCGTATATGACGGATTCTTTTCTGACTCTAGTCTAAATTTGACTGCCTCTTCGATTATTTTTGTTTTTACTCTTAGCTCTTTTGCTGTATCAACTGTCCAGTCAGCCTCACCACCACGAGGAACAGATCCTGCAACTACATTTAAATCTTCTCCAAATAATTTGAGTCCTTTTTCCAACCAGCCCATCAATTTTGATTCGATGACGCTTCCATGATTATAGACTTCTGCAACTTTTGCTAAATCCAGGTTATATTTTGAATACTTCATAATTGTAAATCCTTCGGCGATTGCTTGCATCATCCCGTATTCGATTCCATTATGGACCATTTTCACAAAGTGGCCTGCACCAACGCCAGCAAAAAATTCCACTCCTTGCGGTACGGTAAGATCAATATATAAAGGTAGAAGATAATCAAAAGATTTTCTCTCGCCACCTACCATAAAGCACGCTCCGTAGCGGGCGCCAGTTGGACCACCTGAAACTCCAACATCTACAAATTTGTATCCCCTTTGTTCCAATTGCCTACTCCTTTTAATATCATCTTTATAAAACGTATTTCCGGCATCAATAACAATATCTCCTTTTTGAAGATTGGGGAGTAATCCCCCTATTACCTCGTCAACTGGTTTGCCTGGCGGCACCATGATCCAAATTACTCGCGGTGATTTTAATTTTTTTACCAATTCTGCAAGAGTCGCTGCTCCCACAAGGCCCTCATTTTCCATCTGTCTTGCCACTTCATATGTTCTGTTGTAACCGATCACCTTCCATCCTTTTTCCAGAAGCTGTCTGGCAATACCTGTACCCATCTTGCCCAAACCAACCACCCCAATCTCATTTGCTAACTTTTCCTTAGGTTCGTTAATCAACTTTTCTGCTTCCTCTACGACGCCATTTGCGTTTGCTCTATATATGTGAAGTGGAACCTTATCTGCTTTCCAGGCAGCAATAATTGAATCAATAAACTTCCAAGTGGCTCTTACCTCGTCTGTGTCTAAAAAGAGAAGCTGATTTCCTTCTATACAGTCAAGAAGTAATTTTTCATATTCTTCGATGTATTGACCACTTTCAGATTTTTTCCGATATAAAAAATCAAGGCTTTGTTTTTCTACTTCAAGCGAAAGCCCAGGTTTTTTTGACAAAAAATATATTTTTATACTCTCTTCCGGCTCAAGTGAAAAAACAATTTTGTTGTTAAAGTGTCTTCCTGGAGGGCATAAACATGGAGATGCGTGTTTAAAATGAATAACCACTTCTTTGATTGGATCTTTCAACTTTTTGCCGCTTTCTAAAGTAATTGGCACTCCTTGCCAACGTGGAGAATCTAAAAAAGTTTTTACCTTAAAGTAAGTCTCTGTCTTGGATTTTGGTTTTACACCATTAATTTTAAGGTATCTCTGATATTGACCTCTAAATGTATATCGTTTGACTTCTTCGGCTGTCAACTTGCGCAATGACTGAAGAAGCTTGCCCCTGTTCCTGCGGACTGCTTCGGCAGCAAGATTTTGAGGATGCTCCATCGTTACCAGTGCTAACATCTGCAGCAGATGATTTTGGCCAAAGTCGATAAGCGCCCCAAGACCATCGTAAAAAGGTCCTCTTCCTTCTACGCCCAGAGTTTCCAATGCGCGTATTTCTATTTTTTCAATAAATTTGTTGTTCCAACTTTGCTCAAGTAGATTATTGGAGAATCTAAAATTTAAAATATTTTGCAGCATTTCTTTTGCCAGATAATGATCAATTCGATAGATTTGTTCTTCTTTAAACAACCTCGCCAAAAGAAGATCCAAACGTTCTGCTGTTTGGGAATCTTTACCAAATGGTTTCTCAACTAGAACTCTCGTCCAACCCTCCTCTGGCCCGCAAGGAATGGTTAAACCAGAGGAGGCGAGATGTTGAAACATTCCTTCATAATATTCTGGGGGAACTGCTAAATAGAAAAGCTTATTGGAGCAGACTTTCCATTCATTGTCTATCCTGCCTAGAGTCTTGGCTAAATTATCATAAGTGTCTTTATCTTTAAATTGACCTTGGTGATAGGAAAAAAGTTTTAAAAAAACCGGGATGTTCGTATCATTTTGCTTGAAATCTCTATGTGCTTTTAATATTTCAACTATATTACTTCTAAACTCCTCATCTGATAAGCCTCTTCTGGCAACGCCGATAATCCTAAACATCTTTGGAGTTTTGCCTTTTTTAAAGAGGTGAAATAAAGCAGGAGTAATTTTCTTGGTCATCAAGTCGCCGGTTGCCCCGAAGATTACAAAGACTGTAGGAATGTTTCTTGGAGCCATTGAGTTATTATACAGGACTTTGACGGTGATCTTCGCTTCTTACTAAATTAACTATTCTTTGCCACTCCAACTAAAAATCTAGATATTCCAACTCCGATCATAGATTTGCCAATAATTTTTTGGGGTGTCACACATAATGATCCTTTAACTCTTTTCTAATTCTCTCAAGTGCGTACTCATCAAGCGCCCAAACATTCATACTTTCCTGTGGTAAAGTTTCACCTTGCTCATTTTTTTCCCTAAAAGCTTGATCTACTTCACCACCAATATAACTATCTAAGGGAAGCGTTCCATAAGGTAGCATCCCAATGGAATGATTTATTCTGTTAACTGATCTTACAGTAGCTCGTGATAAACCAAAAACCAGATGCACTCCAGCCTGAGCTGCTTGCTCAATTAACTTTACCTTTAAGGCAGCATTTAACCCTTTTACTTTATGTTCATGATCCTTAGCCGAGTAACCCATTTTTCTTATGTGAAGAACTTTCTTATGCATGATTATTTTAACATCCTCTGTAGCTGCAACTGCGTAGAGTCTTTCATCTCCTTTGTTACGCGCTACGCAAACTGTATAGCGACCATTGCCTTCAACCATCTCAATAATTTCTGTTTCTATATCAAGTGGGTAATTCGCAAACGAGTTTTTATACATGCGTACAAGGTCCTTTCGATCTTCATCATTAAGTTCTCCGGTTAAACGTTCTAATTCAAAATCTTGATCCCTAGCGGCAAAAAGATATTCCCTTAGGGGATCTCCTGGTTTTGCTGATACTTCTTCAACTAAGAGTTTTACCGCATCTTGCGTTTCTTTTGATGGTATTCTGCCTGGAAAATTACGGCCAAAAAATACAAAACTATAACCATTATGCAAGGGAATCTTTGCTTCACGCATGAATTCTCTACCTTCTGCTGCCGCTGCAACAGTTACTTCATCCAAAATGCTATCTGGTATTAAAGAACGAACTGCGTAGCGAGTTATTTTTTTTTCTTCTCCAGTGGCTGGATCTCTCCAAACAATTTTTTTTCCATCCTCATTGACTTGATCAAGAAGTACACCAAGTTCAGATACACCAGTAATCGGAATCATGCTATTAGCTCTTAGAATTTGGGCATTTTTATTAAATTCTGTTCTGTCAAGAGTGCCAAATCTATATGAGTCTTGTGTTTCTACCGGCGCTAGTTCATGTATTAGTGACATACTATGGGTTAATTATATACATAAAGTTACTGTTTTTCAACAAAGTAACCGGCTGCTCCGGCTGGGCGAGAGAAGGCGTATACATCCTCCACTCCTAGACTTCTGGCCAGCAGCATTACCACTTCTATAAGCTGCACAGCTACGGAAGCCCCCTCTTTTAACTTTATTTCCTGCGTAATTTGTGGGTATTTAAGCAGCATGTTGTAGCCAAGGCTGCGCTCATCCTCTGGCCTAGCGTTGGGCAGCAAACAAACTAATGCTGCTCCTTTGGTAAAACCACCTTTTGGCTTGGCATGAAAGCCCAAAACACTATCCCTGCCGCTTTCAAGATAAGCCTGCATTTGCGAAGAAGTAGGGATTTTTTTAACCTGCGGAATGGGTTCCTGACGATAATTTGAACTGCAGATTGCCACGCAAATCAAGGCTTTTCCCTGTGAGTCTAAAACTCTTTTATTACCTACAAGATCAGCATAGGTGATAGAACAAAGTTCCTTTTGCGAAAGATTTGTTTGGATTGTACAGATTAAACCTTGTACTTTATTGTCTTTGTCTAAGGCGATTATGATAATCGTTTGCCTGATTTGATCCCTGAAGGTCTTCATGTCTGTAGTTAAGGGATCCCAGGCATAGTTATAAAGTGCAAAGGCTTCTTTTATGTAGGGAGATTTTAAGCTCAAGCGAAAAAATCTATAGTTTCGGTTTGCAACAATCAAATCTATCGGCTCAAACGAGGCAGACGGAATATTTTTCTTCAAAATTGAGCGTTGTACCTTACCAGTTGAGGTAAGAGGAAGATCTTTTTGGTTGATCGTAGCCAGATATTGAGGTGTTTCATAATCGCTTATATCAGTTGAGCCTGCTAATAACTTTTCCTTCAATATGATATTTGCTTTAACAACGTCTTTTTTTTTCCAGCAAATGACTGCTCCTATTTCCTCTCCATATCGCTTATCCGGAATTCCAATCGCATATACCTGATCTATGTTAGGACTTATCTGTTTCAATTTGTTCTCAATTGCAACCGGAGAAATGTTAATACCTCCCTTAATAATAATTTCTTTTTTTCTACCTTTAAGAAAAAAGTATTTTTCTCCGTTTATTTTCTTAAAATAACCAATATCTCCGGTTCTAAAGTAACCATTTTTGAAGCCTTCTTTGAGTCCCAAGTAGCCTTTCATCACAACTGGTCCTTTCACTACCACCTCTCCTTCTTTGCCCTCTCCAACAATTTTGCCTTTTTCATCCATAATTTCAACCGTTGCCCATTTCATTGTTTTTCCGATACTATTGGTGTCAACCAATTGTTGATAAAGTTTTTGTTTAAGATCCAGAGGAACTCCAGTTACCCTTAAAGCAGTTTCAGTTTGCCCGTAACCCTGGAAAAGAGGAATTTTAAATAGTTGCATAAATTTTTTTACGTCGCTTACTACCACCGGCGCAGAACCAATTTGAATTCTATTTAATTTCAATTTATTCTTGACAGAGTCATATTCTTTTTTTCTAGAGAGTTGGTCAAAACAAATCGATGCAACGATTGAACTAAAAGTTGATGAAGAGATTGCTGCTTGCTGCCAGAATTTTGAGTTAGAGTAACGAGGAAAGATAGCAATACTTCCTCCTGCCAGTAAAGTCGCTAAACAAAAGGTTGTGGAATTTATGTGATGAAGTGGAAGATTTAACATAAATCTGTCGTCTTTTTTAATCTGAAACCACTCTTTTATCCCATCTGCATTTGCAATTAAATTTTCAAGACTAAGCTGTACGCCTTTTGGATGGGCAGTTGTACCTGAGGTAAATAAAATTAAAGCTTGATGATTAATGTTTTTTTTCCAATTGGTCTTTGAGCTAAACTTTTTACTAATAGTGGGTAGTTCAATTAAACTCGAAGTCAAAAAAATTTTTTCTTTATCTGTAAATATGTTTTTTTGAGTAACAATAAATTTCGGCTTTATCAGCTTTATTTTATATAAGTGATCTTGCAATGTATCCTTTTTTACATCCAAAGGAGAGGTGATAACCCCAATTGCCCAAGCAGCCCAACTCACCATAAGCAATTCGGGGGAATTTTCCATTGCGATAGCAATTACATCACCCTCTTGTACATTTAATTCTGATAACCATGAAGCGATAGCTGAAACTTTATTTACCAACTTTTCCCAAGAAATTGTTTGCTGAAGCTTGCTTTCTTTATCATATTGAAACAAGGCTGGGTTCTTTTTTTTTCCATCTGCAAGAGTGGAAAGATGGGTGTAAAGGTTAGTTAAAGGTAAGAATAATTGCATTACTATGTAGTCGTAAATTAACTTTGTATCATTCAAAAGGATTAGGGACTTGCAGTTGGACTTGGTGTAGGAGTTGAGGTAGGGGTAGGAGTTGAGGTAGGGCCTCCTTGGTAGTTGAAATTTCTTACCAGATCAGTCGTATCGGATGAAACTGTGCTCTTGACATGCAGCTCAAAGCTGTGATTACCATTGGAAAGATTGTTGACACAGACCGACTTATCAGTAAAATCAGACCAGGAGCTGTTGTCAATTCGATATTGCCAGACAACCGAACAATAAGAATTGTCCTTGTATTCAATATTAAAACAGACTGGATTATCAGTAACGGTCTGGCTTTCTGTTGGACTAGTTATTTCTATTGGACCAACTTCTTTCTTACAGGCTGGGGTCTGGGTTGCAGTAGCAGAAGCTGTTTTATCAATTGTCACCGGGATAATGGTTACTGCACTTTTGGCTGTGGGAGTCGGCTCTGGTTTATTTTTGCTTTGCAGATTGTTTAAATTAAGCAAGAATATTGTAACTAAAACTGGGATTGTTAGTATCGCACTAACTATTTCTATGTGGCGTTTCTTGTCAATAGATTTGTACCATTTTTTTATTTTTTCCACACTATATTTTATCAATTTTCGAAGCCAAAATAAAATCATTTAGCGACAACCCCCCAATGACATGGGTAAACAATGTAACGCGAACTTTATTCCAACCATAAAGAAAAATATTGGGGTGATGATTTTCTTTTTCTGCAACCTCACCCATTTTATTTACAAAAGCTAGGGCCTCCTTGAAGTTTTTAAATTTGAATGTTCGTTGAAGTTTTTTATCTTCAACAACTTCCCATTCTTTCACCTGATCAAGATATTGGGAGAATTCCTTGCCCTTTAGAGGCTCCATCCCACCCTCACACGGCACACATTGCTGTTTAGTTAGATTAACTTTTGCCATTTTTCCTCCCATAAAATTGGATTTTCAAACCACAAATCCACCATTTCTTTTTCTTTTTGGGATAAGTGCCTCTTTTTAAAAGCTGTGTCAACAATTATCCTACCCGTGGTCAACGAATACAATTTTATTTTATTTTTAGCCAGCAATTCCAAGGCCTTACTTATTTCATATGTGGTAGTTGTTATACAATATTCAACTTCAGCTCCTAGTTCTCGCAGACTTTGGGCATTGTTAACAGCGCTATTGCCAGTTGAGATTTGATCCTCAATTACTAAGACCCTGCTCCCTTTTTTTAAATAACCTTCTACTTTCCCGCCTTTACCGTAGGCTTTAGTAGTTGGCCTAACATAAACCATTGGCAGATTTAATCTGTCTGCTATCAGAGTGCCTTGGGGTATAGCAGCTGTGGCTGTTGCAGAAATATAATCTATTTTAGCTGGACCGATACTGGAGTTAATTATGTCAAGATAATAATTAATTATTTTATTTCTAATTTCAGGATAAGATATAATTAATCTATTGTCCAAATAAATGGGACTTTTTAATCCAGTCGTATAGGTATAAGGAGGATCAAAACGAAAAGTGACTGCTTTTATTTTAAGAAAGATTTTGGCTACCTCTTGAGCAATTTTGCTATCAACAATGGCTCTACTCATAGATTTATCTGTATTTATTAATTTCTTCTTTTAACTTCCGGGTTGCTTCTCTGGCCTCCTGGGCAAAATCTTTACCATCTGAAGCATACAAAATGCTTCGGCTTGCATTAAAAATAATTCCTGCTCCCTTGTTATCAATTCCTGATTCAACTGCTTGCTTAATTTCGCCTGCTTGAGCTCCTATTCCGGCAGAAAGAAAAATCTTATCGGGAAAAATTATCCGTAACTTTTTGAGTTCTTGTGGATAAGTTGCCCCAACAAAAATACCCATATTATTAAAATTCCAGGCTTTAATTTTTTTGGCAATTGCCAAATAATAAGGTTCTCCATCTACCAATAAATCCTGAAACATTTTGGCATCTGGATTAGACGTTCTTATAAGTAAAAAGGTGGTTTTGTCCTGGTAGTCAAAAAATGGTTGCAAAGCATCAAGTCCTGGATAAGGGTAGACAGTAACCGCATCAATTTGCCAATAATCAAACACCGCTTTAGCATACATTTTTGAAGTATTACCAATGTCACCTCTTTTTGCATCCAGAATTACAGGAGTCTGCGGATATTTTAGTTGAATAAACTCTATAGTTTTTTTGAGTTGCTCCAACCCTTCAAGCCCGTAAGCTTCATAGAAGGCAATGTTTGGCTTGTAGCAGGCTACAAGATCGTGTGTTGCATCAATTATGGCCTTATTAAAAGTAGTCAGAGGCAGTTTCTGTTGTTTTAAACTTGTAGGCAGTTTGTCAATATCCGGATCCAATCCCACGCAAACTAAAGAATTATTGGCTTTAATTGTTTTGGTTAGTTTTTGCTGAAAGTTCATGGATAAGTTCTTGAACTAACTTGCTGGGTTTATTATTATAAATAATTTTCTTCTCCGTGCCCTTTTTAATTTTCTTAGTTAACCTCTGAAGCTCATCGGCAATTCCGCCAGTTTGCGTTAGAACTGCAACTATTTTTCCCATATCCACTAGATTTGTAAATTCGTTAAGGCTTCCCCATCTACCTGCAATTATGATACCAGCATCACAGGTAGCAGTTGAAATGACGTTTCTGTATTTCTTGCAAACTGCAGGACTGCTGATAAAACTAAAGTTTTTAGGCATATAGGTAAGCTTAGAATAAATGGAAAGATCGTCCTCTGGAGTGGCTATTTTTTGCTGTTTAAAATTAAGCTCTGGGGAAAATCCCCAAACCTCAGTTCCTGCTTTTTTTGCTGCTTCGTAAGCTACTATATAAGGAGCCCCTGTGCAGGCTCCTGTGATAAGAATAACTCTGTTTTTAGCAAGTTCTCTTCCTAATTCCTGAAGTTTATTAACTAACCTCGTATCTGTACCTATCGGAGAGCCAAAAATACCAATCTTATACTTTCGCTTTGCCAGCATCCTGCATGTATTATAGTCAGAATTTTGCTTTTATTCCAGAGGCAATGTAAGATTATTTATAGCCCAATGGAAATACATATACATGGCCTTTCCAAAAAACTACTGATTCTGTTTTTAATAACTACCATTTTAAATCTTTTGGCTCTAGATGTATGGATTTTGGTAGTCAATAATAAAAACACCCTTAAAAAAACAGGTTCAAAAGTTACTGATACTACACCAATCACCACTTCTTGTCCGCAAAGTTGTCTGATACAAATCCACCAAGCTACAGCAGCAGTCGTAACAACTCCAACTACAGCAACCACAAATACTACAACTTCTTCCTCTTCCCAAGCACAAGAGATCTATATTACGATCGGCTCTGGAACCAATTCAACAGATGACTGGGAAGATATTTCTGGACTGCAGGTGTATGTAGACAGCACAAAGTACGGCAGGATCAATAGTGTCCTGTTTGAAGCCTCTGTTCATATCCCAACTCTGAATGAATGGGCAAATGTTAGACTTTTTAACGTAACTGATAAACATCCAGTTTGGTTTTCTGAAGTCTTTTTTCCAGGTGGAAGCCCTGCTACACTTTTAGTTTCTCAACCGATAACTCTTGACCAGGGTAATAAACTTTATAAAGTCCAAATGAAAACTCAACTTAAATATCAAGCTTTTCTTGATCAGTCGAGAATTCATATTACTACCTACTAGACTCTATGAAATAAATATCACTTGCATTTTAAAAACAGATGGATAATACTAGTGGTGTGAGCAAAAGTCATTTTCAGACTAAAGCCTACCTTTCAGCCTATTTAGCTGGTCTGTCAGCTCTGGCTTACGCTTATTTTTTTATTCTCGCCAAACACGTAGCTTTTTCCAGCTTATTTCTAATGCTTTCTGGATTGTTCGCTTTGCCAGTTATGGTCGCTCTTTTCCTTAAGTTTAGAAAAACAGACGAGGGAATTGCTTTGCTTGCGGTAGTTTTGGGCTTTGCTGGTGGTGTGGGGACACTTGTTCATGCTGGATACGACCTTGCCAATACCATCAATCCTCCACCAATAATCAATGCAACTTTGCCCAGTCAGATCGATCCTCGAGGTTTGCTTGCTTTTGGTATAACGGGAATTGCAATATTAAAATTCTCTTGGCTAATAAAACAAGATAAAAAATGGCCATTGAACCTTGGTAATTTAGGTTATCTTTCTGGAGTTCTTTTGGTGCTAATTTATTTAGCCAGACTAATAGTACTAAGTCCCACCAACCCCTTGCTCCTTTATCCCGTACTTATTGAAGGCTTTATCATTAACCCACTCTGGTATCTGTGGTTGGGGACTAACTTAAAAGGATAAAATTGCCACACCCGCAACAGTAAGAGCAATGCCGACAATTTTTAAGAGATTAAGAGGTTCTTTAAGGAAAAACCAAGAAAGAATAACCACAAGTACCACATAGCTTGTAGAGATTGCTGATGCCAAACCAACAGGCAATTTAGTTAAAGAAAAAACAAAAAGAAGCGATCCTGCTGCCATCAGTAATCCAGCAAAAGCTCCCAAAGCCAGGCCTTCTGAGGGAAACTTGAAGTTTTTTTGGGCCAAATACATTGCGGGCAAAGTTATAATCAGCATACCAATTGCCATCAGCAGATTGATCTGATAAACATTAAGATTCTTCATTACAAACTTCATCAAAAAAGACGCTACTCCAACAAATATTATGTATCCGGCTAAATAAATAAAACCCAGGCTCATATTATTATTTTAGGTAATTGCACCTGAAATTACAGAAAAACTGTAAGATAAAGGTGCGCCATGTTCAAGTATAGCAAATTAACACACAAACAGTTTCGGCAGTTACTTGACTGTTTTGTTCTGGGATTACCGGCACTGCAGGTAGCAAA
>OBEQ010735773.1_pt1 | contig 30429 bp, 33 predicted proteins | sample 1670901 | NCBI WGS metagenome assembly OBEQ01 (sample SAMEA104232315, study PRJEB22302) | groundwater metagenome | biome: forest; feature: aquifer; material: groundwater | place: USA | collected 2011-08-07 | depth 5.4 m
CGATCTCCGTGGATTGCAATGCCACTTACTGTTATCTCGACCCTTACGAAGGCGGAAAGATCGCGGTTGCCGAAGCCGCGCGAAATGTCGCTTGCAGCGGTGCCGCGCCTCTTTCCATTACCAATTGTCTTAATTTTGGTAATCCGATGAAACCGGAAATTTTTTGGCAGCTCAAAAAATGCGTGGAGGGCATGCGGGACGCGTGCCACGCGTTTGGGACGCCGGTTTCCGGCGGCAATGTTTCTTTGTACAATGAAAGCCCCAAAGGCGCGATTGATCCGACGCCGACCATCGGCATGGTGGGCCTGATCGAAGGTTATGAGCCTGTGACTTCTTACTTCAAGAAAGAAGGTGATAGTGTCATTCTTCTGGGGCAAACCAAAGAAGAACTCGGCGGTTCGGAATTTTTAAAGGCTATCTTCAACATGAAATCGGGCCAGCCTCCGGGACTGGATCTTAAAGAAGCGAAAACGCTTGTGGATTTGCTCGTATCGCTCGCGAAAAAAGGTTTGATGGAATCGGCCCACGACTGTTCCGAGGGCGGGCTTGCGGTGGCTTTGGTAGAAGCGTGTATCATTGAAAAAGGCAGAGAAATCGGCGCTGTCGTGAATGTGGAACAGGGAAATTTATCCAAGGAAGCATTGTTGTTCGGTGAATCGCAGTCGCGTGCGGTGATCTCGATTGACCCGCAAAATTTGAAAAGCGCCGAAGGCCTCATCCAATCCTTCCGTTTTCCTTATCAGGTTATTGGAAAAGTCGGGGGAAGCGTTCTTTCGATCAGCGAGCTTGTCCGTATTCCGGTCCGAGTGTTGTCGCACACATGGCGCCGCGCGATCGGCACGCGGATGGAGATATAATGGATAAGATTATCCAAGATTTGGAGCAGATCTCAAGATCGGCTAAAAGCAACTCGGTTTCTGAAGCTAAGAGCGCGATAAAAAATATACGCGAATTATTGAAAAATATGAACGTAGGGATGAATCATGAATCGCCCCTACAAAAATTGGATCAGGAGCTTGCCACGTGGCAGGCGAAACTTGAGGTGATATTCAGAGAACCGGTTGGAAGAAACGGCATGGCCAAACATGCGCAGTATTGGATAACCGTCATTGCGAGGAGCCCCCGCCGTTTGCTTCGCAAAGCGAAGCTGCGGGGGCGACGAAGCAATCTCATACCGGTACTTAAGAAATATAATTCGGTAGGAGATTGCTTCACCACGTCCCCGCTTCTTGCTTTCGCAAGAAAGCAGCGGGGACCACGTTCGCAATGACAAAGGATAACATGGAACTAAAAGACAAATGCGGCGTTTTTGGGATTTTCGGCCATAAGGACGCCGCCTATTTGACTTACCTTGGTCTTTACTCGCTTCAGCACCGCGGCGAAGAATCGGCCGGTATTGTGGTTTCGGACGGCAAGAAAATGTCGTCACACCGCAGCATGGGCCATGTGCAGGATGTGTTTGACGAAAGCAAATTGCACACCTTGGCCGGCGACCGGGCGATCGGGCATGTGAGGTATTCCACGACGGGTTCGAGCAATCTGAAAAACGCCCAGCCTATTTTAGTGGATTATTCCCGCGGTGAAATAGCGATCGGCCATAACGGAAATATCGTGAACGCCGACATTCTCCGTTCCGAACTTGAGGCTTATGGCTCTATTTTCCAGACAACAACGGACAGCGAGATCATCATTCATCTGATGGCCAAGCCCGCGCTTCGCAACGTGGAAGACGGCGTGATCGACGCTTTGAACCGCGTGCAAGGCGCTTACTCGCTTGTTTTTTTGACGCACAATTTTTTGATCGCCGCGCGGGACCCTCAAGGGTTTAGGCCTCTTTGGCTCGGGAAAAAAGACGGCGCGTACGTTGTGGCCTCCGAAACTTGCGCATTTGACATGATGGACGCGGAAGTCATCCGCGAAATAGAATCCGGAGAAGTGGTTTTCATTTCATCAAAGGGCCTTCGTTCCGTCAAGCTGACCTCGGAAAACTCCGCGCACGCGCACTGCATTTTTGAGCATGTTTATTTCGCCAGGCCTGATTCGAAAATATTCGGGGAAAATGTCCACATGGCCCGAGTGAAATTTGGCCGTCAGCTGGCCAAAGAACAACCGGCCGAAGCGGACATCGTGATCCCGGTGCCGGATTCGGGAAACTCGGCGGCGCTTGGATTTTCTTTGGAATCCGGCATTCCTCTCGAATACGGCATCATCCGCAATCACTATGTGGGCCGCACGTTCATTCAGCCAAGCCAGGGAATGAGGGATTTTAAAGTGCGCGTGAAATTTAATTTCGTGAAAGAGGTTTTAAAAGGAAAGCGTATCGTGGTGGTGGATGACTCGATCGTCCGCGGCACAACGTCCAAGATGCGCGTGAAGAGTTTGCGTCAGGCTGGCGCCAAGGAAGTGCACTTGCGGATCAGTTGTCCGCCGCATAAATTTCCCTGCGCCTATGGCATTGATTTTCCGACGCGCGAGGAGCTCATCGCGAACAAATATTCGCCAGAGGAAATCCGAAAGTATTTCGAATGTGATTCGGTCGGGTATCTTTCGCTGGAAGGAATGCTCGGGTGCGTTGCGTTTCCCAAAGAAAACTATTGCACGGCGTGCTGGACGGGAAACTATCCCGTTCATTTCGAGGGAATCGATAAGTATCACGCGGAGAAATGTGGCAGATGAAAAGCGTCACTTACAAATCAAGCGGCGTGGACATCGACAGGGCCAATGGTTTTGTCGAAAGCATCAAGTCCTACGCGAAGCTTACGAGACGTCCCGAGGTGGTGGCCGGCATTGGCGGTTTCGGGGCGCTTTGCCGGCTTCCCAATAAAAAATATAGAGATCCGATCCTGGTGAGTTCCACGGACGGCGTTGGGACCAAGCTTAAACTCGCTCAAATCGCCGGACGTTACGAAGGCCTCGGCATAGACCTCGTGGCAATGAACGTGAACGATATCTTGACGCTTGGGGCTGAACCGCTTTTTTTTCTGGATTATTTCGCGGTGGGGAAATTAAACCAGCCCATGATGGAAGCCGTGATCAAGGGGATTGCCGAAGGCTGCAAACTCGCGGGTTGCGCGCTGGTCGGAGGCGAAACGGCCGAGATGCCGGGTCTTTACAGGCACGGTGATTTTGACTTGGCCGGTTTTTGCGTGGGCATTGTGGATCGGCACGAGATCATTGATGGAAAAAAAGTAAGACCGGGCCATGTGATCATCGGCGTGGCCTCGAGCGGCATCCATTCGAACGGTTTTTCATTTGTCCGCAAGGTCTTAAGAAATGATTTTGTGCTGGCCAATGCCGAGGAGATTTTAAAGCCCACGAAAATTTATGTGAAGCCTGTTTTGTCGCTTATTGAGAAAGAACCCATTCTTTCAATGGCGCACATCACCGGCGGCGGATTTATTGACAACATCCCGCGTGTGCTGCCTGAAGGCTGCGGCGCGAAGATTCACATCGGCTCATGGCCTGTCCCCCGGGTTTTTCGCTGGATTGAGGAAAGCGGCAACGCCCAGGCCAAGGAAATGTACCGGACTTTCAATATGGGCATCGGCATGGTTTTGGTTACGGAGAGAAAGCGGTCTCTGAAAGTAATTTCTCATCTTTCGAAATTCAAGGAACGCGCCTGGGTTATCGGTGAAATCGTAAAAGGCCAAGGAGTTTATATTCAATGAAGGTACTGGTGATGGGAAGCGGCGGCCGGGAACACGCGATTTGTTGGAAGCTCGCGCAAAGTCCGAAACTCAAAAAACTTTACGCGGTGCCCGGCAACGCGGGCATGGCCGAGGTGGCGGAGCTGGTTGATCTGTCCGCCAAAGACCAGGAAGGTCTTTTGAAATTCTGCAAGCGTGAAGCGGTCGATCTGGTGGTGGTAGGTCCCGAAGCGCCGTTGGTGGAAGGCATCGTCGATCGTTTTACGAAGGAAGGGATAAAAATCTTTGGGCCTACGCAATTTGCCGCCCAGCTTGAAGGTTCAAAGGCTTTTTCGAAAAACATGATGAGGAAACTTTCAATTCCCACCGGTGAATTCGAAGTCTTTGATTCGGCCGACCGGGCGATGGACTATGTGGCTAAAAAAGGCATTCCGATTGTCGTGAAAGTCGACGGCCTTGCCGGAGGCAAAGGGGTTGTGGTGGCGCATTCGATGCCAAAGGCCATGGAAGCGATACATCTGGATATGGTGAAGAAAGTTTTCGGGAAAGCGGGGGACAGGATTGTTATTGAAGAACACCTCGACGGCGAGGAAGCTTCCGTGATTGCCGTGACTGACGGCGAAACGGTGAAGCTTTTGGCCTCAAGCCAGGACCACAAAAGAATTTTTGAAGGCGATCACGGGCCGAACACCGGAGGGATGGGTGCTTATTCACCCGCGCCGGTCGTAACAGAAACGCTTGAAAAGGAAATACTCGATAAAGTTTTTATGCCGATTGTGGGAGAATTTAAAACGCTCGGCCATCCTTTCACGGGTTTTTTGTACGCGGGTATTATGATCACTCCGCAAGGATTTAGGGTGCTGGAGTTTAATGTGCGGCTCGGCGACCCTGAAACTCAAGCGATACTGCCGCGATTGAAAAATGATTTGCTTGAAATTTTGCTCGCGGCCGTTGAGAACCGGCTTTCGGAAGTCCGGCTGGAATGGAAAGACGAGGACTGTGTTTGTGTCGTGATCGCTTCCGGCGGTTACCCGGAAGAATTTGAGGTCGGCAAGAAAATTGCTGGGCTTTCCGCCGCGAAGGAATTGCCCGGCATCCATATTTTTCACGCGGGGACCAAGCGCGAAAACGGCGATCTCGTCACGGCGGGCGGCCGCGTGCTGGGCGTCGTCGGAAACGGGCGGGGACTTTTTGAGGCGCTTTCGAAGACCTACAATGCCGTCGAGAAAATATTTTTTGACAAGATGTATTACCGCAAGGACATCGGCCACCGCGCTGTTCGGATTGCGAAATAGCGCTTTGCCGTGGCAGTGAGGAGAAAATTATGAAACCGATTGTTGCTATATTGATGGGCAGTGATTCGGACGCCGACTATTTGAAACCGTGCGGCGAGGTTTTGCGCGAGTTTGGGGTTCCATTTGAAACCAAGGTTCTGTCAGCCCACCGGACTCCGGATGAAACCGTTTCATTTACGAAGTCCGCCAAGAGAAACGGTATCCGTGTGATGATTGCCGCCGCGGGCGGAGCAGCGCACTTGGCGGGTGTTGTTGCGGCCAATACACCGCTGCCGGTGATCGGTATTCCCGTGGAAACCGCAGCCTTAAAAGGCCTGGATTCTCTTCTTTCGACGGTTCAGATGCCGGCGGGGATACCGGTGGCAACCGTGGCGGTGGGTTCAGGAGGTGTCCGCAACGCGGCCTTTCTGGCTCTCCGAATCTTGGCACTCTCGGACCCGAAACTTGAAAAGGCGCTCGAGGATTATAAAAATAAAAACAGGGATAAGATTTTAAACAAGAAAGTAACTTTGTGACACGTCATTGCGAGGAGGTCGCCGCAGCGACCGACGAAGCAATCTCAGCAATCTATTTGAGATTGCTTCACCACGTCCCCGCTTCTTGCTTTCGCAAGAAAGCAGCGGGGACCACGTTCGCAATGACAGAGCGATTTATATGAAAAATATTCTTTTCGTATGCACAGGCAACAGCTGCCGTTCCGTGATGGCCGAGGGGTTTTTCAAAAAAATGACACGGGGCCGCTCGGGTGAATTTTCGTGTTCCTCCGCCGGCGTCAGCGCGATGGACGGGCTTCCCTCTACCGATGAGACGGTACGCGCAATGAAAGAAGAAGGGGTGGATGTTTCAGGCCATCGATCCCGGCAGCTGACACCCGCACTGGTGGGTGCGGCAGACAAGATATTTGTCATGGAAAAAATGCACAAAGACTGGATTTTGGATCTTTTTCCTGAGGCAAAAAACAAGGTTCATCTTTTGACGGAATTCGCTTCACCCGGCCAAGTGAAAATGACGGGGACGGGCATTCCCGATCCGATCCGGATGTCCTATAGTTTTTACAAAAATGTTTTAGACATTATTCATAATTGCGTGAAAAATCTCGCGGAGAGCCTATGAAAATCGTATTGGGAGCCGATCATGGCGGCTTTTCTTTGAAAGACAGCATCAACCAATTCTTGGTCAGAGAAGGTTACCAGACCGTGGATTACGGCACCAAAACGCCCGAACCGTGCGATTATCCCCGTTACGCTTATAAAGTGGCCAGGGCTGTTTCAAATAAAAAAGCGGACCGTGGCATACTGATCTGTAAAAGCGGGAACGGCATGGCAATCGTGGCCAATAAACTTCCGGGTGTGCGGGCCGCGATCTGTTTCGACAAAAGTGTGGCGGCTCTTTCACGCCAGCACAATGATGCCAATGTCCTTGTGCTGGGTTCCGAGCATCTTTTAGATGAGCCTGAGCCGATCGTGCGTTCTTGGCTTGAGTCTGTTTTTGAGGGAGGCCGCCACCAGCGGCGAGTTAACCAGATAAGCCGCATTGAAAAACAGTTTTGTCAAATTTCCAAAACGAAGAAGGCTGTCAAACGGAAGGTTAAAAAAAGAAGATGAATGAGCTGTTCAAGAAAGATCCGGAAATATTCCGGGCGATTTTGAAAGAGACCCAAAGGCAGAACGACAATATCGAGCTTATTGCGAGCGAGAACTTCACAAGCCTTGCGGTCATGGAGGCCGTCGGCTCTTCGCTCACGAACAAATACGCCGAAGGCTACCCAGAGAAAAGATGGTACGGCGGCTGCGAATATGTGGACGTAGTCGAGAATCTTGCGAAGGAAAGGGCCAAAAAACTTTTTGGCGCCGACCACGTAAATTTCCAGCCTCATTCAGGATCGCAGGCCAACGCCGCCGTTTATTTTGCGGCGCTTTCGCCCGGCGATACGGTGCTGGCGATGAATCTTTCCCACGGCGGCCACCTGACACATGGCCATCCGATGAATTTTTCCGGCATGTTTTTTAAGATCGTACCCTATGGCGTGAGCGCCAAAGACGAGCGCATTGATTATGATGAGATTGAAAAATTGGCTCTGGAACACAAACCCAAGATGATTCTGGCCGGTGCTTCGGCGTATCCCCGCACGATTGATTTTGCGCGTTTTAGGAATATTTGCGATAAAGCAGGCGCCGTCCTTTTTGTGGACATGGCTCATATCGCGGGTCTTGTGGCGGCGGGTCTTCATCCGAGCCCCGTGCCTCACGCGGAGTTTGTGACGACTACCACGCATAAGACTTTGCGGGGGCCCCGTGCCGGGCTTATTCTGTGCCGCGAGGAATTTGCCAAAAAAATTGATTCGCTTGTTTTTCCGGGGCTTCAGGGCGGGCCCTTGATGCACGTGATCGCCGGAAAAGCGGTTGCATTAAAAGAAGCGCTCGAGCCGGAGTTTAAAGTTTATCAAACTCAAATCGTGAAAAACGCGAAGGCCTTGGCCGACGAACTAATAAAGAGAAAATACCGCCTTGTTTCAGGCGGCACGGACAATCATTTGATGCTGGTGGACGTTGTTAAAAGAGGCCTGACGGGAAAAGAGGCCACTGAGGCGCTCGACAAGGCCGCAATCACGGTTAACAAGAATGCGATTCCTTTTGATACCCAGAGTCCGTTCAAAGCCGGCGGCATACGGCTTGGCACACCCGCGGTGACGACACGCGGCATGAAAGAAAAAGAAATGGTTCAGATCGGCGGGTGGATCGACGAGGTTTTGTCTTCTATCGGTTCGGATGCGAAGATTTCAGAAGTCCGGGAAAAGGTAAAGTCTTTGACGAAACAATTTCCGTTATATCCGGAACTTTTAAAACGGCTCGAAGCCGTCAGCCTGGCGCCGAAGGAGGCTTTGATCAAATGAAATGCCCTTTTTGTTCCCACACCGAAGATAAGGTCATCGATTCACGGTCCTCTAACGAGGACAAGAGTGTCCGCCGCCGCCGCGAATGCATGAAATGCAAGAAACGTTTCACGACCTATGAATACATTGAGGAAGTCCCGCTGATGGTGATTAAAAAGGACGGCCGCCGCGAAGCCTTTGACCGCAATAAAATCATTTCCGGTATCTTAAAGGCTTGCGAAAAACGTCCCGTGAGCATGGAGAAAGTCGAGGCGGTGGTGGACCGCGTGGAAAAAGAGCTGCAGAAAAGTTTTGATAAAGAAGTCAAGGCCCAGGTGATCGGCGAACTTGTCATGGATTATATGCACAAAGTGGATGAAGTGGCCTACGTGCGGTTTGCCTCAGTGTACCGGCAATTCAAAGACATCAATCAGTTTATGAAGGAATTAAAAGATTTATTGAGTAAGAGGGGGTAGGACCGATGTCATCCCCGCCCGCCTACGGCGGGTCCGCCTGAGGCGGAAATTCTTTTGTCGGGGATCATATGATTCCCGCCTAAAGCATGCGGGAATGACGTTTATTCATTTGAAAAAATCTTCTTCATCGTTTCGAGATTCAAATCCAGTTTTTTTCTTAAATCTTCAATCAATGCGTTCATCGCTTTATTTGCTTTCCGGTTTAGGGTCGTTTCTTTGAATCTTTCCTTTTCTAGGGTGAATTTGCTCTTGCCGGCGCGGCGCTTTTTATCGTAAAGTTTTTCAAGCTCTTTATCCGAGAGATGGATTTTGGATTTGAGCCTTTCTTGGATTTTACCTATTGAAAGAAGTTGTCTGATTTCTTCCTCAAATTCTCTTGGCTCTGTTTTTAAATAGTTGTTCGTGTGAAGTTTATAAAACTTTGAGTCAAATTCCCCTTTTCTAGAAAAAAGAGGCTGTTCAAGCAGCCATTGGACGACTTCTTTATCGCTTACTCTGATATTTTCTTTCTTCGCGTAACGCACGAGCAAAAGCCGGTCCCAGGCTTCTGCTTTATAATTAATGGAGGATGCGAGTTCTTTGGCGTGCTCGCCGTACATCAGAGCAACCTGATGCTGCACGGCCTTGTAGCTTGCCAGGTATTCCCGTGCCGAAATATTCTGACCTTCGATCCTCCCCAGAAGGGATGGTTTTTTGCCTTCTTTTTGATTGGCGATCACTCCCCAAAGGAGAAACGGGGGAATGATTACGAGCGCCAGGATGATAAAGATGCGCTTTCGGACTTTTTCTTTTCTTAAAAATTTAAGCATGAGGTCTCTCGAATAGTTTGTGCATTATAACAACGGTGTCATAAATTGACAACGAATTTTAGCTATGTTATACTCGCGCTTCAAATATTGCGTTCAGAAGATCAACTTTATTTTTTTCTAACTTGTTTATTTATAATGAAATAGAACGAGTCAAAGGTATCCGGTGTCGAAGAGCGCTTCTTTTAAATTGAAATTAGGCCTTCCCAAAGGCAGTCTTCAGGAATCGACTTTTAAGATGTTCAAAAAGGCCGGCTTCAATATTTCGGTTGGCTCAAGATCCTACTTTCCTTATGTCGACGATCCAGAGATAGAAGCGGTCCTCATTCGGGCGCAGGAAATGTCCCGTTATGTGGAAGACGGCGCCTTGGACTGCGGAATTACCGGGGAAGACTGGATACAGGAAAACGGTTCCAACATCGTTCGTGTCGAGGAACTGGCTTACGCAAAAACCGGCATGAACCCGGTCCGCTGGGTCTTGGCGGTGCCGAAAGGTTCGCCTGTTAAGTCTGCCAAGGACCTTCAAGGCAAAAGGGTGGCAACCGAACTTAAGGGTTTTACGGAAAAATATTTAAAGAAAAAAGGCGTTAAGGCGGATGTTGAATTCAGCTGGGGTGCGACGGAGGTCAAAGTGGGCTCGGGCCTTGTGGATGCGATCGTGGAGCTTACGGAAACAGGTTCTTCGCTCGAAGCGAACAATTTGAGAATCGTGGAAACACTTTGTTATTCAACGACACAGTTTATCACCAATCATAAGGCTTGGGCCGACGCGAAGAAAAAAAAGAAAATGCGGCATATTGCCATGCTGCTTCTGGGCGCGATTCATGCGGAAGCCAAGGTGGGACTCAAGATGAACGTGTGCGAGAAGGATTTGAAGCGGGTCATCAGCCTGCTGCCGGCGTTGAAAAATCCAACCGTGTCCAATTTGTACAGGGATCTGACTGATAATAAAGAAAACTGGTTCGACATCGACACGATTATTGATGAAAAGGTCGTGAGAGATCTTATTCCCAAACTGAAGGAAGCGGGTGCGGAAGGGATTATAGAGTACCCGTTGAATAAGGTGATTTACTAGGGAGGATAACAGGCCTATGCCTTGCGGAAAGAAAAGAAAACGCCACAAGATGGCGGTTCATAAAAGAAAAAAAAGACGCCGCCGCGACCGGCATAAGAAGAGAGACCGTTAAACAAGCGGTAAGTCAAGTCATGATAGACAGCAAGAGGATGTGACACTTTTCTTATTTGTTAAGCGTCTAAATAATACTAGGGTTTAAAAAAAGGGGTTTCTGTGTTTAAAAAGCTGAAGCTTTTCTGGTGGAATCATTGGGTCAAAATAGTTGTCGTCGGCTGGACTATCTTTATTTTTTGGATACCCATTGCGGCGCTGGGTTCGATTGATTCTTACCAACGCTCCTACATGGTTGCGTGGTTGTCCACGATGGGACTGCAAGCGACGATCAGCGCGGTGATCTTTGTCGTTTTGTATTCCTGGGTGCTTCAAGGGGGCCTTCAAAAGCTCAAAAAACAGCAAATCAAGGGCGATAAAATATCTATTCATTGGAAAGACGTAATCGGCATGGAAGGCGCCAAGCTTGAGGCCAGAGAGCTTGTCGAGCTGATCAAAGACCGCGCCCGCGTCAAGAAAATCGGCGGTAACATCATTCGCGGCATGCTCATGATGGGTCCGCCCGGTTGCGGGAAAACGTACCTTGCAAAGGCCATCGCCACCGAGGCGGGCATTCCGTTTATTTCGATGTCGGGTGCCGAGTTTGTCGAAGTTTTTGTCGGCGTCGGCGCTTCGCGCGTGCGGCAGCTTTTTCAAAAAGCCAGACGTCTCGCTTATGCCGACGGCGGCTGCATTGTTTTCATCGATGAAATCGATTCGGTCGGCCGCAAACGCGTATTCTCCGCTTTTGGAGGCACCGAAGAAACCAATTCCACGCAAAACCAGCTTTTAGCTGAAATGGACGGTATCGGGGATAAGGAAGAAAATGTGATCGTCATCGGCGCGACCAACGCGGCCGAAGACTCGCTCGACGCCGCACTTCTTCGTCCTGGCCGGTTTGACAGGAAGATTTATGTCGATAGGCCCGACCTTCAGGAGAGAGAGGATCTTTTCCGCTTTTATCTTTCAAAGATCAAATTCGACGAAGCACTCGACATCGCGCGTTTCGCGCGCAAGGCTGTCGGCAAGAGTCCCGCAGATATTGCGAATCTCACTAAAGAAGCCGCGCTCATCGCGACGCGGCACAAGAGCGAAAAAGTAAGCGCCGACCATCTTTCCGAGGCGATGGAACGTATTGATTTGGGTCTCAAGAGAAATACAAAGGTCAGCCAAAAAGAAAGAGAAATGACGGCTTACCATGAGACGGGACATCTGATTGTTTTGTATCTTCTTCATCCGACGGACGATGTGTTCAAGGCGTCGATTATCCCTCGTGGCCCTGCGGGTGGTGTCGTGTACCACTTGCCGATGGAGGAAAAGCAATTCACTAATAAAGATGAATTTTTGGCAAATATTAAAGTGGCGCTTGCCGGTTACGTTGCCGAGAAGATGAAGTTTGGCGTAACGTCAAGCGGTGTTTCCAGCGATTTTCAGCACGCGATGCGCATGGCCCACGCGATGGTTTGGCGGCTCGGCATGGGCAAGTCCGAATCTGTGGGTGATTATATGAGCATTCCTCCCGATCAACTTTCCGGCAGCATCAAGGACAAACTGAACGCCGAGACGCATGATATCATGCAGTCCTGCATGACAGATGTTGAGGAACTGCTGAAAAAAGAACAGGTTATTTTTGAGCGTTTTGCCAAAGAGCTTTTGGCGCGCGAGGAACTTGATTTTGACGATATCGAGGCCATCTTCAAAGAATACGGAAAATCCAATCCGCGTGTGCAGTCCAAATACATTCCCAAGGTCGGGTAAAATTAATTTCTTAAAGAGTTTTCTTTTTGTTTGTCTGGTTTCTGCTTTGGCCGGGTGTGCACCAAAGTACACCTATCCTGCCGATAAAGTTCCGAAGTCCGTTGAAGACATTTGTCTGGATGAATACCAGATAAAAGTAAAGGCTAGAGTTGTCGGCAAGACGGTAGGGGCGCTGGTATCTGTGAATTCCATAACGGACGTCGCGAAGCAAATTTCGAAAGATGCCAATGACAAAATGGGGAAGGTTATGCAGGCGCTCACGCGGGTCGCGCTTTCAACGGATCTTCCGCTTGATTTTTCCGTCGTGGTCATCCGTGACAGGGCCACCAACAACGAATTGGTCGTCATCCGTTCCGTGGAGGATACCAAACGTGCCAATGCCGAAATGATCGGCGTGGAAGAATCGATCAACCGCACAATCTTCGGGCAGACGAAACATGTGCCTTCGGCAGGAAACCCCAACTCATTTGTTTTGAAAGAAGTGATGTTTGAAAACTTTTTAGCCGATCAAATCGTCCAGAGAATCCGTTTTAATTTCTCTAAAGAGTCCAAAGAAAAAGAAGAAAATCTTCTCGGTCAGCCGCTTCTGTTGGCGGATGGCAGTTACGAAAATACCGGTGGAAAGCGCACCTTCCAGTTTTCAATCATCGATTTTAAAAAAGAAACTTCCAACGACACGGTGACGGGTATTTTTAAAACAGTCAACCATGTTTTGGAAGGCTACCAGTTTGACGTGTTTGACGAGATTCAGATAAAAGACTACGCGGCGCGGAAGAAACTCGTCGTCGACCGGCAAACGCTTTTGGATTATCAGAAAAAGAAAGTGACACTCGAGCAGATTTTAGCGCGCAACCTCACCGAGTTTGACACCGCTCAGGACGCGTTCAAGCTTTTCGGATTCAATCTATCCCGCGGTTCGGGGGATATGGAAAGCTCTTCGGTGATTCCGCCTGAATGAGATTGTTGTCCCCCGCCAAGATCAATCTTTTCCTAAACGTTCTTTTTAAGAGGAAAGACGGTTACCATGAAATCGCAACGCTTTTTGAGCGTATCCGTCTTTCGGATAGGATCAATTTGACCCGGGTTCCTTCCGGTATCAAAATAAAATCCGCTTCAAGGAAAATTCCCAGAGGGCCTAAAAATCTTGCCTATCAAGCCGCCAAGCTTTTGAAAGACAGATTTTCCGTGAAACAGGGCGTCGTGATCGATATTCAGAAAAACATACCTGTTTCCGCAGGCCTTGGCGGCGGCTCGAGCAACGCCGCGACTGTTCTTTTAGGACTCAATGAGCTTTGGGGACTCGGGCTTTCCAAGAAACAATTGCTTGAGCTTGCGGGGGTTTTAGGCAGTGACGTCCCCTTTTTTGTGCTGGAAACCCCTTTCGCGCTCGGCCGGGGTCGCGGGGAGATCTTGAAAAAGATAAACCCTCCCGCCGGCCTTAAACTATGGCACTGTCTTGTGAAGCCGCCTTTCGGGATTTCCACAAAAGAAGCTTACCAGTCGCTTAAACTGTCCTCCTTGACACCCAAAAAGACCGATGCTAAAATATTACTCCACTCTGTTTTTAGGGGCGACTCAAAAAGGCTCCGGAAGCTTTTAACGAATAGTCTGGAACAGTCTCTTAATAAACGAGTTGTAAAAATTTTTGAAATTAAAGCCGCGCTCGATAAACAAGGCGCTTTGGCGTCTTTGATGTCTGGTAGCGGTCCTAGTGTTTTTGGTATTTATCGTTCTAAGAAAAAAGCAGCACAGGCGGCCCGTTACTTGAGATCGCTTCGCAGGGATTGGCAGATTTTTGTCACGTCGACATTTTAAAACTGCCCCGCATGGATTCGAACCATGACTCTCGCCTCCAAAGGGCGGTGTGCTACCATTACACAACAGGGCAAAGGGTGTGGACAATATAACAGTGTTTGGGATTATTTTTCAAGGTTTTAAATGATATGAACCAACCGACACAGCAGTGTTCGTTTTGCCAAAAGATTTCCAAGAATGCCGCCAAGCTCTTTTCGGGACCGGGCGTCCTGATCTGCGAGGATTGCATCCGGTTTTGCCATCAGATGATGGCAAAAGATGTGGAAGAAACGATGATCGAGCCGGTTCTTTTGAAAAACCTGCCGAAGCCTTTTGAGATCAAAAAAATTCTTGATGAATACGTGATCGGGCAGGAACGCGCGAAAAAGCAGCTTTCGGTGGGTGTTTACAACCACTACAAGCGTGTTTATTCCCACACCGACACTCAAGACGTTGAGCTTGAAAAATCCAACGTTCTTTTGATAGGGCCTACGGGGTCCGGCAAAACCCTTTTGGCCCGTACACTCGCGAGGATTCTTAAGGTACCATTTGCGATTTGCGACGCGACGACACTGACACAGGCGGGTTATGTGGGCGAAGACGTCGAGAACGTGATTTTGAGGCTTTTGCAGGACGCCAATTTCAACGTCAAACGCGCCCAAACCGGCATTGTGTATATCGATGAGATCGATAAAATCGGCAAGACCTCAGACAACGTCTCGATCACGCGCGATGTTTCCGGCGAAGGCGTCCAGCAGGCGCTTTTGAAAATTTTGGAAGGCACCAAAGCCCATATCCCTCCGGAGGGCGGGCGAAAGCACCCGCAGGCGGAATACCTGCAAGTGGATACCACGAACATTCTTTTTATTTGCGGCGGGACATTTAGCTCTCTCGACAAAATCATCGAAAACCGTCTTGGGAAGAAAGACATCGGCTTCCACGGCCACCCGCGCACTATTGACACCACTCCCATCGTTTCAAAAGTCCAAACGGAGGATCTGATTAAGTTCGGGATGATCCCGGAGTTTATCGGGCGTTTTCCCATGGTCGGAACACTCGAGCCTTTGACCCAGGAACAACTTTTAGATATTTTGGTCAAACCCAAAAACGCGCTCGTGAAACAATATCAAAGACTTTTTGAGATTGAAGGGGTGAAACTTACTTTTACCAAGGATTCTTTGGTTGAGATTGTCAAAGAGGCTTCTAAAAAGAAAACCGGCGCCAGAGGCCTCCGTGCTATATTGGAAGAAGTGATGCTCGATATCATGTATGATATCCCGTCCATGGAGGGGATTCACGAATGCGTGATTGAGGCCTCGACGATCACAGGCCGCGAGAATCCTTTGCTCATTGATAAGAGAAGTTTGAACAAGAAAATTGCGTGACCTCTCGGTTGTAATCTTAGCGGCCGGCCGCGGCACGCGAATGAATTCGGATTTGCCGAAAGCGCTTCATCCGCTTTGCGGAAAGCCGATGCTTTGGTTTTTGCTTGGGAAGGCAAAGGGACTGGTTGCTAAAAAAGTCATCGTGGTTGCCGGTTATCGTAAGAAGCTTATTAAAAATTACCTTCGCCGGGACGACGCACAAGTGGTTTGGCAGAAAGAACTTCTTGGCAGCGGCCACGCGGTGAATCAAACGGCGAAAATGCTTTCCCGTTCGAGCGGTTCGGTGCTGGTGCTTTACTGCGATACACCGCTTGTTTCCGAGCAAAGCATTTCCGCTCTTTTGGAAAACCATAAGACACAAAACACGGACTGCTCAATGCTCTCCGTGAAACTGAAAGATCCTTCAGGTTATGGGCGTGTCAAAAGGGGGCCGTTTGGCGAAGTTCAGGCGATCGTGGAAGAAGGCGACTGTTCCGAAACGGAAAGATCGATTGATGAAATTAATGTCGGCTGTTACGTTTTTCGGGCCAAAAAACTTTTTGCTTGTTTAAAAGCGGTCCAGAAGAACCCGAAGAAAAAAGAATATTATCTGACTGATGTCGTCAGTCTTTTGGCGAGGGACGGGAAAGTAGAGTCGTTCTTGGCCCGCTGCGAAGAGGAAATGCTGGGCGTCAATACGCGCAAGGATCTTTCGCATTTGCAGGAAAATATGCAGAAAAACATCTTAGAATCATTTGTCGAAAAAGGCGTCACCATCCGCGACCCCAAGTCCACCGTGATCGATGCCGGTGTTGTGATCGGCAAGGATACTGCAATACTTCCGCATACGGTGATCGAAGGCGATTCGGTGATCGGCAAGGGCTGTACGATCGGACCGTTTGCGAGGATCCGGGGCGGATCCGTGATTGGCGATGGTTCGGTGATCGGCAATTTCGTGGAGATTGTCCGCTCGAAAGTCGGAAAGAGTACACGGATAAAACATTTGAGTTACATCGGGGACGCGGAAGTCGGTTCTTTTGTGAATATCGGCGCCGGAACAATCACGGCCAATTACGACGGCCGTGCGAAGTATAAGACGATTATTAAAGACAAGGCACAGATCGGGAGCGGGACGATTTTGGTGGCCCCAGTTACGATTGGTCGCTCATCTAAAACCGGCGCCGGCGCCGTGGTGACCAAAGGGAAGAACGTTAAAGACGGCACGGTTGTTGTAGGTGTGCCAGCCAGAAAATTAAGGTAAATTATCTATGAATGGTCAGCTGAAGATATTTTCCGGAAACGCGAACCTTGAACTTGCGAAGAAAATCGCGAAGTTTCTAAAAGTGCCGCTTGGGGACGCACTCGTTACAACATTTTCTGAAGGTGAGATACGCGTCAAGGTCAATGAGGACGTGCGGGGCCGCGATGTGTTTATCGTGCAGCCGACGTGCCCGCCGTCGAACAACAGCATCATGGAGCTTCTCATCATGATCGACGCCGTGAAACGCGCTTCAGCCAGACGTATCACGGCGGTGATCCCTTATTTCGGCTACGCGAGGCAGGACCGGAAAGACCAGCCCAGAGTTCCGATCACAGCAAAGCTTGTCGCAAACCTTCTCACGGTGTCGGGCACGGACAGGATTTTGACGATGGACCTTCACGCCAGCCAGATTCAGGGGTTTTTCGATATTCCGATGGACCATCTTTTTGCGGTGAATACGATCGTCGATTATTTTAAGAAAAAGAAAATGAAAAATCTCGTGGTGGCATCTCCCGACGTCGGGGGCATCAAAATGGCGCGGGCGTATGCCAAGCGGCTCAACGCGCACCTGGCGATCGTAGACAAGCGGCGCATTGATGACCGCCACGCGGAGGTGATGAATATTTTAGGAGACGTAAAGGGCAAAAACATCGTGATCGTGGACGATCTCGTGGCGACTGCCAGCTCTATTTGCGAAGCGGCTGGGGCTATTAAGAAAGCGGGTGCCTTGCGGATTTTCGCGGCGGTTTCACACGCTATTTTGTCGGGGCCGGCGGTTGAACGCATCCGGGGTTCCTTGATTGAAGAGTTTGTCGTATCCGACAGCATTCCGATCGGCCCTGAAAAGAAGGATCCGATTTTGAAAGTGTTGTCCGTAGCGCCTCTCCTCGGAGAGGCGATCCGGCGGATTCACAGCGAAGAATCAGTGAGCAGTCTATTTACATAAAAAAGGAAGAATGAAATGGAACAGATAAAATTAAAAGCCAATTTAAGAGAGGCACTCGGAAAACAAAAGGTCAAAAAACTCAGGACCAGCGGGTTCATACCGGCTATTGTCTACCACCGCGGAGACAAGCCGGTTTCTATTTCACTCGCGGATAAAGAGATCTCAAAGATCCTTCGTTCCGAAGGCGGGGAAAATGCGCTGATCAGCCTCACGATTGAAAACGACAAAAAGTCAAAGCCCAGAGCCGTGATCATCAAGGAAGTCCAGCAGGATCCCGTGAAAAGGAACATCCTACATGTGGATTTCAACGAAATTTCGCTGACGGAGAAGATCATTGTGGAGGTCGAAGTTGTCGCAGTCGGCGAATCGGTCGGCGTGAAACAGGACGGGGGCGTTTTGGACCATCCTTTGCGCATGATCAAGGTGCAGTGTTTGCCGGTAGACATCCCGAAACATATCGATGTGGATGTGTCGGGTCTTAAGCTGAACGGCAACATTCATGTGAAGGACCTGACGGTGTCGGATAAGGTCAAGATTTTGACGGATCCGGAAGCGCTTCTTTTTCAGGTGAAACTGCACGAAGAAGAGGTTGAGCAAGCGCCGGCGGAAGCGCCTGAAGTCGAGGTCATTCGCGAAAAGAAAGAAGAACCCGCTGCCGCAGGCGCACCCGCCTCGGGCGGAAAGGCCGGTGAAGCGAAGAAGGAAGAGCCAAAGACGAAAGAAGCCGCGGCAAAACCTGAGAAGAAATAATGCCCGTCATTGCGAGGCTGCGAAGCAGCCGAAGCAATCTCCTAGGAGATCGCCACGTCCGCCTTCGGCGGACTCGCGATGACGGATGAAGTTCATCGTCGGCATCGGCAATCCCGGAGAAGAATACAAGAATACAAGACACAATGTCGGATTTAGGGCCATCGATGTCCTGAAATCGGTTTTGAAATTTGACAAAGATGTTTTGCTGGTCAAGCCCAAGACATTTGTCAACCGCACCGGTGAAGCGGTCGCGTCGATTCTTGATAAACATAACGCGAAAAGCCGGGATTTTCTTTTTGTTTGCGATGATGTTAATTTAGATTTCGGGAAATTGCGGCTGCGAGAAAAAGGAAGCGCCGGCGGCCATCATGGTCTTGAGTCCGTGATTGAGGCGATGCAGACCCAAGACTTCCCGCGCCTTCGCATCGGTGTCAAAAACGAAAGCATGCCGAAAGACTTGACGGATTTCGTGCTTGAGCCTTTTTCGGCCCTGGAAAAAAGAGATATCGGAAAAATTTTAGACAAGGCCGCTTCAGTCTGTGAAGCCTGGATCCAAAAAGGGTTTCAAGCGGCGCAAAGCCGCCTGAGTTTATTACAATCCAAATAAAGGAGCGTTGAAGAATGAGAAATTACGAAGGTGTTTTTATTGTGAGTCCGGAGCTCGCACCTGAAACGTCCAAGGGTGTTGTGACGCAGGTCCAGGAGTTAATCGCGAAAAACGGCGGGCGCGTGGATGGCCTGCAGGAATGGGGAAAGAAAAAGCTCGCTTATAAAATCAAAAAGAAGCAGGAAGGGACTTATTTTCTCGTCAATTTTCAGTTGAATCCCACCCAAACCAAGAAATTTGAACAGACCTTAAAACTCAATGACCAGATCCTTCGGTTTTTGCTCATCAACAAAGACGGACGGGAGTAGCCTATGGCCAGCTTGAATAGAGTCTTTTTGATCGGTAATCTCACAAGAGAACCCGAACTGCGGTACATCCCCAGCGGTTCAGCAGTAGCCAGTTTCACGGTCGCGGTGAACCGTGTCTACAAATCTCAAACCGGCGAGAAAAAGGAAGAAGTGAGTTTTGTCCGCGTCGTGGTTTGGGGGCGTATGGCGGAGGTTTGCGGGGAGTATCTCGCGAAAGGCAGCCCCGTTTTTGTCGAAGGGCGTCTTCAATCGAGAAGCTGGGACGGTCCAGACGGCCAGAAACGCAGTGCTGTTGAAGTCGTCGCGCTCAATGTGCAGTTTTTAAGGGGTCAAGGTCCTGCCAAGGAGAAAACCGGATTTGTGGACGCCGCGGCGGCCCCAAAAGAAGAAATTGGGGAAATACAGCTCGATGACATCCCGTCCGACATCGCGCCCAAAGCTGGAGATGATGTTCCATTTTAACGATCTAAAGGAGAATGAAAATGTTTGAGAGAAAACCGCTGAAGAAAAAATTCAAAGACAAAGAAAAGAAAAAATTTGTCCGCAAAAAAATCTGTAAATTCACACCCGAAGAGATTGAGACGATTGATTATAAGGACATCAGCCGCCTGCGGTATTTCGTGACGGAAAGGGGAAAGATTATCCCCAGCCGTATTTCGGGCGCCGGCGCCAAGTCTCAAAGGCATTTGGTGCGCGAGATCAAGCGCGCACGGCAAATCGCGCTTTTGCCGTTTGTGGCGGAATAATATTTTTTCATGGATGTACAAGTGGTCTTAACGCAGGATGATCCCAAGCTCGGCAGGCGCGGGGATGTCGTCAAAGTCTCCCGTGGCCATGCCGACAATTTTTTGATCCCTCAAAAAAAAGCTAAACTGGCGTTGCCTGAAAATGTAAAGGTATTTCAGAATGAGAGAACCAGACGCGCCAAAGAGGAAGCGGAAAATCTCACTCGGGCCAAGGAGGCAGCCGCGAAACTTGAAAAACTTTCTTTTGTGATCGAGGTCCTCGTCGGCGAAGGCGATAAATTGTACGGCGCGGTCACTTCTCAGGAGGTACAAAAAGCCATTTTCGATCAGGGCCTTTCCGTCGAGAGAAAACACATTCATCTTGAGGAACCGATCCGGAAACTCGGAGACCATCCGGTGGCGATCAAACTCCATCCGCAGGTGGACGTAAAACTCAAGTTCCGTGTGGTGAAAAAGAAATGATGGAAACCCAGGAAATTATCCAAAGAGAAAAGCTTCCTCCGCATAACCTTGAGGCAGAAGTAGCGGTACTCGGCTCGATGCTGATTGAGGAAGAGGCCATCGCTCAAGCCATTGAGGTTCTGGCTTCCGATGCGTTTTACAAAGATGCTCACAAGAAAATATTCCAGTCCATTATCAATCTTTTCAATGAAAATCAGGCCGTCGATCTGGTTACGCTTACGGACAATCTATATAAGGAAGGCACGATCGAGGAAGCGGGAGGGGCGAGTTATCTTGCGTATCTTACGACGGCCGTGCCCACTGCGGCAAACCTCGTGTATTACGCAAAGATCGTCAAGGAAAAATATATCCTCCGGCATCTTATCCACAGCGCAACCAGCATCGTAAAGGACAGCTACGATACGACCCAAGATGTGGAAGAGCTTCTCGACCGCTCGGAAAAACTCATTTTTGACATCACCAGTCGCAAGTTTACCGGCGGTGTTGTTCCTCTTAAACAACTCGTCCGCAAGCAGATCGACACGATTGACAGCCTTTATCAAAGAAAAGGCCAGGTTACGGGTCTGGCGACGGGTTACCATGAATTTGACGTGATGACGGCCGGTCTTCAGCAGTCGGATTTGATTATCGTTGCGGCGAGACCTTCTATGGGAAAAAGCGCTTTTGTTACTTGCGTTGCCGAGCACGCCGGTATGGCTTTAAAAATTCCGACCGCTATTTTCAGCCTGGAAATGTCTAAGGAACAGCTGGTTCAGAGGATGCTATGCTCTTGCGCGCGCGTGAACGCGCACAGCGTGAGAACCGGTTTTTTGGCCCAGTCCGACTGGCCGAAACTCACCAACGCCGCGGCCAAGCTGTCCGAAGCGCCGATTTACATTGACGACACGCCGGGCATCAGTATCCTTGAGCTCAAAGCCAAGGCCCGGCGCTTGAAAGCGCAGTTTGATATCAAACTCTTGCTTTTGGATTATCTTCAGCTGATGCAGGGAACCATGGGACGGGAAAGTCGTCAGCAGGAAATATCCGAAATTTCAAGATCTTTAAAAGAACTGGCTCGCGAACTCAATCTCCCTTTGATTGCCGTGAGCCAGCTTTCTCGCGCGGTCGAATCCCGTACAGACCACAGGCCTCAGCTTTCAGATCTGCGGGAGTCGGGTGCCATCGAACAGGATGCGGATGTGGTTGTGCTTCTTTTGCGTGAAGAATATTATAATCCCACTGAAGAGAACCGCGGCAAGGCCGAGGTCATTATTGCCAAGCAAAGAAACGGTCCGGTCGGTTCTCTTAAATTGACCTTTCTTCACGAATACACCCGCTTTGAGAATGCCGAACTTCTCCGCAGAGAAGAAAGGGGATGATTTTTGGTTTATTTATTTCGGTAACTGTGTTAAAGTAAGCCACAAAATTATGCGATTCAGAGCCTTATTTGTTTTTATTCTCATTCTAGCCGGTTTTGCATGCTATGCTTCCAGCCTCGTTCTGGCCGAAGACAGCCAGAAGATCGTGAAGGCCGTGGATGTAAAGGGCAATAAAACGGTTTCTAGCCTTACTATCTTAGCCAAAGTCAAGACTCAAACAGGCCAGCCAATCTCTTCGGTCGCGCTCAATGAAGATCTCAAACGTTTGTATGGCATGGGGTTTTTCACCGATGTCCGGATCGAGCAGGAGGATTTTGAAGACGGCGTCAAGGTTATCTTTTTGGTTGCTGAGAAACCGGTGCTTGCCGAAATAAAGATCGAAGGAAACCAAAAGATCGGAAAAGACCAGATCAAAAAGGAAATGCAGTCCGTCGCCGGTGATTTTGTGGATCAAAAGCGTGTGCGCGATGATGTGGAGGCCATTAAGAAACTTTATGAAAAGAAGGGTTTTTCCGAGGCCACCGTCGAGAATTCGCTCGATATCAACCCGCAGACCAGCCAGGCGGTTTTAAGGATTATTATTCATGAAGGCACGAAAGTCCGCATTACGGAAATCCATGTGAGCGGAAACAGCTCCCTCAAATCCGGAGATATTTTAGACAAGATGAAAACAAAGGCTGCGTCCTGGTGGGGCTGGTTTCATTCCGGGTATCTCAAAGAGGACGAGCTGGCTGAAGACGTCGAGCGGATCAAGGCTTTTTATGATGAAAATGGTTTTAGCGATGTTGAAGTGACCACTGAAACCGCACCCATGGACCCCAACAAAGAAGACAGCGGCCTTGTTCTTAAAGTTAATATCAAGGAAGGCAAAAAATATCTCGTTGGCAATATCCAGTTTCGCGGCAATGATGTTATTAAAACCGATGAAATCTTAAAATCCGTTCAAATGACACAGGGCAAACCTTTTTCCAGAAGAGGCCTGCGCCTGGATGTGGCCGGTATTCAGGATCTTTATTTTGAGAAGGGGTATCTTTCTTCGCAAATCCGTTCGGAGTCCGTTTACAATGAAACATCAGACCGAGTGGATATCACATACGCGATCAAAGAGAATGAGTTGATTTATGTGGAGCGTGTGCGCGTGCAGGGCAATACCAAAACAAAAGACATCGTGATTCGCAGGGAGCTCCGAGCCTATCCGGGTGAGTCTTTTAGCGGAGCAAAATTAAAACGATCAAAGGAACGTCTTTATAACCTCGGGTTTTTTGAGGACGTACGGTTTGACACGGAGTCCGGTTCTTCTCCCAATTCAAGAGACCTCGTGGTGACCGTTAAAGAGGGTAAAACGGGCGAATTCAGTTTTGGCGGCGGTTACAGCTCTGTTGACGCGATCATTGGTTTTGCGCAGGTGCGTCAGAAGAATTTTGACTGGCAAAACTGGCAGACATTCACCGGCGCTGGACAAGACTTGGGCCTGCGGCTTGAGTTGGGCAGTGTGAGAAAAAATGCCGAGTTTAGTTTCACGGAACCATGGGTTTTTGGTTATCCTTATTCTTTTGGTTTTGATGTGTATCGCAAGGAATATGACAAATCGAGAAATTCAGGTTATTTCTTCAATGAAAGAAAGACCGGCTTTGACCTGCGGTTGGGCAAGGAATTCACGGAGTACGACAAGGGGCTATTGGTTTACCGGCTTGAGGAAGTAAAGATCTCCGACATTCCGGATACGGCTTCTCAGGCGCTGAAAGACGAAGTCGGCACCAACACGACCTCGAGCCTGGCGCTTACGCTGACCCATGATGAAAGGGACAATATCTACAATCCCACCAAAGGCTTTTTAGTTACCGGGACCGGCGAAGTGGCGGGCGGGCCTTTCGGCGGCGATAAAGATTTCACAAAGCTAAGCGGCGCCGGCAGCACTTACTTCAAGAATTTTGAGAAAAATGTCCTTGAGCTTAAATTACGAGGCGGTATCGCGGATGCTTTTGGGAACACGGACAAAGTGCCGATTTATGAACGTTATTTCGCCGGCGGCGCGAACACGATCCGGGGTTACCGCGAACGCCGCATCGGCCCGCGCGACGCCGGAAATCAGGAGCCGATTGGCGGCGACGCTTTTTGGGTGGCGAATATCGAAGAGACATTTCCGATTTATCCGGACCTCATCAAAGGAGCTGTCTTTTTTGATATCGGCAATGTTTATGAGAAAGTGAGCGATTTTGGCAGCGGGGGTATTTTTTCCGGCGTGGGCGTGGGTGTGCGCGTTAAGACACCGATTGGCCCCGTGAAACTGGATGCGGGTTATCCTCTCGATGATGTCCAAAACGAGAAAAAATCGTTAAGATTTTATTTCAATATCAGTCAAGGGTTCTGATTCAAAAGTTAAACAATGTTAAAAAGGAGGAGTGTTTCAAAATGAAAAAGCTGTTATCGATGGTGATGTCCGCGTTTTTTATGGTGGGTCTTGGGATGGTGGGTGCTTCGCAGGCGCATGCGGTTGAAGGCAAAATCGGCTATGTGGATCTGGCGAAGATTTTTGATGACTATCAAAAGACCAAAGAGTTTGACAAGTCGCTTGAAGCCAAGGGCGCCAAAAAACAGGCCGAGCGGGACAAGACCGTGGCTGAGATAAAAAAACTGAGAGACGAAGCCGAACTTTTGAGCGCGAAGGCCAAAGAAGACAGGCAGGCCCAGATTGATGAGAAAATAAAAACGCTTCAGGATTTTGACCGCACAACACGCGACGCTTTAAGAAAAGAGCGCGATGCGATGGTCCGTGATATTTTAAAAGAAATCGAGGCGGTCATACAGGATTTCGGCAAGAAACAAGGCTATTCTTTTATATTCAACGACCGTGTCCTTGTTTTTAAAACGGAAAGCGGCGATCTGACAGCGCAAGTGTCCAAAGCGCTGAATGACGCTTATACGGCTAAAAAGTAGAGCCGTTTTGTCAGCAGCCCACCTAGGCCCGAGATTTGGAGATGAATCCCCGTGAGTCCGAAAAAGGTTTAAAACTCGGAGAAATTGCCGCGCGCGTCGGCGGGGAACTCGTGGGTGATCCTGAAATAAGGATCACCGGGGCGGCGGGAATTAAAGAAGCAAAAAATGGGGATATTACGTTCTTATCAAACGCGAAATATCTCCCTTTTTTGGATGAAACGGCCGCATCGGCCGTTATCACCGCCAAAGAAATTATTTCCGAAAAAAAATCCCTAGTACGTATTGCCAACCCTTCCTTAGCTTTTACACAGGTTGTTTCTTTCTTTGCATCCGGAAAGCCTTCGGGAATTTTGGGGTTACACCCAACGGCGGTTATCGACCCCAGCGCGCGGTTGGGCACGGGTATTTCGATAGGCCCTTATGTGGTGATCGAAAAGGATACGGTTATCGGGAATCGCGCGGCGATCTTGGCCCACACATTTATCGGAGCGCGGTCTACGATAGGCGACGACGCATTGATTTATCCTCATGTGACGATCCGTGAAGAGACGCAGATCGGCCATCGTGTCATTATCCACAGCGGCACTGTCATCGGTGGTGACGGGTTTGGTTATGAAACGATCGACGGCGTTCATGTTAAAATTCCGCAAACGGGTTTCGTGCTGATAGAAGACGATGTTGAGATAGGCGCGAATGTCTGCATCGACCGCGGACGCTTTCAGAAAACCTGGATTCAAAAAGGCTCCAAGATAGACAACCTTGTCCAGATTGCCCATAATGTCACGGTGGGTCCAAACTGCATTCTCGTTTCGCAGTCGGGAATTTCAGGTTCTACGGAACTCGGGAAAAATGTTGTAATCGCAGGTCAAGCGGGACTGATCGGGCATATTCGCATCGGGGACGATGTTGTTATCGGAGCCCAGGCGGGCGTGTCCAAGTCCATCCCCGAAAAGAGTATTGTGCTGGGAAGCCCCGCCAAACCCATTTCGGAACAGAAAAAGCTTTTCGCGCTTATTTCAAGGCTTCCTGAGCTTTTTAAAGAATTGGCCGCCATCAAGAAAAAATTGGAAAGTCAATAATTGAATGGCTCGTTCGTTAATAAATTTCAGAGAACGATAAAGCGTGAGGGCTCGTTTTCGGGCGTTGGGGTTCATTCCGGACAAAAAAGCACCGTTTTTGTAAAGCCAGCCTCCGCCCATTCCGGCATCCGGTTTTTTAGAAACGGGTCCGAGATAAAAACGGGGTCGGAATGCATTGAAGACCGCGAGTCTTCCGCTTACCGGGAGAATTTGCGCTGCACGTCGGTTGGAAAAGGGAACGATCGTATACTGACGGTCGAGCACCTTTCAGCCGCGCTTTTTGGGCTCGAGATCACCAATATCGATATTCATGTTGACGGCCCTGAAATTCCGGTTCTTGACGGAAGCGCCAAAGATTTTATAAATTTCCTTGAGAAACTCGAACCTTTAGACCAGCCGGCTCCAAGAGAAATTTACAAGATAAAAGAGCCGATATTTTGCTATTCTGATAAGAGTGCCGTTGCGATCTATCCGGCCGATGAGTTCAGCGTGGCCTATACGATGGATTATGACCACCCTTTTCTTAGAAATCAGAAAGTGGATTTTTGTTTTAAGACCGGAGTTTTTAATAAAGAGATCGCGCCGGCGAGGACCTTTTGTACTGAAGCCGAGGCGGGGGAGCTTAAAAAACTCGGTTTTGGCCTTGGCGCGAACGCTGAAAACACGCTGGTTATCGCTGAAAGTGGCTTGATTGACAGCGATTTCCGCTTTCCCGATGAGTGCGCCAGACACAAGGTGCTCGATATCCTGGGCGATTTAAATCTTTTGGGCTTCTCAATTTTGGGACGTGTCGTAGGCTTAAGAAGCGGCCATGCCTTGAATCAGCGGCTGGTGGAGGAAATCAGAAAACAAAAGGGGCGTGTGATGAGTCAAATCACTAAAAAAAACGTTTCCGGATTCAAAGAGATGAATCTGGAAGATATCAAAAAGGTATTGCCTCACCGTTATCCGTTTCTCATGGTTGACCGGGTAATCGAGATGAAAGACATGTTTATTGCGGGCATCAAGAATGTGACTGGTAATGAACAGTTTTTTGAAGGTCATTTTCCGGGAAAAGCCATAATGCCGGGGGTCCTTGTCGTCGAAGCGTTGGCACAGATCGGCGGAGTCCTCATGCTTTCAAAAAGCGAGCATAAAGGAAAGATCGCGTACCTGGCTTCGATCACTAACGCGAGATTCCGGAAGGTTGTGGTTCCGGGAGATCAGCTTAAGTTGGAAGTGGAAGTGCTTAAGATTAAATCAAAGATTGGCATCTGCCGCGGTGTGGCCAAAGTAAACGGGGAAGAAGTCTGTGACGCGGAGTTCATGTTCAGTCTAATGCCGCCTCTGGAAACCGTCTGACCTCTTAGGTGAAATATGGACACAAAATTTATGTCTAAAAAAAGAATCCATCCAACGGCGATCGTGGCGGAAGAAGCCGTGATTGCGGATCATGTCCAGATCGGGCCTTATTCGATCATCGGGCCTCATGTGAAAATAGACACCGGGACCTGGATCAACAACCATGTGGTGATCGAAGGGCATACCTCTATAGGCGAGCGTTGTCAGATTTTCTCAGGCGCTTGTCTCGGCACGGATCCGCAGGATAAGAAATATCAAAAGACCCGGTGTTATCTCGATATCGGCTCCGACAATATTATCCGTGAATATGTGACGATCCATCCCGGCAGCACCGAAGACGCGCGCACTGTGATCGGCGACAGAAATCTCTTGATGATCGGTTGCCATATCGCGCATGATTGCCACCTCGGCAATGAGATCGCCATCGCCAATAATACGGGACTTTCAGGACACGTCAAAGTGGAAGACCAGGCCGTGATCAGCGGGATTGTCGGGATCCATCAATTTGTGCGTGTCGGAAAGCTTTCAATGATCGGCGGTGTTTCGAAAGTCGTGAAGGATGTACCGCCTTTTTCCATCTGCGACGGCCATCCGGCCGTTTTTTGCGGATTAAACTCAGTGGGTTTAAAACGGGCCGGTATTTCCTCAAAGGACGCCTTACAGATCAAAAAGGCTCTCAAGATTTTGTTTGCCTCGGGGCTTATTTTTTCAAACGCGGTGAAGAAAATAAAAAGTGAGTTCCCAAGTCACAGAGACATCCAGCACCTTTTGGCTTTCGCGGAGGAATCCGAGCGCGGGCTTCCAAGGGGATTTGGTAAATCGGAAGAATAAACTATGTTTTGGAATCATGCGGTCCCGGAAGGCCCCATAGGGCTGATCGCGGGCCAGGGCGAATTTCCTGTTTTATTCGCGAAAGCGGCCTCAAGCCTTAACAAGAATCTTGTCGTTATCGGAATCAAAGGTTATACGGATAAAAGAGTCGAAGCCTTTGCGAGGGAGGCTCATTATTTGGAGCTTGGGGCGCTTGGCGCTTTGATCGAGCTTTTGAAACACGCAAAGCTTAAGAAAGTAGTACTGGCCGGCAGCATTCCCAAAAGGGAAATTTATAACCCCCAATTTAAGCCTGATGAAACCGCGAAAGGTTTTATCACGAATACTCGAAATAAAGGCGACGACCATATCCTAAAGGCCTTTCAGCTTTTCTTGAAAATGAAATGCGGAGTTTCCATCATAGATTCTCGCATTTTTTTGAAGCACGTTCTTGCCCCCAAAGGGGTATTGACCCGCCGAAAGCCCTCCCCGAGCGAACGGGCTGATTTAAAATTCGGCTATTCCATAGCCAAAGGAATTGGTAAACTGGACATCGGACAAACGGTGGTCGTAAAAGACGGAGTTGTCCTTGCGGTCGAGGCCATTGAAGGCACGGACCGAGCGATCCTGCGCGGCGGCGAATTGGGGAACGGGGAAGCGGTGGTCGTCAAAGTATCCAAGCCCAGGCAGGATTTGAGGTTTGATCTGCCTTGTGTGGGACTTGAGACGATTGAGACGCTTGCAAAGGCGGGCATTAAAGTTTTGGGACTGGAATCCGGCAAAACGCTCATGTTGTCCAAAGATAAATTTATCGAGCGTGCCGATTCGGAAAATATGACACTCGTGGGGTTTTGATTCCATGGTCGGTAATATCATCGTGATTGGTGATCAGAATAAACAGGGGCATGAGCTTAAGGACGCTCTTAAGAAAAATACCCATTTTGGGGTCTGGCTTCTTTCGATGAACGGGATCTCCGTCGATGAGGTCATGAAAAAGGAGCCGGACCTTATCGTGATCAACCCCAAAAGCAGCTATCTTGAGATGATGGATCTTTATTACAGCTTCAAAAAGGAGCCGCAGATCCAGGACGTTCCGATTGCGCTTCTTTTGGACGAGAAGGAAATGAAGACCGCCGACCTGCCGTCGGGAGTGCAGGAAATTTTATACCGGCCGCTTAGAATTCCTGAGGCGGTTGTCCGCGTTAGCCATCTTTTCAAACGCGCTCATAAAATCGACCAAAAAAATCTTATCCAACGCGGCAAGCTTACGATCGATATCACCAAATACGAAGTCCGCGTCGGTGACAGAAAAATAGACCTTACATTTACCGAATTTGAGCTTTTAAAATTTTTGTGCAGCCACCCCGGCACTGTGTTTACCAGAGAAGTCCTCTTGAATAAGGTTTGGGGCTATGAATACTACGGCGGTACCCGCACCGTGGACGTCCATATCCGCCGCCTTCGCTCAAAAATTGAGGGGAAGTCTTCCATCTTCGTTGAAACCGTCCGCAATATCGGCTATAAGTTCATTTCCGAGGAATAATTTCCTTTTTATTGTCTTTGTAACATTTCTGAAACAATCAAAATGTACCCTTTTGCGATAACGAGTAAGGAAATAAAAAGGAGGAAGCGTTATGGGAGGAACAACCAAGGAATCAGGATGGGCTCTGTTCTGGTTCTTGCTGGGCTTTACCATTCTTGGCACGGCATTTGCGGGCGGCGGGATGATTAGTCTTATCGCGGGTATTGTCGTGATGGGGATGTCGTTTATGATGTTCAAGGCTGTGCGGGCTAAGGAGGAAACATGAGGTTACTTGGGATAATCATGGTCATGGCCGGTTGGGCCATAACCGTTAGTGGACTTTTTATTAGCTCTCACAACTTGGGGCGTGCGATTATCGCGTGCGTGGGGATCGGGGTATCCGTTATTGGAATTCTCGGGGTACTCAACAGCTATTATTTAGCACGCGCCATTTGGAAGAAATAAATAAAAGGAGAATGGATATTATGAAATTAATTAAAATAAAAGCGCAGCTTCTCCTTGCGATTCTTGGTGTTGGCATGGCTTTATGCTTTGCGGCTCCTTTGAAAGCGCGGGCAGCGACGTTAACTGATCAGGATGTGGTCAGCGGGATTTCAGGCCCAAAGACGGATGATATAGCGGCCAAAGGTGATCCCGGGGCCGATCTGACTGGAACCGTGAATGATGTCACGATGGCCGATAGCAAGAAAGGTCTCACGTTGGCGGATTTAGCCAATCAGGCCGGACAGAATAAGATCGCCATCAATTTTGTTTGGACACTGGTTACCGGCTTTTTGGTCATGTTCATGCAAGCCGGTTTTGCCATCCTTGAAACGGGATTAATTAGAGCCAAAAATGCCAATCACACCATGATGATGAATTTTATGGTTTATGGTTTAGGTCTTTTTGCTTATTATGTCTGTGGTTTTGCGATTCAGATGGGTGGATGTGCTCCGATTGCGAACTTGGGCGGCACTTATTCTTTAAACCATGAACATGTGTTGAATCTCTTTGGAAAGCCATGGGGCTTATTTGGAACTAAAGGTTTTTTCCTGCATGGCGCCACCTATGATGTCGGCGTCATGGTCCTTTTCTTGTTTCAAATGGTGTTTATGGACACCACGA
>OBEQ010416606.1_pt1 | contig 30428 bp, 44 predicted proteins | sample 1670901 | NCBI WGS metagenome assembly OBEQ01 (sample SAMEA104232315, study PRJEB22302) | groundwater metagenome | biome: forest; feature: aquifer; material: groundwater | place: USA | collected 2011-08-07 | depth 5.4 m
TATAGCCCGACGAGTTGAGAGAAACAAAAAGCTTTGGGTTTTTTGTTTCCGAGACGAGGAAAGGCCACAAGCTTTGCTTATAGCCCGACGAGTTGAGAGAAACAAAAAGCTTTGGGTTTTTTGTTTCCGAGACGAGGAAAGGCCACAAGCTTTGCTTATAGCCCGACGGCAGCCCTTTTTTTGCTGTTCGACTATAGTTGATGCGAAATAGTTTGGCAAAATCTTTGCACAGAAGGGCGTTGACAGCCTCCTCAATTCATGGAACGGGGTATGAGGAGGTGCTACTTTATTCTTTGCTCGCTTCTATGAAAAAACCCGTGACAGAAAAAGCTTCACTTGAGGATGTGTTATTTGCGATCAACCACTTTTCTACCAGCGTGGACCAACGGTTTGAAGGTATGGACCAACGGTTTAACAAGATAGATCAGCGTTTCGAGAAAATAGACGTGGAGCTATTTTCTATACGAACGCATATGGCAACAAAGCAAGATATTCTTGATGTGAGATCGGATCTGGAGCACATCAAGGATGAAACGATAAGATCTATTGATGGTTTTGGGGTCCTCTGTCAGAAGTTTGATATGGAGCTCCTCGCGCTTCGTTCTAGATTCATGCGCATGGAAGATTTTATGCGTAAAGTTGCAGAGCGACTTAGCATGCAAGGGGAGATTGTTTGATAGAGTGTAGGCACGACCCTTGACACATCCTCAACGTTTCTTGCGTGTTTATTACGATGGTTGCATAATGGCCCCGCAAACCCGATACATTCATTCTTTTTTCATTCATTTACTAGGGTTTGATGCATTTTATTATATGAGCATGACCAAGTCCCAGCTCCTTCAGGAGTTAGCCGCGAAGTCCGGTCGCACCAAGAAAGAGGTTATTGCGATGGTAGAAGCTCTCGTCAGAATGGCATACGTCCAGGTCAAAAAGGAAGGCGTGTTCGTGATTCCAGGTCTCGGCAAACTCGTGAAGGTGAAGCGCCCAGCTCGCATGGGTCGCAACCCAGCAACTGGTGAGGCGATCAAGATCGCTGCCAAAACCGTCATCAAGTTCCGCGTCGCCAAAGCTGCCAAAGAAGCGGTGATGTAGTCCAAGACCCCCGGTGCAAGCCGGGGGTTTTTTATACGGACGTTTCGTTGCGTGCTACACTGCCAAAATATGCCAGCCAAACCTACGAAAAAAACAATCGCTCCTTCGCGTCCAGCCCCTTCTTCGTCCCGCTCCGTTCCTTCGTGGACGGGTCTTGGTCAATATGGAGATTCTACCGCGCAAAAACGTCTCACTCGTTGGTTGTGTGGAACCAACAATACTTGTGTGCCCGTCGAGACAGAGAATTTTACAGAAAATATCAATTGGAAGATTTTTCGTATCATGGCTGAATTCGTCGAGGGGTTTGAATTTCTTTCCAAGCTAAAAAATGAAGTTACTGTTTTTGGCAGTGCGCGTAGTAGTATGGCGGATCCATACTATGCCATCGCAAAACATCTTGGGTATCTGTGTGGTAAGGGTGGGTTTACGGTGATCACGGGTGGTGGACCAGGGATTATGGAAGCGGCTAATTGGGGGGCGTTCGACGCAGGCGGTGAATCAATAGGGATTGACATCGAACTTCCTATGGAGCAACGAAAAAATCAGTACATCACGCGCTCCATTGGATTCCACTACTTTTTTACGCGTAAGGTCATGCTCTCCGCTTCGTCGCAAGCGTATGTCTATTTTCCTGGAGGATTTGGAACGTTGGATGAGCTATTTGAAATGGTAACGTTGATTCAAACAGGCAAGATGTCAGATCAAATTCCGGTGATCTTAGTGGGAAAAAAATATTGGCAGCCCATGATCGAGTGGCTTCATGATTCTGTGTACAACGAATTTCATGATATTGGTGCACAAGATCTTGATCTGTTTCATCTCGTTGATACGGCGGAAGAGGCGTTTGAAATGATAAAAAAAACCAAAGAAAGGATTTTATAGCGGCTGAATTTTACGTGGGAAGGTCGTGCCTATTTTGCGTGGTCGTGTCCGGCGTGAGCCTCTCGAGCCATTTTTTTAAGAGTGCGAAGAGTACGAGCGGCAATACGAATACGTTCGCCGTTGATTTGGATCGTTTGCAAATTCACCCCCTGACGACGTCGGGTGGCGATGTTTGAGTGGCTACGAGAATTGCCGTATAAAGCAGATTTACCGGTTAATTGGCAGATGCGAGACATAGATCGTAAACATGAATCGTGAAATGTGAATCGACAAAAAAGTTTTATTGATCCACTGGAATGGCCCAAGAATAGACGAACATGAGCCATGGGTCAAGGGGTGGACGATCTTGCTGCGAGCCGTCACAATGCCCACATGTCCCTCTTTTCTCTCCTTTTTAGCGAGCCATGGGTATTCGCGGCGTTTGTGGCGGTGTTCGTGATTTCCCTGTCGATACATGAGTATGCTCATGCTTTGGTTGGGTTTTTGCTTGGAGATGCGACGGCAAAGCAACAGGGCCGTTTGACGCTTGATCCACGAGCGCACATTGATCCGTTGGGGTTTATCTCGCTCCTTCTTCTTGGCTTTGGATGGGGAAAACCGGTGCCGTACAATCCGTATCATCTGCGCCTTCCTCGATTGGGTCCGGTGCTGATCGCCATCGCGGGGCCAACATCGAACGTGATCTTGGGAACCCTGTTTACTTTTTTGTTCCAATGGACAGCGGTCCATCTTGGTGGATCAAATGTGTTGACAATCTTTGCCCAAGCAGGTGCGTTTCTTAATTTTTCGCTGGCGCTCTTTAATCTCATTCCCGTTCCGCCGCTGGACGGCTCAAAATTGCTTTTAGCTCTGCTGGATGAATATCGATTTGAAACAGCACATCGTTGGATTACGCTCCAAGGGCCGAACCTCCTTTTGGGAGTCGTGCTTCTCGATATGGTATTACCCGTTGGTCCTCTTGCATGGATTTCTGCGACGTCAGGGGCAATTGTGCATGCCTTACTTGCGTTATGAAGTGGGTTGCACGCCCCTCGTTCTTTGAACATCGTTGGTCTGGTTGGAGGGTCTGGTTGGGAGAAGTGTGGTTTTTTTCCGTGATCGCTGGGTCTCTTTCCGAACTTGTGCCGGGCAGCAATGCACAGGCTGTTTTGGACGTTCTACATATTGCGTTTGTTTGGCCACTCGTGACCACGGGCCTTGTTATGTTAATGGCGGGTATCTGCGTACGACTGTGGCAGGTATCTTGGAAGTCGACACTGGCATATCTAGAAACACTTCTTCCATTCATTCTACTCGTGCCCGGTATCCAGCTCATTGAACGGTGGAGCGGCTTGTATGAGCATGTGGCATTCGTCAATTTTCGTACGGCGCTCGGATCTTTTTTTACGGGTGGACTATTTCCTGCGCCGACAGCCCCTTTGGGGGTGGCGGTTGTGTGGCTTGGCGTCTGTGTGTGGGTAGGATGGTCTTGGTGGCATATCACACCGAAACATACCGTGCGAGAGCTTTTTTTGGCGTGCGCTCCTGGGTACTTTTGTTTTGTTGGTTTTTGGCTCGTCCCTTCTTTGATTGGATGGGCGGCTCTTGTGGGGAGTGTTCCGTTGTGGAACGCAGATTCAGCGCTTGTCGAACATGGATTTGTCGTGACACAGATTGACGGGTATGCCTGGCGCTCTGTGTATGAACGGTTTCCCTTCGCTCTTGGTGGTGAGGCGCACATTAGCAGTCAATGGCTGTTTTCGACGCTGCTTCTTCTCCTGGGCTTCGCCCTGTACATGGTCATGGTGCAAAAGACGTGGTGTTGGTCGTGGAAAGGGTGGTGGCGTTACGCAGAAGCGTCTCGAATACAGCGCGTTGTTGGAACGGTTGGCCTCGGGTTTTGTATAGCGACCGTGTTGGAAACGCACCATCTATTTGGCTGGACGCAGGTGTTGGCGCTTCTTGAGCTTTTTATCGCTACAACACTCTTTGTTCTTGCGCAGGCAGCGGACGTGGACTTGGCGAAGGCGATGTTCGGCTTGCTGCCACCGGACCGGCCGCTCTCGTCGGGCGCCGTTTCTGCCGCAGAGCTGGGAGAGACAAAGCAGGTGTGGCGGATCATGGGATACGCTCTTGCGTGGTGGTTGGGCTTTCCGGTGCTCGCTGCCTTTGTGATTGCCGATCTTACACATCATCGATCCATTGTCGCTCGAGAAGCGTTCGCGTTTCTTGGGTGGAGCACCCTTTCGATCGCCAGCCTCTTTTTGGCTGGGTGGATGGTGCAGGCGGAACGCGGGAGCTTTGGCGGACGAGGGCCGGCGTGCGCTCTACTCGTGTCTCTATTGTATTTTGGCTGGAACTGGATGAGAAATCGGCAGAATACATAAGGGGGGCCTATCTTGACGACACCGAAGAACGCTGATAGATTGGCCGCACCTTAGACGTTTTTAACGATTTTTTTCTTGTCTTCCATTGCGAAGTCAGATGTCTTCCATGCCTACCATTGCCCAGTTGGTCCGTCATCCTCGTACGAGCGCTCGCCGCAAATCCAAAAGCCCTGCGCTTCAATTTGCGTTTGACACGTTACATCGGAAACGCACAGAGCTTTCTCGTGGTTCCTCGTTTAAGCGCGGGGTGTGCACAAAGGTGACCACCATGACGCCCAAAAAGCCAAACTCTGCGGTGCGTAAAATCGCTCGTGTACGTTTGTCGAACGGGCAAGAGGTTACGGCCTATATTCCTGGAGAGGGCCACAACTTGCAGGAGCATTCGATCGTCCTCATCCGTGGAGGTCGCGTCAAAGATCTTCCTGGGGTGCGCTATCACATCGTGCGTGGGGTGTATGACACACAGGGGGTTGCAGGTCGTCGTGGCAGCCGCTCACTCTACGGGGCTCGTCGTCCGAAGCCAGATGCCAAAAAAGCAGAAGGGAAGAAAAAATAATAACTCACTCTTGATCTCATATGCGTGGAAAACAAGCTCCCAAGCGTAAAGTAGCCCCAGATCCAAAGTATGGATCGACCAACGTGGCGAAGCTGATCAATTACATCATGATCGGTGGAAAAAAGCAGAAGTCTCAAGGCATTGTGTATGCAGCCTTCGCTGTGGTCGAAGAAAAAATGAAAAAGCCTGCGCTCGAAATGTATGAGGAGGCCCTCAAAAATGTGGCGCCAAGCGTGGAGGTCAAATCCAAACGTGTTGGTGGAGCAAACTACCAGGTTCCGCTTCAAGTGCGCGCCGAACGTCGTTTGCAGTTGGCGCTTCGCTGGATGATTGGTGCCGCCCGCTCTCGTAAAGGGAAACCTATGGCCGAGCGTCTTGCAACCGAAATCATGGATGCGGCACAAAACCAGGGTGAAGCGGTGAAAAAGCGCGCGGATGTTCATCGTATGGCAGAAGCGAACCGTGCCTTTGCTCACTTTGCTAGATAGGGCCTTCCCCGCCCTTTCTTTTCTGTATGCCCCGTGAATATTCCTTAAAAAACACGCGTAACTTTGGCATTATTGCTCATATCGATGCTGGAAAAACCACCGTGTCAGAGCGCATTTTGTTTTACACCGGTCGCAAACACAAGATTGGAGAGGTGCACGAAGGTGAAGCGACAATGGATTGGATGGCGCAAGAACGTGAACGTGGGATCACGATCACTGCGGCGGCAACCACCTGTTATTGGAAGGGTTCTCGAATGAATCTGATTGATACGCCTGGGCACATCGATTTCACGATCGAGGTACAGCGTTCGCTTCGCGTCCTCGACGGCGCGGTGACCGTGTTTGATGGAGTTGCTGGTGTCGAATCACAATCGGAAACCGTGTGGCGTCAGGCAGACAAGCACAACGTGCCTCGTATTTGTTTTATTAATAAGTTGGATCGCATGGGAGCGGATTTTTACGCGGATGTAAAATCCATTCATGATCGTCTCACGAAGCGTGCGCACCCTATTCAACTTCCTATCGGAACCGAAGCGAATTTTATTGGCATCATCGATCTCATGACGATGAAGGCACAGATGTATCGCGACGAAATGGGTCAAGATATCGAGGAGATAGAGGTGCCTGCCGAGATGCTCGAAAAGGCGAAGCAGTATCGTGCACAGATGGTGGAAGCGATCGCAGAAACGGATGAAGACATGATGAATCGCTACCTGGCCGGTGAAACATTCACGGTCGAGGAGCTGAAAGCAGGTTTGCGCAAAGCGGTCATTGCCGGGCTTATTAATCCGGTGCTCTGTGGTTCAGCACTTAAAAACAAAGGGGTGCAGTTTTTGTTGGACGCAATCGTTGACTACCTCCCTTGTCCATTAGATATTCCTGCCACAAAAGCCCATGCGATCGATGATGAACATCAGGCGATTGATGTTCATCCTTCCGACAGCGAACCGTTTGCCGCATTGGCCTTTAAAGTGATGACGGACCCATTTGTGGGCAAGCTTATCTTCTTTCGTGTGTACTCTGGAATGATGAGCGCCGGTTCGTATGTGATCAATGCTAAAACCGGAGAGAAAGAACGCCTTGGTCGTATTGTTCGTATGCATGCCAACGAACGAGAAGATGTGGGCGAGGTGTTTGCAGGTGATATTGCTGCGGCTGTTGGGCTGAAAGGCACTTTCACTGGTGATACGATTTATGATGAACGTCGGCCACTTGTTCTTGAATCCATCGTCATTCCTGAACCGGTGATCTCGATCGCTATCGAACCAAAAACAAAAGCCGATCAAGAAAAGATGGGTGTTGCATTACAAAAACTTGCAGAAGAAGATCCATCATTTCGTGTGCACACCGATGAAGAAACATTGCAAACCATTATTGCCGGCATGGGAGAACTGCATCTCGAAATCATCGTAGATCGTATGAAGCGTGAGTTTAAGGTTGAGGCAAACGTTGGGAAGCCTCAGGTGGCGTATCGCGAGGCTATTCGTAACAAAGCAGAAGAAGTGGAAGGAAAATACATTCGTCAGTCTGGTGGTCGTGGTCAATATGGACATTGTGTCATTGACGTTGAGCCAAACGAACGTGGTAAGGGGTATGAGTTTATCGATGAGATCAAAGGCGGTGTTATTCCTCGTGAGTTTATTCAACCGATCAACAAGGGGATTCAAGAGGCGATGCATCGCGGTGTGTTGGCTGGGTATCCATTGTTGGATATCAAGATCACACTCACAGACGGAAGTTCGCATGATGTTGATTCGAGCGAAGCAGCGTTTAAAATTGCTGGTTCCATGGCTTTTCAAGAAGGATGTCGTCGAGCAGGACTTTATCTCCTCGAGCCTATTATGAAAGTGGAGGTCGTCACGCCAGAAAATTACATGGGAGATGTGATCGGGGATTTAAACGCCAAGCGCGGTCAAATCCAGGACATGGGTGAACGCAGCGGCGCTCGTATCGTCGATGCGCAGGTTCCGCTCTCCGAAATGTTTGGGTACTCAACAGGCCTTCGATCCATGACGCAAGGTCGAGCGAGCTATTCAATGGAATTCAGTCATTACGGTGAAGTTCCTTCTAACGTAGCGCAAACCGTTGTAGAAGGGCGAAGTAAAAAATAAAAGAATACTGTCTACAAAGAGCGCGTCACAAGACGCGTTTTTGTGTTACAATTGGATCTCTCTTATATGCGTATACGATATTTATTCTTTGTGAGTAGTGCGGTGATATGCGGTTGGATATTTCAGAGTTCTGTCGTCCGTGCTGCTACTTGTTCCATCACCACAGACACGGTTGTTGATCAAACGTATGTTACCAATAACGGTTGTGATGATATTGATATTTCTGGTTCATCTGTCAGCACAACCTGGATAGGTACGGTTGCGCTTCCTGGATCAGGGACGGTGAGAATCGTGAGTGGAACCACGAGCTTTGGCACGGGGAGCGTCATGACACTTGGGGGGAACAACAACTTTGTCGTTGAAGCCCCTGCTACTCTCACGCATGTGGCCAACGGTCCAAGTGGTATTCAAATCACGGCTAAGAATATCACGATTACGGGGGCTATAAATGCCTCCGGGAAAGGGTGTTCTGGGAACACGAGTAACGTTGGATATGGCCCCGATCCTTCTACCGGCGTGTGTACCCTCGGAGCCTCGGGCGCTGGCCAAAGTCAATATGGAGGTGCGGGCCATGGCGGTGTTGGTGGTACATATTTTAGTCCTGCTGGAGCAACGTACGGATCTCTTACTTCGCCTATCCTGCCTGGTTCGAGCGGTGGAGGACAAGGTAACGGTGGAGGCTTTGGTGGTGGAAGGATCTTCTTGAATATTTCCGGGGTCTTAACCGTCAATGGTACGATCGCGGCAAACGCAAGCGTCGGAGCTTCCTATCAAGGAGGTGGGTCCGGTGGATCTGTCTATATCCGCGCGGCTACTTTCGCTGGGTCAGGAACCATCTCTTCCAATGGAGCGGCCGGGACTGATTTTGGAAGTCCTGGTGGTGGTGGCAGGATTGCCCTTCGTTACTCCTCTGTATCATTCTCCGGCACCTCATCAACGACAAAAGGCTCTGGTGGAGGGAATGACAATGCGGCGGATGGGACGATTTATGTGCTGGTACTTAATCAACCTCCATCTACCCCTTCTTCTCTCGGTCAAGCAGGTCTCGTTAATGGTTCGACCACTGGTACTAATAATCCGCTTTACACGTTTACTTTGGCTGATCCGGATGTGTCTGACACGGTCCAGTATCGTATTCAGATAGATGATACGGCAGACTTCAGCTCCCCTGTAGTTGACTACACAAGTGCTCTTGCTGCCCAAGGAGCGAGAACCTTTCAGGTCGGTCAATCGGCAGGTGGAGGAACCTATTCCGTTGGTTCGAGCGGTCAAACCCTTTCCAACGGTTCATACTATTGGCGTGTGCAAGCTATTGATGCAGCCGCGGCTGCATCGAGCTATGCCACGGCCAACGGAGGGGCTATTGCCTTTGTGATGGATACCGCTCCTCGCTACCTCCGCTTCGCAAACAGCAGTGCTTCTGGTCTTGAATCGGTCACAGCCACGTCCGTCCGTATCTTTCTTAACACCGCCCACTTCGAGACAGTGACGGTGGCCTATTCCGTCACAGGAGGGACAGCGACAGGTGGAGGAACCGATTACACACTTGCCTCTGGTACAGCGACCATTACGGCAGGAGACACGAGCACAACTATTCCTCTCACGATCATCAACGATCAGATTGATGAGCCTGACGAAACAATCATCCTCACCCTCAGCGCTCCCACCTACGCCACCATCGGTTCAAATACATCCACGACCTACACGATCACCGACAATGACACGGCCGGAGTCACGATTGTCGAATCTTCTGGCTCTACCAACGTGACTGAAGGCGGAGCAACCGACTCTTTCACCGTTGTCCTCACCTCTGCTCCGACGAGCACGGTTCGTGTTTCCTTCGCTACCTCAACGTACGGAGTCACGCTCGATCAAGATCATGTCGACTTTACGTCCGGTAACTGGAACGTCCCTCAGACCGTCACGGTCACAGCGACGAATGACTCTGTGGCGGAAGGCTCGCATACAAGTCCTATTGCTTTTAGTGTGAGCGTCCCTTCAGACTTTGCTTATGGCTACAGCATCTCTCCTCCTGTCATCTCAAGCATCACGGTCGCCATCACCGACAATGACACGGCGGGGGGGACGGTTTCAGCCTCATCGCTGTCCCTCGCGGAGGGAGGATCATCCGGGTCATACACAATGGTGCTCGTGAGTGCACCAACCACAGCCGTGACAATAATACCGTCTGTGTCTGGTCTTGCTTCTGTTTCTCCCGCATCGTTTTCTTTTACCTCCTTAACTGGAACGTCCCTCAAACGATCACGGTAACTGCAACGGACGACTCAACTTTTCAAGGAACGCATACAGCAACGGTAAGCCATGTTCTCACTTCTATTGCGTATGGTTACAGCTCACTCACGCTTGGAAGCGTATCTGTTTCGATCACGGACAATGACTCAAGCGGGGGTGGTGGTGCGAGCGCTGGATCTGGCTCCTCCGGTTCGATTGGAACGCCGGTAACATGGAATTTTATCCCGTTGGCTCCCATCATTGTGCCACTTGGAGTGCTCGTGCTGCCGATCCCGCTCGCATCTTCTGCACCAGTCTTTGCACAGGAAGCTGCCTCAACAGGTATTCCAACAGGAAGCGGTACTGCGAGCGATCGCTTAGGCTCTGGCGAACGTATGGCGATCTTGGCGGATTTACGTGAAATACTTGGGGCGGATCGTGTCACTGCTGTAGATGCAGCGCGACTCGCAGAAGGTCAGATTCCATTGGCAAGAAATCTTGCGCATGAACAAACACAGCTCCCTCGTGCCCGAGCCACGTTCCGTTCTTTGTACGGTCATGACCCTGTTTTTTCTCGTGCCCATGAAAATCTTGCCTGGAACACGCTGATGTATCGCATTCGATTTCCTCGTGATCTGACTCTTGAACGAGAGGGGATTCAGCGTTTTCAACGTATTTTTCAGCGACAACCACGTGACCCATTTCAGTGGTCTACCGTTCGTGTTCTTGGGTATTTACGGTAGAGTGAGGATTTGTTGGAGATGGTAAAACCATTGACAAAACCATTTTTTATGTTATTCTTTTATTCTTGAACCTTAACAACTCTCCGCCAAAGGCGGATGCGTCTATGACGCACAAGTGCTTATTTGCAGAAGGAACAAGGTGAACCCGGGTGTCCGACATGGTGTCGGGCTGAGAGGCAATCTCAACCGAAAGAGGTACACGATCATGGTACAAGAAAACGTCAGCAAAATCGATACCAGCACTCCGCCTTTCCGCGTCAACGTCGTCTATGCCATTCCGGCGATGAACGAGCTCAAGCGCCGTTTCCCGGCGTACGTCAACCCCGCCTACGACGGTATCGCCTTCAAGCCGATCAAGGTCTGCGAGGGGGTGAGCCGCGAAACCCGGGAGATCGAGCCCGAGTATGTCCACCTCGAGCGCCACGTCTCGAACGACGCAGCGCTCGCCGAGATCGACAAGCGCGGACTGCGCCCCTGCCTCCCCGAGGAACTCATCGCTTTCGGCGACGCGTACCCCAAGGAGCAGCGGAAGTTTCCGATCGTCGCTCTCGGCTCCGGGGCGGGCGTGGACGGTGACCGTCGCGTCGCGTGTCTGTGGGACGGTGGCAACGGCCGGGGCCTCCGCCTGGTTTCGGTCGGCGACGGCTGGAGCGTCCTCTGCCGGGTCCTCGCCGTGCGCAAGTCCGCCTAAGGCGGGCAAGTAGCCCCCGCCTCACGCGAGAGGCGGGGGACCCTCGGTCACTTGGCCCTTAAAAAAGGCTCTTGGGACCTTGGACTCTTTGTGCTTAGGCCCCGTCTGACGACGCAATCCATACCTTGGATGTGCACGCTAGACGGGGTCGTTTTTTTTGTCCTCCCCCTTACGAAGGGGGAGCTAGAGGGGGTTTTCGTCGGAGGGGAATATGAAGGAGATGCCGAAGGCAGAGGGGATACGTGAGACCCCTTTCGTCAGAGGGAGATGAAGGAACCGAACGCGTAGTTCTGAAAAACGTAGACCCGTTGCATTTTTTTTGCTCATCCGGTGAGATAACGCCTATATGTCATGGGCACGTATTTTGCATGTTGCACGTAGGCAGGGGATACCTGTGATTGTAGCGGATAGTGAGGGGCTTCAACCCATGGTCCTCGTCTCTTTGGAGGCATACGAGCGATTTTTGACCACCCAAAAACCAATAGAACCTCCAAAAGGAGCGGTGCCCATAGTGCCCGTTCCCGTCCCCTCACCTGCCCCTCATGCACGTCCAACAGCCCCACCGATCCATACAGATAGCTTGCGACGTCGTCAACGCGATGATGATCGTGTCGAGGTTCTTCATCGTTCGCTCGATACCGTCTCTCAGGTAGTACGAGAAGAGCCTAAGACCACGAATCCTGGGGCGACGGATCTTCTCTTAGAAGAGCGGTTTTCGTTCCAGTCATAGCCCTTGTCAGTCTCGCTTTGTTTTGCTACGATCTGCTCACTCGCGAAAAAGCTGACCTTGAGGACGTGCTCATTCGGCGCATTTCTGACGTATTCCGTTCGAACTGCGTCCAACTGAGAACATCCCAAAATGGGCTCCGCACGCGACTATTTCATTCTTTTCTTAATGCATCCGCATTACGCGTACCTATGGCAGAAGTCTTTCAACGGACAAAGCCCCACGTAAACATTGGTACCATCGGTCACGTTGACCATGGAAAGACCACTACCACGGCGGCTATTTTGACGGTTCTTGCCGCTCACGGCATGATCGCCCAGAAAAAAGGGATTGATGATCTCGATAAGGCTCCTGAGTCCAAATCGCGTGGAATTACCATTGCGACCGCTCACACGGAGTACGAATCGGAGAAACGTCACTATGCGCACGTGGACTGTCCAGGGCATGCGGACTACATCAAGAACATGATTACGGGTGCGGCTCAGATGGACGGTGCTATTTTGGTGGTTTCTGCGACGGATGGCCCTATGCCTCAGACACGCGAGCACATCCTATTGGCTCGTCAGGTCGGCGTGCCTTCGATCGTCGTTTTTTTGAATAAGGTTGATATGGTGGAAGATGCGGAGCTCATCGATCTCGTCGAACAAGAAATCCGCGATCTTCTGAGCAAGTATGAGTTTGATGGAGAAAAAACACCCATCATTCGAGGTTCCGCTCTCAAAGCCTTACAAAATCCTAAGGATGATGTCGCTTCAAAACCCATCCTTGATCTCATCAAAGCGTGTGATGACTTCATCCCTGAACCTGTTCGTGAAACCGACAAACCTTTCCTTATGCCCGTCGAAGACGTGTTCTCGATTGAAGGCCGTGGGACGGTGGTCACGGGACGTATCGAACGTGGTCAGGTCAAGATTAACGAAGAACTTGAAATCGTCGGGTTGGGCGAAACGCGCAAAACGGTGGTCACCGGTATCGAGATGTTCAACAAACAGTTGGACTCCGGTCTTGCGGGTGACAACGCTGGTCTCTTGCTTCGCGGCACAAAGAAAGATGAAATTGAACGCGGGATGGTGCTTGCCAAGGCAGGTTCCATCAAGCCTCATACCGAATTTGAAGCAGAGGTCTACGCCCTCACCAAAGAAGAAGGTGGCCGCCACAAGCCATTTGTCACAGGATACAAGCCTCAATTCTACATTCGAACAACCGATGTGACGGGTGAGGTCAAGCTCCCAGACGATGTCGCGATGGTTCAGCCAGGTGACACCATCAAAATGACGATTACGCTCATCGCTCCTGTTGCCATGGAAGACAAAATGCGCTTCGCTATCCGCGAAGGTGGCAAAACGGTCGGTGCTGGGGTCGTGACTAAGATTATCAAATAAATTATTCTTCTCGAGAGAGTTCCCCTACCCTTTGTAAAGAGTGGGGGATGACAGGGCTCCCTCATCCATCTCATGGTAGACGTCAAACCCATAACCTCCTCGCATCGCGTACGGATCAAAATCCGTGCCTATGATCACAAGATCATCGATCAAGCGACCAAGATGATTATCGAAACCGCTGAACGTAGTGGGGCGAAGGTCATCGGTCCTGTGCCTCTTCCCACCGAAAAGAAAAAGTGGACGGTGAATCGATCAACGTTTGTTCATAAAAACGCTCGTGAACAGTTCGAGATGCGTATTCACAAACGCGTGGTCGACATATTGGATCCTAATCCAAAGACGATTGATGCACTCACGTCCCTCAATCTGCCCGCCGGTGTCGATGTCGAAATTAAGATGTAACTTCTTCACAACTACGTTCGATTCCCAAGGAGAAAGTTCCTCTGTTGTTCGGTGATGACAGAAGAAAACCTCCCTGTTGACGCTTACCCCTTAGGGTGAGCCCCCGTCTCTCACGAGAGATGGGGAGAATCGCGATCTATTCATTCACGTTTCAGGTATTTTGTGTGCATAACACAAAACACCGAACGCGGGAGGGCGATTGCGATCGTCAGCTACGCGTTCGGTGTTTTCGTTTTTACTGATATTGAGCGACCAATCCGATTCTTATGAAATTCATTCTCGCAAAAAAACTCGAGATGTCGCAAGTCTACGACGCCAATGGCAACGTCATTCCCGTGACGTTGCTTGAAGCGGGACCGTGCTACGTGACACAAGTCAAGCAGCAGGAAAAAGATGGGTATCAGGCTGTTCAGGTTGGGTTTGGTACAGCAAAGCGTCTCACAAAACCACTCGCAGGACACCTCAAAGATCTTCCAAAACTTACGCATATCGTGGAGTTTCGTCTCGCAACGGCATCTGAAATGAAGCGTGGCGACATGATTGAGGCTTCTTCCTTTGTGGCTGGAGATATGGTGGACGTGATCGGGATGTCAAAAGGCAAGGGGTTTCAGGGGGTGGTGAGACGTCATGGATTCCATGGTCATCCTACCTCACATGGTCACAAAGATCAGGAGCGTATGCCAGGCTCGATCGGAGCAGGTGGCCCACAACATGTCTTCAAAGGTCGTCGCATGGCGGGTCACATGGGTCATGAACAGATCACGGTCAAGAATCTTGCGGTTATTGAGGTTCGTGAAGGCCGTATCCTTGCGGTCAAGGGCGCGGTTCCAGGTCCGCGCAATGGAATCATTCAGATTGTGTCTGTCTAATTATGCCAAACGTTTCTCTCTACAATGAGGCAGGCAAAGAAGTAGGCAACGTGGCTCTCGCCGACGTAGTATTTGGTGTGAAGCCCAACCAATCATTGATCCATGAAGCGGTTGTTGCACAGCGAGCGAATGCCCGTCGTGCCATTGCAAACACCAAAACACGCGGAGAGGTGCGTGGTGGTGGAAAAAAACCTTGGAAACAAAAAGGCACGGGTCGTGCCCGACAAGGATCGATCCGTTCTCCACAATGGGTGGGAGGTGGTATCACGTTTGGTCCAACAAAGGACCGCAATTTTTCGCTCAAGATCAATAAAAAGGTGAAGCGCAAAGCGCTCTTCATGGCGCTCTCCGATAAGGTGCTGAATAAAAAGCTTTCCGTGCTTGAATCTTTTACGGTGACGTCTGGAAAAACCAAATACGCCGCTTCGGTCATTGGCGCGCTGCCGATTGATCGCAATGTGCTTCTGGTCACGGCCGGTTCGGACGCTCTTCTTATGCGCATGGTTCGTAATTTGCCTCATGTTAAATTGGTGTCCGCTGGCTCCGTCAATTTAATTGACGTGCTTACGTATCGTTCGGTGATATTTTTAAAGGACGCCGTTCCTGCGTTTGAAGGGATCTACCGCGATTAAATATGAGCATTCTTGATCGATTAAAGAAAAAAACCGTCTCAAAAGAGGAGACTCCTGTCAAAAAAACGCCTGTGAAGCGTGCCGTGAAAAAGGTTGAAGTGGCTACGCCTAACAGTGACATCCTAGTCAGAAAAACCACACCAGCACATCTTCTTGCTCTTCTATCTCGTCCTCATGTGAGCGAGAAGGCGGCTCGTTTGGGTGCGCAAAACGTCTACGTCTTTGATGTGGCGCTGCGGGCAGAAAAAATCGCGATTAAAAAGGCGGTCGAATCCCTCTATCAGGTAAAAGTGGTTGCCGTGCGCACGATTCGTGGGCTTGGGAAGCCTGTGCGTCGCGGTCGCCGTCCCTCCACGCGGTCCGATTGGAAAAAAGCGCTCGTAACCATCGCCGCTGGCCAAAAGATTGATCTCTACGCAGGTGTCTAATATCCTCCTATGCCTATTAAAGTCTATCGACCGGTTACAAAAGGACGCCGATTCTCCTCGGTGCAGGATTTTTCTGATATCACGCGTCACGAACCGGAGAAATCTTTGATCAGCACACGTAAGGAGCATGCCGGCCGTTCTGGAGGAAAGATTTCTGTGCGCCACCAAGGGGGTGGCAACAAACGTTTTTTACGTGATGTAGATTTTGTCCGTCACCATTTTGATGTACCCGCGCGCATCGATTCTGTCGAATACGATCCAAATCGTGGAGCGCGTATCGGTCTTATCGTGTATCGCGACGGGTTGAAGAGCTACATTCTTTTACCAGATGGGATGAAGGTGGGGGACACAGTCATCTCTTCTCAAAAAGAAGCGGATATTTCGGTCGGTAATCGTTTGCCATTGGAAAAGATCCCTGTCGGCACGCCTGTCCACGCGGTCGAGCTTGTTCCTGGGAAAGGAGCGCAGCTTGGCCGTGCCGCCGGTACAAGAATCGAGTTCAGCGCCATCGAAGGCAGTTGGGCCATGATCAAACTCCCTTCCGGTGAAATGCGTCGTGTGCCCAAAGTGTGCATGGCAACGATCGGAACGGTGTCTAATCCAGATTGGCACTTGGTTCGTTGGGGCAAGGCAGGCCGTATGCGTCATCGAGGCATTCGTCCAACGGTTCGTGGAAAAGCTATGAACCCTGTTGATCATCCACACGGTGGAGGAGAAGGCAAGCATCCAATCGGAATGAAATACGCCAAGACAAAATGGGGCAAGCACGCGCTTGGGGTCAAAACACGTAAGGCTAAGAACTCGTCCAATCGTCATATTCTTGTTCGCCGTCGTGGCAACACCTTGTAATCTATGTCTCGTAGTCTCAAAAAAGGTCCGTTCACGGACGCCAAACTTCTTCTGAAGGTGGCCGCACTTAAGGCGGGCGACAAGACACCGATCAAAACGTGGTCGCGTGCTTCGACGATTACCCCAGAAATGGTTGGTCGCGTCTTTGCCGTGCACAACGGCAAGATCCACGTTCCTGTTGTCGTGGTGGAAAACATGGTCGGACACAAGCTGGGGGAGTTTTCTCTCACACGTAAGTTTGTCCGTCATGGTGGCAAGATTCAAAAGGCCGCTGAAGCGGCGCCTGCGGCTAAGCCCGCCGCGGCTCCCGCAGCCAAGAAGAAATAATTTGAATGATTATGCATGTTCACGCTTCCCTTCGGTATCTTCGCATGGCCCCTCGTAAGGTCCGTCTTGTGATTGATGCGGTGCGCGGTCTGCCTGTCATGGCGGCCGACACACGCCTCACCTTCATGAATCAGGCCGCTTGCGAGCCGGTTCAAAAACTTTTGCGGTCGGCAATGGCCAACGCAGAACACAATTTTCATCTCAAAAAAGAGGATCTCATCGTTCAAACCATTACCGCAGATGGTGGGCCCACGATCAAACGCAGTCGATGCCGCGCGCGTGGTTCTGCGGCACCTATTCGTAAACGCACCACCCATATCATGATCGTGCTAGCTCCAAAAGCACTAAAAGTCGCCGCGGCTCCCGCGTCTAAGTCAGAGTCTTCTAAGACCGTCTAACCTATGGGCCATAAAGTTCATCCATTTGGATTTCGACTCGGCACGACCACTACCTGGCCTTCTCGTTGGTTTGCTCGCGATGGAGCCTATCGTGAACAGGTGCGTCAAGATATTCTGATCCGCGCTTTCTTAAAGCGTGAACTAAAGGAGTGCGCCATGCATCGTGTGGATGTTGAGCGTTCTCGTGGAGCGCTAGGCATCACGATTCATACGGCAAAACCAGGCTATGTCATCGGTCGTGCAGGCGATGGGATAGATCAGTTGAAGAAAAAGCTGATTAAGGCATTTTTCCGTGGAAAATCTAAGGGATTACAGCTAAATATTTCCGTCGTAGAAGTCAGTCGACCAAACTTAGAAGCCTCGCTTGTCTGTCAGGGCGTGATTGCGGACCTTGAGCGTCGTATGGCGTTTCGTCGTGTATTAAAAACCTCTATCGAACGTGTCAAAAAAGCCGGTGCGCTTGGGGTAAAAATCGCGGTGTCTGGCCGGTTAAATGGAGCGGAGATCGCTCGTCGAGAGTGGTTGCATTGGGGAAAAATTCCTCTCACAAATCTTCGAGCAGACGTGGATTATTACCAAGATTTTGCCCAAACCATTGCGGGGACGATTGGGGTAAAGATCTGGATCTATCGTGGAGATGTGTTCGAACAAGACCGTTTGTCACAGTATCAACCAACCACGCAAACCCGTCCGGGTGCTCGTGGCGGAGATCGTCGTGACGGAGGCGGTCGTTCTATGGGGGGTGGGTTCCAGCATCGCGATCGGGGTCCTCGCTCTTCTCCTGTGACGGCTCCTCGCGAACCCGTCGCTGTTGTTTCAGAAGCCGCTCTTCCTGCTCCTGTGTCTGTCGTTGCCTAACACTTCTTGTATGTTGATTCCTAAAAAAGTAAAACATCGCAAGTGGCAAAAGGGCCGCGCGCGCAATATCCGTATCGCTTCCGACAAGGTCGAGCTTGCGTTTGGATCCTACGGGCTTAAGGCGCTTACACCTGCCTGGATCTCGAGCCAACAAATCGAGGCAGGTCGCCGTGTGCTCACGCGATACATCAAGCGTGGCGGCAAAATCTGGATTCGCGTGTTTCCAGATAAGCCGATCACAAAGCACGGCAATGAAAACCCTATGGGTTCCGGAAAGGGTGCGGTTGATCACTACGTGGCCGTGATTCGTCCGGGAACGATTATCTACGAGATGGACGGGATTACGCGAGAATCTGCGCAAGAAGCCCTCGAAAGCGCAGCGTTCAAAATGGCCTCTGTATGCAAGTTCATTAGTAACAACTAGCCTATGGATATCATGACCTTACGTAACGCCTCTCCTACCGAACGCACACGACTCTTGCAAGAAGCACAAACAAAACTCCGTGACCTTCGTTTTAAAGCTGCGACCCGTCAGTTGACCAAAGTGCGTGAGATTCGTTCCCTTAGACGGGACATAGCTCAGATGCTCACGGTTCATAAGACCAACGCCTAGTATGTCTCCTATCACAACCCCTTCCTCACACAAACGTCGCTTTGAAGGCCTCGTTGCCTCTGTGTCCGGTCCCGCGACCGCGGTGGTTCGTGTTGATCGTCAAGTGCCACACGAGAAGTATGGAAAGTACTACACGATTTCCAAAAAGTTCATGATTCATGATGAAAAGAGCGTTGCTAAAGTCGGCGATACAGTGCTGATCGAAGAATGCCGACCTCTTTCTCGCCAAAAACGTTGGCAGTATATTTCAACCATTCGTTCCGCACACGCGGCCTAATTCTATGGTGCAACATCGTTCCATGCTCCGCGTTGCAGACAACAGCGGAGCCAAACTCCTTCAGTGCATTCATGTGCATGGTGGATACAAAAAACGCTATGGCCGCATCGGCGACATGCTTACCTGTGTCGTGAAAGAAGCCGTGCCGCGCGGACTTGTGAAAAAGTCTGATATTGTGCATGCCGTCCTTGTGCGTTCACATAAAGAAGTGCGTCGCGCAGACGGGACGTACGTGCGTTTTGATGACAACGCTGCCGTGATCATCGATCAAAAGAACAAGGATCCAAAAGGGACACGTATCTTTGGTCCGATCGCTCGTGAATTACGCGCCAAGGGGTACGGAAAAATTATTTCGTTAGCCCCAGAAGTTGTCTAATGCTATGTCTACGCTTCATGTAAAAACCGGAATGGAGGTCAAGATCCTCGCCGGGAAAGATCGCGGAAAGATTGGCAAGGTGACGCAGGTATTTCCTAAGCTCAATCGTGTGGTGGTCGAAGGGGTGAATATTACCAAACGCCACTTACGTACACGCAAGCAAGGAGAATCCGGGCGCATCGTCGAGTTCTCTATGCCTATCCATGCTTCCAATGTGGCTCCTACGGCCGAAGATGCCAAAAAGACCACAGCAGAAGCTAAGCCCAAGCGGGTTCGTTCGACCAAGAAGGTCGCTTAATGTATGACTCTTAAAGAACGATATCAAAAAGAGATTGTGCCGATGCTCCAAAAGGATCTCGGTATCAAGAACCGCATGGCCATCCCCAAAGTGACCAAGGTGGTTTTGTCTGTGGGGCTATCCCAGGGCAATAAAGATCCAAAGGTTCTCGAAGTGATCGAGGCGACACTTCGACGTATTTCTGGTCAAAAACCGGTCAAAACAAAAGCGAAAAAGTCCATCGCGAGCTTCAAGGTTCGTGAGGGGATGATCGTTGGGATCATGGTAACGATGCGAGGGGTGCGTATGTGGGATTTTCTTGCCAAGCTGACGCAGGTTACTTTTCCCCGCATCCGCGACTTTCGAGGTATCTCCCCTCGGGTGATCGATGCGCAAGGCAACCTCTCTGTTGGGTTTAAAGAACATCTCGCGTTTCCAGAAATCCGTTCTGACGAAGTCGAGCGGTTGCATGGGATGCAGGTGACCGTCACAACGACCGCCGGGACACGCGCCGTGGGTGAACGCTTATTCAAAGCCCTCGGGTTCCCTTTTCACGCATAATCTATGGCTACTGAAGCACAAATCGCCAAATCCAAGCGAACGCCAAAATTTTCTACGCGCAAAGTCTTGCGTTGCTGGAAGTGCGGCCGCAAGCACGGGTATATGCGCGACTTTGAACTCTGTCGCATCTGCTTTCGTGAGTTAGCCCTTCGTGGCGAGCTCCCAGGTGTCAAAAAATCCAGCTGGTAATCTCTTCCTATGATCACTGATCCCATTAGCGACTTTCTGACCCGTTTGCGCAACGCACAATCGGCAGAACACGAGACCACGACGGCTCCCGGGTCTCGTATGAAGCTCGCCATCGCCAAACTCTTGCAACGCGAGGGCTATATTGAAGCTGTGAGCGAAACCACGGAAGGCATCAAAAAAACCATTCACGTTACCCTCAAATACGTGGGTAAAGTGCCTGCGATTCGAGCCGTAACGCGCATTTCAAAACCAGGCCTTCGCGTCTATCGGAAAGCCTCGGAGCTTCCTCGCGTGTTGTCTGACCAAGGCATTGCGATTGTATCCACGTCCGTTGGTCTCATGACGAATAAAGAGGCCCGCCGCCGCAAACTTGGTGGCGAGGTTTTGTGTGAAGTATACTAACTATTATGTCTCGTATTGGGAAAAAACCGGTCCTGCTTTTGGCAGGCGTAGAGCTCGCCATCGCGCCGGGGATGGTGACGATAAAGGGGCCAAAAGCCACTCTTCAAGTGGCGCTACCTCCTCATGCGTTGGTTACCATGCAAGATGAACCAAGAGCGTGTGTCGTATCCGTCGAAGACGAGACGCGCGTGGACCAGAGAGCGATCTGGGGGTTGACGCGTCAACTTTTGCAAAACGCCGTTGATGGAGTTCAGAAACCGTTTGAAGAAGCGCTCGAGTTTATCGGCGTTGGATTCAAAGTCGCGCTGGAAGGTCGTAAGTTAATGATGGATGTTGGGTTCTCTCACCGTGTCCCCTTTGAGCTTCCTCTCGGGATTGAAGCGAAGGTGGAAAAACAGATCTTGACCTTGAGTGGTTCCGATAAATACGTTGTAGGGGAAACAGCCGCGCGCATTCGTCGCATCAAGCCCCCTGAACCCTATAAAGGGAAGGGGATCAAATATGTAGATGAGGTGGTCCGTCGCAAAGCCGGCAAGACGGCTGGCAAAGGTGCCTAATCATTGATTTTTCTATGTCTACTCAAAAACGTAAACAAGAGCGCGTCAATCGACGCATCATTCGTATACGCGCCCGTGTACGTGGAACAACCGAACGTCCGCGTCTTTCGGTGTTTCGTGGTCTTGCGCATATTTCTGCGCAGATTATTGATGATGCGACCGGCAAGACATTGGCATCTGCCTACGATCGGGAGCTTTCTGCCCCGGATCGTGAGAAGAAAAAAGCAGAAATTGCAACGATGGTGGGTACCCTTATTGGCGAACGCGCAAAAACCCAGGGGGTGACTCACGTGGTTTTTGATCGTCGAGATAAACAATATCATGGACGCGTGCGAGCCCTCGCGGAGGGGGCGCGAGCGGCCGGACTCATGTTTTAACCTATGACTGAAACGATAACAGCAAAACCAGCAGGAGGTGCCAGCGCTCCAAAGGCCACGCCCCCTTCTCGTCCAGGCGCGCCGGGTGGCCGTGATGCACGGGGTGGTGGTGGACGTGGTCCTGCTGGCCGTGGAGGAAGCGGTCCTGGCGGCGGACGGAGTTTTGGTGGTGGAGGGCGCGGTGGTCCCGGCGGCCGCGGAGGACGCAGTGGTGGCCCAGGTGGTCGTGGTCAAGGAGGGGGGCGTCGTGATGGTCGCAGCGGTGGCGACGTGCCTGCAGAAGCAGATTACGATGAAAAGAATGTGGAGGTGGCGCGCGTTACTCGTGTGACCAAAGGAGGCAAGCGCATGCGGTTTCGTGCCCTCACCGTCATTGGAAATCGGAAAGGTCGTGTAGGGTTTGGGTTGGCAAAGGGTGTAGACGTCGCACTTGCTACCGGCAAGGCAACCACCCAAGCACGCAAGGCGCTCCTGACCGTTCCCATGATCTACGAAACGATTCCACATCCTGTGGAGGCGAAGTTTGCCGCCGCGCGCGTGCTTCTCAAGCCCGCTCCAAAAGGAACGGGAATCAAAGCAGGTGGCGCGGTACGTATTGTGCTTGAACTTGCAGGCGTTCCAAATGTGGTATCAAAAATCCTCGGGTCTTCAAGTAAGATTAACAACGTAAAAGCAACGTTCGCGGCACTGAAAAAACTGCGACTTCCTCTTAAGATGAAGGCGGAGAAGGGTGAAGATGGTGTAACGCTTCCCACGGAAATCGTGATTCCTAAGACATAACCTATGGCTATTACTCTTCACAGTATCGTTTCGAGCAAGGGTTCTCGTACCCATACTCGACGTATTGGACGTGGACCAGGAAGCGGACGGGGAAAAACCGCCGGAAAGGGAACCAAAGGTCAGCGTTCTCGCACCGGAGGAAAAACCGCTCTCAAGCTCAAAGGGATGAAGCAAATGCTGCTCAGCTTTCCTAAGAACCGTGGGTTTCAAAGCCGATTTGCGAAAGACGTCGCGATTCGTGTCGGTCGTTTGAGCGTGCTTGCAGAGGGAACGCCGATTACAATCCAAGTGTTGCAGGCGGCGGGTCTTATGCGTCGGGGCGATCGTTCCGTGAAAATCATCGCGGGGGGTGAACTCAAGCAAAAACTTACCATTGGGAAGGGCGTCCTCGTTTCCGCGGGGGCAAAAACAGAAATCGAGCGGGCTGGGGGCACGATTGGTTCATAATCTATGTGGGACAAACTCCTTCAAGCCTGGCGCGTAAAAGAGGTCCGTAATGGCCTGCTTTTCGTGTTCATCATGATGGTGATTTTTCGTGTAGCAGCGAATATTCCGCTACCGGGAATCGATCTTGTCGCGCTTCAACGTTTTTTTGAAGCGAATAAGCTTTTGGGACTATTAAACCTCTTCTCCGGAGGAACGATTCGTAACTTCAGTATTGTCGCCCTTGGTGTAGCGCCTTACATCACCTCGTCCATCATCTTTCAATTGCTTGGGATGATTATTCCACGGATTGAAGAAATCCAAAAAGACGGTGAGGCGGGTCAGCGTCGCATTAATCAATGGACGCGCCTGCTTACGGTGCCACTTGCGATCATTCAATCATTCAGCTTGATTGGTCTCATGAAGCAGTCGCAGTTTCAAATTATGCGCGACTCGAGTCCGTTTTATCTCTTTGCGATTGTCTGTACGCTTACCGCGGGTACCTTGTTTCTCATGTGGATCGGTGAACTTATCTCTGAAAAGAAAGTTGGGAACGGGATGTCGATGATTATCGCTGCTGGTATTTTAGCCGATCTTCCCTCGTCTACTTCTCAATTTTTGACCGCCTTTGATCAGACGCAAGTATTGACGCTTGCTCTCTACGCCGCAATCGGGATTGCGACGGTCCTTGGGGTTGTATTTGTTACCGAAGGACAGCGTAACATTCCAATACAATATGCCCGTCAAAGTCGCGGACAAGGAGTGGCGCTCGGCGGCGTTGCTTCTTCTCTCCCGCTTCGCGTGAACATGGTTGGGGTGATTCCAATCATTTTTGCCGTTTCTATGCTGTTATTTCCAACGATCATCGCTCAGTTTGTGAGTCGTGCTCGCAGTGTGTGGCTCGCATCTGCTGCGCATTGGATAACGGTGACTTTGCAGAATCAAGCTGTCTATGGAGTGTTATATTTTTGTCTGGTCGTAGGATTCACCTACTTCTACACGGCGGTTGTCTTTCATCCGGATCGTATTTCTGAAAATCTTCAAAAACAAGGAGGATTTGTGCCAGGGATCCGTCCTGGACGCCCTACGTCGGAGTATCTTGACTATATTATTAACCGCATTACTCTTGGAGGAGCTGCTTTTTTAGGAGCTATCGCGGTCATGCCTATCATTGCACAAGGATTAACGGGCGCGAGCCGTTTAGCCCTCGGCGGCACCTCGTTGCTGATTGTGGTGTCGGTTGTGATTGAATGTGTGAAGCAAATAGAAGCACAGGCGACGATGCGTGAGTACGATGCGTATTAGGTCATGTTTTCGAGTAAAACGTCACCCCGTTGGGTGACGTTTTACGTTCTGCTACTATGCCCAGCATGTCTCAAGAAGAAATACCTCGCCTCCTCGTGCTGGCGGAAGTGGTCAGTGTGGGATGTCTGTCATTGGTGACGGCGTATGTTCGTCATACGCAAACGTTCTTCCATCCAACGGATACGTTGTTCCTTGCAACGCTTCTTCTGGCTCTTGTGTGTGTGGGGTTCGTGATGAACCTTCTTCGTCGGTGGTCGACGCGACTCTTGTGGGAGTGGATTTTCGTAAGCGCAACCTTGTTGGGTGGATGGATTTTGCCCCGTACCCTGATTTCGGGAGGTGGCGGATCCGTTGTCGCGGTACTTGTTCTTCTGGCCCCTCTTGTGAGTCAGCTTTGGTGGGTGCGAATGGGTGTTGCCATGATAGGTGCGGCCGGAGGAGCGGTCCTTTTTGCTTCATACATTCCCACGACCCCGCTTTGGGTTTTGTGGGCAGGCCTCGCCTGTTATGACTATGTCGCAGTTCGGATGTTGGAGAACACGGAAGCCGTGTTGCGAGCCCTCGAAGCGCGTCGTTCGGTCTTGACACGTTTGCCCACGATAGATGCCGCACATGCGCGTATTTTATTGAGCCATATAGTGCTCCCTTGCGCCCTCATCTTTCAGGCGGGCTTGCGAGCCCCACGTGAGGGACTCATCCTCCTCGGTGCGTTGCTTATCGGCGCATGGTATGCGATGATGCGCCCGAAAGAATCTCGTCCAGTCATGATCGTTCCATGGGGAGCTATTTGGATGGTGGGAGCATCCGTGCTCCTCGCAAATGTGCGGCGATAATTTTTTATGTTTCCTTTTGTATGGCTCGTAAACATTTGCGCGCGGTATTGTTTGGTCCCCAAGGCTCGGGCAAGGGGACGCAAGGTCGGATGCTTGCCGACTATTTTGGCGTTCCGCTGATTGGGGCGGGCGAACTGTTTCGTGCAGAGATTCAAGAAAAAAGCGCGCTTGGTAAATTAGTGAAAAGCTACGTCAGTCGTGGAGCGCTGGTGCCGGATGAACTCGCGAACGCGGTGATGCAAAAACGCCTAAAGGCGATCCATCTCGATCATGGTTTTTTGTTGGATGGGTATCCACGAAACGTGGATCAGGCAGAGTCGTTGGATACCATTGTAAAGATGAATCTTGCGCTCCAGATAAAAATTAGTGATGTGGAATCATTACGCCGACTTCTTGGAAGACGTCAGTGTATGGGGTGCAAGGCCGCATTTCATGCCGAAGACTATCCATCCACAAAACCAAACGTGTGTGATGTGTGTGGTCAAAAGGTCGTACAGCGCGAAGACGATAATGAAGAGGTGATTCGGGCGCGTTTGGCAGCGTATCACTTTATGACAGAGCCTCTTGCGAGCTACTATCGTCAACAGGGGGTGCTTCTCGCGGTGAAAGGAGAGCAGCCCGTCCCTTCCCTGTATGAAGAACTCGTGCGTAAAATACGCAAGCTTGGTTTTGTGCCAGCGAAAAAATCCGTATGAGCTTGATAAAAACACCACAAGAAATCGCGCTTCTCAAGTGTGGAGGGCGCATATTATCTGATACGTTGCGTGAGATTCGTGCTGCGTGCGTCGCAGGAGCCTCGACACAAGCTCTCGACACCATCGCTCGAATGCGTTTTACAGAAAAAGGAGGAACACCTTCTTTTTTGGGTTATCGCATGGGGGGAGAGGGTCCGGCGTTTCCGGGAGCTCTTTGTATTTCCGTGAACGAAGAGGTTGTACACGGTTTACCAATTCCCGATCGTGCCATCAAAGAGGGTGATGTGGTTGGACTTGATATTGGAATGTGGTTTGAGGGGTTAGCGACTGATATGGCGACAACCGTTATCGTGGGTGCTGTTTCAGATCGTGTGCAAGAACTTGTGAAAGATACACGTGCCTCGCTTGTGGCTGGTCTTGAGGCGATCAAGCCAGGAGCGTGGGTGCATGACATCAGCGGAGCCATCGAAGACGCGCTCAAACCAAAAGGGTACGGCATCGTACGTGATCTGGTGGGTCATGGTGTTGGCCATGCAGTGCATGAAGAGCCACAAATTCCAAATTTTCGTGATCCACGCGCTCCTCGTGTGAAGCTTCAACCCGGGATGGTGCTTGCTATCGAGCCTATGATTACACTCGGCACGTGGAAGGTGAACGTAAAAGATGATGGATGGACGATCGTGACGGCTGATAAAAGCATGTGTGCCCATTTTGAAGTGACGATTGTTGTGACACAGCAGGGCTTCGAACTTGTGACCCCTTGGCCTGATCTTCCTTTGTAGGATGCGGCTTGTTTTGTGCTTCAAGAACTTCTTCTCCGAATTGATACGTTACGCGGCAGGGTCAACGAGGCCTGGTCGATGTTGAAATTGGATAAAGTGCGTGAGGAGATTATGGTGTTAGAAGGCGAGCAGGCTTCCCCGATCTTTTGGATAGATTCTGAGCGTGCCACGAAACAATCGCGACGTTTAGCGGAGATAAAAAAAGAATTTGATACATGGAATGAGGTCCGTATGAGTTTAATCGAGCTTGATGAACTCACTCGCATGGCGATGGAAGAAGCGGACACATCAATCACCGAAGAGATGAGCGCGCGTCTTACTACTCTCGAGACACACTATCTCGCTCTCGAGTTTGCTCTGCTTTTTTCGGGTCCACATGATGATAAAAGTGCGATTGTCGCTGTTCATGCCGGTGCTGGGGGAACAGATGCACAGGACTGGGCGGAGATGTTGTTGCGCATGTATATTCGCTATGCCGAGCGCAAGGGTTGGTCGGTGCAATTGGTTGATGAATCACGTGGGGGAGAAGCGGGGATTAAATCCGCGACATTTATTGTCACAGGTCGTCATGTCTACGGACATCTAAAAGCGGAAGCGGGGGTGCACCGTCTTGTGCGTCAATCACCGTTTAATAGTGACGCACTTCGTCAAACATCTTTTGCGCTTGTTGAGGTGTTGCCGGAACTTGGGGAGGCAATCGATGTAGAGATTCGTTCAGAGGATTTACGCATCGATACGTTTATGAGTGGTGGCAAAGGAGGCCAATCGGTGAACACGACCTATTCGGCGGTACGTATCGTCCATTTACCAACCAAGATCACGGTGTCTTGTCAAAATGAGCGGTCGCAGATGCAAAACAAAGAAACGGCGATGCGCATCTTAAAATCACGCTTGCAACAAGTAAAGGACGAGGCTCTGCAAAAAGAAAAACTGCAGTTACGCGGAGAGCATCAAAGTGCGGAGTGGGGGAGTCAAATTCGTTCGTACGTGTTGCATCCCTACAAAATGGTGAAAGATCACCGTACCGATGTAGAGACCTCGGACACGGAGGCGGTATTGGGTGGGGATTTGGACCTGTTTGTGGAAGGGTATTTGCGTTCCAGGGCTACGTCTTCCAAAGAAGACTAAGAAGACTAAGTCCTCCGGAGGAGATAAGAACGAGACCAGAGGAGAGCATGACGGCCGTGTCTTTGCGATGAAGACCGTAGAGCGCCCAAACGATGTTAGCGGTAAACATAATTAAAAAGCTGATCGAAGACAGAGCTTTGACATCATGTGTTTGCCAGACGTGCAGCAATTGTGGAAACAAAGCGACACCGCTGAAAACAGCGTTTGTTTCGGCGAGGCGATCGATGGTGTGATGATGTCCCCGGGCAGGCTTTTGTTTCTTGCGGACAAGGTGCAACATGGAAGGAGTATAGCGTAATGAGCATCGGGTCCGCTAGCTGGTGGAGAGTGTCGTATATTGGGTGTATGAAACGTATTGAAATATCAACACAAGATCTGCGAAAGACGGATGCAATTCTGCGTCAAGGAGGGGTGATCGCGTTTCCGACGGAGACGAGCTATGGTCTTGGATGTGATCCACGAGATGCGCGTGCTGTTCGTCGTATTTTTAAGATAAAAGATCGTGATCCAAAAAAGCCTTTACTTTTGGTGGCTGGTTCGTGGGCGCAGGTCGAACGTGTGGCATGTCTTTCCATGAAGGTGAGGAGATTCGCTCAAGGATATTGGCCTGGAGCGTTGACCTTGATTCTTCCAGTAAGAGAGGAGGCCAGTTTGGTGGCGGGAGTGGCTGTGAAAGGTGAGGTGGCGATTCGTTATTCGTCGTCGCCGATCGTGCGCCGACTTACGCGTCGGTTTGGGTTTCCAATCGTGGCTACCTCTGCGAACATTTCAGGTCAGCTGGCTAGTCGTTCGGCTAAGGAAGTTTGTGCGGCGGGGCTTGAGGTGGACTTTGTTTTGGATGGGGGAGTGTTGTCGATGAGGAAGCCTTCGACGGTGGTACGAGTGAGGGAGGATGGGGAGGTAGAGGTGGTGCGTGTTGGAGCTATCCCGACTATCCCCTTCATCCCCCTTATTCTAAGGGGGAGACATGAAGTAGGAAGGAGGTGAGTCCATATTCTTATTCTCTTGATGACAGGTCTTATTCGTCGGCGGCATGGTTGGCTCGGGAATTCTCTCCCCTTAAAATAAGGGGAGACGCCCAAGTCCGCGAAGGGCAGAGGGGATAGATTCCGACGGAGAGACAAATTCCGACAGCTGGGATTATGCCATTTTTATACCAAAACCCTATTTATAAAGATCGGCGACGTGCTTTGCGTAATGCTTCAACGGATGCTGAGCGCAAGTTGTGGTCTTGTCTTCGAAGTAAGCAGATCGATGGGTTAAGGTTCGCTCGTCAGTATTCCGTCGGTGCATATGTTTTGGATTTCTATTGTTGCGAAATTCGCTTGGCCATTGAAGCGGACGGGAGCCAGCACGGAACGAATGATGGTCGCATAAATGATGAGATACGTACCCAGTTTTTGAAAGAGCACGGCATTCGAATCGTTCGTTTTTGGAATAACGAAATTTTACAGAATATTGAAGGGGTTGTTGCCGCTATACGCGAGGCGGTGGCTGCCCCGACTATCCCCCTTCATCCCCCTTATCCTAAGGGGGAGATATGAAGTAGGAAGGAGGTGAGTCCATATTCTTATTCTCTTGATGACAGGTCTTATTCGTCGGCGGCATGGTTGGCTCGGGAATTCTCTCCCCTTAAAATAAGGGGAGACGCCCAAGTCCGCGAAGGGCAGAGGGGATAGTCCGGTTGAGGCCTTGTCTGGCAGAAATCGTCTTTTCATGACTAAGATAGTATATGACTCCCACGCAAATTAAAGCCGCTCTTGGTCAGTTGGGTGGAGGTGCGAGTAAACGTCTTGGTCAGCATTTTTTGATTGATGCAAAGGCGTTGGAAGTCATTGTCGCTGCTGCGGATGTTCATGCGGGCGATCGTGTTTTGGAGGTGGGGCCGGGGCTTGGGGTATTGACACGGGCGTTGCTGGAGAAGGGCGCGGAAGTTGTGGCGATCGAGCAGGATCGTCGTATGGTCGAATATCTCGTTGGGAAAAACTCTCCCCTTAAGATAAGGGGAGATGCCGAAGGCAGAGGGGATATCGTACATGGCGATGCAGTAACGATCGATTGGCACACATTGATCGGTGAAGGAAAATGGAAGTTCGTTGCGAATCTTCCTTATAGTATTACTTCGCTCGCGCTTCGGAAAGCGTTGTGGGCACTACATCCACCACAAGTAACCGTCGTACTTGTGCAGCGTGAAGTAGCGGAGCGAGCGGTGTCTGTTGCAGATGGATCAAAACACGGGAAGACCTCGCTTTTGTCACTCATGGTGGCGCTGGCCTGCTCTTCAGCACGCGTCGTTCATCGCGTCCCTCCTGGAGCGTTCTTCCCGCCGCCGAAAGTTGATTCAGCTATCTTGCAACTCATTCCGATGCCATGGGTTGAGCGTCGTGAAAAGTGGGGGATTGAGCCGGAAAAGATCATGGCTTTGGCCAAACGAGGGTTTGCACATCCACGGAAGTTTCTCATTTCGAACTTGGGTCTGCCAGAAGTTCGGAGTATCCTCGAAAAAATGGATATTTCTGAGAAGGTTCGTTCAGAAGATCTTCGTCCAGATGAGTGGGCTGAGCTGACCCTTCGACTATCCACACGGTGATCCCTTGACAGTCATGCTGAGTTCTTCTAAACTTCCGTCACGTTGCTAAAACAAGCCTCTGGAACCGTTCGCAACGAAACCCACTTTGACAACAGAAGAGTGACCAAATGCAAATATAAACCATGGTCTAGTTATTGATCTCCAAGGTTGCAAAATCTTGGAGGTTCTATTGAGAGTTTGATCCTGGCTCAGGATGAACGCTGGCGGCGTGTCTAAGGCATGCAAGTCGA
>OBEQ010821802.1_pt1 | contig 30424 bp, 33 predicted proteins | sample 1670901 | NCBI WGS metagenome assembly OBEQ01 (sample SAMEA104232315, study PRJEB22302) | groundwater metagenome | biome: forest; feature: aquifer; material: groundwater | place: USA | collected 2011-08-07 | depth 5.4 m
CTCCTCTATCAATCCAAAAACGCGGGCCGGAACCGGGTCTCCGCCTAAAATTTCAGCAACCTTTTCCCTCCCCTCTGCGATAAAGCGGCCATGTCTGTCCCTATAAGCCCATTTCCGTCGGCATACCTTTTTCCACCGGAGGGGGCTTGGTATCAAAATCATTGGCTTCATCCGACCCTAGGGAATGCGCTTCCACAGTTGATGACAGCCCCTGACTTAGTGGCGCGATCGAGATGCGGAGCACCGATAAAACAGGTAGAAGAGGTTGCCGACCGATTCGTCGCTGGCTTCATCAATCATCCGAGAAGAAGAGAGGCTTGGGGCCATAACTATGAAACTGCTCGGAAAGCCGTAGAAGAACGTCTTCGAGCCGTTAATCGATTCGATACGGAGCTATTTTTGCACTTGAAGAACTTATTGCCCGGTCATGAGCGGCCCTCTCTATACGACTTGAGTGGCTATGGGGTTGATTTCTTCCATCTCTATGCTCTTGATTTTAGTTTGAATGAAACCTGTTCCCTGAAAGGGATTCAGGCCCAAGAAAGTTGTCTCGCCTTTCTCTACGGATTGCTGATTCTTTACTCTCTTTGGGGGGTTGCCGGATGGGATCACCCTGGCATAAGAGGCGCCTCAGACCCCATCGGCACAAATCATCCTCATTTCTTTGCACGTCTGTCTCCAGGGAAACATGAATCTCATGCCGGAATTGATTATCATCTCTATTACAAGGGGCCTCAGACTCGAAACGAAGAAAAATTAGTTTGGTCCATTGGATCCATTCATCGGACTGAGGGACCCGCCCTCGTCCACGTCACCGGGGGAAAGGGTTTGGCAGAACGAACAAAAGGCCCTCAGTCTCTCCTCAACCGACTTGCAAAAGAACTGACAGGACAAGGAGGGGGAAATATCGGCGACTGGTTTTCCCGCCAGGTTTTGAGAAGATTGGCCTGTCTTAATCCGGGTCGACCTATTTTTTGGAGACCGAGTGAGCGCAATTTTTGGTTTTTTAACCGGCTTCCCAATCCGAGATCACCTGAGGATATCGACGCCGGCATGGGCAGTTTAGTCGGATCTCTACCGGACCAAGAGCTATTAGCGCTCGCCGATGCTGAGTGGCAAAAACTCACCGACAGACGAGTGCAACTAAGGGCACAAGAAACTTCCGATTTTTCTAGTTTTCCAGAGAGTTCACGACGTGAATTAAACGCAGTTGGAGATATTTTAGATAGCCCTAAGTTTCGAGAAAAACCGTCCGAAGCCTGCAAAAAACGTAATTCAAGAGCTGAACGGTTTGGATTTAAAAGAGAGACTGATTGGTATGTCCTCTCCCCCTCCGATGAAGCCTATCAAAGGCTCCTGCAAGCTCCAGCATCAATCGCTTGAGTTCTTGAACCAATCGTGTCAGTCTCTGATCCGTAAGGAGTCAAACGATGCGTCGCCTTTTTACAGCCGTCTATGAAAAGCATGCCAAGTGGTATGTTGGGTACGTAGAAGAAATTCCTGGTGTCAACACCCAAGGAAGAACCCTACGTGAAGTAAAAAAAAATCTGCATGAAGCCCTTTCTCTCATTCTTGAAACAAATCGACTCATCACCGACGGCAATCTGCGATCCTCTTCAGCCATCAGGGAACCGTTAACCATCAACCAATGAAGCGTAAGAGCCTGATTCGACACCTTGAGAAAAACGGGTGTCTTTGGATCAGAGAAGGCGGCAACCACACGATCTATCTCAATCCTCAACTGAAAAAAACTTCGTCAATTCCCCGACATCGTGAGGTGGTTGATTTTTTGGCAAGAAAAATCTGCCGGGATCTTGGTGTGAAAGAGCCTCAATGATCAAGATTGCGAAGCGGAAAAAGGCCTGTTAAGAGCATCCCGATGTCCGCAAAAATCATCGACGGAAAAAAACTCGCTGAGTCGATCCGGGACGAGATCGCCAAAGAGGTCGAGAATTTAAAAAAAGAAAAGGGAATCACTCCCGGCCTCGCCGTGATTTTGGTCGGCGACCACGAGGCCTCGAGGGTCTACGTCCGGAACAAGGAAGCGGCCTGCAAAAAGGTCGGTTTTTTCACCGAACAGCATGACCTTCCGGCGAGCGTTGCCGAGGCCGAACTTCTTCGTTTGATCGACACCCTGAACCGCAATCCTAAAATTCACGGAATCCTGGTCCAGCTCCCCCTCCCCTCTCATTTAAATTCGCAAAAGGTCTTGAGGGCGCTCGACCCGGCGAAGGACGCCGATGGTTTTCATCCGGTCAATTTGGGAAATCTCCTGTCCGGAAATCCCGGCGTCGTCCCCTGCACTCCTCTCGGCATCATCAAGATGATCGAATCGACCGGCATTCCGATCGAGGGAAAAGAGGCGGTCGTCGTCGGTCGTTCGGTCATTGTCGGGAAACCGGTCGCCCTCCTTCTGATGCAGAAGAATGCGACCGTGACGATCTGCCATACGAAGACGCGCGACCTCGATGAAAAAATCTCCCGGGCCGATATTGTTGTCGCCGCCGCCGGAAGGCCGAATGCCGTCAAAGGGGTTAAAAAGGGGGCGATCGTGATCGATGTCGGGATCAACCGCTTACCGAACGGCAAACTTGTCGGAGACGTCGAATTTGAAGAAGCAAAAAAGAACGCCGCCTACATCACGCCGGTCCCGGGCGGGGTCGGGCCGATGACGATTGCGATGCTGTTATCGAATACCCTACAAGCTGCAAAGCGCTCAGCCCTTTAAGCCCTCAAGAACACGTCGAGTACTCAACGAACGATTCAAGATATAAAAATGAATGCCGGGAACCCCTTTCGAGATTAATTCCCGACACTGACGAATGGCGTGATCGATGCCGATTTCTTTTACCTGATCGTTGTCGTCTTGTTTTTGTCGCAACTTCTCCCGCAACTCCTCCGGAAGGGAGGCCCCGCAGGCGGTCGTGATTCTCTCGATCTGCCTGGCGTTCAAGATCGGCATAATCCCCGGCACGATCGGAACCTTGATGCCGATCGCGCGCGCCCTTTCCACAAAATCAAAATAGAAGCGGTTGTCGAAAAAAAGCTGCGTGATAACAACATCGGCCCCCGCATCGACCTTTCTTTTGAGGTTCCGCAAATCAGTTTCCAAATCGGGCGCCTCGATATGCCCTTCCGGATACCCCGCGACCGCGATGCTGAATCCGTCGATCTCGTGCAGATAAGCGACCAGCTCGTTCGCGTAGGAAAATCCGTCTTTCGGTTTTACAAACTCCCGGCTCCCCTGAGGAGGATCGCCGCGAAGCGCTACGACAAGATCGAGCCCTTTTCCCTTGAGATGCTCCACATACTCCCGGATCGCCTTTTTCCCCAATCCGACGCAGGTAAAATGAAACGCGGCCGGGATCTTCAGCTCGTCCCGTATGCGAACGACCAGATCTTTCGTCGTATCTTGAGTGGACCCAAGCGCCCCGTAGGTACAGGAGACAAAGGCGGGATCCAAAGGAGCCAACTCCCGCAACGCCTTCATCACATTCGCAATCCCCTCCTCATCCTTCGGAGGAAAGATCTCAAAAGAGGCGCGCCACCGACCCGGTTTGTAAAAGTCTTTAAAATTCATCCCCTCCCTTTAAGTGCGTCACTGTGATCGGTCAAGCCGAGAAAGAAGAGGCAACTTTTCTAAAAAATAACGGATAAAGGTTCTATGCCTCCCACCTGTTTCTTGTCGCCGGGTCAGATCGCGAATGTGCGGCAGATTTTGGCTTACGTTCAGGAACATTCGACTGGGGATTTGATGAAGAGTCATCGACGATCAACTTACAGCGGGCCGGGGCGATCCTCAGGGCGGCCACCCGTATCGAAGCCAGTGCCTTGTCGGTCGTCTTTCCGCCGCGGACGTTTCATTTCATCGCGATGCTAGCAACACCGCTATTCTTGGGGCTCGATGTTCGTGAATTCCCATTGTCAGAAGAATTCGATAGAATTTCTTCTTGAATTAATCGACCGAATCGCCGATCACCATCCGATGAAAAAAACTCCTCTCCATGCGATTCATAAACATCTCGGCGCACGGATGGTGGAATTCGGCGGGTGGGAGATGCCGGTGCAGTATGCGGGGATTCGCGAGGAGCATCTGGCAGTTCGTCAAAAGGCGGGGGTTTTTGATGTCAGCCATATGGGGGAGATCGCCATTCGCGGGAAGAAGGCCCTCGCGATGGTTCAAAAGATTACTTGTAACGACGCCTCCCGCTTGCGGCCGGGGCAATCCCAATATTCGGCGCTCCTGAACGAACAAGGGACCTTCATCGACGACATTATCGTCAATCGTCTCGCCGACGATTCTTTCCTCTTCTGCGTCAACGCCTCGAACGCCGACAAAGATTTTGAATGGATCCGGTCGCAGGCAATTCCGGAAGTGACCGTTGAAAATAAAAGCGACGACTATTCCTTGATCGCCCTCCAAGGACCCGAGGCAGACAAGATCTTGGCTGCTTTAGAAGTTTCACCGAGACCGGAAAAGGCCTTTACGACGGTCTCTTCGCGTGTCGCCGGCTGCGATGTCCTGCTCTCCCGGACCGGGTACACCGGCGAAGATGGTTTTGAGATTTACGGAAATCCGAAAGAGGCGGAAAAGATTTGGAGCGCCCTTTTGGAAAAAGGAGCGATCCCGTGCGGCCTCGGGGCACGCGATACTCTTCGAGTGGAGGCCGCCTTGCCGCTTTACGGCCATGAGATCAGCGACACGATCGATCCCTTCGAGGCCCGGCTCAACTGGATCGTGAAGATGGAAAAAGGAAATTTCATCGGCCGGGAGGCGCTGCTCACCAAGATGAAACCGACCAGACTTCTCGTCGGGATTGGGATGATCGATCCCGGCATCGCCCGACAGGGTTATTCCATTTTTCATCAAGAAGAAGCTGTCGGGTCGATCACCAGCGGCACCCAATCCCCGTTGCTTGACAGGCCTATCGCCCTTGGCTATGCCAAAAAAGAATTTGCGGCGGTGGAAACGAAGTTAAGCGTTGACATTCATAAAAAAAGGAGGCACGCGGAAGTTGTTCCGTTGCCGTTTTATAAAAGGAAAAAATGAACTTCCCTGAAGATCTCAAATATTCCAAAGAACATGAATGGGTCCGCGTGAGCGGCAATGTCGCGACCGTCGGAATCACCGACTACGCGCAGGACCAATTGGGTGAAATCGTTTTTGCCGAACTTCCAGACGAGGGGGAAGAATTTGAAAAGGGGGATTCTTTCGGCGTCGTTGAATCGGTCAAATCGGTGAACGACGTTTATGTCCCTCTCTCCGGTAAAGTGGTGGAGACCAACGATCCGGTGACCGACGGCCCTGAGATTCTCAATGACGATCCTTACGGCGAGGGATGGCTGATCAAAATTGAGTTGGCCGATGCGAAGGAATTGAAAGAGTTGATGAGCGCCAAGGAGTATCAGGCCTATATCAAAGAAGAATCCGAGTAGTCCTTGCGTTATCTCCCTCACACCCCCGATGAAATCCAGGAAATGCTCTCGACGATCGGTGTCACCGATCTGAAGGACCTTTTTCAAACAATTCCGGCCCCCCTCCGACTGAAAAGACCGCTCAATCTTCCCGAAGCGCTCTCGGAAATCGACCTGAAAAATCATTTGAGGGAATTGAGCCGGAAAAACGCCCATGGAGAAGAATGGAGCCTCTTTCTCGGCGGCGGGGCGTACTCGCATTACATCCCAAGCCTTGTCTCTTATCTGATCTCGCGCGGCGAATTTCTGACCACCTACACCCCTTACCAGCCGGAGATTTCCCAAGGGACTCTCCAGGCGATCTTCGAATACCAGACGATGGTCGCGGAGATTTTAGGGATGGAGGTCGCGAACGCCTCGAATTATGACGGCTCAACCGGCACCGCCGAGGCGGCGAAGCTTGCGCTTGCTGTCACCGGCCGCAAAAAAATCCTCGTCGCCCGTTCTCTTCATCCGGAATATCGGGAAGTCTTGAAGACTTACTTGCAGAACGAATCGGTCACGATGGAGGAAATTCCGTTTACCAAGGAAGGAACTCTCGACCGAGCCTTTCTCCAAAAACAGATCGGAGAAGAGACCGCCTGCATTATCGCCGCCTACCCCAGTTTTTTCGGCACCGTGGAAGATCTCACCGACGTCGCGGAACAGATCCATCAAAAGGGGGGGCTCTTCATCACCTCCACCACCGAGCCGCTCGCCTTGGGACTTTTTAAATCACCGGGGGAGATGGGGGCCGATATCGCCGTGGCGGAGGGACAATCGTTCGGGGTCCCGATGTCGTTCGGAGGGCCCTATCTCGGGATGTTCGCGACGAAAAAAGAATATGTCCGTGCAATCCCGGGTCGATTGATCGGCGAGACGGTCGATACCGAAGGAAAGCGCGGCTTCGTCCTGACGCTCGCGACGCGAGAACAACATATCCGCCGCGAGAGGGCTTCTTCGAATATCTGCACCAACGTCTCGCTCTGCGCACTCGCCGCGACAATCACCCTCGCGCTCTGGGGGAAAAAGGGTTTTGAAGAACTGGCCCAGCTCAACTTCGACCGGGCGGCCGATCTCAAAGAGCGGCTCGCCAAGATTTCCGGAGTCGAGTTTATTTTTCCGTCGATCACTTTCAATGAATTTGTGATTCGAACGAAAAAGAAACCGTCGGAACTGATTTCCAAACTGGTGCGGGAAAAGATCCTGATGGGGATCGCCCTCGACCGGTGGTATCCGGAATTGGAAAATTCCATCCTTCTCTGCGCTACGGAAATGAACACCCCCGAGCAGATCGAGCGGCTTGTGAGATGTCTGGAGAAAATCGTATGAGTTTTCCTGAACCGCTTCTCTTTGAAATTTCCCGAAAAGACCGGACCGGGTTTTCGTTCCCTTCCAACGAAAAAAAGCGCCCGGTCCCGGCCCATTTAAAAAGAACCAAGGCCGCTCGCCTTCCGGAACTCTCCGAGCCGGAGGTGGTCCGCCATTTTACGCGCCTCTCCCAATGGAATTTTTCGATCGACACCAATTTTTATCCGCTCGGCTCCTGCACGATGAAATACAACCCGCGCGTCAACGAAGAAGTGGCGCGCTACACCGGCTTCGCCCATGTCCATCCGTATCAGCCGGTGGAAACGGTCCAGGGGTGCCTTCAACTCATGTATGAACTGCAGAACGCGCTCACCGAAATCTCCGGCATGGACGCGGTGACTCTCCAACCGGCCGCCGGTGCTCATGGAGAATTGACCGGAATTTTAATGATCCGAGCCTATCTCGCCTCAAAAGGAAACCCCCGACAGAAGATCCTGATCCCGGACGCGGCCCACGGGACGAATCCGGCCACCTCTTCGATGGCCAATTACAAAGTGGTCCAGATCAAGGCCGGCAAAGAGGGACGTCTCACCGCCGCAATGGTCGAGCAGGCAATGACCGACGAAGTCGCCGCCTTAATGTTGACAAATCCAAACACTTTGGGACTTTTTGAAGAAGAGATTCACGCGATTACGAAAATCGTCCACGATCGAGGCGGGCTCGTCTACGGCGATGGGGCAAACATGAACGCCCTGATGGGAAAGGCGCGTCCCGGCGACATGGGCATCGACCTCTTGCAATACAATCTCCACAAGACCTTCACCACCCCGCACGGCGGAGGCGGCCCCGGCTCCGGCCCGGTCGTCGTCAAGAAATTCCTCGAGCCGTTTCTCCCGATTCCTCGTGTGGAAAAAGAGGGTGAGCGATTTATTTTGACCGACCGGCACCCTCAATCGATCGGCCGTGTCCGGTCTTTCTACGGAAATTTCGGAATGCTCGTCCGGGCCTACACTTATATCCGCGAAATGGGCCCCGACGGACTCCAAAGGGCGACGGAGCTCGCAGTCCTCAATGCCAATTACATCCGCGCACGTCTTCAACCTCACTATCATCTTCCGTTCGAACGCGGCACGATGCATGAGGTGGTCTTTTCGGACAAGAAACAAAAGGAATCTGGTGTCACGACGATGGATATCGCCAAGCGCCTGATGGATTACGGCTTCGCCCCGCCGACGATCTACTTTCCTCTCGTGGTGTTCGGTGCGCTCATGATTGAACCGACCGAGACCGAGACAAAGGCGACGCTCGATCAGTTTTGCGACGCCATGATCACCATCGCCCAAGAGGCCAAAGAAAACCCCGACCTCCTCCACAAAGCCCCCCACACCACAAAGCTCCGCCGCCTCGATGAAGCGAAGGCGGCGCGGGAACTCAAACTTCGGTATCAATTTTCGAGTTGATAAAGAGCCAGCTTTCCACTTTCATAATCTGAATAATTGACATATATAACAACTAATAATATTATCGCCTCATGGCGTCCCGAGCCTTTGAACTCCGAGAACTCTTTCATCTCGCCTTTCTCCGTCTCTTGGCCCCGCGGCTGAGAGGCCGGCCGTATGCGGTGAAGGGAGGGATCTGCCTTCGGTTCTTTCACCGATCTTCGCGGCTCTCCGAAGATATTGATTTGGATGTGAGTTCACGGGTGCCGATGAAGACATTGCAGAACTCCGTGGACACCGTGCTGGAGGCAAGGGCCCTTCGCTCCATTTTGACCTCTCTGGGGCTGATGACATTGGAGTTTACCAAACCCAAACAGACGGAAACGGTTCAACGTTGGAAGGTGGGATTGATTGTCGGAGAGACCAGGATCCCCACGAAGATCGAGTTCAGTCGGCGGAACGAACGGATCGAGTCGGAGGTCGGCATCCCGGATCGGGATATTTTAAATCACTATCGTCAATCCGGATTTGCCGCTCCCTATTATGGAGCGCCCGCGATGGCGGCCCAGAAAATTCTGGCGCTCGCATCCCCCGGACGCAATGCCGTCCGAGACCTCTTCGATCTGCATCATTTACTGACGTTTCTAAAAACAGATCCGCACCCCGCCGTCGCCGAGCTCGGGAACGCCATCCTTCAGGGTGCCGCCGCAAAAATCAAAACCTTTTCCACTGCCGACTTTGCCGAACAGGTCCTTCCCTATCTGACCGCGGAATTGATGTCGCTGTATTCCGATTCGGCAGCCTTCGAAGCGGTCAAATCCGAAACACTCCGATCCTTAAAAGGGGAAATGCCGTGACCAGCGGGATTGGCAGCATCGAAATCCTTCATCGACACCGGCTCCGAGTCTTTACGACCGGCGATTTCCGGACGCTGACCGGCGCTTCTTCCACAGCGGCGACCCAAACCTTAAGGAGACTTGCCGCACGTCAATTGGTTCTTCGCCTGAAGCGAGGAATCTGGATCAACCGTTTGACGGATACCCATCCCTTCGAGGCGGTTCCTTTTTTGACGGCACCGTGGCCTTCCTACATCTCTCTGCACTCGGCGCTCTCTCAATATGGGATCGTGGCCGAAATCCCTCATGTCATTTTTGGTGTCACCTCCGGCCCTCCCGCCAAGTATAAAACGGCGATTGGTGATTTCTCTTTGCATCACCTGCCGTCGCATTTGATGTGGGGCTACGAAACACGAAGAGAGGGCGAAGCCACTTATCTGATCGCGGAACCGGAAAAGGCCTTTTTGGACCTTGTCTACCTCGCCTTGATCCCGCGGTCTCCCCTGAGACTCCCCCGAACCCGGGAACGGCGCTGGGACCTCGACACGGTGAAGCTCAAAAAATACGCCGCTCGTTACCGGTTTCGACCGCTACTCTCCGCGATAAAAAAATTGGGCGCGTATTAGAACCTCATAAATAAACCGTAAAGGTCCAAGCCATCCGGAGTTTTTGTGTGTTGTCGAGAAGCTCCGCAGGAGGGGAAGCGAAGGGGGAAGAGTCTCGGATCGTCTGCAGCGCTTCTTGGTCATAGAGAGGGAGTCCCGAGGAGCGGATCATTTGAAGCTCGGCCAGTTTTCCGGTCGGATCGACCGTCACTCCCAAGACTACCTCCACCTGCCCGCGCGAGACCTGGGCCGTCATCATCGAGGCTCGAAGAGCCGGGACCGGGTTCCATCGGGTTCGGAAGACTTTTTTCAGCCGGACAAAATAGGCGACCTTCGGGTATTTGAAGACGTTGAGATAGGTGTGGTCCCCGATTTTATAATCATGAAAATAATCCTCGGGGAGACCGCTGTCGAAGAGATCGGACTCGCCTCCCGCCATCCTAGAAGGCTCCGGTCTTTTGGCCGCCAATTTTTTGCCCTCCTTATTTTCTTGAGGTTTGTTTTCTTCGGGTGATGAGGACCTTGAACGGTGCCGAGTCGGGGCGACCTTTTCTTCTTTAACCCTGGAATCGTAGAGGCCGACAAATTTCGACGCATCGGGCCTTTCTTCCTTTTCCGGAGGGGCGATATCGGCGATCTGGTGCGGCGATTGAAGGATCGTCACCTCGACCTCTTGAGGCCCTTTGATCGACGTCCATGACCGGCTCCATCCCATCAAGAGGAATAGGAAAAGGTGGATCAGGATCGAGACGAGAATAAAAAAGGAGCGCGAAATTCTCATAAACGATTTCTGATCAGCGAGATGAGGAGAGCCGTCCCAAAAAAGATCGATCCGTAGAGGGCATAGCCGCTGTAGTTCTCAAGTCCGACCCTTTCCCAGTAAGCAGAGAGAGCGAGACTTCCGACGCCTAAGAACCCGTAAAGAAACTGATGTCCCAGGATGTAGATCTGGCGTGTGTGGTTGGGAAGGTTTTGAGACCGAACTCCCAAGGTCCCCTCATTGAGCTTCTTGAGGGTCTTCTGAATCTCATGGGGAAGTTGTAGATAAGAAATCCCGATCTCTTTGACGAGGGACAAGACGACTTCCGTAAAGGTCTTGTCTTTGAGGACAAACCGCTCGACGTAAGGAAGCACGATCCCGATCGGATTGAGTTTCGGATCGAGATGAGCGCAAAGCCCCATGGTCAGCAACAATGTCCGTTCCAAGAGAATCCAATCTTGAGGAACATGGAAAGAGGTCATGAGATCGCGGAAGCTGATGTTGATCTTGCGAAGTTCGAGGAGATCTTCGAGATTTCGGAATTGCGATAGATCGAGTTTCCTAAAATTTTCAATTTTAATATTGGAAAGTTTTTCATAAAAATAATCGACCAACTCCTCGAACGGTTCAAAACTGTCCTCCCGTGCCACAAACCCCATCTGCCTCATCGCATTTGCGAGGATCCGCGTGTCGCGTTTGATCAATCCCTCGACGAAAAGTGTAATTCCTTGCCGCATTTTTTCGGAAATCCGCGCGGTCGCCCCGAAATCGACAAGGATAATTTGCGCCCCCTCCCCTTCTTTTCGAACGAGCAGATTTCCGGGATGCGGATCGGCGTGATAGACGCCGTCGATGAAGATCTGTTTGCAGTAGGCATGAATGATCTTGGTGGCAACCTCGGTCGGATCGGCCCCGATCCGTTGAAGTTCTTCCAAAGAAGAAATCTTAACCCCCTCCATGAACCGAAGAGTCAGAATCCGCTTCGTCGAGCAGTTCCAAAAGACGTCGGGAAAGAGAAAGTCTTTTTCCTTTTCAAATTTTTTTTTGAGAAGTTCCAGATTCTTCGCCTCCTGGGTGTAATCAAGCTCCCTCAGGACTACCTCGGCGATTTCGCGATAGACCTGTCTCAGACCGTAAGCGGGAAAAAGAAGATGGAGCAGTCCAAAGATCCTCTTCAGGATCTTCAGATCGCTGCGAACGATCTTTTCAATCTCCGGATATTGGACCTTGACCGCCACCTTGGTCCCGTCCGAAAGGTAAGCGACATGAACCTGTCCCAAGGAGGCCGAGGCGATCAGTGTCTCTTCAAATCGTGCAAAGAGCTCTTTCGGTGATTTTTGAAACTCCTCCTGAAAGCGTTTTTCCATCGCTTCATACGGATGCGGCGGGACCGCATCCTGAAGCCCTTCAAGCCCCTGCGTCAGCGCCTCGGGGAGAAAGTTGCTCATGATCGAGAGCATCTGACCCACCTTGATGAAAAGCCCTTTCAGTTCGAGGATCGCCTGCTCGATCCGGCGGGCGTTTCTTCGGTGGGCCTCCACCGTCTTCTGGGAAGCCCAGGACTTTCCGAGGAGTTTTCTTTGAAGGGCGAGAAAGAAGTAGGAACCGAGAACACGGAGAACCGTTCGATAGGCCTTCAAAAAACGAAGTCGCGTAGGCATAACCCCACTTAGCCCAAAAAGTCCCCATTCGTCAAAAACTTATGCGAACGGAGCGGATGGCCCAGTTGGTACTCGATAAATCGAGAAAGGATCTTGGGAAGGTGATCCTGGGAGAACGGCTCCCAGGGGGTCGCTCGGGGGAGGCAGGAGGGGCATGAAAGGCCGCCTTCTTTGAAGACAAAAAAGAATCGTTCGGACGGTTCCCATTTTTTTTTGCAGGCAAAGCAGTCGGTGAGATTCGGCCGATAGCCGGCAAGCGCCAACAATCGAAATTCAAACTCCTGAACCACCCGCGAAAGAGAATCGGGACCCTCATGGCTCAACCGACCGAGCGTTTCTCTTAAAACGGAATAGAGTTTTGGCTCCGGATGCCGCTCCAAGACCCACTCTCGGACCAGATCGAGCAGATAAAAGCCGCCGAAAAGGAGGTTTAAGTTTTGATCGAGATGGTGAGGCGGATCGACCAGGGTCGCTTCGCGTAGCGAGACGATCCCTCCGTTGTCAACAAAACGAAGACGGACGACATTGAGCGGTTCTAAAACAGTTCCGAATCTTTTTTGACTCTTTCGTCCGTGGTGGGCAATCCCTGCAAGTTTTCCCTGCTGGGACGTCAAAAAATGGACCATGAGATCGTTTTCTCCGAAGGTCACTGCACGGAGAATAACCGCCTCGGTTTGGATTTCCAGGCCGCTTCGGGAAGGCATAAGTTCTTAGAGACGAACCGACGGGAAGTGGGCCAGCGTCTCAAACTCACCGATCCTTGTCTGGATCTCGTCACGGGTCAGAGTTTTTAAACGACGGCAGCTGAATTCCTCGACATTCAGCGACGCCATCGCGCTCCCGACAATGACCGCCTGTTTGAGTGTCTCCTTCCCGAGATCTTTTTTAGACGCGATAAACCCTAAAAATCCGCCGGCGAAGCTGTCCCCCGCCCCGGTCGGGTCCTTGACCGACTCGAGGGGAAGCCCCGGTGCGGAGAAGATTTCTTTTCCATGAAAAAGGAGCGCTCCATATTCCCCCTGTTTGATCACGACAATCCCATTTCCCCCCGAGTCGGTTGAGAGCCAACCCTGGACCTTCCGGGCCGCCTTCACGAGTGAGCTCTCCCCGGTCAGTTGTCGTGCCTCCCCCTCATTAATAATGACCAGATCGACCTTAGAAATCACCTCGCGAAGCGCCTTCGGTTCCCCGCCGATCCAGAAGTTCATCGTATCGAGGGCGACCCATTTCGGCCGCCGGACCTGCTCCAGGACCTTGAGTTGGAGTCTGGGATGAATGTTGGCGAGAAAAAGAAATTCTTTCTGCCGAAAGGCCTCCGGAATTTTGGGCGAAAAATCGGCGAAGACATTGAGATCGGTCTTCAGGGTCTTCGCGACATTCAGATCAAATCCGTATTCCCCCTCCCAATGAAAGGTCTTCCCCTCTTGGACCTCGATCCCCGAAAGATCGACGCCTCGTTTTTTCAGAAATTCAATCTCTTCAAAGGGAAAATCTTTTCCGACCACGCCGACCACGGCTAAGGGGGTAAAAAAGCTGGCGGACGCCGAGAAATGAATCGCGGATCCCCCCAAAATATTTTTCTCTTCTCCAAAAGGGGTTTTGACCGAATCGAGGGCGACGCTGCCGACGACAAGGAGGCTCATTGAAAATACTTCCCGGCGATCACCTCGAGACGCTTTTTCGTCTCCGAGGGAACCACCTTCGGATCGGTTAAAATTGCATGACGGAGAGCTGTCGGGCATTCGCACTTCCGATCGATGGTAATTTTCGGAATCGCCTTCCGAATGATCGCCTTCGCCGTCTCGACATTTTTCTTCAACACTTCAATCACGGCGCCGATCGTCACATCTTCATGGCCTTCATGCCAGCAATCGTAGTCAGTCGAAAGCGCAATCGTCGCGTAGCAGATCTCCGCCTCGCGCGCGAGCTTCGCCTCTTGAAGATTCGTCATCCCAATTACGTCGACTCCCCATTTGCGATAGATATTCGATTCGGCTCGGGTCGAAAATTGCGGACCTTCCATGCAGATATAGGTTCCCTTTTCATGGATCGTAGCGCCGACTTCTTTTCCAGCGGCGATGAACGATTGTCTCAAAGAAGGACAAAGCGGATCGGCAAAAGTCACATGGGCGACGATCCCGTCGCTGAAAAATGTCGACGGCCGTCCTTTGGTTCGATCGAAAAACTGATCGATAATCACCATATGCCCCGGGACGATTTCCTGCTTCATACTCCCGACCGCGGACACGGCGATGATCGCCTCGACACCAAGCTTTTTCATTCCCCAAATATTCGCGCGAAAGTTGATTTCCGAAGGAGAGATCCGATGCCCCCGGCCATGGCGGGAGAGAAAGACGACCTTTCGTCCATCCAATTCGCCCTGAATAAAGGCGTCCGAAGGCTCACCGAAAGGGGTCTCCAGCCGCGTCTCTTCAACCACCTTGAGCCCCTCCATTTCGTAGAGCCCACTGCCGCCGATGATGCCGATTTTGGGTTGGGACATGACGTGCCGTTTCTAGCCGCCCGAGGCGAAAAATGTCAATCAATCCTTAGATAAGTCGGGGATCGATCCGGAAAGGCGGTAAAAAAACCCCGCCCATCACGCTCATCCCTTGCGGGGCTACGAGTGACAGACGGGGCACTGCGCTCTTCGGTCCGCCTGCAAAGAAGGCAGACCAGGAAGATTGATCGGGACTCCCTCAAACACTCTCCCGGATTCCTTGGAAGCCGGGACTCTGGTCTGAAGTTTGTGACTCCGTTTCGGGAGTGCTGGCGAACGACCACCGGAGAGAAACCGACATTGTTGTTGCGGTTGTCCGGGTGGTTGTTGTTGCGGAAGGCCGCGCGCCCGTTGTCCGGATTGTTGTTCCAGGACCCGCCGCGCAGACCGTTCTCGTTTATGATCAATCCTCCCTTTCCTTGCTTCCAGGCGGTCTCCCAAAAGATATCTTTGGGATTTGGGAAATTTGGAAACCTGCGGAATCAAGTACAGAAGAAGGTCATAGGTCGCGGTGATGATTTGAGGGGTTCCGGTCATGGGCAGAGTGGAAAAAATTCAAAAATATTTTCGACCCCCTTCGGGAGTAAAGAATAAAAGAGTAAAAGGACCAAGAGTTACTCTATTGAGAGTCCTGGCAAACGACCACCGGAGAGAAACCGACAAGGTTGCCGCGGTAGCCCGGGTGGCCGTCGTTGCGGAAGGCCGCGCGCCCGAAGACCGGAAAGTTGAACCAGGACCCGCCGCGCAGACCGTAAGGACCCCAGAAGCAATCATTCGGTTGTTTGAAATCGGGATTAAATTTGGTCCATCGATAGACGTTGCCGGTCGTTTGAATACCGAAAGGCAGCGTTTGTGTATAGCGGGGATCATTCACGGACACCGTTGTGCCTTTTTCACCATTATCTTCATCGATGTGGGCCAACTTTCTTCCGTCCTTAGATAAGGTTCCGGTTTCAGTTCCGTATTCTTTCGTGCCTCGGTCACTGGCAACATATTCATATTGGAGATCCGTCGGAAGATCGTATCTGTATTGGCCGCGGTTCTCCAGACTCTTCAATAAGCACCACGCCTTGGCATGGAAATAAGTCACACCCACTGCCGGTTGATCGGCTCCGCTGAAAACTCTTCCCTTTTTATCATACTGGAAGGAAGGATTGTCCACCATCTTCACGAGAACCATAGACCCCGTGATCATGACATCGCCTTGATTGAAATTGATTCCGTCAGGAGTAAAAACAGGTCCGGCAGCAGCAGTCTCCGCAGTCGCCCCTTTTCGTACAATCTTGGTTTCTCCTCCTTCAAAGTCATGCTCAAGCAAAACAAAACGATCCTGAGCCAGGCCCGTTGCCAAAGCGCCGTATTCGGCATTGGTCACGGGAGTGGCCTTCATGCCGAAGGCTGCTACTGGAGTTCCGTTATGAACACCGGCAACAAATGTCCCGGCCTGAACAATGTTAACACCGACTGGAAGCGCCATGGTTCCCATGAGAATCCTCCTTGATCCTATAAAAACTTACGAGCTTGCAAATTCTAGCTTTAGTGATCGACATAAACCGGAAAGAGTTGCTAAAAATTTCCAAGAGAAGTGCGTCACAGAATAACCGTTGATTATTTCTTTTAATAACAATATAGTTACTGATAATGGAAATCATAAGAAAACTTAACTTAGCGGCATTATTGGAGAAAAAGTCTTTCTTCCTCTTTGGACCCCGGTCGACCGGCAAAACAACGCTCATTCGGCAGCAGCTTCAGGGAAAGTCCAAGATGATCAACCTTCTGGACCGTGAAACCTACCTTCGCTTTTCCGCTCATCCGGGGGAATTGGAGGCGGTCGTCAAAGCGGACCCAAAAGGCGCACTCGTCGTCATCGATGAGATTCAAAAGATCCCAATGCTCTTGGATGAGGTTCACCGGCTGATCGAATCGGAAAAGCAACGTTTTCTTCTGACCGGGAGCAGCGCTCGAAAATTAAAGAGAGGTCAGGCAAACCTCTTGGCGGGCCGCGCCTGGCTTGCCGAGCTTTTTCCTCTGACCTGGTCTGAAATTCCAAAATTCGAGCTGAACAAATACCTGCTCTACGGAGGCCTCCCCCATGTTTATTTGAGTGCGGAACCCGCAGAGGAATTGCGCGCCTATGCGGGAACTTATCTCTACGAAGAAATTCAAGCGGAGGGAATTGTCCGAAAAATACCGGCCTTCTCACGTTTTTTGGAAGCGGCGGCTGTTTCAAACGGACAGCTATTGAATTTTACCGAAGTCGCCAACGATTGCCAGGTCTCTCCCTCCACCGTGCGAGAATATTATTCCATTCTGGAGGACACATTGATGGGATTTTTGTTGCAGCCATGGCTCCGTTCAAAAAAAAGAAAGGCCATTCAGACCGCCAAATTTTATTTTTTCGATATGGGAGTCGTTCATAGCTTGACTCAAACAAAAAGTCTGGATCGCCATTCCGACCTCTATGGACGGGCCTTTGAACATTTTATCGGAATGGAGCTTCGAGCCTATCTGAGTTATCGGCGATGTGACGAAAAATTAACCTTCTGGCGTTCAGTCAACGATCAAGAAGTCGATTATCTTGTTGGAGACCACACAGCCATTGAAGTAAAGTCCTCCCAGCAAGTCTCGCCAAAACATCTTCGAGGTCTTGAAGCGCTCGCTGAAGAAGGAATTTTCAAAAATTTCTTTTTAGTCACCCAGGATAAACTGGCTCTGAAAAAAGGGAAGGTAACCTGCCTCTATTGGGAAGACTTTCTTCAAAAAATTTTGGGAGACGAGCTCTTTTAGTCGCTCTCCACTCCGCCACTATCGAAGAGCCGATAGCTCGCGCTCCGACCTCCAGAATTATTCGCGATCAATATCTTTTTAGTCACCAGATCGTCGATCTCCCGAAAGGCGGTCGCTCGGCTCACCTGGGTGAGAGAAACATATTTTCGAGTCGTGAGACCTCCCTCAAAGCCTTCCTTTCCCGCATCGAGAAGACGATTAATGACCTTGCGTTGGCGCTCATTGAGCGACGTTTGTCCATGCTGACGCCAAAAATAGGCCTTTTGCAGGGTGTCTTCCATAATCTTCCGAGAACGGTGGATCGATCGTTCCAGACAGGAGACAAACCAGAGGAGCCATTCGGTTAAATCTCCATCTCCTTTCTGGGATCTCTCAAGGGTCTTATAATAGGCGTTTCGTTCTGCCATGATTTGGGAGGAGAGACTGTAAAATCGGATCGCCATTTTTTCGTCCTGGGCCAACGCCATATCGGTCAAGGCCCTGGCAAGGCGGCCGTTGCCGTCTTCAAAGGGATGAATCGAAACAAAATGAAAATGGGCGATGCCGGCACGGAGAATCCCCTCCACTTTTTCATCCTTCAAACTTTTTTTCCACCAACTCAAAAAAGCTCCCATTTCTTTTTCCATATATTTTGAAGGAGGGGCTTCAAAATGGACCTTTTCACGTCCGATTGGCCCGGATACAATTTGCATCGGATCGCTGTCTCGCCACCGACCTGTCTGAATTTGATGGATCCCGGAATACCCGGTAGGAAAAAGAGCCGCGTGCCAACCTTTGATCCTTGGCAAGGTCAAAGGTTGGGCGTACTTCGACGTCGCATCGAGAAGGACCTCAACCAAACCGTCGATATGACGTTCGGCAGGAGGAAGTCCCACCGTCGGGAGGCCCAGATGCCTCGCCACTGACGAACGAACGGAGGCTGGGTTGAGATTCTCTCCTTCGATGGCGGAGGTTGTGAGCGTCTCTTCGGTGATGAGATTAGCTTGGGCCTCTTGGCCTAGATCAAAACCAAGCGATTCAATATGCGAAATGAGTTTACCTTGGGCGAGGCGAGCTTGCCCCAAAAGCTCGGCCAGAGGTTCCATTTGCCAGGTAAAATGAGGCCAGGTCTTCCGTTGCCAGACATACTTCATGAGTCGGAAGGTATCATAATCGCTTCATATTGTGAAGCGATTAATAATCGCTATTCGCTTCACACGGAACGGCCAACTGCCCGCAGGCCCCGTTGACGTCGAGGCCTTTGGAGTAGCGGATATTGACCTGAAAATGTTTGTCGGCGAGGTATTTAAAAAAGGTCTGGATCTTCTCTTCCGTGGGGCGGCGGTAGGGGGAGCTGGGATATTCATTATAAGGAATCAGATTAATCTTGCACGGGACGTGGGAACCGATTTGCGCGAGCCGTTTGGCGTCGTCCATCGAGTCGTTGATCCCGGCAAGCATCACATATTCAAAAGTCACCTTATGCTTGGAATGTGCGGCATATTTTTGGCACGCCTCAATGACACGCTCGAGCGAATACTTATTGGTCACCGGCATCAGCTTCTTTCTCCCCTCCTCCGTCGTCGCATTGAGGGAAAGCGCCAGTTTGACCTTTGAATCTTGAGCGAATTTTTCAATTTCCGGGGCGAGCCCGACCGTCGAGACGGTGATCTTCCGGCGCGAGATTCCGATCGCCATGTCATCAGTCATGATGTCGAGCGCGGCGATCACCGTGTCGTAATTGTGAAACGGCTCCCCCATCCCCATCATCACGATATTGGAGATCCGTTCCTTCGGCGGAAGTTCCGACTGCACCGCCAAAATCTGTCCGAGAATCTCTCCCTGGGTTAGATTGCGGACCAACTTCATCTCCGCCGTCCGGCAAAAAGTGCAACCCATCGCGCAGCCGACCTGAGAGGAGATGCAAAGGGTCAACCGGCCTTTCTGCGGCATCAAGACCGACTCGATTCCCTTTCCGTCGGCGAGACGAAAGAGATATTTCGTCGACCGATCGACCTGCGAATGATGCCGTTCCGCCGCTTCGGGGTAGTGAATGGTAAAATTTTCGCCGAGGAGTCGACGCGCCTCCTTCGAGAGATTGCTCATCTCCTCAAAACTCTTCGCTCTTTTCTGATAGAGCCACTGAACGATCTGCGTCCGGGCGAATTTCTTCAGCCCGTGGTCGACAAGCCAGGCTTCCAGGGCCGGTTTGGAGAGGTCGAGGAGGTTAGGAAACATGCTGAGAGACTAGCGGAGGGAAGCTTGGAGATTCAAGCGGGAAACAGCAAAAAAGCCGCCCCGGCGGTAGGCCGGGACGGCTTCTTGGATCGCTATTTCGTTGTGGGTCTTAGACCTTCACGACATCGGTCGCGTTCTCACCCTTGGGGCCTTGGCCGACATTGAACTCGACCTTGTCTCCCTCGGCGAGGGATTTGAATCCCTCGGCCACGATGCTGGAGTGATGGACGAAAAGATCTTTTCCGCCGTCATCCGGGGTGATGAATCCATACCCTTTGCTGTCATTGAACCATTTTACGGTTCCTGGTTTTTTGGACATTGAAGTCCTCCTTATATGTTATGTCGTAGATATTTTCTGTGACGATAGGATTAAAGTGGAATACTTAAAGACCTTCGTACTGAACTACTACAACGGTTAATAATGGGTCTCTGTGTAGGACACCGGAGAGGGAATAGCAAGCTATTTTTTGATCATTCTCAGGCCATTTTTAGGGTATACATTGGTACCATTATATAATACCATTGATACATGGCAACTCAACCATTCCACATCCCCATCGACCGAGCAGGACGGTTGATCCTGCCCAAAGAGATGAGAGACCGCTTGGGAATCTCCGCCGGGACCGAATTTGAGGTGCAGGAAGAAGACAACAAAATCATTCTCAAGCCGGTCCCGCGAGATCCTGAAGTGATTGTCCACAAGGACGGCTCTCTGGTGATTGCGGGCGGACAATCCGACCCGAACGTTGATATTGTCAAACTGATCCATGATCTCAGAGAAGAACGAATCAAAAAATTCATCAAATGATCCTCGTCGACACCTCCGTTTTCATTGCCGCTTCCCTGAAAGACCATCCGATGCACCTCAGCTCTTTTGAACTTTTATCTCGAGTCAAAAAAGAAAAATCGGGACGATTCGTTTGTTCGCACACATTGGCCGAGGTTTACGCCACATTGACCGCCTATCCGGTCACTCCGATGATATCTCCCGTCCTCGGAGAGAAATTCATCGAGGAAAATATCCTCTCTTCCTTCCAGATTGTTGACCTCCAACCAGTCGACTACCGTGAGGCGATTCAAAGAGTTCGAGCGCGGGGTTTAAGAAGCGGAGCGATCTACGACGCCTTGATCTATCAAGCGGCGAAAAAAAGCGGGGCAAAAAAACTCTACACATGGGACCTTGGCGATTTTAAGCGTCTTACAGATCCTGAGATCTCCATCCTAGCTCCCTGATCGAATCTTCGTGCTCGAAACGTTCGGAATCACCGACTTTGGGCCGCGGTCAAAGACAATGAGTCCCGCCGCTTTTTGGATTTCTCCAAACCCCTTCCATTTCTTCCGGTCACGATAAGCGTCACTTCCAAGAATAAGAGAAAATCGGTCGTTCGGGCATCTCTTTTCAAGGTATTTTACCAGTCGTAGCGTCCAGCTCATCCCACCAAGGCGGCGTTCCAGATCTTTCACCTTCACCTTGGGGCCGAGCGGCCTGAAAAATCGTTTGCAGGCGCTGAGTCGTTCCGAAAATGGACGCATTTTCTTTGCAAACGGATGTTTGAAGACCGGTAGGATCCAGACTTCGTCGATCGATTTCCGGCGGGCGACCCGGCGGACGATTTCGTAATGCCCTCGGTGGGGCGGATTGAACGAACCTCCGAAGAGGGCGATCGACTTTGACATGGAGATTTGCTTAATATAAAGGCCCCCTAATATCAAAGCCCGAAAGGGGGTTCTATCCGACATCCGCGCCTTCTCATTGTTTATAAAAAAAGCTCTTACGAAACGAACGCCCTCGACAAGAAGGACCGAAACTATCTTCGCCTGTTGAAAGAACGAAACGTCGCCGTCCTGCGATCGAAGACGACCCACGACATCCATATCGACGCGCTGGAACGAGTCAAAAAGGGCCTCAAAAAGGCCGGGATCGCCTTTGACGTCCAACAAAGATTTCAGCCGATTTCCAAAAAATACGATCTCGTCGTCACGATCGGCGGAGACGGGACCTTTTTAGAGACGTCGCATCAATTGACGGCGGGAGAGACCTTGATGGGAATCAACTCCGTTCCGGAGGAATCGGTCGGTTTCTTTTGTCACTCAACCGCCGATAATTTTTTAAAAAAAATTAATCGGTTTCTTCGGGGACGTCTTCGGACGCGGACCTTTCATCGACTGGAGATGAGGGTTGACGGGAAAAATGTCGGCCCGCCGATCTTAAACGATCTCCTCTTCTCGAACACCAATCCTGCCGGAACGACCCGTTATTTTCTGAAGATCGGACCCGTGCGAGAGGAGCAAAAATCATCGGGAATCTGGGTCTCTCCGGCCCCCGGATCGACGGCGGCCACATTGTCAGCCGGCGGCAAAAAACTCCCGATAACCTCTCGCCTCTTCCAATATGTCGTCCGCGAGCCTTACGCCCCGAAAAAACCGTATCGCCTCCTGAAGCGGGTGTTACGCCCGAATGAAAAGGTGGAGATCTTCTCGATGATGGATGACGCCGCCGCCTTCATCGACGGCCCACACCTGATTTATCCCGTCAAACGGGGAAGCCGAATCGTGATCCAAAACGCCCCTCAACCGATCCGGGTGATTGGGTAATTACTTCCCCAGCGCCATCAAAACCTCGCTCGCGATCTCTTCGATCGCCTTGCCGGTCACGTCGATCGTCGGGCATTTTCCGAGTTCGGCGAAGATCTTTTGTGCGTAGCCCAGTTCTTCTCGGATGAAGTCGATGTTGGCGTAGTTCTCGGAGCGCGGAAGCCCCATCTTCATCAGGCGCGACTCGCGAAGCTCGGCCAGATTTTCCGGGACAATCACCAGACCCACCAGCTTTCGCAGGTCCGCGGAGCGCAGGATTTTTGGGAGCGTCACGTCCCGAATAATGGGAACATTCGCGGTCTTAAACCCCCGATAGGCGAGATAGATCGAGAGGGGGGTTTTCGAAGTTCTGGAAATTCCCAAAAGGATAATGTCGGCCTGATCGATCGTATCGAGACCCTGTCCGTCGTCATGTTTGACGGTAAACTCGATCGCCTCATTTCGACGGAGATAGTCCCGCGTCAACTGATATTTCAATCCCGGCTGATCGGAGGGGGCGGAATGAAAAAAGTTCGTCAGGGTTTCCATCAGAGGGCCCATGACATCGACCGCCACAACCTTCGCCTCGGCAGCGGAACGGAGAAGCAGGTCTCGGAGCTCGTGCGAGACGAGCGTAAAGACGATCAGTCCATGATTTTGACTCACCTCTTGGACCACCTTAAGGATCCGGTCGGAGGTCCGAATCCGGGCCCGTCGAAGAACTTGAGATCCCTCCTGCTTGAATTGTCTCAGAGCCGCCGTGGCGATGCTGATCGCAAGCTCGCCGGTCGCATCGGAGACGGCGTAGATCACGGGGTTATTCGCCTGAGAGTTCTCACCCATCCTTCGCTTCAGACCCTATTTTCACAAAAATTTCCATTGAAAAAGGGCGGTGTAAGGACCATTCTCCCGCCGTGTCTCTCGCCCTCTTCATTCTTTTAGGCTTCGCCGCCGGCAGCGGTCTCTTTTATCTCCTCGGCAGCCGAAGGCTCACCCGCCTTCAAGAAATCTACTCCGAATTGAAAGGCAAATTTGATGAAATGGTTCAGGAAAAGTCCAAGTTTCACCATCAACTGGAAAGTCTAAACGAGCAAACCGTTCAGCTCCGAGAGAAAAATGCGGCACTCAACAGCAGCAACGAATCGCTCAAAAATTCCAAAGACGAGGCGGTCGACACGTATAAAACTAAAAACATCGAACTCCAGTCGAAGCTCGAAGAGATCCGCCGGGAAAGGGACACTTTCGCCAAACAGATCGTCGCCTTCAAAGAATCGGAACATCAGCGAAAGCAGGGTCACGACGAGAAGATTCAGCGCCTCAACACCGCTTACGAACAGGTCGAAAAGGAACGCGCGCGGGTCTTGAAGGAAAAGGAAGAGGCCGGGCTTCAGGAACTCCAACGATTGAAAGAGACCTGGTTACGCCATGAGGAAAACGTCGAAGGACGGCTCAAACTGATCTGCCAGCGGCACAACATCGAATATATCGACAAGGAAAAATTCCCTTACAAGGGCAAGCCCGACAATGCCGTCAAGGTCTGCGATGAGTTCGTCATTTTTGACAGCAAATCGCCGGACGGAGAGAATCTGTCCAATTTCCCCAGCTACATCAAAAAGCAGGCGGAGGATTCCGACAAGTACGCGAAATACGACGGCGTGAAGAACGACGTCTTTCTCGTGATCCCGACCAATGCGGCCCATACGATCACCGAGAAATACCGAGACCATGGACATTACCGCGTCCATATCATCACCGAAGACGCCTTGGAGCCGATCCTGATCAATCTCAAAAAGCTCGAGAACTATGAATTCGCGGAAAAATTAAGTCCCGAGGACCGTGAGAAGATCGTCACGACGATTGGCAAGATGGCGCATGGAATGAAACGGCGTATCCAAACCGATTATTTTTTTGCCAATGAATTTATCTCGGTCCTGTCCGACGCCGAAAATCTTCCCGAGACGATTCTCCAAGAGGCCCAAAAAGTGGAGAGGTCCTCCAAGCTCAATCCTCCGATCGAGCGAAGGACTAAATTGATTGAGAAGAAAGAGATTGTCCGCGAGGCCGAAAAACTCGTCGGGAAGGCCCACGGTCAGGAAATTAACCTCGATGTCGACCTCACTATCGTTGAAACCGCACCGCTCCAACGATCCCGCCAGGCGAATTAAAGATGCGAGTCGCCGCCTATCAATCCGACGGAATGATTCATATTGAAAACCGGGCCGTTCCTCAGATCGGACCCGGCGAAATCCTTCTCCGGGTCAAGGTGTGCGGATTGTGCGGCACTGATCTCCTTAAACTGCAGAAAAAGTCGTCAAAGCCCGGAACCGTCTTGGGGCATGAGGTCGCCGGCGTCGTTGCTCAAATCGGCTCGGGGGTTCAAAACTTCCGGGAAGGAGATCGAGTCGTCGTCGCCCACCATGTCCCTTGTTATTCCTGTCATTACTGTCGTCACGAAAATTTTTCGATGTGTCGCCACTTTCGGCAAACCAACCTTGACCCGGGAGGCTTTGCCGAGTTTTTAAGAATTCCGGCCGAGCATGTGCAAAAAACGACGCTCAAAATTCCCGATCATCTTTCTTTCGAAGAAGCGAGTTTTACTGAACCGCTCGCCTGCTGTGCCCGTGCCGTTCGGAGGAGCCGCTTACTGGAAGGGGATTCGGTCTTGATCATCGGACTCGGATCGATCGGGCTGACTCTGGTTCAGCTCTTTTCTCTTGAGAAGATGCGAATCTTTGTCGCCGATCTGATCCCCGAACGGGTCCAACTGGCCAAAACCTTCGGCGCGGAATCGTTCGATTCCTCCAAGTCCCCTTTTGAGGATCGTGGTTTTGACATGATTCTGATGACAGGCGGCACTTATCAATTCTTATCGAAGACCCTTCCTTGGATACGAGAGGGGGGAAAGATCCATCTCTTTTCGAGTCTTATTGATGATGGAAAAGAAGTTCCCCTTTCTTCCCTCGACCTGAATCAAATCTACCATCGTGAGCTCGAACTGATTGCGACCTACTCCTCCTCGCCCGAAGACCTGCAGGAAGCCTTTCAAATCCTCTCCGAAAAGAAAATCAATGTTCAACCGTTGATCGAGGCCCGTTTTGAATTGGAAGACATCTCCAAAGCGATTGACCAGATGCGTTCAAAAAAGATCCTTAAAGCATTGATTTATATGAACGATGCCTGAAAACGGCTTCACGATTGACAATCCTTTTTAAAGGATTTAGACCTTCCCACCTTAATGAAGATGCAAGCGGCACTTTGGTATGGTCCTGAGGAAGTTCGAGTCGAGGAGACGGAAGTTCCTCAGATCGGACCCCGGGAAATCCTCGTCAAGATCGGCGTTGCCCTGACCTGCGGCACCGATTTCAAGCTTTTTCGAAGAGGCCATGCCCTCCTCGTCAAAAAACTCCCGGCTCCGTTCGGCCATGAAATGGCTGGGACAGTCGCCGAGGTCGGATCCGAGATCACCAAATTCAAAGTCGGTGATCGGGTCGCCGCCGCCAATTCCGCCCCGTGCGATGAATGTTTTTTCTGCCGAAAAGGGCAAAAAAATCTCTGTGAAAATTTAGAATTTTTAAACGGCGCCTATGCGGAATATATTCGGATCCCGGCGCGGATCGTCGAAAAAAATCTTTACCGGATACCCGATTCTCTTTCGTTCCGGGACGCCGCCCTGGCGGAACCGCTCGCCTGTGCGCTTCGATCCATCGAGACTTATCAAATTTCCCCCGGCGAATCGCTCTGCATCATCGGAGCCGGACCGTGCGCACTTCTTTTTGTGCAACTCGCAAAACTTTACGGCGCCAAGGTGATCTGCGTGAGTCGGACGCCGTCCAAACTGGAAGTGGCCAAGCAGCTCGGGGCCGATCATGTCTTTTCGACCCTCTACACCCACAATATTCGAGAAGTCGTGAAGGCGGTCGCGAATGACGGCTATGGTCCCGACGTGACGATCGATGCCGCAGGACAGCCCGAAACCTGGGAGCTCGCCTTGTCGCTCGTTCGCAAAGGGGGCCGCGTCTCTTTCTACGGCGGATGCAAGGGGGGAACGACCGCTTCGATCGATACCCACAAGGTCCATTACGAAGAAATCCAGATGGCCGGCGTCTTCCACCACACCCCGGAATATTACGCCCGGGCCTTGAAGCTGATCAGCGAAGGAAAAATCAAGATCGACCCCTTGATCGCAGGGGAAAGAAGACTCTCCGAGATCAATCAGATCTTCCGAAAGAATGTTCCGGAGAACCCCCTTAAATTAGCCATCTACCCCTAAACTAACTGCGGCGGGCGACGATGTATCGCGCGATCTCTCGGAGAGGATCAGCCTTGGCATCGAATTTTTCGAGCGAGACAATCGCTTTATCGACAAGTCGTTGGGCCAATTCTTTGGAAGGTTGGAGTCCTAAAATCGCCGGGTAGGTCGCCTTACCTTTCTTGGCGTCTCCGCCAGTCGCCTTTCCCATTTCCTCGGCACCTCCTTCCACGTCGAGGATATCGTCGGCGATCTGAAAGGCGAGGCCGATATTTTCTCCGTACTGTTCGATGGCCGAAAGATTTTCTGCGGAAGTACCGACAATTTTGGCCCCGGAGGTGACCGACACACGGATAAGACAGCCGGTCTTGTGACGATGGAGATTTTCCAAGGACGGGAGATCGATCTCCCCTTCTCTCCCTTCACATTCAAGATCGAGGGCCTGGCCGCCGGCCATCCCGCGACCTCCCGAGGCCTCCGCAATATCTTCGATCACTTTCAAAAGTGCCTCGGCGGGGACATTTTTCGAATCGGCAATGACGCCAAAGGCCTCCGTCAATAAGACATCACCGGCCAAGATCGCGGTCGCCTCGCCGAACGCCTTGTGGTTGGTCGGACGGCCGCGCCTCAAGTCGTCATTATCCATCGCCGGAAGATCATCATGGACGAGCGAATAGGTATGGATCATTTCCAAGGCGGCGCCGACCCGGATCGCCGCTTCGTAAGCAGGATCATCGGAGGAACGAACCGCTTCGAAAGAGGCCAGGACGAGAATCGGCCGAATTCTCTTCCCACCGGCGAGAAGGCTGTAGCGGACCGCTTCAAAAAGTCTCGCGAATGATCCGTCGGCGGGATGAAAATGCCGGTCGAGAAAGAGATCGATCTTTTTTCTTCGCTCTTCCAAATAGGAGGAGAGATTCATTCCTCCTCCTCTTCTTCTTCAAAAGAAAACGGGACCGCAGTCTTTTTTCCCTCTCGTCCCTTCATCAAGATCTCGACCTTTTTCTGGGCCTCGTTGAGCCGGGTTTCACACTGCTTTACAAGCCCCATCCCCTCCTCGAAAATCTTCAGAGATTCCTCAAGAGAAAGGTCCCCCTCCTCGAGTTTCTTGACAATCTCCTCGAGCTTGCGAAGGGAGGCCTCAAAATTGACCGATTTAGTCTTGACCATCTTGCCTTTTCTTAGCGGTTACCCGGGCGAGAAGTCCACCCTGAAAAAGTCTTACATCGATCGGATCGCCGATCCGGATGTCGGAGGCGCGACGCAGCGAACGGGTGTCGCCGTGGCGGGTGGCGATCGCGTAGCCTCGTTCCAAAATCGCCAAGGGGTTGAGCGACTTCAGATGTTCCTTCATCCGGGCGACTGTTTCTTGGGCGAATCCGAGACGGTGCCGCACCTCGCCGATCATCTGTTCCCGAAGATGATCGAGACGAAGGAGTTTTTCCGTCAACTGTCTCCCCGGATCGCGGAAATATCCGTCCCATTGACGAAGAAGCAGACGCGCCTCTTCGATCTTCCTTTCGATCGCTTGGTGAAGACGATGCCGGGTCTCTTCCAAACTAAAAAGGAGATCTTCTTTGACCGGCACGGCCAATTCGGCGGCGACGGACGGGGTCGGGGCGCGGAGATCGGCGACAAAATCGGCGATCGTAAAATCGGTCTCGTGGCCGACAGCGGAAATGATCGGAATCCGGGAGGCGACAATCGCTCGGGCGACCACTTCTTCATTGAAGGCCCAGAGGTCCTCGATCGATCCCCCTCCCCTGCCGATCATTAAAAGGTCCAGATCGTCGCGTTCATTCATTTCTCGGATCGCCTGAGCAATCTCGGAGGCTGCCCCTTTTCCCTGAACCAGAACGGGATTTAAAAGAATCTGAATATTGGGAAAGCGGCGTGTGAGGACATGGATCATATCCCGAATCACCGCCCCTGTGGGAGAGGTCACGATCCCGATCTTTTGCGGAAAAGGGGGAATCGGTCTTTTGCGACCCGGATCGAAAAGCCCCTCCGCCTCCAATTTTTTCTTCAACTGTTCAAAGGCCAATTGAAGCGCCCCGACCCCTTTCGGCTCCAACTGTTCGACGATCAGCTGATATTCCCCTCGCGGTTCGTAGACGGAAATCCGGCCGTAGCCGAGTACTTGGAGTCCGTTTTCAGGACGAAATCGGAGCTGTTGGTTGGAACCCCGGAACATCACGGCCCGAATCTGGGCCGATTCGTCTTTGAGGGTGAAATAAAAATGGCCGGAGCTGGCCGGTTTGAAGTTGGAAATTTCCCCCGCGATCCAAACGTCGGGATAGTGTTCTTCGAGAAGATCCTGAATTTTGCGGGTAATCTCCGAAACGGTGTAGATTTTCACGCAACGAGACTCAGTCGTCGACGGGCCGCCGGTTCCTTTTCCAAAACCCCCATGATGGTCGAGTCATCCGAGGTCGAACGGTTCATCTGAGAAAAATCCCGTTCAACCACCTCTCGCGTCATCTCGATCCCGTAGCTCGCCAAAATTCGGGAAACTTCTTCGAACCGCCCTTCGATGGCGTTTTTGACGGAGACAAAACCGTGTCGCGCCGCCTTCGCGCGATTCCAGAACGAGAAGGGGTTCATTTCGAAGAAAGTGAAATCATCTTCTTTCGGCTCGATCAGGATCACGTCCCCCTTGAAATTGCGATCGGCCTTCATCTGGTCGATGAAGTAGCGAATACGGGTATGGAAGATCGTCCGGAAGACCTGATTGAAAATCATGAGCAAGCCGCTGTCCGAGATTCGGCGACTCTTGGTGACATACTTGTCCTCTTCACGGAGGTATTCCAAGACAACGCGATTGGAATAAGGGCGAAAGGGGTTGTAACAGATCACGAGTTCGGCCCCCTTACGGATCGCCAGGTCCATATTCGTCGTCCGTTTCACCCCCCCATCGATGTAATCGATCCCCTTGATTCGGGGCGGTTTATAAAAGAGCGGAAGGGCCGCGGAGGCCATGACCGCCTCAGAAATCGTGGTATCATGCCGCTCGTCCGGGCCGAAGATCGCCCGTTCCGCCGTATCCAATTCCGTTGCCACAATGTAGAGAGATTTTCCCCGACTCTTTTTCAAGGCCTGAAAATCATTCGCCAGATGATTCTTCTCCATATTTTTTCGAAGATATTGCTCAAGACGGGAGCCATCGAAGAGTCCCGAGGGGAGCATCTCCCAAATGGACGGCATCGTTCGGGTCGAGTAGATCACCTTGGCGAGCGGCCGGAGCAAATTTTCAAAACTGGAATAACGGGGTTCCGAACAGAATTTTAGGAAATTTTCTTTGAGCGGTCCCCAAAGTTTCGGGAGGGCCAGCGTGGAATCGTATAAAATCCCCGGAAGATAGGTGAGACGGCGATAAAAATAGGAAAGCGGCCGTTCGATGAATTCGCGAAGATTCGGCCAATAGACGTGAAAGGGTGAAAGTTGATCGAAACTGTCGGAAGAGCCGTCGAGGCTTTTGAGCATCTCCTCCGGGGAGATTCCCCCGGCCAGAGGGGCCGCCAGAAATCCTCCGGCCGAGACGCCGACATAAATATCAAAATCGGTGACCTTCCGATTAACAAGGAAATCTTTGAGCGCCTTGAGACCGCCGACTTTAAAGGTCCCCCCGGTGATCGCCCCGCCTGCCAAGACAAGCGCGACCTTCGCGTTCGGTTTTTTCTTGGTGAGATCCCCTTTTTGAATGATCGTTAAGCCCAAGGTGGATCAAGCCGACCACATTTGACACGCTGTGTAAAGATGAAAAACGACGACTATTTTTTTAAAAGGTCGGGACGTTTCTTTTGGGTTCGGAGGAGCGATTGTTCGCGGCGCCAGATCTCAATTTTCTGATGATCACCGGAGAGAAGGATGTCCGGAACCTTCGAACCTCGAAAGTCGGGAGGCCGCGTGTATTGAGGGTATTCGAGAAGAGGATTCGCAGGGGCAAAAGATTCATCAAGGAGAGACTCCTCTTTGCCGACCACGCCGGGCACGAGCCGCGAGACCGCATCGACGAAAACCATCGCGGCAAA
>OBEQ010895877.1_pt1 | contig 30421 bp, 18 predicted proteins | sample 1670901 | NCBI WGS metagenome assembly OBEQ01 (sample SAMEA104232315, study PRJEB22302) | groundwater metagenome | biome: forest; feature: aquifer; material: groundwater | place: USA | collected 2011-08-07 | depth 5.4 m
ATACAAAATGTAACAAAAGAAGATATTATTCGAGTTGCCAATACTTATTTCATCGAAAATCATTTAGTATATAGATCTTCAATGGGATTCCCTAAAAAAGAAAAAATACAAAAACCAGGTTTTAAAGCTGTAATAGCGAAACAAAACGAAGATTCTCAATATGCAAAAGATTTCATAGCCTCAATAACTTCTTCTGAATCTCCAAGAATATTAGATTACAACAAGGATGCAAAACTAATAAGCGTAAACCCTAGTACACAACTATATGTAACAAATAACCCAACAAACAATTTATTCACTCTAAAAATGGAAAGAATGGTTGGTCAAGATTCAATAAAAAATCTAGACATCGCTAGTTCTTTATTCAATCAATTTTACACTAAAGATCTGACAAGAGATAAATTGAAAGAACAGTTTGCATTATTAGGAATTACGTATACTGCTTATGTTAATCAATCTCGTTTTACAATTTCTTTTAATGGATTAGAAAGTAACTTAGAAAAAGGTCTTCCACTAATGAAAGCATTAATGTACGATCCTGTTATTGATGATAAATCAATTGAAAGTATCAAAGAACAAATGCTTTCGGGCAGAAAATCAGAAGAAAAAGAGCCAAGTTCAATGGGAAACATGCTGTTAAGTTATGCTAGATTTGGAGATAACTCAGAAAATTTAACTCGATTAACTATTAAAGAAATAAAAGCATTAGAAAGTCAAAAAGTTTTAGCCGATTATAAAAAAATATACTTATATAATACAAACTGGCATTTTATTGGAACAACACCATCTGAAAAAGTTCAAGAAATGCTTTTCTCCGTTTTCCCAAAAGAAAATACAAATAGAAAAGTATTATTATCAGATAAAAAAACAAAAGAAATTACAAAAAACACAATTTATGTAATCAATGATAAAAATGCTGTTCAAAGTCAAGTTTACTTTTTAATCAATACTCCTAATTTCTCAAACAGCACATCGGACAAAGTAAAAGCTGAAGCATTCAATCAATATTTAAGTGATGGTTTTTCAGGAATATTAATGCAAGAAATTAGAGAATATAGATCTTTAGCATATTCCACAGGAGGTTCTTTTATTAGTCCTATTATCAAAAATAATCCTGGAGTATTTTACGCATACATTGGATGTCAAGGAGATAAAACAAATGATGCCGTAGTTATTTTAGATAGTATTTTAAAAAATATGCCAATTAAACCTGAAAGAATCGAAATGATTAAATCAGGAATGATCAATTCAATGTCATCCAATTTACCTGACTTCAGATACATTTCAAGCACCATTGAAAAAGGAAGGCAACTTGGGTATACTCAATCTCCATTAGTAGAAGAATACAAATTGTATAAAACATTAACTTTTGATGATATCGTAAAGTTTTATCAGCCAAACATACAAAATCAGCCAAGAGTAATTACAATTTACGGAAATATGAAAAAAATAGACAAAAAGAAACTGAAGAAATATGGTGAAATTGTCGAATTAAAATTGAATGATATTAAAACGGATTGAAACTGAGATTAAGATTGAGGTTGAGGTTCAGACTGAGGTTGAGATTAAAGCCGAGGTTTGAAAAAATAGAATTACAAAGGGTGTTTCAAATAAATTGAAACACCCTTTCTTTTTAAACAATCGTTTAACTTTGAATCAAAATATGTTCTAGATAGAAATAAATACAAATCACCGACCTAAATCAACAACTCACCTATTTAAACAATGCCATCCAATTTATAACCTCTAATTTTACATTCATTAAGTCAATTCATTAAAAACAATTGATTTTAACAATAAAAATCAAATAATTAAAAAATAAACAACAAACATTAAACAAGCGTTTAAAAAAGCTGTAACTTTACGATAAATTAAAATAAATGGAAAGAGATCTATCAACAGAAACAAAAATAAAGGACGCTGCAAAACGCATCTTTATTGCAAACGGATTCAATGGTTGTACATCCCGTGAAATTGCAAAAGAAGCAGGTATCAATGTCGCTCTCTTAAATTATTATTTCAAAAGTAAAAGTCAATTATTTGATATTATAATCTCTTCAGTTCTCAAAGATTTTACTTTATCAATCATTGACGTCTTAAAAAGCAATATGACTCTGATCAATAAATCGAGAATATTAATCGAAAAAGAATATGACTTTTTATCTAAACATCCAGAAATACCAAACTTCATCATCAATGAATTAGGTAAAAAAGATAAAAACTTCTTTGAATGCCTTGATATTGCTGAAGAATTTCATAAAACCAAAATTTTTCAAGAAGTAATCGAAGCGCAAACTACTGGAGAAATGAGAAAAATTGATTTAGTTAGTTTAATGCTCCTAATGATGTCTAATTGTCATTTTCCTTTTATGGCAAAACCAATGATTAAAACAATTCATTCATTAGAAGATTCTCAATATAACGAACACTTAATGATACATAAACAATATGTAACCGAAATGCTTATTAATTATTTATTCCCTAAAAATTCATAAAATGGATTTAATAAAACAAACAAAGCACAAAATAGTACTTGCTAGTTTACTCGTTAGTTCTATTAGTTTTAGTCAAACTCTCGACTTAAACACATGTTTAAAAATGGCAGACACAGCGAATTTAACTATTCGAAATGCTCGATTAGACATCGCTAGTAGCTCAGATCAAACGAAAGCATACAAATCATCTTTACTCCCGAAAATAAACTACACCGGAGATAACAAATACTACCCAGCAATCCCTGGATCTTTATTTCCAGCTGAATTTTCTGGTGGAAAACCTGGCACATATACTGTTGTCCAATTTGGAGTACCTTACACTTTTGGAAACACAGTTCAACTCAATCAAACAATATATAACCCTTTGATAATTTCAGCTTTAAATTCCTTAGAATTAAATCAAAAAATCATTGAATTACAAGCAAAAGTCACAACTCAAAACATACAATATCAAGTATATCAAACATTTTTTAATCTTCAAGCAATTTCAAAACAAATCCTTTTCATTGAAAATAACCTTATAAATATTGAAAAGACAATGAAAAACATCGAGCATTTAATTTCAGAAAAAATAGTTCTTCCAATTGAAGCAGATAAATTAAAAGTAAATCGATTAAATTTGATAAATCAACAACAAAAATTAACATCTACAAAAGATCAATTAGAACTTTTATTAAAAATATTAATTGGCATTGATTCGAATACTAAAATTGAATTAACTGAAGACGATTTAATTGAAAAACCATTATTAATCGACAACTTACAAAGAAGTAATACAGAATTAGAAATAATAAATATTCAAAAAGAATTGAATTTGAATGAAAAAACAGGTTTAAAAATGGCGTATTTACCAACATTTTCATTCTATGCTGCATATAATTACAATTATAATATGCGTCCAGAGACAAACTTCACTAAAGGAATAACCTCTTCGATGATCGGACTTAGAATAGACTGGACACTTTTTGATGGTTTTGAAAAACACAACAAAGCAAAAGTAAATAAAATTCAATCTGAAAAACTAAATAATCAACTCGAATTAATGGATCAACAACTCGAAATGACAGCAATGAATGCTAAAAAGCAAGTTGAAATTCAAATTAATTCATTGATGATTTCAAAAGAACAATTGACTTTATCAGAAAAAATTTACAATCAAACCGAAACTTCATTTAATCAAGGAATTATTTCTTCAAATGATTTAATAAAAGCCGAAAATGATTTAAACCAAGCACAAACAAATGTCATTTCATCTTATGTCCAACTTCGACAAGCTGAATTAGATTATTTAAAATCAACTGGAAATTTAAAATAAACGAATACTCATTTCAATTAAATAATAAACAATATGAACAAGCGTATAATTATCATTCTCGGAATCGCAGCATTATTAATCACATTAGGAATGTCGAAATTATTTTCAAATAAAGAAAAAAATGAAGCTAAATTGTACATTCACGATTCAAATGCACACGTATTAGTATCAATAGAAAAAGCGCAACATCACACTTTTGAAAATGCATTGTCTTTTTTAGGGACATTAGAACCACAAAGACAAAACACAATTAGTTCTGATGCATCTGGAAAAATAATCAGGCTAGATGTAAAAGAAGGAGATCGACTGTTTGCAGGTCAGGTAATTGCAAAAGTGGATGATGAACTTTTAAGATTGCAATTAGAAAATGCTGAAATTAGTTTAGAAGGGTTAAAAAATGATGATGTTAGAAATTCAAATTTAGTAAAAGAAAATGTGGTCACTGGAGTACAAGTAGAAAAAACAAAACTAGCTATTCGTTCTGCTGAAACTCAGATTAAACAAATTAAAAGACAAATTAAAAACACGACAATTACAGCTCCTTTTTCAGGAGTAATTACAAAAAAAATGATGGAATTAGGTTCCATTGTTGGACCAGGAACCCCCTTATTAGAAGTAACAGACATTTCATCTTTAAAATTAACCGTTTCGGTTCCTGAACGAGATATTTTAAAATTCAAAATTGGTCAAGAAGTAAGTGTATTTGTTGATGTACACAAAGAAAAATCGTTTTCAGGAAAAGCTTCTTTAATCTCTGTAAAAGCAGACGCAACACACAATTTCAAAGTAGAAATAACAGTTCAAAATTCATCCTCAGATCCATTAATGGCAGGAATGTATGGCTCGGTAAAATTCAAAAATCAAGAAAGTATTTCTGCATTATCAATCCCTAGAAAAGCACTAGTTGGTTCAACAAAACATCCTAAAGTTTATATTGCTCGAAATGGAAAATCAGTCCTTCAATCTTTCAGCCCTGGAACCAGTGATAATGATTATATCGAAATAGTTAGTGGATTAAATGCTTCTGACTTAATAATTGTGAAAGGTCAAATCAACCTTCAAAACAATACAAACATTACACTAACAAGTAAATAATTCAGATTATGACACTTACAGAACTCTCAATAAAAAGACCCTCACTCATTATTGTAATTTTTGCTGTTTTGATTGGAGGAGGACTTCTATCTTACAAGCAATTATCGTATCAATTATTACCCGATTTTGCTCCACCAATTTTAACTGTTACAACTCCTTACCCTGGAGCCTCACCAACAACAGTTGAAAATCAAGTATCTAAACCGATGGAAGATGCGTTGAGTGGTTTAGAAAACATTGTAGAAGTAACTTCATTTTCAATGGAAAATGCTTCGATTGTTTTACTTGAATTCAACCATTCAGTTGATTTGAAAGAAGCAATGCAAGATGCCCAAAGAAAAGTTGAAAATAATAGACGAAAACTTCCTTCAGGTGCAGAAACTTCTTCAATTGGTAAAATAGAACCGAATGCTGCTCCCGTTTTACAAGTTAGTGCTACTTGTCCAAAAATGGATGACAAAGAGTTCTTTCAATTAATGGATGAAGAAATTCTTCCCCTTTTAAAACAAACAAAAGGAGTAGCTGAAATCAGTATAATTGGGGGAGTAAAAAGAGAAGTTAGAGTAAACATAGACAATGAAAAATTGAAAATGTACAACTTAAGCTTAACCAATGTATCTCAAGCTATTGCTGGGGCAAATATTGAATTTCCAACTGGAAAAATAAAAAGTGAAAAAGAACAAATGACTGTTCGATTAGCAGGGAAATTTTCAACTGTTAAAGAATTAAGCAATTTAATAATCACTTCCAACGGAACATCTTCAATTAGATTAAGCGACGTTGCTGAAATTACTGACGGAGAAAAAGATCAATCAAGTATCACTCGCTTCAACGGTCAAAATGGAATTGGATTGAGAATCATGCGACAATCCGATGCAAATGCAGTTGAAATGGCCAAGCAAACACGTATTAAATTCAAAGAGTTAGAAGTGAAACATAAAAAAAGTGGCTTAAAATTTACAATTGCTAGTGACACTTCTATACCAACAGTTGATGCTGTGAATGCTGTTATGCATGATTTAGAACTTGCAATTATTTTAGTTGCTTTTGTAATGGTTCTTTTCCTTCATAGTTTTAGAAACGCATTAATTGTTTTGGTTTCCATTCCAGCTTCTTTGATCGCTACATTTATAGCTATGTATTTGTTAGGATACACTCTAAACTTAATGACATTATTAGCAATGTCATTAGTAATTGGAATTCTAGTCGATGATTCGATAGTAGTTCTCGAAAACATTTATCGACATTTAAAAATGGGTAAATCAGCTAGACAAGCGGCATTAGATGGTAGAAATGAAATTGGATTTACAGCAGTAGCCATTACATTAGTTGATGTTGTAGTTTTTCTTCCATTAGTCTTTGTTCAAGGTACAATTTCGGATATTTTACAGCAATTTTGTATTGTAGTTGTTATCTCTACATTAATGTCATTATTTGTCTGTTTCACACTTACACCTTGGTTAGCATCTCGTTTTGCCAAAGAAACTAAACTGAGAAAAGAAAATGCTTTTCACAAAATTTTAATTTGGATTGAAAAAAGAATTGAACTCTTCACAGATTATTATGTTCATTTATTAGAATGGGTTTTACGTCATAAAATCGTGACGTCCCTAGGTATAATAGCTATTTTTATAGGCACGGGAATGATTATGAAAATGGGGATTGTAGGTTCTGAATTCGTTTCACAAGGAGATCAAGGGAAGTTCATTATAAAATTGAAATACGATAAAAGCACAACATTTGCTGAAAACAATGCAACAACCTATCAAATTGAGCAACTACTTTTAAAACAAGACGATGTTCAAATGGTATTTGCAAATGTCGGAGGACCAAGTGCTGGAATGGGCGCTTCTACTTTCGGGAATGAGTCAAAATCGGAAATAACAGTGAAATTAAAAGACCATGCACAAGATAAAATGCCTACGATGGAATACATGAATCTTTTAAGAAATAAAATTGAAAGTAAATTTACAGGCATCGAAGTAAAAGCGATAAACATTGGATTGGTTGAATCTGAAGAAGCCCCAATTGAAATATTCCTTTCCGGAAGTGATATTGAAGAAGTAATGGATGAAGCAGAAAAATTAAAAGAGGCAATTCTGATCATTCCTGGTGCAAAAGATCCAACAATTTCTACAGATGATATTAGTCCCGAAGTTCGAATTGAGTTAAATCGTGAAAAAATGGGACAATTAAACGTTTCTACCATTGCTGTAGGAATGCAACTTCAAAATGCATTAAGCGGAAATGACGACTCTCAATTTTCAGAAAAAGGAACAGAGCATGACATTCGTATCATGTACGATCAATTTGACAGAAAAGATATGGAGGCCATCAAAAACATGACTTTCACCTCATCAAAGGGAGCCACAGTAAGATTAGAAGAATTTGCTGATGTTTCAATAGGAAATGGTTTAGGATCATTAGAAAGAAAAAACAGATTAAGTTCAACAACAATTAGAGCGTACATTTTAGGTTCTTCAGCTGGAACAGTTGCTTCTTTAATCGAAAAACATTTGGAAAAACACCCTTTACCAAAATCCGTCAAAATGACTTGGGGAGGAGAAGTTAAAAGATCAAATGAAGGTGCTGGAGCAATGGGATTAGCGATGTTAATTGGATTGATTTTAGTTTATTTAATCTTAGTTGCACTCTATGACAATTTCATTTATCCTTTGGTAATTTTACCTTCCATTTTTGTTGCTTTGATTGGAGCTTTGCTAGCATTAAGTCTTTCTTCCTCTAACTTTGGAGTGTTTACCATGTTAGGAGTAATTATGCTTTTCGGATTAGTAGCTAAAAATGCAATTCTTATTGTCGATTTCACAAATCATTTAAAAGCAGAAGGACGAAAAACAAAAGAAGCATTATTAGAAGCAGTTAAAGAAAGAATGCGCCCAATTTTAATGACCACAATTGCAATGGTTGTCGGTATGTTTCCAATCGCAATGGCAAAAGGATCAGGAGCAGAATGGAAAAATGGTCTTGCTTGGGTATTAATTGGCGGATTAATAAGTTCGATGTTATTGACAATTATTTTAGTGCCCATGTTGTATTATTGTGTTGATAGATTGAAAGAAATAATTCAAGGAAAGAAAGAACAGAAAAAAATTAATTCATCTGAAGTCTTGCTTGAAGAACTAACTAATTTAAAAATAAAAGTTTGAAATTGTAAAATTCACACCTTGAATATTTTTGATATGATTGTTTGAAATTCATTGTTTGAAATTCATTGTTTGAAACCCCATAGGATAGGGTTTAAACCCTATCCTATGGTTATTCATTTGAATGCCTTCAATATTATTTCATTCAACATTATTTTTTAATCTAACATATAAAAAAAACAGAAAAAACACGTTAAAAAATCATTTTTAATTCAGAATATTTATTAACTTCAATAGAAATTAATAATTAAAAAACGAATAAAAATGCCACAATCTTACAATAAAATTTGGATCCATTCCGTATGGTCAACAAAAAACAGAGAACCATTAATTACACCGAAATATGAACAAATAATATTTGATTTTATGCGAAGTAAATTTAAAGAATTAGGATGTCCTGTTCGAATAATTAATGGAATGAGCGATCATGTTTATTTTTATTAAATCCTAATAAATCAATGGCAGATGTAATAAAAAATGTAAAAGGAAGTACATCTTATTTTGTGAATACTATTTTGAAACTCGAAAATAAATTTGCTTGGCAAGATGGATACGGATCTTTTTCAATCGGTGAATCAGGTGTTGATCGAACTTATGAGTATATTGAAAATCAAAAAATAAAACATTTAAAACAAACTTATTATCAGGAAATAGAAAAATTTATTCAATTGCACGATTTATAGGAATTAATTGATTTACTATTTTTTATTTCAAAAGGAGTTTCGTAAATTTGTTCAGTAAAAAATTAAAATAAACATATTTTATGAGTACAACTGAGAAATTAGGGTTTAAAGTTAAAGATATCAGCCTAGCTGAATGGGGAAGAAAAGAAATCATGTTGGCTGAGGCTGAGATGCCAGGATTAATGTCACTTCGTGAAGAATTTGGTGCTGCTCAACCTTTAAAAGGTGCTCGTATCGCAGGTTGTTTACATATGACAATCCAAACAGCTGTTTTAATTGAAACATTAACTGCATTAGGTGCTGAGGTTTCTTGGTCTTCTTGTAATATATTTTCTACACAAGATCAAGCCGCTGCAGCTATTGCTGCTACAGGTGTTCCTGTATACGCATGGAAAGGTTTGAACGAAGAAGAATTTGATTGGTGTATTGAACAAACAATTTTCGCTTTTAAAGATGGTCAACCATTAAACATGATCTTAGATGATGGTGGTGATTTAACAAATATGGTTTTTGATCGTTTCCCTGAATTAACTGCCGGAATTAAAGGCTTATCTGAAGAAACTACAACTGGTGTTCACAGATTACACGAACGTGTTAAAAATGGAACTTTAGTAATGCCTGCAATCAATGTAAATGATTCAGTGACTAAATCTAAATTTGATAACAAATACGGATGTAAAGAATCTTTAGTAGATTCTATTCGTCGTGCTACTGACGTTATGATGGCTGGAAAAGTTGCTATCGTTTGTGGTTACGGAGATGTTGGTAAAGGTTCTGCTGCTTCATTGAAAGGTGCTGGTGCAAGAGTTATCGTTACTGAAATTGATCCAATTTGTGCTTTACAAGCTGCAATGGACGGATTTGAAGTGAAAAAATTAGATACTGTTGTTGGATTAGGTGATATCATCGTTACTACAACTGGAAATAAAGACATCATCGTTGGACGTCATTTCGAAAACATGAAAGACAAAGCGATCGTTTGTAACATCGGTCACTTCGATAACGAAATCAATATGGCTTGGTTGAACAAAAACCACGGTCACACTAAAAATACAGTAAAACCACAAGTTGACATCTATACAATCGCAGGAAAAGACATTATTGTTTTGGCTGAAGGTCGTTTAGTAAACTTAGGTTGTGCTACAGGTCACCCATCTTTCGTTATGTCTAACTCTTTCACAAATCAAACATTGGCTCAATTAGAGTTATGGGAAAACAGTGCGAATTATGAAAATGATGTATACGTTTTACCAAAACATTTAGATGAAAAAGTAGCTCGTTTACATTTGGCAAAAATCTCTGTTGAATTGGAAGAATTAACGCAAGAACAAGCTGATTATATTGGTGTTCCAGTTGCTGGGCCGTTTAAATCTGATCAGTATAGATATTAATAAATACAAATTAATAATATCCTTAAAAAAGGAATTTCGAAAGAAGTTCCTTTTTTGTTTTTATGTATAGAAAATTAAGAAAACTATACATGAAAATTAATATCTGCATAGAAAATCGAAAAAACTATACATCAAAAATTAATGTATGTAAACAATGATCTTATTCAAATGTTAACTCAACACAACAATAAACGATAATATCTCACCCATTCACTCTCTTCAATCCAACTCTTTTCCTTGGAGCATCTACTTCTAACACCTGCACTTCCACATGCTCTTGCAAAGAAATAAATTGCGATGGATCGTCAACATAAACATCTGCCAAATTCGATTTATGGATTAAACCATTTTCTTTGATTCCGATATTCACAAAAGCACCAAAAGCCGTTACATTCGTCACGATTCCAGTTAAAATCATTCCTACCTGCAAATCATCAATTGTACGAATTCTTGAATCAAATTCAATTACTTTTGCTTTTTTACGAGGATCTCTTCCTGGTTTTTTTAATTCTTTGATAATATCGTCAAATGTATATCCATCCATATCAGGAAAATCAGCTTTTTTGACTTCTTTTAGAACCGTTTCATTTCCAATTAACTCAGGAACTTTTAATTTCAATTGTTTCGCCATTTTCTCAACAGCCTTATAATTTTCTGGGTGAATCGCTGAGTTATCCAAGGGGTTAACAGCATCTCGAACTCGTAAAAATCCAGCCGCTTGTTCAAAAGCTTTATCACCTAATCTTTTGACTTTTTTTAATTCATCTCGTGACTTTATACCTCCATTTTCAGTACGATATAGAACAATGTTTTCTGCAATTGAAAGACCTAAACCAGAAACGTAACTCAATAAATAAGGTGACGCCGTATTTAAATCAACTCCAACTGTATTCACACAGGAAACAATCACATCATCCAACGCATTTTTTAACATTCCTTGATTTACTTCATGCTGATATTGTCCAACTCCAACTGATTTTGGATCAATTTTTACTAATTCGGCCAATGGATCCATCAAACGACGACCTATAGAAACTGAACCTCTAACCGTCACGTCAAAATTTGGAAATTCTTTTCTAGCGATTGAACTTGCCGAATATATCGATGCTCCATCTTCATTCACTACATATACATCTAGATCACGGTCGAATTTCACATTTTTAACCAATGCTTCGGTTTCCCTACCTGCCGTTCCGTCACCAATCGCTATCGCATCAATTTTATAGGCTTGAACCAATTGAAACAATTTAGAACTTGCTTTCTCTTTTTCTTTTTGAGGAGGATGCGGATAAATATTCACATTCGTCAATAATTCTCCAGATTCATCCAAACAAACAACTTTACAACCAGAAGCAAAACCTGGATCAATAGCCAAAATACGTTTTGCTCCAAGTGGAGGCGCTAACAAAAGTTGCCTTAAATTCGTTGAAAAAACTTTAATAGAATCTTTATCCGCTTTCTCTTTTGCTTCGTTTATGGTTTCTGTTTCCAATGAAGGACACATCAATCTTTTATAAGATTCCGCACAAGCTTCAGAAACAAGAGCTGAACATCCATCGTTTCCTTTTACAAAAAAACGTTCTAAGCTTTCCAAGGCTTCCTCTTTCGAAGGCTGAGTTTTTAAAGAGATTATTCCTTCACGTTCTGCTCGATACAAAGCTAAAAATCGATGTGAAGCACATTTATATAATGGTTCAGAAAAGTCAAAATAATCCCTATATTTTGCTCCTTCAACTTCTTTTCCTTTTACTAATTTAGTCGTAAGTATCGATTTTCGTTGAAATAAAGTTCTCACTCGTGCCCTTGCAATAGTATTTTCATTGATCCATTCAGCGATAATATCTTTTGCTCCTGAAAGTGCCATATCTTCATCAATCACATCACCTTTTACAAACTTATCTGCCATTACAATTGGATCCCCTCCTCTTTGTGACATAATCATTTTTGCCAAAGGTTCTAATCCTAATTTTTTAGCTTTATCTCCTTTGGTTTGACGCTTTTGTTTATAAGGTAAATATAAATCTTCTAATACAATTGAGTCAAAACAAGTATTTATTTTTTCTTTTAATTCTAAAGTCAATTTTCCTTGTTCTTCTATTGATGCTAAAATTGTTTTTTGACGACTACAAATATCTTCAAACTTTTTAGAATAATCACGGATATCAGCAATTTGAACCTCATCTAAACCCAAGGTCATTTCTTTTCTATAACGAGCTATGAAAGGAATTGTAGCACCTTCCGAAAGTAATGTTAAAGTATTTACAATTGATTTTTCTAAAATGGAAGTTGCTGATTGTACAAAAGAAATTGCTGTCATTTTTTTTTATTTTTCGAACAGTAAATCTAAAGATATTTTGTGGATTTTAAGATATTATACATCTATCAATGATTAAATTCAAAAAATTCTACTCCATCTTTAATTTGATTTTTTATTTATTCTATGATAATTGATTTTTTATTCTAATTTTGTCGAAATTGATCTTTATAATTCACCTAGATAATTAAACAATTAAGAATGAAAAACATATTACTACTAACTACTCTGCTTTTTTCCATAAAAAGCTTTTCACAAGGACCAACAGCACAATTTACCGCAACTCCTCTAACAGCTTGTGTAGGAGAGACAATTACTTTTACAAGTACATCTGTTACTGGTGGTGCGCCAATAACCTTATATTCTTTTGACTTTGGAGATGGTTCTCCTTTTGGTACAACTCAAGTTTCAACACACAGTTATACTTCACCTGGTACTTATGACATTATTTTAGTTGTAACAGATCAAAACAGTGTTGCTGACGATGAAGTAAAACTTGGATTCATTACTATTAACGCTAATCCAACAGCACAGTTTACGGCAACTTCAAATGGATGTTCATTACCAGTGAGCACAACTTTTACAAATCAATCAACAACGGGAAGTAATATTTCTTATGCCTGGAATTTTGGAAACGGACAAACCTCTATTTTACAAACCCCAGGTGCAATTAGTTATAGTACAGCAAACAATTACACTATTACTTTAGATGTAACAAATACAACTACCTTATGCCATTCCTCAATTTCTCACACAATAACCATTTCAGATTTTACAACAGATTTTACAATTCCAGATTCTGCATGTGTAGGAACTGTTGTTTCAATGCAAGACAATTCTAGCTCAGGAGTCAATACCTGGACGTGGAACAGTGGGAATGGAATTCCTTTAACCTCCAATTTACAGAATCCTTCTTTTACTTACAATACTCCTGGAACGTATACGGTCTCGTTAAATTCTGGAAACACAACTTCTCTTTGCTCTGATAGTCAAACGCACCAAATCGTAATTGTTCCAAAACCATTACCAACATTCACAGCAACACCAACTTCTGGTTGTATTCCATTACCTGTAACATTTACAAATACATCGACAAGTGGTTCTAATTTTACTTGGAATTATGGAGATGGTTCAGCGGTAGTTATAGGGCAAGGACCTTTTCCCCATACTTATACTACAAATGGTGTTTTTATAGCCAGTTTAACTTCTACTGGAACTTTTGGCTGTGTCAGTTTACCAACAACTGTAATAATTCAGACAAGCCCTCCAGTTGCCAATTTCACAGCAAATCCTATAGAAGGATGCTCTCCCCTATCTGTACATTTTAATAATTTTTCTTTTTCACCATCCGCTACTGATCCTATTAATAATTGGGCATGGACTTTTAATGACGGAAATATTAATACATCTTCATTACAAAATCCTACTGATGTGATTTATACAACAGGTATTTATGATGTTACGTTAATAGTAACTACTTTAAATGGCTGTAGAGACACATTAACAAGAACAGAATACATTCAAGTTGGAGATATTGATTTAGTTGACTTTACTAATACTCCTGTCATTCAATGTGCAAAATCTCCAGTAGTATTCACTGGTATATCAGTGATTAGTGCTACACATAATCCTGATGAAGTTACCTATTTATGGAATTTTGGAGACCCCATTGGACAAGGAAGTTCAACTGATCTATCTCCTACTTATACTTACCCAGCTGATACGGGATCTTTTGACGTTACATTTGAAGTTACATTTAGAGGATGTAAAAAAGATACAACAATTGTTGATGCCGTTTTTATAAAAGCACCAATTTCTTTGTTTACTTTACCCGATCCATCATGTAACCCTGCCTCATTTCCTGTGTCTGTCACAACAACTGACGATGCAATTATTGGAAAACCTAGTGATGATGTGAAAATGATTTGGAAATGGTATGATGCTTCACCTAGTACAACTTTCACTACAACTGTTTATGAGGATGCAGATTTGGATCCAGATGATGATGGCCCCGCTACATTTCTCTACAATACTTATGGCACCTACAAAATAGAACAAGTTATATATAATTATACGACTGGATGTTCAGATAGTACCTCATTATTTTACACTATTTCCCAAACGATACCTAGTTTTACTCTTTCAGAAAATGAAATTTGCAAAGGTGAAACCATATCTTTAGACGGAAATGCTTCTACGACAATAGTTCTTCCACCTTCGAGTGATCAAACTTTAGATTATTCATATAATATGAGCATTGGTCTACCTTTAAATGGAGTTAGTCAAAATTACACTTATACTACTGCAGGAAACTTTTTAATAACTTTAACTGTAACTAACAGTGCTAATTGCTCAGCATCGACCTCCTTACCTATAACTGTATATGCATTACCAATAGCTGACATTTCCTTTGATAATACAGGTTGTATTGGTGATAATACGCCATTTACAAACACGTCATTTTCTCCCGTAAATGGATACCCTGACACCCCAACATTCGGTAGTTTTTATTGGACATTGCCCGATAATTCACATCCAACTACTACCGATGCCAATTATCTTTTCAACTCGGCAGGAACTTTTACAATTAAATTACAGGCTACAGATGATTTTGGATGTGTATCACTTGAAGAAGATTTCTTAATGACAATTACAAAACCAACTCCAAATTTCACTTTTAATCGTCCAGTTGTGTGTAATTCGGAAATCTTCACGGCTACCTCAACTGGAATAAATGGGGTTAGCTACCAATGGAAAGTAGATGGGGTTGAGGAACAAATTGATTCTCCATCTACAACTTTCCCATTCTCTTTTACTGAGATTTCAACAGCTACATCAGTTAGTCATACAGTGAAATTAATTGTAACGGATATCAATGGTTGTAAAGATAGTATTACTAATCCTATAACTATTTCTTTGCCAAATGCATCTGTAACTCCTACGATTACAGGTGCAAACATGAGTTCCAACAACACTTTTACTTGTCCACCGGTATATGGAAATTACGACAACACATCTACCGATATCGGGACTTACACTTCTATCTGGAATTTTGATGATGGTAAAACTTCTGTATTTAATGACGCTCATAACACTTTCGTGTTTGCTGGTGATTATGTAGTATCGCTTGTAATAACTGATCAATATGGATGCAAAGACAGTTTGTTAATGGACACAATTAAAATTGGAGGACCAAAAGCAATTCCATTAATTACTATGCAAGGTGATTTATGTGATAATCTTTTCGAATTTGACACTACAGCTATGGTTGGTGTTGATCATTGGGAATGGGACTTTGGTGACGGAAGTCCTTTAGAAACAATAGCTCCTGTAACTCATGACTACCCACTTCAAGGAGTTTACAAACCTGTTTTAATTTTTTATGATTCATTGGGTTGTAGAATTTCAGACACTCTCGATGCGCTTTCTCTACCCAACGAATTAGATGCGAATTTTGTTCCAAGTACTTTTAATACAACCACAGGTTCATCAATAACATTTGATGATCAATCATTATACAACGCCCCCGGAGCAACTTGGCTTTGGGACTTTGGCGATTTTAATAATTATACCATTTTAAACAATACAGATGTAAACACCTCATACTCATATAGTTTACCCTATATATACCCTGTAACATTAACCGTTACAGACATAAATGGATGTCAAGATTCATTTCAAGTCATCATTCATATAACAGGAAACGTAGAAGTTCCCAATGTATTCACACCAAATGGAGATGGTAAGAATGATAACTTTAAATTTCCTTATGACATTTTCAAATCTTACGATGTTTTGATTTTAAATAGATGGGGAGAAGTTGTATATGAGAAAGAAAACAACTCAGAAACTTATATTTGGAATGGAACAAAAATGGAAGGTGAACAATGTTCAGAGGGAGTTTATTTTTATAAAATAAAAGGTTTTTTAATCGATGACAGTCCATTTGATGTAACTGGATTTTTAACAAAAATATAGGTTTGTAAAAAAATCAACCCACAAACCTCATCTTTCGACTAATAACATAAAAACAAAGATTAGACGCATTTATTTGTAGTTGTATAGTGATAAATCCAAATATTATAATATATTTGTAATACACGTCACTCAAATACGGCTAGATGATAAAATACTTATCCATATTAGTTTTAGTATTAAATTCAATTCATGTATTTACACAAAGTCCAATAGCTAATTTTTCAGCTACACCACTAATTGTTTGTGTTGGAGAAAATGTAAATTTCACAAACACCTCAATTGCAGGAAGTTCACCTATTATTCAATGGGATTGGGATTTCGGTGATGGAAATTCAGCGATCACAACAAATGCAGTTCATTCATATACAACAGCAGGAATGTATACTGTGATATTAGTTGTAACAGATCAAAATAATTTAGCAGATCCTGAAGTAAAAGCAGCTTATATTACTGTAAATCCAAACCCTATCGCTTTGTATACGGCCAGTGCCAATAGTTGTTCTCTTCCAGTTACTGGGTCATTCACAAATCAATCTTCAACAGGAAGTAATTTCAGTTATTTATGGAATTTCGGAAATGGACAAACTTCGACATCAGAAACTCCTAATTCAATCGTTTATAATACAGTAAACTCTTATAACGTTTCTATTACAGTTACCAATACAACGACTGGATGTCATTCTAGTTTTTCCAATTCGATCGTCATTTCTGATTTTACAGCTGATTTTATTATACCAGATTCAGTGTGTTTAGGTAATACAGTATCAATGGATGATAATTCATCTGTTGGGGTGAATGGTTGGGATTGGAATAATGGTAACGGTCAAACTTCAACTCAACAAAATCCAAGTTTTACATACAACACAGCTGGAACATATACAGTAACTTTAACTTCTCAAAATACAACAGTTAATTGTACCTCAACAATTACGCATCAGATTGTTGTTGTTCCATTACCAAATATTACTTTCACAGCCGATGAAACACACGGCTGCACTCCATTCAATATTTCTTTTTCAAGCCCTACGCCTGGTAACAATTTCCAATGGGACTTTGGAGATGGATCGACCTATTCAGGACCAAATCCTTCTCACACGTTTATTTATTCTTACGCAAGCCCAGTTTATCAAGACACTTTTTCTGTCACAATGTCTTGCACAGGTATACTAGGCTGTAGCAACACAGCAACTTTAACAGATTACATTTATGTTGATAAACTTAATGCTCATTTCGATTCATTTCAACATTCAGGTTGTTCTCCAATTTCAGTCGATTATTTGGATCAATCATTTCATTACTTTTCAAATTATGACCCTGTAAACTCATGGATTTGGACATTCGATGACGGGACAACTTTTAACGGACAAAATCCCCCCGATAACGTATATACATCAGGACTTTACGATTTAACATTAACCGTTACTACAGCTAATGGGTGTACAGATACTAAAAGTATTCCTAATTACATACAGGTTGGTGAAATTGATAGCATTAATTATACTTATGCACCATTAATTCAATGTGCAAAAACACCTTTTAATTTTACAGGTATTACGTATATCCCAGTTCCTTTTGATTCTGTCGAGGTTTATTATTCATGGTACTTTGGTGATGGAAACGAGTCACATACACAAAATACTTCTAATGGATATGCTATAGACACTGGATTTTTCAATGTTACTTTTTCCATTGATTTTAGAGGTTGTCTAAAAACGATTACAAAAGATAGTGCGACATATATTAAAGCCCCTATTGCAAGATTTATGCCTTCTCCTTTTTTAGTTTGTAACCCCACTTCTTTTCCTGTTCCTAGTTATATGAGCGATATGTCCATAATTGGTAAAACAACTGACGATGTTGAAATGATATGGAATTGGAATAGTCCAGTAGATTCTACTACTACTTTTGAAGATTCAGATTTAGACCCTGATGACGATGGTGGAATTGGAAATCTTTATCCAGATTATGGAACATACTTAGTAGAGCAGGTAATTCACAACTATACAACAGGTTGTTCAGATAATACTACTTATATAATTGAAATATCTCAATTAAATGCTAATTTTTCACAAACAGCTGATACTATTTGTATTGGAGAAGAAGTTACTTTTAATACGACATCCACATCATTAGATCCGATAACTTATAACCAATTTTTATCCTATCCATTTTTTATTGATAGTAATCATAGTATATCTTCACTAACTTATTTGTTTGATACTGCAGGTGTCTTTTTCATAAATCACACATCAAGAAATAATGTAGAATGCGTCAATTCAATAACAAAACCACTTGTCGTTTTAGCACTTCCAATTGCATCATTTTCCTCATCAGATGACGCAAGTTGTGCTCCAGCAACTATTACATTTACCAACACAACGGCACCTTCATTATATGGATATCCGACATTTTCATCATTCAATTGGACATTTCCTGACAATTCAACCCAAACGACTACAGATATTGCAGATTCAACCAATTACACTTTCACAACACAAGGAAATTTCACAACTTCCATGTTTGTAACTGATGATTTCGGCTGTATTTCATCCCCTGTATCATTACCTACAAGCATAACACTTCCTGTTCCAAATTTCACAGTAGACGATGTCGTTTGTGACGAAGAAATATTCGATGCGATCAACAGCTCAATCGGATATGACACAATTAATTATCAATGGAAAATTGACAATATAGACACTGATACAGCAACTAATTTAAATTATTTTTTTAATGAAATTACCGACACTACAATTACAAATACAAGTCACATTATTACCTTATATGTAACAGATGGAAATGGTTGTATTGACAGCCTATCAAAGACAATAACGGTATCTCTTCCATTTGCTAATTTAGATTACACTGCAACGAGCGCAAATTTAAACAATAATAATTCCGCATCATGTCCGCCTGTTTTTGAAACATTCGACAATCAATCTACTTCTTTTGGAACGTTTAATTCAAGTTGGATATTTGGAGACGGAAAAACATCTACTTTAACTGTCCCAGCAAATACCTATGTGTTTGCAGGAACTTACACACTAAACATGTCTATCACAGATCAATATGGCTGTGTAGACGATACAACTTTTTTTGAATACCTTAAAATCGGAGGGCCAATCATTAACTATTCTATAATTCCAACTGTTGACATCTGTGATAACCAATTTATATTTGACACATTATTTACAGACAATGTAGTAGATTATACATGGAATTTTGGGGATGGAATTATAGATACCAACTCAACAATTTCTCACAATTACCCACACGAAGGAACCTATTTCACTTCAATAACAATTCATGACAGTGTTGGATGTGAAGTAATCTATCCACTTGATACGATTACAGTAAACAATCAATTGGATGCCTTTTTTGTACCCAATACGATAAATGGACAAACAAATACGGACTTTATTTTTGATGATCAAAGTGTTTTTAATGTTACTGGAGTTTCATGGCTATGGGAATTTGGCGATTTTAACAACTCTAGTCAACTCAACAACAGCGGTGCAAATACTTCATTTTCTTATCCAGATCCTTTTTATTACACTGTTAAACTAACAGTTACCGACTCAAACGGATGTATTGACGATTATCAAATTATTATTCACGCCAGTGGACAAGTAAATGTTCCCAATGTATTCACACCAAATGGCGATGGGAAGAATGATAACTTTAAATTTCCTTATGATATTTTCAAATCTTATGATGTTTTGATTTTAAATCGATGGGGAGAAGTTGTATATGAGAAAGAGAATAATTCAGAAACCTATATTTGGAACGGGACAAAAATGGAAGGCGAACAATGTTCAGAGGGAGTTTATTTTTATAAAATAAAAGGGATTTTAATCGATGAAAGTCCTTTTGATGTAACTGGATTTTTAACAAAATTTTAGCACGGAATTAGGTTAAAAAAGATTTAATATAAAAGGCATAAACACAACTGGAAATGTTAAACTTCTTTAATTTAAAGCAAAATTCAGCAAAAAAAGAATACTTTTGTGTCCCAATACAATTAAAATGAAGTATATAATAATTAGTGCAATTGTTTTTGTAGCTTGTAGTTTTACCATTCAAACCATATATTCAGAACAAGGAAAAGCATGTTTTTACTCCAATAAATTCAATGGTAAAAAAACAAGTTCTGGCGAAATTTTTTCTCAAGAAAATTTAACAGCAGCTCACAAAACACTCAAATTAGGAACATTAGTTAAAGTAACTAATTTAGCAAACGATTCAATAGTAACAGTAAAAATAAACGATCGATTAAGTAAATCATCTGGACATGTCATTGACGTATCCTTAAAGGCTGCAAATCAATTAAACTTTGTAAAAAATGGATTTGCAAAAGTAAAGGTTGAATCAATTACTTCAAGTAATTAAAATATATATATCTTTATAAAAAATTATCAAATGAAAAAAAGTATATTTTTATTAGGTTGCATAATTGTTGCTTCTTGCTCACAAAAGACTACGGAAACTGTATCTACAGTAGAAACAAAACCAGTTTCAACCGAAGAATTGGCAAAAGGAAAATCACTATATGCAGAACATTGTATAAAATGCCATAAAACATATTCTCCATCCGATTTTACAGCTAAAAAATGGAATCACGAAATTCCAATCATGGCTAAAAAATCAAAAATAGACGCAGTAACTTCTGATTTAATTCTTGCTTATGTTTTAAATGGAGCTAAAAAATAATTCAAATTTATGTTCTCAAATTTAATTGTTGTTGATGCTTCTACAGTGTTGGCGGGACCTTCAGTAGCAACTTTTTTTGCTGAATTAGGTGCTACTGTTATTAAAGTAGAAAATTCAACATCTTTTGATGTTACACGCTCTTGGAAATTACCTACTGAAGATAAAAATTCAATTATTTCAGCTTATTTTTCAAGTGTCAATTTTGGAAAAAAATACATTCAATTAGATTTAAAAAATAAAGAACATCATACTCAATTTTTAAATTTAATTAAAGTCTCAGATATTTTAATCTCAAACTTTAAAAAAGGAGATGAAGAAAAGTTAAATATTGAAGACAAAACCTTAAGAAGATGTAATCCAGGGTTATTAATTGGGAAAATAAATGGTTTTGGAAAAGACAGTGATCGAGTTGCGTATGATTTAATATTACAAGCAGAAACTGGGTTTATGTCAATGAATGGAACACCAGAAAGTGGTCCTGTAAAAATGCCTGTTGCTTTAATTGATGTACTAGCTGCTCATCAATTAAAAGAAGGCCTTCTTTTAGCAATGCTCAAAAAGAAAGATTCTGGAGTAGCTTCTACTATTAGTGTTTCCTTATATGACGCAGCAGTTTCTAGTTTAGTCAACCAAGCATCCAATTACTTAATGAACAACCATATTCCACAACGAATAGGAAGTTTACATCCAAATATCGCACCTTATGGAGAACTTTTTGAGACGAAAGAAAAAGATTTAATCACTTTTGCAATTGGAAGCGATTCTCATTTTAGTAAATTATGTCACTACTTGCAATTGGATGAATTGATAGAAAAATCGCAATTTAATTTTAACCAATCACGCGTAATAAATCGTTCTGAATTACAACTTATTCTCCAAGAAAAAATTAAATCGCTTTCTACAACTGACATTCTTTCAGAAATGAATTTATTAAATGTTCCTGTTGGAAAAGTTAAGAATTTAGAAGAAGTTTTTCAAAATGAGGCTCTTCAAAAATCAATATTAAAAGAAGAAATTTCAGGAATACCTACTCAAAGAGTTTCATCAATTGCTTTTAAATGGGAATAGAAAAAGGAGTGCAAAAAAAAGTCATAGTTTTCCAGATCACTCGCTTTTTTTTACCGCAGATTTACACAGAGTAATTTCACAGAGTTCAATAAAGTTTTTTTTTTTTAAATAATAAATGGGAATCATAAAATGATTCTTCATGCTCGAGATTATGCTGTATTGTTTTATGAAAAAATGGGGTATGCACTAATTGGTGAATCTTATAAATTATTTGGCGTTTTGAAGCATTATTTGATGAAGAAGGAGTTTTAGAATAATTCTGTTTAAATTTAAACAGTAAAAACTAAAATTCCAATTAAAAAAGTAACGTGTTTTATTTTCATATATCAGTGGTTAGTATGTTTATTTTTTATTCGACATAAATCCAACTACTTCTCTTGGTTCTTGAATAGGATTTAATAATCTTTTTAAAGCGTTAAAAATAATTTGAATTTCATCTTCATTTTTTTGAACTCTTTGATCGTGTTTAAGTAATTTATGTTCTATTTGTTCCAACTTTAATAATACATCAGAATTAGTGGATATAATCTCTCTAATTCGGCTAAAAATGCGAATGATTTGTATGTTTACTTCAATTGCAATATCACTATTCAACACGCTAGACAACATTGCTACACCTTGTTCTGTAAAAGCATAAGGTAATTTTCTTAACCCCATGTTTTCTTTATTGGATGACAAATTTTGTTTTTTCCAGTCATATAATTCTTGATCCGTTAACTGAAACATAAAATCGGACGGGAAACGTTTCTCATTTCTTTTTACTGCTTGATTTAAAACTTTCGTTTCTACTCAATACATTTCAGCTAACTCTCTATCTAACATTATCTTTTTGTTTCTGATAATGTATATTTTACTCATGACAATTTCTTCTGTAATCTCTATTGATTGGCTCATTTGTTAAGTTTTAATTTTTAGCAGTTAAAAATTGGAAGTCACAAATTGTGACTTCCAATTTCATACGACCCAAAACATCTTTATTGATGGTTAATTAATATACTTTTTTCATTTTTTATTTAATTCTTCACCTTCCTCAACTTCTCTTCCATTTTCTTGGTCAACAAATTAAAAAAAAGTTTCCCATCCTTTTCATTCAATTTTCTCCCGAATCGAATTGTTTTTCCTAGGTAATCAAATTCCATTCGTTCTCCTCCTTTTACCCATGGAGAATTTTCCCAAACTGCTTGTAAAGAATTTTCTTTTGGTTGGTACATTCTCAACTTTTTAATATTCTCCAAATAATATGGTGTTGCTTTTCCATAATTTTTAATAGAACGTTTGTAAACGAAAGCCGTTTCATTTACTTTTATTAACTCTTTCCCCCATAATAACCAAAAATAAGATCTACCAACCTTATATGCGTAGTATGCCCAAAAAGCTAAAAAAACAAAAACAATAATATTTAATTGTTCATTTAAATTTTCTTTAGCACTTAGTTTAAAATTTAGATTATTTATGTAAAGAATTACAGAAACACCAATCATTAGCCACATTCCTATCCAAGCTCCCATTAACGCTTTTACAATAGTTTTAGCTGCTGGATAAATCACAAAAGTTGATTTTTGTTTATCTTCTAAAAAGCTAATTCTTTCACCAATCCATTTCATTCCACAAAAGTAGGAAAAGATTTAAAGATAAAAGTGGAATTGATTTAATTGTAACAAAAAAGAGGAACAAATTTCAATAAATTTGTTCCTCTTTCATAACTAAAAGTTCGCTAAAACTATAAAACCTAACCTTACAACTATGAATTGTATAAAACAAATATAAGAAATTAGTTTCTATACTTTTCTACTAATTATTCAAATACAGGATTTAGTCTATCAAACAGTATGATTTATCGATTAATATGTTTAAATTAAAAAACAAAATCAAACAAATTTTAATATAGTTAATCTTAAACCAAAAAAGGGAGACTTCCATCTCCCTTCATGTTTCAAATCTAAAAAAACAAATTATTTAATAATTAATCTTTTTGTCATTTTTTGATTATTGACTGTTAATTCAACTAAGTAAACTCCAGTTTGAAGATGAGATGTATTTACACTTACCGAAGAAGCTCCATTCAATGTGCCATAATTACGAGTACCAACTTCTTTACCAGTCATATCAACAATTCTTAATTCAACAGAAGATTCTTTTTCTAATTGAATAGTAATTGTTGCACTTGTTGTTGCTGGATTTGGATAAATTTGAAAAGCATCATCAAATTGACTTAAATTAGAAGATTCTAAATTTTTGATTCCTGCTACATAACCATTTGTAACAGCTTCAGTAATTGTTGCTTTTCCTGCATTATCAATTTTTCCAGAACCGTCAATTAACATTCCAATGATGTCAATTTTAGTTTCATCCCAAGTTGTAGGAAGTACAAATGTAAAATTCATCGTATATGTTGCTCCACTTGTAATTGAAGCCGGGAAAGCTGCGTTTGAACCTGCAAATGAAGGTTGAATTTGTCTAGCAACATGATCGTAAGTCATTTGAGCTGCAGGAACTGGATTCGCTAATAATTCATAACCTCCCATTACACCTGATCCACCACCTTGGTAATAATTAGATTGATTATAACCTGAAGTCGTACCTTGAACACCATCTTCCGTTAAAACACATGCTAGTTTATAAGCATTTGTTGCACTTGAAGTGAAATTTGAAGAAACTGAAACTTGCAAAGTTCTAGTTGTCGCATCATACGTAGCACCATTTGTAATCAATGCTTTAGGAGCCACTTGTAATCGCGATAAAATAGAAGCTTCCATTGCTGATGGATCCATACCAGGCCCTCTATCTACAAGTGCCGTAGGAAAACTTCCTAGTGCAATACCTGCATCATAAAGAGAATCAGTCATTGGATCACCATTATGAACAGCAATACCTGCCCAATAATTGCTGTATTTATCATTCATCAAGCCCATATAAACACCACCTCTAACACACCATCCGCACCAAGTACCTGTGCCTTCTTCTGTAACAACCATTTTTCCAACGGCAGGAACTACTGGGTCAATTATAACAGTACCTATATTATCATCGACATCTCCATCAGCTCCTAAAGTATTTACATTGCTTACAGTAAAAGTTAACGGATTAGATCCTGCAATTAGCGTAATATTGTTCAACATTGAAAAAGTTTGTTCTGCCAAAGATGCCATTGACAAACTAGAAAAAGTTTTATTTTCTGTGGTTCCATTATAAGTAGCTGCCATGTCAAAACTTGTAATAGTTCCACTTCCTAAATTTCGTACTTTAAAAGAAATTGGAACAGCATTACCTGCAATATTTCCACCATCAAAACTTCCATAAGTAACAGCAGCATTTATAGCTGGTAAAGTATAAGGAGTAATTGTAGTTGTGAAATCATCAATAAAATAATCAGCATTAAATGGGGTTACACCATCTACTGGATAAATATCGATTGAAGCAATTTGATTAACTGAATTTGAGAAATATCCTTGTGAAATATTATCAAAGAAAACTTCCCATTTATTTGTGTTAAAATTGATATCTAAACGAAAATTAAACCAAACTCCTTGAGGAAAAGTAGCCGAAAAACCACTTTGCTGATTAAATGTCAATGTTCCATCATCACCAAACATCGCATCTAAAGTATAGGTAGCGCCAGGAGTTGCTGTTTTTTGTAAATTGAAATAAGCTGCTGCACCTGAAGCAACTTTCATATTGAATCCCATTGAAAACTGACCTGTATTTAACACTCCAAAATTACGAATAACATCTGCAGGTCCTCCTCCATCAACAGTAGAAACAAAATGGAGTGAATTTGCACCACTTACAGATGCCGCATTTGAAACTAAAACGTCATCAGCTCCACCAGGTGTTCCGCCCCAAGTAGTCCAAGCACCTGCACTTTGAGGTCCTAAAAATGATCCTGCGGTATACGAATCGAAGTTATCCGTAAAAGTTTGAGCTTGTGATAATAAGGATAGAAATAAAGATCCTAAGAGAGTAATTTTTTTCATATTTTTTTACTTTATAATTTTGAAGTTAAAGATAATCAATTAAGCAAAAAAATAGACTCGATATTATTTTTATTATTGACATCCTAAACATTCAACAATTACACATTTACTTGTAATAATGAAATCAATATAACGACATTTTATATTCAAAAAAATTAACACAATTTATAATAATGAGTAAATACGGTCATTTCTCACTATTATAAAATGAGCGTATTATTTCATACACCAAAAATCCTGATCTTTCTTTATCGATTTTAACAGTTCAAAAATCAAGTATATTGCATTCTCAACATCTTCTTTACAATACTCGACCAATAGAGCTCTAAGCTTTTTCTTATTTTAATAATGTAATATTTCCTTTTACGATTGATTCTACATTATCGAGACAAGTTACTTTTAAATAGTAATCATACACATCTGGATCCATTTTTTTTCCTTTATAGGTTCCGTCCCACCCTGTTGCTCTATCAAAAGTTTCGAAAATTAATTCTCCCCATCTGTCAAAAACTCTGAATGTCATGTCTTTTATCATTTTACCTCGAACGTATAATACATCATTATGCCCATCAGCGTTGGGTGAAAAAGCATTTGGAATAAACATGGATGGTTCATCACAAACCCATGGAAAAACTTTTACTAAAACGGTGTCGTGTTTGGTACATATTCCATCCGATACAAATAGAGTAAATAAAGTGGTTACATCAAGAATTGCATTCGTTACTTGAGAAGTTGGATTTTCAACAGCTATTGTTGGTGTCCATGAATATGAATATCCGTTAGGTAAACCTGAAAGTGTAACTGATGAACCTTCAGGGATAAGGTTGTCTGAGGTTGAAGCGATGACCGAAGTTTGATCAACACTACTTACTGAAATATAAAGAGAATCATTAATAATACATCCATCAGAGGCGTTTGCAGTTAAATAAACATATTGACTTGTGTGAGGAATTATTGATACTTGATTTGAAACAGAAGAAGAAACAATTATTGATGAAGGATTCCATAAATAAGTAAATGTTAAATTTGGATTACTATTAATTACAGAAATCTGAGTTGTATCTCCAATACAAATACTCGTATTTCCTATAAGATCTAAATCAGAACTGGTAAAATGAATTTTTACTGAATCTTTTTTAGGACAATCTCCTTCATTATTAACCATTACATAATAGGTAGTGTTCTCAGCTGAAGAAACTGTTAAAGTAGAATCTGAAGTAGATAAATTTAAAGTATCAGAAAAACTTATATTTGAAGACCAAATAAAAGAATTAGCAGTTCCAAAACTATTAGCAGTTAAAATTTGAATTGAAGGATAACATTGATCAATATCTGGACTAACTGTTAATTGTGTTTGCTCGGTGACAGTAATAACAATTTTTGCTGTATCTGTCAATGAACAAATACTGTCAGTTACATATAAAAAAACTTCATAGGTATCAGGAATTGTATAAGTAATTATTGGATTTAATGTGGTCGAATTTGTTGAATCATTACCAAAATCCCATAAATAAGAATCTGAAGATGACGATGAATTAATAAAATTAACAACGAAATTTGCACAACCAATACTATCTACAGAAGTAAAAGATGCTTTGGGTATTATTCCAAAATCGTATTTGAAAACAATATTGTTACAATTAAAACTTAAATTTGTATCTGACCAACAATTAGTTGAAGTAGGGAAATCACTATTTGGTCCACATGGATAAGGAAAAAAAGCTTGATCAGCTGGATTACAACGCGAACATCCACCACACACTGACTGATAAACAATTCCATTTTTATCAAATCTTGATGTTCCTCCATCCACATGTTCTTTAGCATTTTCTCCTCCCAAATAAGTTCCAAAAATCAAATTTGAAAAAGTTCTATCCATTGTCATCAAATAAAAATCAAATCCATTGGGTGGAGAAGAATAATTAGCATTATTAGAAACAGGCATACTATCTAATGAAATTCCTTCAGAAAAAACACTTCCTCCCCATCCTGAAACATAAACATTTCCACAAATATCAACCAAAAAAGCAGATGGTGAAATATTTGTATAAGCTGAGCCATTACCAAAAGTTGTTGAATTAATTAAATTTGTCAAACTTGGATCTAATTTACAAATAAATTGACTAGAATTTGAATTATTAAATAAACTTGCAAAAGGTGCATTTAAAACAGGAAACTGACCTCCTGCGGACTGACCTAACAAAAAAACATTGTTATTCCTATCAATCTCAACAAAATAAGCTTGATCATAATTTGATGTTCCAACATAAGTTACACCTATCAACGCACCACCACCTGCAGTTAATTTGCCAACAAACCCATCTGCGGAACCTCCATTATGAATCGATTGCCATCTACCTGTTGTATTAGGTAAATTAGTTGAATTTGTTCCTCCAGAAAATACAACATTAAAACTAGAGTCTATTTTTACAGAATAACATCCATCATTTTTTGTACCACCGAAATAACTTGACCATATTATTGTGGAAAGATCAGATGATAATTTAAAAAGGACACCATCTTGTTGTCCTCCATTTGATTGTTGAAAAGCGTTCAATGTTATTGGAAAATTTGTAGAATGAGTCGATGAACCAATAATGCAATTACCTAGATTATCTAACATTATTTCTCCACGATAGGTATCGCCATAATTTGAGGTTAATGAATCATAATCGTATATATTGCCATATATACTATTAAAAGGTGAGGTAGTATACATAGTAGCTGTTTCTCTATAATTAACACCATCATTTTTAGAACCTCCAACATAGGTTGAAGCCATTAAAGTATGACCATTTGAACTTAATTTAGAAACATAAATATCCGTGCCTTGATTTGTAAAATATGCTCCATTAGCTTCTAAATTGAAATTTGGATTTCCTCCAGCATGCGAATTTTGAAAACATCCTGTTGTAGTAGGGAAATCTATACTTGAAGTAGCTCCAAAAAAACAAATATTATCATTAACATCAGAGATTAAACTATGCACCGTTTCAGTTCCTTTAAGATCATCTCCTCCTCCAATATAAGATGTCCATAGCATTAATGTTCCATTTGAAGAATATTTAGAAATAAATACATCAACTATTCCATATCCATTATAGTTTCCAGGATAAACCCAATTTGGAAGAGTAAAATTAGATGAAACATCAAAAGCTCCATTATCAGGGGTTGGGTAAGCGTTACCGAATACGGTTCCGCCACTATAAGCATCACCATTGTGTGCATAGGTCGCGGTCATACCAAAATTATCTGAAATTGATCCACTATAAGTAGCAAATATTAATGCTGGATCAATAATCAACTCAACATCCAAATCATACTTCCCTAACTTAAACGAAACTTGATTATTTAATAACACAAATTCACATTTAACCTCAATAACTTTTCCATTTATAATTTGGTACGAATAAGGCTTGTTTTCAATGATATTTCCTAAATCAGTCGAAACTATCAAATTTCCATTTTTATCTATTTCAACATTTTTTTGACCTACATATTCTAACAAAATTTGTTTTGGATCAATTTTCGGTTTCACATGAAATTCATACTTTAAATCTTCTTTGTTTTCAATTAATTTTAAATCGATTCCATCGTATAAATTGACCATATTCGCTTCAGAATATCCATGAACATCCGAAGCCCATTTCTCTTTCACATTTCCTAAAAAATAATTATAATACGATTTTGTAGGATTGAATTTCTGAATTTCTTGCACTTTTTTTGATCCAACAAAATTTAAATGTACAACAGTTTGTCTATTGCCTTTATTTGGAACATCTGATTTATTTCCTGCATGAGCGGCGTGTGTTGCTGAAAAATCTTGCAAATGAAAAACAAATTTATTCTGCTGAATCCATAAATTCCCTCCTTTAAATTTTGATTGAAATAAAACATCTTTATCCCATTGACCTTTATTCTCAATAAAAGCGTGGTGAATTGAATGTTCGTGTTCTATTTCTTGGGAAAAAGCGAAATTTTGAAAAATCAAAAAGAGGCATATAAAATACTGTATCTGTTTCATATAAAGCAAAACTTTGATTTAAAAGTAATGAAAAAAATAGAAATATTGAAAAATTTGCAACTATCTACTGTGAGGTGAGTGAGTATTGCTTTTTTAACCACAGATTTACACAGAGTATATTCGCAGAGTTACACTGAGTTTATTTTAAAATGCCTGTAAAGAAACTCTCTGAAACTTCTGTTTTTACTCCTTTTTTAACCACAGATTTAC
>OBEQ010099425.1_pt1 | contig 30396 bp, 32 predicted proteins | sample 1670901 | NCBI WGS metagenome assembly OBEQ01 (sample SAMEA104232315, study PRJEB22302) | groundwater metagenome | biome: forest; feature: aquifer; material: groundwater | place: USA | collected 2011-08-07 | depth 5.4 m
CTCCACGATGCTTTTTGAAGTAAAGTGAAGGGATATTCCCGCAACCGCCATGGCCAAGAAACTGAATTCAAGCCTGTGCTCGAGCAACAGCAATATTGCCGGAAAACCGAGGAAGCCAAAAATCACTGCCAAGCAAACTGGGCAGGCCTTGATGCTGAACATCCCTGCCGCAAGCACCGATGCCATCGAAGCAAGCCCGCCGCCTGCACTGCGCGCCTTGCCGCGCACTCTTCGGGCAATTGCGAACGCCTGCATCGGGACGACAATGGCTGACAGAAGGGCGAAAACGAGCAGGGTGGCCCAGGAGGAAGCGTCGTAAATCGAGGCCTGCAGCCCAGGAGAATTGCTGGGAATCAACAGGACAGGCAGGAAGAAAAACAGCGTTGCGCTGAGCACGAAGGCAGCCCCGCCCAAAAGCGCGTACTTCTTGTTCGAAAAAACTTGCTTCACTGCCTGCGCGAAAACGGAAACGCTTTTCAAAGGCACTATAAACACCCGGGGCAATATCTCTTCGCGTGCTCGTCAATCAGCTTTAGCAGGGGGACAATCGTTTCTTGGTTGAGCGAGTAAATTCTTTGCTTTCCCCGCTTTTCGGAAAAAACGTATTGGCACTTGGCGAGAATGCGCAGGTTGCGCGAGACCGTTGCCTGGTCGAATCCAGTCCCGTAAACTACCTGCGAAACGCTCTCCGGCCCTTTGATGAGAAGCAACTGGATTATCGCAAAGCGCTTGTAGTGGGCAAGCGTCTTGAGAAAACTCGCGTAGCGCCTGCCTAAAACAGCGTCCCGCCTTTTGAAAACCAAGTTCATCCCCCGGCGAGAACTTTCTTCAGCCGCGTTTTCGCGGAAGGCGAGAGTTTCTTCAGGCACACGCAAATGCAGCACTCGCACGCGGGGCACGCTCCATTGCCGCAACACGGCTTTCTCAAATCCATGCGACACACCTCCAAAAACATTTTTGTTAGGTAAACTAAGTGGCTTGGAGGAAATAAACTTTGCCACGTATTTAAGCAAACGAATACGTTAGTGGCGCCAGAGCGGGCAAAACAAATGCGGAAACGCGCGCTAGAGAGGAATAAAAGGTTTCGCGACCAAACTAATTGCGTAATCCAGCGGTTTTTGCATTACTTTGGACGAGTAGGTTTTATGGCACAGGCAGAACTCAACATAATGACTTCAGGTCACGTCGACCACGGCAAAAGCACGCTAGTTGGCGCCTTGACAGGCGTTTTCCCCGACACGCACTCGGAAGAAGTAAAGCGCGGTATCACAATCAAGCTAGGCTACGCCGATGCGACAATAAGCAAGTGCGGCAAATGCGGAAAGCTCGTTACAAACGAGATGGCCAAAGGCAAGTGCGCCTACTGCAGCGCGCCGGCAAGCGAACTGCAAGCCTTGCGCAAGGTTTCTTTTCTTGACGCGCCGGGCCACGAAACGCTTATGGCAACCGTAGTGGCTGCCAGCAGCATAGTTGACGGCGGGCTGCTCATCATTGCCGCAAACGAAGAATGCCCGCAGCCGCAAACACTAGAGCACTTCCTTGTGCTCCAGGCAGTTGGCGTAAAGCACTTGGTCATAGTGCAAACCAAAGTCGACTTGGTTGAAAAGGCAAAGGCGGTTGAAAACTACAACAAGATCAAGGCGCTCATTAAAGGAACTGCTTTTGAAAACGCGCCAATCATACCCGTTTCTGCAGTGCACTCAACCAACTTGAACAGGCTGCTGGAAGCCATACAAGAAAGCATTCCAACTCCTGAAAGGAACGACAAGGCAGAGCCGCTCTTTCTTGTAGCGCGAAGCTTTGACGTAAACTTGCCCGGCGCGAAAATAGAGGGGCTCAAGGGAGGCGTGCTCGGCGGCAGCGTAGTGCGCGGGAGCTTCAAGTCAGGCGACGAAATCGAAATAGTGCCCGGCTACTTGAGCGTGAGAAAAGAGAGGGAAACTTACCACGCAATAAAGACAAAGATAGTCGGGTTGCACGCCGGTGGCAAAGTCGAGTCTGCAAGGCCCGGAGGCCTTGTTGGAATCGGCACTTCACTCGACCCAGCTCTTACGCGCGGAGACGGGCTGGCAGGCAACTTTGTTGTAAAAAGCGGCTCGCCTGCGCCAGTGTTCTTGGAATGCGCTGTTGAAATCACTCCAGTTGCGCGCAGCCTAGCAAAGTTCTCGGAAGGGTTTGTCGAAAACGAGCCGCTCGTGTTTGGAATAGGGACGGAAACCACAGTGGGCTTCGTGCAAGGAAAGGCTAAAGGGAAGGGCAAGAAAGCATATTCAATCCGCTTCAAGAAACCCGTGTGCGCAGTCGGCGGAACGCCTTTTGCAATCCTGCGAAGGTCCGCCAACCGATGGCACTTCTACGGAACGGCGAAGATCGTTTAGATTATCAGCGTAAACTTGCAATAAACTGTTCTTCATTTTCAAGGGCAAAATCAATTGCTTCTGCAATAACCTGCGCATCTGACATCAGTCTACCAGTTCTAAGAATTAATATTGCCTTTAGTTCGCGGAGCTTGGCAAATGCTCTTTTTGTAATTTTGATGGAGACAAATTCAGTCATACAAACCACTCGTTTTTACTTACCGCATAGACCTACTGCTGCCCCAGCGCTTTTGCGAGTTCTTCGTAGCTCTCGTCTGCGGTGAGGTGCGTTGTGTCAATGGTTTTTAGCTCGTCTTTGCGCTTGTAGTATTCTATTACCGGCTTTATGCGCTCGTCGTAGATGCGCAGGCGCGTCTTGACAACGTCCTCATGATCATCTTCGCGCTGGTACACTTCACCGGCGCACTTCCTGCACCTGCTGCCTTCGGCTGGAGGGTAAGTGTGCAAATTGTAGACTGCCCCGCATTCCTTGCAAGTGCGGCGGGCGGAAAGCCTCTTGACTAACTCGGTTTCGTCGACGTCTATCTTGACTATTCCATCCAACTTCCAGCTCATTTCGCGCAATAGCGCGTCGAAAGCCTTTGCCTGCGGCACGGTGCGTGGAAAGCCGTCGAGGGCAAAACCGCTCTCAAAATCGCTGCTTTTGAACAACTCGCTTACAACATCTAGCACTATAGGGTCGGGCACTAGCTCGCCTTTGTTCATGAACTCGGTTACAGTGCGGCCTAGCGGCGTGCCGAGCTTCATTTCCCTGCGGAACAAGTCGCCTGTCGAGATGTGGGCTAGGCCCTTGCGGTGCTTTAGCATCTCCGCCAACGTGCCCTTGCCTGCCCCCGGCTCGCCAAACAAGATTATTTTCATTCCAGCCATTTACAAATGCACCAAACAAACCAATTTTAGAGAGAACCGCCTAGGCAAAAAAAACTATCAGCAGCGCCTTGCAACGCCCCCTCCCTTAAACAAATCCAAACCTTATTCCAAGACTAGGAAAGTAGGTGAAAGAAGGTATTTAATTGCTATCCAACAAGAATGTAATAATACTCGTTTTTGTAAAACAGGTGATATGCTTGGAAAAGACTTTCGTTCTCCTAAAACCCGACTGCGTGCAAAGAGCCCTCTGTGGCGAGGTAATCTCACGCTTTGAAAGCAAGGGCCTCAAGATTGTTGGCATGAAAATGATGCAGCTTAGCGAAGCAGAGCTCAAGCAACACTACGCGCACCTATCAGACAAGCCTTTCTTCCCCGGCTTGGTTGCATTCATGAAAAGCGCGCCCTGCGTTGCGCTTGCAATAGAGGGAATCGACGCAGTCAAGGTGCTGCGCTCAATGTGCGGGGTGACAAACTCTCGCGACGCGCTTCCCGGCACGATTCGCGGCGACTACTCCAACAGCATTCCCGCAAACATCATCCACGCCAGCGACTCAAAGGAGACTGCAGAAAAGGAGCTCAAGCGCTTCTTTGCAAAAGGCGAGCTTTTCGAGTGGAGCAGGGCCTTGGATGAATTCTACTACGGCGGCGACGAGCGCGCCAAAAAGTAGATACCCAAAGCAACCCTAGTTTTCTGTTTTTCCAATCCACTAATGCAATTCTTAGTCAGGCATGCCGTCAGCTATAGCAAGTAAAAAAGAAAAAATAGAACTGTTTTTAGCGTATGAGCGCCGAACCGAAGCCTAGTACAAAGCTCAGCACAATGCCTATTGCAACGACTGCAACTGCGCGGCCGGTGCTAAGCGAATGCACTTCCTTTAGAGCAAGCACCATTAGGTACAGGCTGTAGATTTCCAAAAGGAGCGCCGCAATCCAGCCCAACAATGGCACGATGACTACAAGCATTGTTATCAGCAGGATTGGCGCGGTGAAAATCGAGCTAATGTAGAAGAACTGCTCGTACTTGCCTTTGCCACCAAGCAGCGTTGCTATCAAGTGGTTTATTCCAGCGCCAATCAAGTTCATTACAATCAAGCCGATTGCAAATACAACTGGCAGTATGATTATTGCGGCTGCGCCGAAGGCAGCCAGAATTGAAAGGCCAGGTATTAGCGAGAAAAGCGCGGAGAAAAGGAACGCAACTAGGCCAACAACCAAGCCAAGCACTACGCCCGGCACTGCAAGGTTCTTGGCGCCTGCCATTAAGCTGCCTTTCTTCTTTTCGGAAGCAAAAGTCTTTTTTGGATTAGTGAGCGCACTCTTCCAAATTCCCAACATTCCCATTCCAAACCACCCTCTGGTAAAAATCATTCTTTACGCCAATAAAAGCCTTCGTAATTTACTTCCAGCTAAGCAAAGACTGGAGGTAGAGGGGCGAACGTTTCTGAGTACTGCGAAGAAACGCGACGACCGCAAACCTTGCGGTTTGCGCGTCGGACACAAACGTGAAAGCGTTTGTGCCGAAGTTCCCCTAACGGGCTCGGTGGGATTCGAACCCACGGCCAACTGGTTTCTTTCCAACCTTAAGGCAATTACTTGCACAAGAAAGTTGGGTAAAAGCCAGTTGCTCTAACCAAGCTGAGCTACGAGCCCAAAATACAGTTTTAACGTAATTATTTGGCCTCAAAACGCTTATTTAAGTTACCAAATGCAAATTTTACTTTGGTGGAAGCAAGTTGATGGACGTTAGCAGAATTAAGGCAAGCTTGGAAAGCCTATGGCGAGGTAAACCTGCGCGAATAGGCATTTGCAACTTGCTGAAAGTCAAAACTGCGGGAAATGGCTTGATTGCCAAAACGGGCTTTAACCCCTATATTTTGATTTACTATCCTGCAGCCGAGCATGCTGAGCACTATATTGAAGCCAGCCGCGAACTCCAAACCACATCCTCCTCGAGCACCTGGCGTTCATGAGGCCGAAAACGGGTGGCAAGGACAACGAAAAAATAATGACGCGAGAAGCGGCAAAACGAGGGTTCGCAGAAACACGCCGTAACGACGACTTTATTTTCTTCAAAAAACGCGGTTCCGTCAGGCCAGCGGAATAACTTTTTCCCATTGCAAAAGAGGAGTTCAATTTGACTGCACATGCCAATCCGGAAATGCGACACCTTAAGGAAAGGGCTAGAAGGCACGTTTCAGCCTTGTGGGAAAAATGCATTTCCAACGAGACTGGCGTTGAGCGCGTGGTCGGCAGGGCGTGCAGCAAAATCCAACAATATTCAGGCGCATTGCAAAAAAGCACGGCTGGACAATAGTGGCGTCTGCCAAAAACTGTGTTGTTGCAGTCAAGCAGACGTAAGCGCAGAACTCAAATACTTGCTCGAAAAACGCTTATTTAAGTTACACAAAGCCAGATTATTCCGTGTTCAAATGGCTTTTCTACGCAAGGACAGAATAGAATACGCAACGCGAGTTGCTGCAAAGCTTTGGAGCGGGCAAGTTGTGCCATTGCCTGAATCTTATGACATAAAAAACCAGGTTTTCGAACTAGTAGCCCAAGCCGGAAAAGGAATAGTTGCCGTGAGCAAGCCAAGGCAGGGAAAAGAAACTGGGGGAGCAAAGGTTTTCGCATACTATCCAGAGAAAGATGACGCATCCAAGTTCGCTTCAGGAAATACTGAAAGAGGAGGAGGCCCTAGCGATGTTGCGCCAGGTTGCGTCGGAATAGCCGAGTTGCGCCCGATCTCCGAAACGACTACAAAACTTACCCTACAAGCATCTTACTACCTCAAAAAACACCCCGCAGTCGACAAGCCCTTGGCAGGCAAATACCGACGATGGAGAAGCTACTTGCTCGAAAAAGTTTTTGAACACGCTAAAGCCGAGGGAATAACCGGAATAGTTCTAAGAACCACCAACAAGGCGGGTAAACTTCACCACGAAATATTTGCAGGCGTCGGAAAAAAACACGGCTGGCGGGCGCTTGGAGAAGAGGAATTCAAAACTACCCTAGTACGAGGATGAGTGAATGAAAACAATTTTTGACACTAGTTTCTTGATGGAATGCGCCGCTGCCGGCAAAAGCGGCTTTGCCGAAGCCGAGAGGCTTGTTGAAGAGTCAAACACACTTGCAGTGCCAGGCGCAGTTGTAGGGGAGCTCAAGAGCATTGCCGCAAAACGCGGGGGAAAAAAACCGCTTTCGGCAAAGCTGGTGCTGCAAATGATAGGAACGCTCGGCACCAGGGTAAGAGTTGAAAAGACTTCCAAGCCAAAGGGCGACGACGCAATAAGGGAAATGGTTTTCAAAGAAACTGAAAAAGGCACGGAAGGGGAATTCTGCATCGTTTGCTCAAACGACTACAAGCTGCGAAAGAGCCTTAGAAAGAAAGCGCGCTTTTTGTGCGCCAAAAAATCTGGGAAAGTAGTGTGGTGCTGAGGCAAGCATGCAAAAAAACTAATGCTTGCAAAAACAGGTTTCTAGGAGGGGTCAATATGGCTCACGAAAGAGTTACTACGGAGAGAAGGGTTTACGACCTATGGGAGCACGGAATTGACCACAGGGTTAGGGGCAAGCTCGAGAGAGTAAATGTCATATTGGATGGAGAAGCACCGAGGGCGCTGATAGCCCAACATTCTGCACACGACAACGACATGAGTCTGATATACTACCCTCGCCACAAAGACGCGGAAGAAATTGAGGCAAGCAGGGAGATGGGCCCAAACGCCAGCTATACAGGCGACTTTCCGGGCTCGATTGGCAGCGTCAGGTTACTGCTGCAAACAAGAGAAAAAAAGCCGTTCCGCCTTGAACTGGACCACGCTTTCTTGCACTATCCTCCCGCGGGCAAAAAAGGAACCCTGTCCGATGCAATGAGGCGAAAATACGGGGATTGCCTGGCGCAGTTGTTGTTGCACGCGGTAAAAATTGCAAGGACCTTAAAAGTCGAGTTGGTGACCGCACCCCACTTAAATGAAGACCTGAAACTCCAGAGGGCAGTAGCGACCGCAAAAGCGATGGCAGCGCAGGTACCGCGCAGAAAATGACTCGCCTTCCAAAATCCATTCAATAATATAACCTGGCTGCAACGGTTTCGCTGCCGGAGGGTACGGCACTCTTGCGCGAATAGCTTTTTCTGACAAAAGTATTCTCCGAATAGCTGGCGCCTTCCGTTGCGTCGCCTTCTTGTGCCCCGCTCTCTTCCGCTTCAGCTGCCTTAACCAGGCGGGCTTTAGTTAATTTGAGCGCAACGAAACGCTCGGCCTCAAGGCGGTTCAAATGGTCTTGAATTTGCCTTATTGCAGCGCGCAGGGCGGGCTGGATGTTGTACTCCAAGGCATTTACCCTGCGATTTGTTTTTTCAATTTCCTTTAGAAGCCTCTTTAGGGTGGTTTCGGTTTCTGCAAGCTGTATGATGAGGTTGAGCGCTTCCTCAAAAAAGTCGACTGCGGCGTCGAACTGCGCGCTGCTTCCAAAAATCGAGTACCCGCGGTCGGCTAGGTTGCGCCGCACGTCAATGGCGGTAATGAGCGGGATTTTTACGCCCATGATGCTTTTTGTGCGCACGTCCACTTCAGGTATCTTGCGCGCGGCAAGTGCGTTGGCTTCTACAAACAAGTCGCCGTGCACAGAGCGGGCAATTGCAAGCTTTTTGTGCGCTTCGACTATTTGCGCGTTGACTTGCGAGCGCAGGTCGCGCGCCTGCTTGAGCGTGTTGAAAAGCTCCACTACAAGCGCGTCGCGCTTCTGCTTTAGCAGCTTGTGGCCCTTTTGCGCAATGCCTAGACGCTGCTTGGAGTTGATCAACTCCATTCTAGTTGGTTTTATGTTTTCAGACATTTGTTCTCAACTACCTTCGCTGTCAAAAGCGCGCTTGCAATACTGGCAGTGGCAAGCAACTTACTTTGCGGGTTCTTTGCGGTGCTTGCGGCCGTATTTTTCCAAATGCTCACTTTTTACTCGCTTTAACTCGCCTTCGGGAATGCCTGCAAGCAGCTCCCATCCAAGGTCAAGCGACTTGTCAATGTCGCGGTTTTCGTACTTGCCTTGCGCAACGAACTTCTTCTCGAATTCGCCTGCAAATGAAAGGAACTTCCTGTCGCGCTCGCTTAAAGCTTCCTCGCCTACTACTGCAACCAGGCTGCGCAAGTCTCGGCCTTCAGCATATGAGGCATACAGCTGCGAGGAAACTCCCGCGTGGTCTTCGCGCGTCTTGCCAGAGCCAATTCCTAGGTTCATCAAGCGCGAAAGCGAGGGGAGGATGTCTACAGGAGGGTACACGCCGTTTCTGTACAAGTCACGTGATACTACAATCTGGCCTTCGGTAATGTAGCCAGTCAAGTCAGGTATGGGATGGGTGATGTCGTCGTCAGGCATTGTAAGGATGGGCAGCTGTGTTACAGAGCCGTTCTTGCCGTGAATCCTTCCTGCACGCTCGTAGAGGGTTGCCAAGTCAGTGTACAAGTAGCCGGGGTAGCCACGCCTTCCGGGTACTTCCTGCCTTGCTGCGGAAAGCTCGCGCAAGCTATCGCAGTAGCTTGTCATGTCGGTGAGAATTACCAGCACCTGCATTCCACGCTCGTAGGCGAGGTATTCTGCGGTTGTAAGAGCAAGGCGGGGGGTGATGAGCCGTTCAATTGAAGGGTCGTTTGCAAGATTCAAAAACAGCACTGCCCTTTCAAGCGCGGCAGTCTTTTCAAAGTCCTGCATAAAGAAAGCAGCTTCAGTCTGCGTGATTCCCATTGCGCCGAAAACTACCACGAAGTCTTCCTTGCCCTCGTTCTTCCCACTGCTATTGCGCACTGTTGCCTGGCGTGCAATCTGCACTGCAAGCTCGTTGTGAGGCAAGCCGCTTCCACTAAAGAGCGGGAGCTTCTGGCCGCGCACTAGAGTGTTTGTAACGTCAATGGTGCTGATTCCGGTTTGAATGAAGTCGTGGGGCTCGGCGCGCGAGACTGGGTTGATTGCCGCGCCGGTAACGTCGAGCTTGTCTTTTGCAATAATGGGTGGGCCGCGGTCGATGGGTTCGCCTGCTCCGTTGAAAACACGGCCAAGCATCTCATCGCTTACAGGAAGGCGGAGGGTTTCGCCGGTAAAGCGCACTGCGGTCTTGTCGGTGTCTAGGCCGGTTGTGCTGCCGAAAATCTGCACTGCGGCGTGCGTCTTGCAAGTTTCAAGCACCTGCCCTTTCCTCTTCTCGCCGTTGGGCAGGATTATGTACACCAGCTCGTTGAACGAAGCGTCGCTAACGCCGTCGACAATCAATATGGGGCCGAAAACTTCCTTGACTGTTTGGAATTCCTTCATCATTTGCAAATCAACTCCTGTTTAGCGCGTGTTTCCGCTTTGCTTTTTTGGCTTTTTGTTGCTTTTTTGCCTATACAGCTCACTGCTTTGAAAGCGTCTTGTCGATGGATTGCATTACTGCATTGCACTTTTGCTCTATTTCCTTCTCTGGCACAAGCTTTAGCTTTGCAATCTCGTCTTTCTCCTTGATGTCGACGATTTTTTGCAGCTGCATTTCAAGCGCAAGCGCAGACAATGCCTTGTCGTAGTAGTGCATTATTGTCTTGAGCATCAAGTACTGCTTTTTGAGGGTGGAATAAGTGTCGAGGGGGTCGAAGCTGTTTTGCTGCAGCAAGTCCTCGCGCAGCATTTTTGCGGCAGCGAGTACCAGCCTCTCCTTGTCGGGCAGTGCGTCGGGGCCAATTAGCTGCACTATGTTTTGCAGCTCGGCTTCCTGCTGGAGTATGGCCATTGCCTTGCCACGCAAGTCAACAAAGTCCTCTGCAACGTTTTGCGCATACCACGGCCGCAGCTCGTTGAGGTACAGCGAGTAGCTTCTAAGCCAGTTGATTGCAGGGTAGTGCCGCCTGCGGGAGAGGTTGGCGTCAAGCGCCCAAAAGACTTTTGTCACTCGCAAGGTGCTTTGCGAAACTGGTTCGCTCAAATCCCCTCCAGGGGGCGAGACTGCGCCTACGACGGTTACGCTTCCGCTGCGCGGGTGCTTCTCGTCGCCGCCAAGGCAGTAGACCCGGCCGGCCCTTTCGTAGAATTCCGCGAGGCGCTTGCCCAAGTAAGCAGGGTATCCTTCTTCCCCAGGCATTTCCTCCATCCTGCCGGAAATCTCTCGCATTGCTTCCGCCCACCTGCTTGTGCTGTCTGCCATTAGCGCAACGTCGTAGCCTAAGTCGCGGTAGTATTCCGCAATGGTGATTCCAGTGTAGATGGATGATTCGCGTGCTGCAACAGGCATGTTGGAAGTGTTTGCTACAAGCACGGTCCGTTCCATTAGCGGGCGGCCGTTTCGTGGGTCAATCAACTTCGGAAACTCCGTGAGAACTTCACTCATCTCATTTCCTCTTTCTCCACAGCCCACATAAACTATTATGTCGGCGTCGCACTGCTTTGCAATAGTTGTGTTGGTGACTGTATTGTGAAGGATTACCCCTCCAAAGCCGCCAACGAAATTTTCTACGCCCGGTAACACGACGTCATAAACGTCGTGGGGGCCTGGCAGTTCTTCCACTGAAACGATCGTGTCAAAGTAAATCCAGTCGAGAGCTTCGGCGAGTTGCTGCAGCCCGCCTATTTGTACTTGAAGCTGGCTGCCACAAGAGGATTGGGAGAGGGCCTCAACAAACGCCTTGAAAGTGCCGGCGCTCATACTCTCCTGATTGCGCACATAGTTGCTTATCTCAACCCCGGCGCGCTTCAATTGCGCGTATGGCCTGCCGGCTTGCTGGTAAAGCATGGAAACAAAATCCGGGGAAAGTGGCACGTTATCCATCGAAACGTAGTGCTTGCCTGACTTTTGCGCGTAAGCTCGCAGGCGAGCTGATTTGTGATGAACTCCAGAGAATTTTTCCCCCAACCCTGCAGCTTGGCTGCCGCGCACGAAAACGCGATAGTATTCTCGGCCGCCTATTTCTCGTTGGCGAAGCGTGTGAAGCACTCCAAACCTTCCAAGCAAGTAAGAGAGGCCTACTTGAAGCGTCTTGCTGGCCGTACAAAACTCGACTTCATTGTCCGAATCGAAATAGCCGTCGCCCACAAAGTATGCTTCAAGGAAAGCGGAAGCACTTCCCTCGCTGCACCGCATTATGCACGCCGGAACTCTTTTCCCGCGAGCACTTTTGCCGCAAAGCTGTTCAACGAAATCGGATAGCGCCCTGCTTGAAACCAAAACATTAGGCGTCTTGCCTTGCTGTCTCTCAAACTTTGCTTTGATGCCAAACAAACTCTCTCCGAGCTCGGCAAATCTCTTAAGCAGGCTCTCTTCGGAATTGGTGAAAACCACCGTCCTGCCAGCGCGCACATAGCCTTCGGAAACGAATAACCCAAGAAACTCTGCAAATTCTGGGGTTACCAAAGAAGGCAAGAGCACAAGTTTTCCTTTGCCTCCAGCAGAAAACTGAGCGAGTGTTGGTAGGGGCAACGCAAAGTAGCTGAAAAGCCCCCTCACTTCCAAGACTGTTGGCAATATTTTTCCCGCCGACAGCATTCTAAGCCTCCGGTAGCCAACTCCAGTTTCACGCGAAATTTCAACGAAAGTCTTTCCGTGCCTTGCCGACAGGATTGAAGCAAGCTCTTTTCGCACGGGCTCGTCGCGCACGCTGAGGGAACCAAACTGGTACAGGTCAATAGCATCATCCGGTTGAACTGGAATGCGCCTAGCGGCTGCAATTGCAGATCCGATGGCTAGCTGGCGCGCTTGGGTTTCAACAACCATTCCATTCCCTTGCAACGCGAAAAGCTTGTGCACGGGAGTGACATCCATCGTTTTTCCGCTTCTGAGCCTTATCCGCAAAAGGGTGTCGCTCTTACCCTTGTAAAACTGCCGCGAAGTAGTGGGCACTATCCTCCCGCCAACGGCTGAAAACAGTTTCAAAGATTTTTGTTCCGGCAATTCAATTGTTTCCTCAAAAATTGTCTTCCTACTCTCGCCATTTTGGGTAGCGTACTGGTACAATTCCTTCATTGACTTTACGCTTCCATCCTGCAGAAGCACTGGAACGTCAGGCCCAAGGCACTTCCCGCTCCCGAACGGACCAGGCACTGCGGCAGTGCCTCCCTTTGCAACTGGAAACAGCGAGTCGATGATTCTCATGCCAGTTGTGAGGGGAGGCTCTAGAAGCTTTTTCTCCTTGTAGGGGCGGGGCTTACGCACAGGCCAAGTGCGCAGCATTTGCACCGGCTTTCCGCCTATTACTGCAACGTCGTGCGTTATCGAGAACTTGCCTTCCTCAATGTCGGTGATTTTCCCCTTCACTCCATTGGGAACCAGTATCCTGTGCTTGATTCCAAACTCCATTACTTCACCTAGCACTTCGCCCTCGGAAACGTTATCGCCTTTCTTTGCAGTTGGCTTAAACTCCCACTTCTTGCTCCTGTCAAGGGAAGGCACTGCAATTCCTCGCGCAATAAAGTCGCCTCCCTGTTGGCGGATGCGGTCAAGTGGGCGCTGTATTCCATCGAAAACTCCAGTGAGCAGGCCGGGCCCCAGTTCTGCCGAGAGGGGCGCGCCGGTGCCGGTTACTTTCTCGCCGGGCCGCAGGCCGCTTGTCTCCTCGTAAACTTGTATGCTGGCCCTGCCGCCCTTTAGGGAAATGATTTCGCCTAGCAGCTCCATTTCCCCTACTTTGACTAGCTCGTTTATTGTATTTCCGCGCATGCCGTCGGCCTGTATTACCGGACCCGAAACCTTGTAAATGACTCCCAATCCACTCACCTTTTTTGCAAACGAATTTCAAACTTTTTTTAACAAAAACTCCCGCTAACTTCACTTCAATTCAATGCCAATCGCTTTTTTCACCAAGTCGGAAACGCTCTGGCCGGGCACTTCAACAGAGCGCTTGCCAGGCACTTCTATAACCACTGGCTTTGCCTTGGAAGCAAGCAGTTTCTTGCTCTTGTAGGAGAGCGACGCCATGACTTCCTGTGTGACTATCAGTATGCCGGCGTCGGGGTTTTCAAGCGCTTGGGCAACAGGCTCGTCTGCCGCCCCAACTTCCACTACCATTGAGTCGAGCACGCCTGCAAGGCGGAAGCCCAGGATCGTGTCCGGATCACCCAAAACAATTATTTTCGACAATTTCAACACCGTGAATTCCAGCAAATTATTTTTACACTGTTGCAAGGATGGTTTCCCGTATTTCCTGCCTTACGTCAAATTGCGTTGCATAGGCAATCTTGCGGATGGAATGCACTTCCTCCTGCTTTAGGAACAAATACCCTACAAGCACGCCCAAGGAAAGCACTGATGTTCCGTAAGTGTGGCGCGCAGAGGCAAGCAACGCTTTTTCCAGTTCCACTTCCACTCCAGGCAAGTTATTGCGCGCCGCCTTTTCAAGTATGGCTGCCTTGTCAACGTACGGCTCGCCGCAAAGCACGCGAACTGCAGGCTCCACTCCATCCGCCTCAACCATCTTAGTTAGCAAGCCTGTTTGCCAGAGGGGCGCGCGCTTTAGGTACTTGCGTATTTGCGCCGAATCCATTCCAGAGTGCCTCATCCTAAGTATTGCCATCGCTTGGGCGCACTCTATCCTGCGCATTATGAAACGCCGGGTGTGGTCGTCAAGGGATGGCGATTGCGCTTGCTTTGCAAGCCGGCCCAAGTAATTCTCGTCGAGTGCGGCCAAAATCACGCGGAAGTCGCCGGTTGCCCTGTATTGCTCCATTGACTTTGAAATTACGGGGCCGTACTCCGAGCCAGCCAGTGTTTTGAGAGCGCCTTCCAAATCGGGCTTGCTTGAAATCTGCTCAAGCAACTTGGGGTCTTCGCCGGCAACTATGAGAAAATCGCTTAGCTCCAATTTTCTTCCCAGCGCCTTTGCAGCCAGGGCTTTTTTGACGTTGTTGACTTCCCACTGCTTTAGAAGCAGCTCTATTAGAGGCCTGGCTTTGGGCGGGGCTATGCGGAGCACTTTCCTGTAAAGCAGCTTTAGCTCTTCGTCAAGCGCCCGCTTCACCAGCTCTATCCCAGAATAGTTGGCAGATGCCCGCACGCACGCGTTCTTGTAGGGGCTTTCCTCTAGCATTTCGATTACTTCGGCGAGGCTGCCGACATCCATTAGCTCGCGCATCCTGTGCTTGTCGAAAAGCTGCACCTTCATTGCCTTCACGCGCGCGTTTGCGTACGCGTACTCCAAGTCAACCAAATCCATTCCAACTCCAATTTTCCAAAACATTTTCCCAAAATCAACTGAATGCGCTGCAATTCACTTGCCTGCGTGGCCTGCCTTGCCTTTTGCTTGCAGAACAACAGCGTGCTTTGCTCCGTGATGCAGCGAGTTTTTTCCAAAGAGCAGCTCAAACGCCTTCCTTCCGAGCTCGTCTTTGTGCTCTTCAAGCATACCGTCGAATGTCGCGTCAAGGCGAACCCTGCCGTCGGGGGATTCAATTACAAGCCCTCCAGAGCATTCAAGGGGCTCGCCGAGCCTGCCGAGCTTGCGCGCCATTGCAGCGTCTTGCTTCCTGCAGCGTATCGCGCCCGACTCCATTTGCTTTAAGCCGTTGCGTGCAAGCTTTTGGAACGCCTTTGCATAGCCGCTTTTCTCCGCGTTTCTCGCGCTTGCACTGGAAACAAGCAGTTCCCTCAAGGAAGCCATGGACTGGGACATTGCCGTTTCCTGGGCTTGGGCGACAAGCTTGGTTGCCTTAAGGCGGGCGCCGGAAATTTTGCGCGACTCTTCCGCCGCTTCCATCTCCGCCTCTTTTTCTGCAGCGGAGAGAAGCTGCCTTGCCTGCAAACGCGCTTGCGCAATTATGCGTTCCGCTTCCGCGTCGCCTTCGTCGAGGGCCTGCTCAACTGCCTGCTGTGCAGTCCTGCGCAGCTCTTGCTTTACAGCGTCCAATCCTTCGGACGTGCGTTCAATGGTACCTTCGCTTTTCATTTTCAATTGCATTGCACCTCTCTAACCGAGCGTGGATATGATCAAGTACGCGGTTACAAATCCTAGGATCACCATTGTTTCAGGCAACGCCAGGAAAAGCAAAGCACGGCCTTCCATTCCATCTTTTTCTGCCATTGCGCCTATTGCTGCGGCACCAATGCTTGCCTGCGCCATTCCAGTTGCCAATGCTCCAATTCCTATTGCCAGCCCTGCACCTATGGCCACCAGGCCCTTTCCAGATTCAATTACTGCGGTTGCCGTTGCGGTTTCAGCCATTTTACATAACACCCCATTTTTGACAAAATATTTTTTTTATTCTCTTTTTCAGCGGCGCTTGCCGCCTGAAATGTTTCTTTACCACGTGCATGTCACTGCAGTTTTTCGCGCAAAGGCAAAAACGGCAGGCCCCCTCCCTTGTAAAACTTCGAGAAGAACTCAACGTAATGGAGCCTCAAAGTCTGAAGGCCCGACTCGAAAATGCCTAGCGCGAGCGCCAGGCCGTGGCCAATCACTAGGGCGCCTGCAAATAAAACAACGGTCAGCAGCGACACTGCAAACGTCACGGGGTCAAAGCCCGAAGGGGAATTGAACGACGAAGCAAGGCCGGCGAATGCCGAATCCAGTGGGATCTGGTTTACCATCAACGAAATTATCACTCCACTCAAGCCCAGCGCCATTATCCTCAAGTAAGAGAGGCAGCTTGAAAGCAAGGTGGGAAGCTCGAAAATCCCCTGGACCCCCTCAAACTTGTAAACCCCTGCCACGCCAACAACCAGGACTGCAACCGAAGGCGGCAGCAGCCAGCTTTGCTTGAAAACTATTGAATAACAAGCTGCAACCATTGCAAACTCGACTAAAATCCAAGTGAGCTTAGCCCAGGCGTGCGAGTAGTGCCTTGCACGCAAGTTCGTGACAACACCCAAAAGGAACCCAAGCGCCACGTGCAAAATGCCTACTACCAGCGTGAGGCCTAAAAGCAAGCCAATGCCCTCGCCAGCTCGGTGGATTATTGGCGTGAGAGTGAAACCCAGCATTTTCTCTCCGCCGAAAAACTCGCCGTAAACAAAGCCAAACAAAATTGTTGAAAGGCCGGAAAGCGCCATCATGCCACCAGCGTCGCGCATAAAGCCGCTTCCCTTAAAGCGCATGTAACCGCCCATAAGCGCAGTAATTATTCCATACCCTATGTCGCCAAAAATCATTCCGAAAATGAGCGGGAAGCTCACTGCAATGAACAGGGTAGGGTCGAGCTCGTGGGAGTCAGGTATTGAAAACGAGCTTACAAGGAACTCGAAACGCCTTACTCCAGAGGGATTTGAAAACTTGGAGGGAGTTTTTTCCTGCGTCTCCGCCTTCTCGACAAAAACCTTGCCCCCTGCAGCCTTGTAAAGCATTTTTTCCAACTCAGGGTATTCCTTCTGTGGCACCCACCCTTCAACAACTTCGAGAAACTCGCTTTTCCCGAACTTGTTTGTAATTTCCGCCTGCTTGGCGTGCTCCTCCAAGTCGGCGCGCACGCGCACCAATTCACTCGAATTCTTTTTGGTAAACGAATCTACAATTGCCTCAAGCTTGCCGCCTTCCTTTGCAACCACGGCACAATCGTCCACTGCGCGCTGGTAGGCAGCAGAAAAGTTCTTCTCTTCAACTTGAGGAAACTCGAATTTCTGCAAAAACGCGCGCTGCAATGCTTCGGCGCACTCGGCGTTGCCTTTAGCGTAAGCAACCAGCGCATAAGCCTTGCCTGGCGAGCGCGCAAACGAAACTTCCGCGGGCATGCCTTTAAGCACGGAGAGAAGCTCTTTTTCCGAAACCTTGAGCAGCCCGTATTCAAACGAGAGCTTGCCGGTGTTCTTTAACGAAGAAGGGGAAACGCGGAGGTTGCGGAAGGGCTCGAGCTTTTGCACATCAAGCTGTGCGAGCGCCTCGTGCTGCTTTAGCGAGTCAATCGCATCCACTGCCTGGCGGACTTTTTCAAACTCACTTCGCAAGGCCTTGGACATTGCAATTAGGCCGTGCATGTCGGGCGGTATCCTCGAAGGGGGGTTGGCGCTTATCTTAAGTATGCTCTCCATTGAGCGCAGTGCAATCAGTTCTTCGGAAATTGGCTTGAAGGAAGGCAATGGCACGTCGGGTGTCCCGTAGCGCGAGCGGGTGACTTGAATGTCCCCAAACTCGTACATTGCGGAAACTACGCGCTCAACTTTGCCGTGAAGGCAGACTGCGCGCACTTTCACCATCGGTTCAAGGGTAAGCATGTCAAACCACTAATTTCCAAATTGCTTTTTGCCAAACTAAATTTTCTTGCCTATAATTTTTTGACTAATCATTTTTTTGATTAATTGCCTCAACCGACAATTCCATAAAAGTATTTTTCAAGCTCTTGGGAGGCCTTGCTTGCCTGCTTGGAACCATACTCAACTGTCTTTTCCGCCTCTTTTTCCGCGTCGGCAACGATTTTGCGCATTTGCTCAAGCGCCTTTGCCTCAGCTTCCTTAAGCACTTGCGCCTTGCGCTCCTGCGCCTCGAGTGCAGCTTCCTCTAGGATTACCTGCTCTTTTTGGCGCGCCTTCCCTATCTTGGCATTCTTTTCCTCTAGGGCTGCAGCTATGTCTTTGGTTGCCTGCTGTTCTAGGGCAGCCAGCTGTTCAACCGAAGCGCTGAGCTTTTCCCCTACAGGGGCGGCATTGGATGCCTTGTGGGAATCGTGTTGGTCGCTCATTTTTTGAAAACCTCGCAAGCTAGGCGTTTTTTAGACAAGCTTTCACAGCGTGCCTGTAAGACAGGGATACCATCAATTTTGGCGCGTTTAAAGACATTATGGTCACAGGCACGAAACAACAGGAGAACGCACAATCGAATAGTGGGAAACCTGCTTTTAATCCTTTGGCTATTGACCAAGCGCGTGGCCGGCGAAAAAAGAAATAAAAACCAGTGCGGCCTAACAGATTAATTCATCCAGCATTTTACGGCTATTCCATTTCTAGCCCAAAAAATTCGTTGGGGAAGGCGCCGCAGTTAATGCGCCTTGAAGTTTTCAAAACAATTGGGTGGTTTAATGTCTTTGTTGCTTTTGCCCGCGCAAGCCGCGGCACAGCTGGCAATCTTAGTTGGAGTGCTCATGCTCCTGTACGCAGCCTACTTAATACGCAGCGTAATGAAGGTGCCAACTGGCAACAAAAAATCCGAGGACATTGCAAGCGCCATAAGGGAGGGCGCAAACGCCTACCTAAAACGGCAATACCTCACGCTCATCCCACTAGTAGTAATACTGTTGATAGCAATTTCCTACCTAACCACCCTCAACTCAGGCATTGCGTTCCTTGCAGGAGTGTTATGCAGCGCACTTGCGGGCTTTATTGGAATGTACATCAGCACGCGCGCAAACTCGAGGACTGCCTTTGCAGCAGCGCACGGCACAAACGCCGCGCTGCAAGTTGCAGTCAAAGGAGGCGCAGTAACAGGAGTCACTCTAGTGGGGCTGGGCCTCATTGGAGTAAGCGCAATATACCTTGTTTTGGGAGACACTGGCTCGCTAATTGGGTTTGGTTTCGGGGCATCGCTCATCTCGCTGTTTGCAAGAGTGGGCGGAGGAATTTTCACTAAAGCCGCCGACGTTGGGGCAGACATCGTAGGCAAAGTTGAAAAGGGAATACCCGAAGACGACGAGCGCAACCCCGCAGTGATTGCCGACAACGTAGGCGACAACGTGGGAGACTGCGCAGGAATGGCCGCAGACTTATTCGAATCATACGCAGTGACAATCATCGCAGCCATGCTTTTAGGAACAGGCCTTGGCGGAGCGTTTGTCTCCTGGCCGCTGCTGATTGCCTCGGCAGGCGCGCTGGCCAGCGTGTTCGGCTTGCATTTCATCAAGCTAGGAAGCGGCAAGAACATCATGCACGCCCTCTACAAGGGAGTGGTTGCAACAGCCGTTTTTGCGCTAGCAATGTTTTGGGCGCTGCCAACGGGAATACCCCTGTTCCTTTCCGCGGCAGTTGGAATACTGCTAACTGGAGCAATCTTTCTCATAACTGAATACTACACCTCCACTGACTTTTCGCCAGTAAAGGAAGTTGCAAAAGCTTCGCAGACCGGGGCGGGAACTAACGTGATAAGCGGGCTTGCGCTCGGAATGCAGTCAACTGCCTTGCCAATGCTTTCAGTAATCGCCGCAATCGCAGTCTCTTACACGCTGGCGGGAACTTACGGAGTCGCCCTTGCAGCCACTGCAATGCTTTCGCTAACGGGAATAGTGATTACGCTTGACGCGTACGGCCCAATAACCGACAACGCAGGCGGAATTGCCGAAATGAGCGGCGCAAAGGAAAGCGTGCGCAAGGTAACAGACGCGCTCGACGCAGTAGGCAACACAACCAAGGCAACCACCAAGGGCTTTGCAATTGCCGGCGCGGCGCTAGGCGCACTCACACTCTTTGCAGCCTTTGCAGAAGAAGCGCACATCACCGACATAAACCTGCTTCACGCAGACGTGGTAATAGGCTTGTTCATCGGAGCGCTCTTGCCCTTCCTGTTCTCTTCCTTCCTGATGAAGGCAGTTGGCAGGGCGGCTTTTGAAATAGTCGAGGAAGTGCGAAGGCAGTTCCGCACTATCAAGGGGATAATGACTTACAAGGCAAAGCCCGATTACGCGCGCGCAGTCGACATTTCAACCAAGGCCGCGCTGCGAGAGCTCCTAGTGCCAGGCCTATTGGCAGTCGTAACACCCCTTGCAGTTGGGCTGCTGTTTGGAGTGCAGGCGCTTGGGGGAATGCTTGCCGGGGCGATTGCAAGCGGCTTCCTGCTGGCAATAATGCTCTCCACTTCAGGAGGCGCGTGGGACAACGCAAAGAAGTACATTGAAATGGGCAAGTATGGAGGAAAGGGAAGCGAGGCGCACAAAAACGCAGTCACCGGCGACACTGTGGGTGATCCTTGTAAGGACACTGCTGGTCCGGCGCTCAACTCTCTGATTAAAGTGATAAACACAATAGCCATCCTGGCTGCAAGCACGATATTGGCGTACGCGATAAAGCTAGTCTAAACAACTAGCCCATTTTTTATTTTTCTTGAAACGAGGAAAAGCGCGCAAACTCAAGCCGACTTGCGCGCCAGCACGCTTTCCCCTTCTTTCTGCCAGATGGAAGGGGCGGCTGCGCACTGCAACTGGAAGTGCATTGCTTCCACATTCTCTCCATTATGCCAATTTAGTGAGCTATTCAAATGCAAAGTCAAGGCGCGGGTCGATAATCTTTCTCCAGTGCTCCCTGTTGCTGGTGGGCACACTCAACCAAACAGGCATTTTGAAAGGCTTGTTTCTCACCGCACCGAGCATTTTTTCAGTAGGCAGCCAGCCCAATCCGGCGGCGTCGAACAGGGGCTTGATGGCAAACTGCCTTATCAACACGCCTTTTTGCTTGAGCTCTTCGAAAGGCAGGGAAGCTATCTTGCGCCAGTATTCGACTGACTGGCGCGAGTAAAACTCGACAATTTTTTCGACTTCCTTAAAATCAAGCTGCCTGCCGTCCGCTTCGACAGCCCAAAATTCAAGCCCATTTAACGGGTCGCCAGAGTACTGGCTGTGGCATGAAAACAAGTCGGTTGTGAAACCCGCGTTCTTGTAAACGCAGTAAACTTTTATTTCACCGAAAGGCCCCTGCACTTGCGGCCACACCTCTGCCGGGCGCAAGTTGAAGGCATTTTTTATCACCAGCTCCCGACCCTGCCCAAACAAATCTGAAACGCCGTAAGCCCCGTAGTTTTGAATGCAGATCCCCATGTACATGTCGCTGTAAAAACCGTTGGCGAGGTGGTAGAGCGCGTTGTAGAGTTTTCCAAGAGTGCGCGCAGATTGAAGGGAGCCACGAGAAAGGCTTAAACTAGCCAGAACTCGGCGCATTTCCGCATCCTCCAAAACGCAATTCCTGCCAGTTGAGACGAAAACATCGCCCGCGTGCAAGGCTTTGAGCGCCTGGTAAAAAAAGTCTAACAGCATCAGCCTCTTTTCTTTAGGCCATCCCGCCATCTTCAGGTTTATTGCAGCGAAAAGCATCTGGTCACTCAACTGGCCTGGCGAAACTCGCCCCCGCATTTTCCTCAACTCACGGAGCGCTGACGGGCTTTCAACTACCCGCCACAGGTTTTCTAGAAACTCTCCAGCGTAAAGCGCTTCGAGCTCCAAGTTGACAAAAGGTTGCAGCGTATGGAAATCCATTTCCCCGAAAGTGTCGAGAGTGCGCTCGACAAAAACATCCAGCCAGCTTTCGTCTGAAGAAATCAAGTTCATGAAACGAATTTGGAGAACACGCAATAAAAACCAGCCTGCCAGTAAAATACATCACACCAATCTAGTGGCTTGGCTGCGGCAAAAACTAAGCAGCAATTTGTTTCTCACAAAAATTCGAGTAGCTCCTTCGAGCTCCAAATCCTTATTTCTAGGCCTGCAATTTCCCTAAAATGCTTGTCAGAACTCCATATGCCGTCATTGTCAACTGAAAGCGCGAGTGCCAAGAGGGGCACATCCTTCTTGTCGCGGCCGCCAATGATTTCATCCGCCATCGGAAGTTTTTGTTCGTAAATAGCGAGCGGCATCACCAATACCGGCTGGCTTTGAATCACTTGAATTGCCTCCTGCTCTGAAAAAACTTGTTTTCTCTTGAAAACATCCGTGAGCTCCAAGACGTTGAAGTCAGAAGTATAGAAGAGGTATGCTCCGCTGTTTAACACTCTGCGCTCCGGCCCATTGAACAATAGCGCGGAAAAAAGCATCGTCGAATCAGCGAGCACGTGCACGGGCTTTTGCATTTGCAACCAATTCCTCGGCTTTCTTGCCGCTCTCGCGGTTTTCAAAATCCTGGAGAAGTTCTTCGGGCTTGATACCAAATTTTTTCAGGCGCTTTTCAACCAATTCAAACGCAACCTCCATCCGCTCAACCCGCTCTTGGGAATAGAGGAGCCGCCGCACCGCCGCCCGAATCAGCTCTGCACGAGTTGCAAACGCACCCGCCTCAACAAAGCCATCAATGGCGGCCACGTCCTTGCTCGGAAGCAAAGTCTCCACCCTAACAAGCTTGCCCAACATTGCACTCACCCGTAATAAATACGGTAAAACCCCGTATTTAAGCGTTGCGCTTGAAAACACCAAGCCAGCTTTGCAAATCAAAACGCATATAAAGACCCCCCCCAAGTAAGTCAGGAAATTTAATTCTTGACCGAGGGGATAACCAGAATGAAATCCGCGCTTACACTCATCATTGCAGTTTTCGTTTTCTCAATTCTCGCGCTTACTCCATTTGCAGCAGCAAAAATAGTTGTAAACCTAACTACACCCAACGGCAACAACCAGAGTTCCATTTCAATAGCATTCAACTTCACTGCCAACAACGACAGTGTGATGAACATTATCAACACCACTCTTTGGGGCAACTTCAGTGGAAAATGGCGCGCCGTGGTCAGTAACACTACCACGGTAGCTGCGGGTATCGGCTATGTTTTCAACTTAACTGGCATTCCAGAGGGAGTCTACGTTTGGAACGTCAAGGTAACTGGAAGGGATGGCACCACAAACACCTACAACTTTTCAGCTTCCAACCGCACTCTGATAATTGACCGCACAAAACCGCAACTACAGAGTAACGCCACCAATTATGTTGCGCTAGATAACTTTACTTTAAGTACAGTGATTTACAACTCTTTTGCCAACTCTACCAACACTAAAATCGTTAGCGTGAGAGTCACGTATATGAACCATACCAATAACCAAATTGCCGTCTTCAACGGCACGCTAGAACGGGGCTCAATTTGGAATGTAGCAGTCAACCTGTCAGGCGCACTCATATCGAAAGGTTCAGTGAACCTCACCGTAAACATAACCGACTTGGCTGGAAACTCGGAAGTAGTCAATAACACCTATACAATCATTGCGGGCGCAGTGCCTGCCGCACAATCTTCTTCATTGGTCTCGGGAATTGGCCTAATAGTGCTTTTAGGCCTGGTAATTGCAGGCTATTCTGTTTTGAAGAAATAGTTTTTCTTCAACAGGCAATAACCCCACAACCCCGATTTATTGGACTCGCTCAACTCGGCGCCTCGAAAGCAATATAAATGATTTTCCCCCAAATCAATGTGCTATTTCTCCCCTAGTTGCCTTCGTTTCAAGGTCTTACGGGGAGTTTTGGAGAGTAGATTTATTTGTATTACCTCTGCAAGTTTTCAGAAAGCATTAGGATTCCACCCAAGCTGTTTGGCAAGAAAATCGGCGACGCAGCCCTGCAAATGCTGCGCGAGCAATTCGAAAGGACTGTAGACAAGGAGCACGGAATAATCGTGAGCCTGCACAACGCCAAAGTTCTCTCGAAAGGAAAGGTCATACCCGGCGATGGCGCAGCGTACGTTGAAGTGGAATTCGAGGCCCTGGTATTCAACCCCAAAGTGAACGAAGTGATACAGGGGGAAGTCAGCGAGACAGTAGAGTTCGGCGCGTTCATCCGCCTAGGCCCAATAGACGGCTTAGTACACGTTTCTCAGATTGCAGACGACTTTTTCACAATGGACAAAAAGAAGGGATTCTTGATTGGGAGGAAGACCAAGGCGGCACTCAAAAAGAAGGACCAAGTGAAAGCAAAGGTCGCGACAGTGAGTTTTAAGGAAAACGTCCCCGCAAGCAAGATAGCGCTCACCATGAGGCCAAGCGGGCTGGGCAAGTTCTCGAAGTAAAAAAATCAATTTGGATTATTCAAAAAATTATTTTCAAGGATTTGCAAAGAGTCTTTCAAAGGAGTTGTTTTGGATGGTTGAAAAAGCCTGCAGGAAATGCCGCCTAATCGTCACAGGAGACGTGTGCCCCAACTGCAAGGACTCCGAACTAACCAAGTCCTTTGAAGGGTACATCCTGATAGTCGACCCTGAAAAAAGCGAGGTAGCCAAGCAGATTGGCGCGACCACGCCAGGCAGGTACTCGCTCAAGATAAAATAACGCTAAACGAATAGGAAATAAATTCCGCTCAATTGCAAAAAGGAGTTGTATTCAAATGAAGCTCGAAATCATTTCAAAGAAGGAAAACCCGCTGCTTGAAAGGACTGAAGTGGTTGCAAAGCTAAGTGACTACAAGACAACCCCCTCCAACATTCAAGTTGGCGAGGAAGTCGCAAAGGCAATGAAAAGCGACAAGGAGAAAGTATTCATACTCAAGATAGGGCAGTCGTACGGAAACACGCAAGCGAGAGTAGAAGCGCAAGTCTACTCCACGCCAGAGGCCCTCAAAAAGACTGTCCACAAAAAGAGGCTCCTGCGCACGGTGCCAAAGGGAGAAAAGCCCGCGGCAGCGCCCAAGAAGAAGAAAAAGTAATTCCCCACTAAAATTAAATTTTAATTAAACAGGATATACCCGAGAGTTGATTTTGATGGCTGAAAAGGCAAAGAAGAGAGCTACAAAGATTTACGTCCCCGGGGCGCGCTACTGCCCCAAGTGCGGGCCCGGCGTGCGCCTCGCCACCCACTCCAACCGCTTCAGTTGCGGAAAATGCGGCTACATGGAAACCCGCGCAAAGCCCACTGCGTAAACTGATTTTAATGACTAACGCTATCCGCGAAGTCAAGGTATCCAAAAAGGAACTTGAAACCCTGCGAAAAATAAAGGCCGAAATGGACGCTGGCAACGAAGTACCTTACGCCAAAAACCTGTTTTAAGAAAACTAAGCTTATTTTACAAACTCTACGCCAGGCATCTTCTCGAACTCCTTGTCGCCAGTGAGGAAAGTCAGGCCGTTTTCTTCCGCCAAAGTGTAGCCTACGCAGTCAACAATGCTAAGACGCTTCTTTCTGTTTTCATATCGAAGCCGCATGGCAGAATAAACAGTTTTGGGCAGGATTTCAAGGCATTCTACTTCTTTTTGCGAAAGCACTTGAAAAAATTGCTGTTCGTGCCCGTACTTGAGGTAGTGGTATTGCACTTCGCCCAAATTCATCGCGCTAGTGACTATTTGTTCCGACGCATACTTTGCGTAAGCAGGGTTTCCGGCAAATAACTCGATTATTGCGTAAGAGTCAAAGAAAAACATTTTCTCACCAGGGTATGTCGAGTTCTTTGTCAATCTGCTTGAGGCTCCTTGCAGTGTTGGCAGGGTTTTTGAGCTTGCCAAAAAAGTCCTTGACTTTAGCCATCCCCTTGGTGCGTTGCACTGTTACAATCACTTCCTCCCCTGCCTCGACATTAACCTTCTTGGGAAGCACGACGCCCTTCGAATTGCCCCATTTGCGCGCAACCGCTACAAAAGTTTCCATATAACCCGTATAATTATACTAGTATAATAAGCTTACGGGAGTGGCGGCAGGCTATTTTTCAGCGGCTTTTTTCAGCTTGTGCCAAGTCATTACCGCAGGGCTTGGAGTAAAGGATAGAACGTGCAAGTCACGGTAGTAAACCCTGCCGTTGCCGCCCTTGCCGTAATTGAACAAGTAATCAAGGTCCGTGTGAAGCTCTGGAACCTCTTTTTTGAGCAAGTGCTTTGCCAAAACCGACTCAAAAATTGCCTTGAACCTCTTGCGCACGCGGACTAGAGGCCAGCGCGTTGGCCGCAAAAAGGGCATGAGCGCGACAACAGTTGGCTTTTTGCGGCGGTTGGCAGCAACAATGAAAAGCGTGTCCGGGTGGAAAAAACCGTTGTTGCGAAGCTCGGCAAGAAAGACTGCGTGGGAATGGGCTTCTTTCACTGTGCGAAAGCCCACGTACCTGGAGTTCGTTAGCTTGTTGTAGTCCTTTGCGTACAGGCCCTTGCGGTTTAAGTAAACTCCAGGATGTAAAAGAGTGCGGAAGCTCCCAGCAAGCGGCCTTAACGCAAAATTAGTTGCCTTCTTTGCCATCAAGAAAACAAGCATTGCAAGGAATATAAATAAAAGTTCCATCACCATTTACTTATCTTTTCGCCTCCAACGAAAACGGAGTTGTTGTGTTTGCCAGTTCCGCTACGCGATTTCACAAGTTACGATGCAAGGGAAATAGAGAAGCTAGTTCTATCCTTCTGGGAGGAAAACAAAGTCCCCCAGCGGCTGTCAGAGGTGCGCAAGGGCGCCAAGAAGTACTTCCTGCTGGACGGCCCGCCGTACGTGAACGCCTTGCCGCACGTTGGCCACGTAAAATCCACTGCTTTCAAGGACATTTGGGTGCGCTTCAAGCAAATGCAGGGCTTTGACTGCGTAATACAGCCTGGATTTGACTGCCACGGGCTGCCGGTTGAAGTGATCGTTGAAAAAGACTTGAAGATAGAGCGCAAGAGCCAGATTACCGAGATGGGCGTAGACAAGTTCATGCAAGAGTGCCTAAATAAAATACTCAACAACGAGAAGGCGTGGATGGGCTACTACCGCCAGCTGGGCGCGTGGAAGGCGTTCTTCGAGCCTTACTTCACTTACAAGCCATACTACATTGAGAGCGCGTGGTGGACTTTCAAGCAACTGCACGAAAAAGGCTTTGTCGTGCAAGGGCCGCGCTCCATCCACTGGTGCCCGCACTGCGAAACTGCCTTGAGCGGGTATGAGGTAAGCGACAGCTACAAGGAAATGTCCGACCCAAGCATTTTCATAAAATTCAAGCTCAAAGGAAAAGGCGATGAAAACGCCAAGCAAGGCGGCAACGCAAGCGAACACACGGGCGCGGGAAACGAGTTTCTCCTAGTGTGGACTACCACGCCTTGGACTCTCCCTGCAAACGTTGCAATTGCGGTTGCGCCAAACGAGAAGTACGTGAAAGCAAAGAGCGTCGACCCGGAAACCGGAATGAAGGAAGTGCTAATCGTTGCGGAAAAACTGGTTGAAAAAGTCTTTGAAATGGTGGGCCGAAAGTACGAAGTTGTAGGCAGCGTGCTTGGAAAGGAACTCGAAGGAATACAATACGAGCCGGTGATCGACTGCGAGGCGCAGCGCGAGCTAAACTACAGCGAGCGCGCCAGGCGAGTTTACTTGAGCATTGCCGTGATGGCCAAAAAGAAGTACAAAAAACACGTGAAAGGCAAACAGGCAGAGGGAGTGCAAGAGGAATTCGAGCACTTCGTCACAATGGCGGATGGCACGGGATTGGTTCACTGCGCGCCGGGCCACGGCCAGACGGACAACTTTTTTGGAAAGCACTACAACCTGCCAGTCGTATCCCCAGTCAACGAGCAGGGCCTGTTTACCGACGAAGTGGAGCAATGGAAAGGGAAGTTTGTTAAAAGCGCTGGCACCGACAAGCTGGTTATAGAATACCTCAGCGAGCGCAACGAACTCTTCCACCAAACAAGGATTACACACTCCTACCCGCTTTGCTGGCGGTGCAAAACCCCGCTGATTTTCAGGGTGAGCGAACAGATTTTCCTCTCAGTTGAGCCCATCAAGGCAAAAATGCTGCATCAAAACAATTACACGAACTGGATGCCAGAGTTTGGCCAAGAGGCGTTCGGCAACTGGGTTGCGCAGGCAAACGACTGGTGCGTCTCGCAGCAGAGGTTCTGGGGAATGCCGATACCCCTATGGAAGTGCACTTCCTGCAAGGCAAAGAAAGTAATTGGAAGCGTAAAGGAACTGAAGGAAAATGCTTTCGGCAACGAGCACAACCGAAAGCTCGACTTTGAAAACCTCCAGGACTTGCACCGAGGCACGGTAGACGCAATAGAATTAAAGTGCGGCGAATGCAGCTCTCCAATGAAGCGCACTCCCGACATTTTCAACGTCTGGGTTGACAGCGGAATCGCCCCCTGGGCTTCCCTAGGCTACCCATTCCACAACAAAGAGCTTTTCGAACAAGTATACCCAGTGGACTTGGTTGACGAGTCGCAAGACCAGATAAGGGGATGGTTTTACGCGCTGCAATTCATGTCCGCAGCGTGCTTTGGCAAGCCCGCATTCAAGAGCGTTGCAATGAACGGCTGGGTTGTCGACGACAAGGGCCAGAAGATGAGCAAGTCGCTTGGAAACGTCGTGGCCGCCGACGAGGCAATAGAAAAAATTGGTGCAGACGCGCTGCGGCTTTACTACTGCTGGGACATTGCCCCATGGGACACCCAGAAATTCTCGTTTGTAAACGCAATGGAGGCGCGCCGCGCGCTAGGCATTTTCTTCAACTCGCTGAAATTCTACCAAATGTACGCAATGGGAAGCGAGAAAGAAAAATCTGGCGCAATCACACGGCTTGACTTGAGGAAAATGAATTTGTCGGTTGAAGACAAGTGGATTCTCTCGCGGCTCAACACGGTTTCCAACGAAGTTTCCCAAAGGATAGAAAAATTCGAGTTCCACCAGGCAGGCAAAGTAACCGCAAACTTCGTTGTAGAGGAGCTTTCGCGCTGGTACATAAAGCTCGCACGCGACCGCGTATCACCTGAAGCGCCTGCACAAGACAGGCAGGCTGCGCTGGCCGTGATAAGGCACGTGCTGGTAGAGAGTTCCAAGCTTCTCGCCCCAATCACGCCTTTTGTGAGCGAATACGTTTTCCAAAAGCTCGAGGGCGAAAGTGCGGCAAAGCCAGGCCAGTTGACGCAAAGCGTTCACTTCGAAAACTACCCGACGCCAAACGAGGAGTTTGCAAACGCGCAATTGGAGGAGTCGATGCGCACTGCAATGGCAGTCACGCAAACCTTCAACTCACTGCGCCAGGAAAACAAGCTCAAGCTGCGATGGCCGCTAAAGAGAATAATTGTTGCAGGCGGAAGCAAGGCAAAGCAATGCGTTGAAACGCTTGCAGAGCTCCTAAAGGCGCAAAACAACGTGCAAAAAGCAGAGTATGCATCCGATGCAACAGTGCTTTCAAGCGAGCTAAAGCAAAAGCAGGTTGTTTTGGAAGGAGGGGAGGCTGCAACAGTGCTGCTTGACCTTTCACGCGATGCCGCACTTGAAAAAGAGGCGCTTTTGCGCGAGCTTCTGCGCGCAATACAGGCAAGCCGCAAGCAAAACGGCTTGGTTGTGCAGGAAAAAATAGTTTTGAGCCTTGCAACTGCATCACAGGAGATTGAGGGCTTTCTTGAAACAAGCAAGGAACAGATAATGCGTGAAGTGGGCGCGGCAAGCGTTTCAATGGTTAAGGATGGCCCTCTTGTGGAAGGCTTTCAGGCGCAGGCAGAGCTTGAAGGCATTGGAAGCGTCAAGGCAAGCTACTCAAAGAAATAAAATAGCCCGGAAGCTAAAAGTAGCTGGCATCTATTACAAACGCTAGCTGCGCTTAGAGGTAAAAAAGAATAAATGCACGCGCAGTTCCTGCGCGGGGCATCTAAAAAGAAACTCACTAGCTTTTGAGCGGTTGCTTCACTTGCCTACTTCTTTGCGCCGCGTTGGCTCAAGACGTACGCGCCTGCGCCAAGCAGAACGAGCACTACCGCACCAATAACCAAGCTAGAGGGCCCTGAAGAGGCAGCCGCAGTGACAGTGGGTGAAGCGTGGGCTTGTGCAGTGCCTTGCAGCGCAGCCTGAGCCTGCGTGGCGTACTGCTGCGCCTGCGCGTAATTGCCTGAAGCCTGCGCCTGCTGTGCAAGTGCAAGCAGGTTTTCTGCCGCGCTTACATCCAATCCCTTGGCGCGCGCGGCATCCAAGCCATTGAAAGCAGAAGAGATTGCTCCCGATGCAGCCCAAACTGCGCCTGCGCTACTAGCTGAATGTGAGGGAGTCGCGGTTGCGGCAGGCGTAGAAGTGGGCTGCTTTGTTGCCGCAGGAGTGCCGCTTGGCGCTTGACCAGAGCCCGCCGAGGGAGTTGCGGTAGCGCCCGCTGATGGAGTTGCTGCTGGCGGCAGGACAGTGTAAACCGTGCTTGAACTTCCAGAACCGCCAGAGCCGCCCGACGAGGACGAGCTACTGCCGGTGCTTATCGTTATGCTGCTTGAAACCGAGGTGTTGGCGTTTCCGGCAGTGTCGTTGACGTAAACTACCACTGTGAACGTGTCGTAACCCAAGCCGCTAAAACTTATGTTGTAGTAGCCGCTGGTGTTGCTTGCGGCAGCAGGGAATCGCGTTGCCGTGGAGTAGTTTGTAGTGCTTCCAGTGCGGGTTAGCGAGACGATGACTGAATTTATTGCGTTTGCGTCGGAAACAGAGAAGTTAAGGAACGCGTCGGTGGCATTGGTTGCCGTAAAGTTCACTATCTGCACTTTAGGCACAGTCAAGTCAACAATCAGCGTTTGATTCGCGTTGTACTGGGCGCAATTGCCAGCAACGTCACAAGCCTCCATAATCCAGCTTGTACGGTTGCCTTCAGGCAAGCTCACTACCGTTACCAGAATTGGGGTGTTGTTGCTAA